>Ga0265798_10000867_pt1 | contig 48614 bp, 44 predicted proteins | sample P3T30metagenome_FD_192430 | JGI IMG/M metagenome (GOLD analysis project Ga0265798, IMG submission 192430) | Plant litter microbial communities from East Loma Ridge, Irvine, California - P3 T30 | ecosystem: Environmental > Terrestrial > Plant litter > Unclassified | place: USA: California...
CGAATATGGCGGCCCCGATGGCGGCAATGGCGGCAAGGGCGGCGACATCGTGTTCGAATGCATCGCCGGCCTGAACACGCTGATCGACTTCCGCTACACGCAGCATTTCCGCGCACCGCGCGGTTCGGGCGGGTCGGGCTCGAACCGCACCGGCGCGGGCGGCAAGGACCTCGTCATCCGGGTTCCGCTCGGCACGCAGGTGCTGTCGGAGGACAAGGAGGAGGTGCTGATCGACTTCACGGAGGTCGGCCAAAGCGAAGTGCTGTTCCGCGGCGGCGATGGCGGGCGCGGTAACGCGAGCTACAAGACGTCGACCAACCGCACCCCGCGCCAGCACGGCACCGGCTGGCCGTTCGGCGAGGCGTGGGTCTGGCTGCGGCTGAAGCTGCTCGCCGACGCGGGCCTCGTCGGCCTGCCGAACGCGGGCAAGTCGACCTTCATCAACCAGGTGACGAACGCGCAGGCCAAGGTCGGCGAATATGCCTTTACCACCACCCGCCCGCAGCTGGGCGTGGTGCGCCACAAGCAGCGCGAATTCGTGGTCGCGGATATTCCGGGGCTGATCCAGGGCGCGGCCGAAGGTGCGGGGATCGGCGACCGGTTCCTCGGGCATATCGAGCGGTGCCGAGTGCTGCTGCATCTGGTCGATGCGAACGACCGTGACGTGGCCGAATCGTACCGGATCGTGCGCGACGAGCTGGAGAATTACGGCGAGGGGCTCACCGACAAGAAGGTGATCGTCGCGCTGAACAAGATCGACATGCTCGATCCCGAGCTGATCGCGGCGCTGTCGGCGGAGCTGGCGGAAGCGAGCGGTGCCGAGGTGATGGCGATTTCGGGGGCGAGCGGTGCTGGGATCGAGGCGGTGCTGGACCAGCTGATCGAGGCGATCGGGCCTGCTCCGGGCGCGGCGAAGGAACTGGAAGAAGGCGAAGTGCCGGTCGCATGGTCGCCGCTTTAGGCGCCGTCTTAGCCCTCTACCCTGTGGGGAGAGGGTTGGGTGAGGGGCTGTTCCAGGTGGAGCACTGCTTGGCTGCCCCTCACCCCGGCCCTCTCCCCGGCGGGGAGAGGGAGCAGTGATGTTTCCGCCGTCTTCGTGTGCGCGACTGATCGTGAAGATCGGGTCGGCGTTGCTGGTCGATCCTGATGGGAGCGTTCGGCGGGAGTGGCTGGCCGGTCTCGTTGCCGACATTGCCGCTCGGACTGGTGAAGGCCAGCAGGTTGCAATCGTGTCGTCTGGGGCGATTGCCTTGGGCGCGCGCCGGCTAGGTCTCCCCAAGGGTGGCCGGGCAAGTCTCGAGGACGCGCAGGCCGCGGCCGCCACCGGCCAGATTGCGCTTAGTCAGGTCTGGGCCGAACTCCTTGCGTCACAAAACCTGAACGCGGCGCAGATCCTCGTCACGCTGGACGATCTCGAAGACCGGCGGCGGTATCTCAACGCCGCGGCCACGCTCAACCGGCTGTTGTCGCTGAAGGTCGTGCCCGTCATCAACGAGAACGACAGCGTCGCGACCGAGGAAATTCGGTTCGGCGACAATGACCGCCTCGCCGCGCGCGTCGCGCAAGCCGCCAGCGCACAGGGCGTGATCCTGCTGTCAGACGTCGACGGGCTCTACACCGCGAACCCGCATAGCGATTCGTCTGCGACTCATATTGCCAGCGTGGGTCGGATCGATGCGGTTGCGGGGATGGCGGACGACGGGTCGGGGTCGGGGATGGGTTCGGGTGGAATGGCCTCGAAGATCGCGGCCGCGCGGATCGCGACGGGTGCGGGCATTCCGCTGGCGATCGCGTCGGGGCGGATCGAGCATCCGCTGTCCACCCCTGCCCGTCATACGATCTTTACGGCCGAGCGGACGGCGTCTGCGCGAAAGGCTTGGTTGGCGGGCGGGCTAACCGCGAAGGGGGCGATCCATGTCGATGCGGGGGCTGCGGCTGCGCTTGGACGGGGGCGGAGTTTGCTCGCCGCCGGCGCGACTCGAATCGATGGCGGTTTCACGCGCGGGGATCTGGTGACGATCGAAGGGCCGGGCGGGACTGTCGCGCGGGGGCTTGCGGAGTATGACGCGGCAGATACCGCGCGCCTGCTTGGTCGACATAGCGACGATCATGCGGCCATCCTTGGCTACGCTCCAAGGTCCGCACTCGTGCACCGCAATCATCTGGCGCTCGTATGATTGGCCAAGCATTGTTCACCCGCGAAGGCGGGTGCCCAGCCTGGGCACCCGCCTTCGCGGGTGAACAATCTTCTTCGATTGGAGCGCCGTCATGATCCTCGCCATCACCGGCGGCACCGGGTTCGTCGGCAGCCACCTGATCGATCACGCGCTGGAGACCGGGCACACCGTTCGCGCGCTCGCGCGGAAGCCGCAGGCCAAGCGCATCGGCGTGACCTGGATCGAAGGCGCGCTGGATCGGCCGAAGAGCCTGGCGACCCTGGTCGAAGGCGCGGACGTGGTCATCCACGTCGCCGGTGTCGTCAACGCCCCCGACCGGGCGGGCTTCGGCAAGGGTAACGTCGCCGGTACCGAAGGCATCCTCCAAGCGACGAGGGCGGCCGGTATCCGCCGTTTCGTCCATGTCTCGTCGCTTGCCGCGCGCGAGCCGGCGTTGTCGAACTATGGCTGGTCGAAGGCCGAGGCGGAGACGCGCGTGCAGACGTCGGGGCTGGACTGGACGATCGTCCGCCCGCCCGCGATCTTCGGCCCGCGCGACCACGAGCTACTCGACGTCTTCAAGGCGGCACGGTCGGGTTACGTGCCGATGCCCCCGGCCGGCACGCGCGTCTCGCTGCTGTACGTCGAGGACCTGACCGCGCTGCTCCTCGCGCTCGCCGAGAGTGCCGATGCGTTGTCGATCATGGAGCCCGACGACGGGGTGCCGAACGGCTGGGACAACCGCGACTTCGCGCGCGCGATCGGCGTGGCCGTGGGCAAGCCGGTCAAGGTCTTCTCGACACCGCGCGCGCTCCTGAAACTGGCGTCCGCCGCCGACCGGCTCGTTCGCCGTCGCAAGGCCAAGTTGACGCGCGACCGGGTCAGTTATTTTTGCCACCCCGACTGGGTCTCTCACAAGCCGCCGCCGGCCGCGCTGTGGACGCCGTCCGTCCCGACCCCGCAGGCACTCGCGCAAACCGCGGCGTGGTATCGCGCCGCCGGGCTGCTATAGCGCCGAAAAGCCGCCGCAATTTCCTGTCAGGGATCGCTGCGACACCGAAGGGATTATCATGAGCGACCGCCAGCAGATCTACGACACCGTCACCGCGCAGATCGAGCCGTTCAACAAGAAGAACGCCCCGCTCACCGATGCGACGACGTTCCAGGGCGACCTTGAGTGGGACAGCCTGACCGTGATGGATTTCGTCGCCGCGATCGAGGACGAATTCGACATCATCATCACGATGAACATGCAAGCCGAGATCGAGACGGTCGGCCAGCTGGTCGATGCGGTCGCTAAATTGAAGGCCGCCTAACACTACCCTCCCTCGTTCGCCCTGAGCGAAGTCGAAGGGTGGCCCCGTGAGGCGAGGCTTCGACTTCGCTCAGCCCGAACGGGGTGGGGGGAAAAGACGACACATTCCAACCTCATGGAATCTAACATGACCGAAGCCGCCACCACCGCCCACGCCCTCCCCGTCGATGCTCCGGAGGTCGCCACCGAACGCGACCTCATGTCGAAATTCGACGCGCTGATCGCCGAACGCGAGGCGCTGATCGCCAGTGGCGTGCGCAATCCGTTCGCGATCGTCATGGACGAGGTGAAGGGCCCAACGCAGGCGGTGATCCGCGGCAAGGATACGATCCTGCTCGGCACATACAACTACATGGGCATGACGTTCGACCCCGACGTCATCCAGGCGGGCAAGGACGCGCTCGACGCGTTCGGGTCGGGCACCAACGGCAGCCGGATGCTCAACGGCACGTTCCACGATCATATCGACGTCGAACAGGCACTCCGCGAATTCTACGACATGACCGGCGCGATCGTGTTCTCGACCGGGTACATGGCCAATCTCGGGATCATCTCGACGCTCGCCGGCAAGGGCGAATATGTCATCCTCGACGCCGACAGCCACGCCTCGATCTACGACGGCTGCAAGCAGGGCAATGCCGAGATCGTCCGCTTCCGCCACAACGACGTGCAGGATCTCGACAAGCGGCTCGGCCGCCTGCCGAAGGAGGCCGGCAAGCTGGTGGTGCTCGAAGGCGTCTATTCGATGCTCGGCGACATCGCCCCGCTGAAGGAAATGGTCGCGGTCGCCAAGAAGCATGGCTGCATGGTGCTGGTCGACGAGGCGCATTCGATGGGCTTTTTCGGCCCCAACGGCCGCGGCGTGTACGAGGAGATGGGGCTGACCGACGAGGTCGATTTCGTCGTCGGCACCTTCTCGAAGTCGGTCGGCACGGTCGGCGGGTTCGTCGTGTCGAACCATCCGAAGTTCGAAATGGTCCGGTTCGCCTGCCGTCCGTACATCTTCACCGCCTCGCTGCCGCCGTCGGTGGTCGCCACCGCCGCGACGTCGATCCGCAAACTGATGACCGCGCACGACAAGCGCGCGCAACTCTGGAAGAACGCACGCCGGTTGCACGGCGGGCTGAAGGCGATGGGCTTCAAGCTCGGCACCGAGACGTCCGACTCGGCGATCATCGCCGTGATCCTGACCGACCAGGAACAGGCGATCGCGATCTGGCAGTCGCTGCTCGAGGGCGGTCTGTACGTCAACATGGCGCGCCCGCCTGCGACGCCGGCGGGGACGTTCCTGCTGCGATGCTCGCTGTGCGCTGAACATACCGACGAGCAGATCACGACGATCCTGGGCATGTTCGAGGCCGCTGGCCGTGCCGTCGGGGTGATCGGCTAAGCCTCTTTCCTCCCCCTGAAAGGGAGGATTGAAACGTCAGTGAAATGTTGGTGCCGCACCGGTCCTCCGAGTCATTGCGCGTTGGCAACGACGCGTTAGGATGCCGGTCGTGAACCATGACGAGGTCGAGACTGCGGCCCAGGGGGGCGGGGAAAGGTGGCGCGTAGCCATGCTCGTCGCGATGGGTCTGCTCGGCGCCGCGGTGCTCGTCGCGCTCATCGTGACTCTCGGCAACGCCAACCGCCAGCGCGACCGCGCGCTCGAGCTCCAGGCGCACAGTTATGACGTGATGATCCTCGCCCGCACGCTGTCGGGCACGATAGCACAGTCCGAAGCGTCGCTCGGGCGCTACGTCATCAGCGGCGACAAGCAGCTCGGTCAGCTCTATTTCGACGAATGGTTGCTGGCGGGCACACAGATCGACCGGCTCGACCGGATCACCAATGACAATCCCGAGCAGCAGTCGCGCGTCGACCGGCTCCGCGCTGCCTATGATTCGCGCGGCCAGGAACTGTCGATGACCGCGCTCAACACGAGCTACGGCAAGAACGGCCAGGCGCTCGCGCGCTATTATCAGTCGCGAAAATCACCCACGCTCGCCGAGATCAACACGACGCTCGACACGCTGATCGCAGGCGAGCGCGGGCTGCTCGACGACCGCACCGCCGCGGCGATGGGATCGGTCGAGCGCTCCAGCTGGATCGCAGGCGTGCTCGCCGTCTTCGGCGTGCTGATCGTGCTGGGCGCGATCATGCTCGGCTGGCTGACGATCCGCGCCGTCGGAGAACGAGCGACCGCGCTGGCCGACGCCGAACTGGAGCGCGAGCGTGCCGACGAGCTGACCGCCGCCGTCGCCGTGGCGACCGCCGAGCTGCGCATGCAGGAGGCGAAGCTCCGCCAGGTCCAGAAGATGGAGGCGGTCGGCCAGCTTACCGGCGGCATCGCGCACGACTTCAACAACATGCTGGCGGTGGTGCTGGGCGGGCTCGAACTCGCGCGCCGCAACCTGGCGAGCGATCCGGCCACCACGCGCCGGCATATCGACAGCGCCACCGAGGGTGCCAACCGGGCGGCCGCGCTCACCCGTCGACTGCTGGCGTTCAGCCGGGAAGACGCGCTGAAACCCGAGACGATCGATGCCGCCGCATTGGTCGCCGAAATGTCCGACCTGCTCGACCGCACGTTGGGCGATGCGATCACGCTGGTGACGCGGAGCGATGCGACCGACTGCTGCATTCGCGGCGACCGGGTCCAGCTGGAGAACGCAGTCCTCAACCTGGCGGTCAACGCGCGCGACGCGATGAACGGCCGCGGCACGCTGACCATCGTCACGGGGGGCGCCATGCTGGAAGCGCAGCAGATCGGCGAATGCGCGGCCGGCGAGCATGTGACGATCACGGTCGCCGACGATGGCTGCGGCATGACGCCAGACGTCGCCGACCGCGTGTTCGAGCCGTTCTTCACCACCAAGGCGGTCGGCAAGGGTACCGGACTGGGCCTCAGTCAGATTTTCGCGCTGGTCCAGCAGTTGCACGGGGCGGTTGCGATCGTATCCGAGCCCGGCGAGGGTACCGCGGTGACGCTGTACCTGCCGCGAACCGCGGACGTCGTGGCCTTGCCGGGCTTACCGGTCGAGATCCTGCCCGCCGGTCCAGCTGCAGCCGGCGCTACAGCCGCGCCGGCACCGCCCACCCAGCGCGAAATTCTCGTCGTCGAGGACGACCCTCGCGTTCTCGCGGCAACGATCGATGCACTGGAGGAACTCGGTTACCGCGCGATCCCGTGCGACGATCCGCTGGCCGCGCCCGCTTTGCTCGCCGCGAACGGGGCGATCGACCTGATCATCTCCGACGTGCTGATGCCGCGCCAGACCGGCCCCGAGATGATCGCGGCGCTGATGCCGCTCTACCCGCATATCGCGGTGCTGTTCGTGACCGGGTTTGCGGGAGAGGTGAACGTCGCGCAGTTCGGCGGCCACGATGTGTTGCGCAAACCCTTTACGCTGACCGGGCTGGAACGCGCCGTCGCGACCGCGATGGCCTCCGAGCGACCGAGCGCAAGCGACTTGATCGCCGCCGAATAATGCCCCGTAGCGCACCGGTTGCACGGTGCGATTGAGGATGACGCCTAGCGTGCGCCCGCCTATACCCCGCCTGACCATCGCCAGCCCAGCAGCCCGAGCCCCAATTCCGCATGAAATCCATCGACCGCTACATGGCCCGGCTGATCGCGGTGCCGCTTTTGTCGACGCTGCTGATCGCCGTCATGCTGTTCGTGCTCGATCGCATGTTGGGGCTGTTCAATTTCGTCGCGACGCAGGGCGGGCCGATCAGCGTCGTCTGGCGGATGCTCGCAAACCTGTTGCCGGAATATCTCGGGCTGGGGATTCCGATCGGGCTGATGCTCGGCATCCTGCTCGCGTTCCGCCGGTTGGCGACCTCGTCGGAACTCGACGTCCTGCGCGGCGTCGGCATGAGCTACAATCGGCTGCTGCGCGTGCCGTACATGTATACGATGGCGCTGGCGCTGCTGAACCTGGCGATCGTCGGCTATGTCCAGCCGATCGCCCGCTATTATTATGAGGGGCTGCGGTTCGAACTGCGGACCGGCGCGCTGGGGGCGTCGATCAAGGTCGGCGAATTCACCCAATTGGGCGACCGCATGACTCTGCGGATCGAGGAGAGCAAGGACAAGGGTCGCGAGCTGTCCGGCATCTTCGTCCACGCCCAGAGCCAGAACGGCGATTGGCTGGGGGTGACCGCGGAGCGCGGCAAGTTCCTCGCGACCGACGATCCCAACGTCATCATCTTCCGGCTGGCGAACGGCACGCTGATCCACAATCGGCCCGAGTTCAAGACGCCCCGGGTGCTGACCTTCAGCAGCCATGACCTGCCAATCAACCTGCCCAAATTCGAGAGTTTCCGCGTGCGGGGTGGTCGCAATCTGGAATATACGCTGCCCGAACTCGCACGGCAGGGCCAACGCGGCGCCACGCTCGAACAACGCGAAGGCAGCCGCTCCGAGTTCCATTTCCGGTTGGCTGAGGTCGCCTCGATGTTCCTGCTGCCGCTGCTGGCGCTGGCGCTGGGCGTGCCGCCGAAGCGATCGACATCGGCGCTCGGCGTCTTCCTCTCGATCGTGATGATCGTCACCTATCACAAGGTGAACCAGTACGCGGCCGACGTCGGCGAACTCGGGCGGATCGATCCGATCGTCGCGCTGTGGGTTCCGTTCACGATCTTCGCAGGGCTCGTCCTGTGGATGTATTACACGATCGCCTATGTCCCCGGCGGTCAGCCGATCGGCGCGCTCGAACGCGTCTTCTCCAAGTCCTTCAAGGCCATCGCCAAGCGTATGCCCGGACGCCGCAAGGCCAGCGTCGCATGAAACTCGTCAGCTTCTTCCCGTCGCGAACCGTCGCGATCTACATGGGGCGGATGTTCCTGCTCCGGACGTTCGCGGTTCTCGCTGCGTTGGTCCTGGTGCTGCAAGCGCTCGATCTGCTGAGCGAGTCCGGCGATATCCTCGCCTTCCCCGGCAATGGCGATGCGCAGATCTGGCACTATGTGTCGCTGCGCATCCCGCAGATCGTCGCGCGGTTCCTGCCGTTCTCGGTGCTGCTCGGGACGATCCTGACGCTGATCACGATGAACCAGAACAGCGAGATCGTCGCGCTGAAGGGCTCCGGCCTGTCCGCGCACCAGGTGCTTGCCCCGCTTCTCGTCGCCAGCCTCGGCGTGGCGGTGATCAGCTTCGTGTTCAGCGATCACGTCGTCGCGCGCGCGACCGCGACCCTCAACCAGTGGCAGAAGGTCAATTATGGCAAGCTGCCGATCGACCGCGGCGACCGGGCGAACGTCTGGGTGCGCGACGGCGACGACCTGATCGAAGTCGCGCAGATCCGCGGACGCGGCACCGCGACGCGGCTCGGCGGGATTACGCTGTACGATCGCACCGGCGGCAATCTGGTCGCGATCTTGCGGGCGGATCATGGCCGGCGGGTCGCCAATGGCTGGCTGGTAGGGCCGGCGACGCGGTTCGAGGTGGCGCACGGTACCGTGACCAACCTCGGTTCGGTCGTGGTCGCCAAGGACGTGCGTCCCGATCAGTTCACGCTGGCCTCGGTCGACGCGGACGGGCTGTCTTTCGGCGCGTTGAAGTCCGCGATCGGCGATCTGTCAGACGCCGGACGGCCGACCAAGGGCCTCGAAGGATCGCTCTGGCACAAGCTTTCGGGACCGTTGTCCGCGGTCCTGATGCCGCTGCTCGGCGCGGTCGCGGCGTTCGGGATCGCCCGGTCGGGCAAGCTGTTCGTCCGCGCGGTGATCGGCATGGGCCTCGGCTTCGCGTTCTTCGTCGCCGACAACTTCGCGCTCGCGATGGGCAATCTCGGCGTCTACCCGCCGTTCCTCGCCGCCTGGGCGCCGTTCCTGCTGTTCTTCCTGATCGGCGAAGCGGTCCTCATCCGCTCCGAGGAATAAAAAAGGGACCGCGGCACGACGCCGCGATCCCTCTCCTTCTCAGTTATCCGACGATAGAGCGTCAGCGGCGGGTCATCGTGCTCCGCGCGATCTTGCTCACCAGACCCGGTAGACCCGGATAGCTCGCCTTGTGATATGGCGACATCGCATCGAGCTCCGCCGAAATGCGCCGATGCGCCTCGCCCAGCGCGTGATACGGCAGGCCCGGCAGCAGATGATGTAGCGCATGGTAGCGCAGCCCCACCGGCGCCCACAGAGCCGGCAGCAACGCAGGCGGCGGCACGTTGACCGTATCGAGATACTGCGCGGTGACCGTCATCACTTCGCCGTCGTTCTCCCACAGATGCGCGACAAGCGTCCGGACCTGGTTGATCACCGCCGCCGCCGATGCCACGCCGAGGAAGGTCAGGAACGCGCGCAACGGCAGCACGCCGCTAACGGTGAGCCCGATCAAGGTCAGTGCCCAGACGCTCGCACCGACCTCGAGCCGGTTCCAATACGCCTTCGCGTCCCCCTCGGGGCTGCGGCGACGAAACTGCGGGTTGATCGCAAGTGCCGAGTACCGCTCCACCACCATCGTCCGCAGCTTGGGCGACAGCAGCGACAGAGGCGACAGCACCGCATAGCGGAACAGCAGCGCGATCGGGGCCAGCGTCGACACGACGATGAACAGCGGCAGCGTCCACGGCTTCATCAGCGCGAGCGGGAGATATTCAGGATCCTCCACCGTCCCGTACCGCGTCTTGGCGTGGTGCAGGTTGTGGACGCCTTCGTACATGAACGACGGGGTGAGCAGCGGCACGCCGACCAGGATGTTCCAGCCGAGCCGGAAGTTCGGCACAGCGGCGTGCTTCATGTGGCTGACTTCGTGGATGAAGCTCAGACCGCGGTACAGCCCCAGCATAGCCACGATCCCGGCGACGATCGCCACCGCGGTCGATCCAGAAGTCGCCGCCACCACCAACGCACCATAGCCGATGACGACCGAGCCGATCAGATCGGCCCAATAGACCGCGGGTCGCGGCTTCACGAGGTCGCGGGTGAGATCGGCGGCAGCGCGCAGCATCGCTTTGTCGTCGGCGATCCGTACGGTGCTGACCGCCGCAACCGGCGAGGCTTGAGCGGCCGTACCGCGAGGCAGGCTGAGCGAAGTGTCCATGGGCGTATCCATTGTCCGAACATAGTGGCCGCAGCGTGGCATTTACAGTCACCGGGAATGCACCAGTTCCGCGGGAAAGGCGATCACCGTGACCGCATGCGGCGATGGCCGATCCCTGACCCGTTCGAACCGTTTCTCGGACGCGCCCCGGACGTCGTGCGAGTCGCTCGCCTTTGTCGGCGCGGCTGGTTAGACACGCGTGACAGGCACACAGGAACGACACATGGCCAAGCTTACCATTCGACCGGTCGAGACCAGGAAGGATCGCAAGATCTTCATCGATCTGCCGTTCCGCCTCTATGCCGACGATCCCAACTGGGTGCCGCCGCTGAAGTCCGAGGCGCTCGGCCTGATCACACCCGAGAAGAACGGCTGGTTCAGCCATGCCAAGGCGCAGTTGTTCCTGGCCGAGGAGGACGGTCGCGTGGTCGGCCGTATCTCGGCGCATATCGACACGCTCGCGCTGACGATGCCGCCCGAGCAGGGCTTCGGGCCCGGTGTCGGCCAATGGGGCCTGATGGAAGCCGAGCGGCAGGACGTCTTCCAGGCGCTTCTCGAGCGTGCCGAGCAATGGCTCCGCGACCAGGGCATGACGCGCGCGGTCGGACCGATCAGCATGTCGATCTGGGAGGAGCCCGGCCTGTTGATCGACGGTTACGATCACGCGCCGACGATCATGATGGGACATGCCAAGCCCGAATATCGCGGCTGGATCGAATGGGCGCAGTATCGCCCGATCAAGCAGTTGCTGACCTATGAAGTCGATATCACGAAGCAGTTCCCGCCGATCGTCCAGCGCATCATCAAGTCCGGCGAGAAGAACCCGAGGATCGTCATCCGCAAGGTCGACAAGACCAAGTTCGCGGAAGAGGCGGCGATCATCCTGGCGATCCTTAACGACGCGTGGAAGGATAATTGGGGCTTCGTCCCGCTCACCCCGCCCGAGGTCAAGGACGTCGGCGTCAAGCTGAAGCCGATCGTCTACAACGACCTGATCCGGATCGCCGAGGTCGACGGCAAGCCCGCCGCGTTCATGATCACGCTCCCCGACCTGAACGAGGCGATCAAGCCGCTCAACGGCAGCCTGTTGCCGTTCGGCTGGGCGAAACTGCTGCTGTGGCTGCGTAAACCCAAGGCGAAAACGGTACGTGTGCCGCTGATGGGCGTGGTCAAGGAACTTCAGGCGTCACGGCTTGCCAGCCAGCTCGCCTTCATGATGATCGAATACATCCGCCGCGCCTCGGTCGAGCATTACGGTGCGGTGCGCGGCGAGATCGGCTGGATCCTCGACGACAACCAGGGGATGCGCTCGATCGCCGAAACGATCGAGAGCCGCGTCAACAAGGTGTATCAGGTGTACGAAAAGACGCTCTAGGCACGCTGGATTGATTTGGGATGGCTCCCGTCTGTGGAGGGCTGGGCCAGCTGTCTCCCCGCCCTAGGAGTAAGGGGCTGGCAATCTCTCCCCTCCCTGGAAGGGAGGGGCTGGGGGTGGGCTGGTCCGCTTGCGCCACCGACGCCTGATAATACGGAAGCCGACCCACCCCCGCCCCCTCCCTTCCAGGGAGGGGAGCAGAATTGAGGGCGGCTCGAAGTCCATCCGCTGCGGTCGCGCAGGCGAATTGCGCGAGCGGATAATCTAGTCGCGCTTGCCCTTGCCGAACGGGATCTTCAGCGTGACCGCCGCGCCCTGCCCGCTCGCACCCGGCAGTTCGGTTCGGATCGCGTGAACGTTACCCTGGCCACCACCGGGTAGCCGGAACGAGAGCGGATCGCCGCGCAGTGGCTGGGTCGGTGCGGGTAGTGGAGCGATCCGCTGATCGGTCGGACGCGCGCAGACGACGATCTCCTCGCCCGGCTGAGTGACGGGGCACGGCATCGCGACGCGCGGCGTTGGTTTGCGCAACTCGCGCGGCACCGGTGGCCCGGCCACCGACTGGAGCAGGAAGATCAGGCTCGCGAGCATCGAAACCGAAGGAACGGCCTGACGCGGATCAAGTCAAGCGTGACCGGGCAATCCCTACAGCCGCGCGAAACCGAGGCCGGCTTAGAACAACACCGCCCCGCCGCTTACGACCCGTACATCCGGCGTATCGTGGTTCAACCCGGCCACCGCGAGCATGTGAAGCTGCAGATTCTTGCGCGGTTGCCACGCCACCGATCCGGCGGTCGCCGTCTCCGTATGGTGCCCGGTCGGGTCGTCGTCCCGCAGCACGAACAGTTCCGCGGTCGCGGTTACCGTCTCGGTCAGCGAATAACCGACGCCGACGATGCCGCTATACGCCAGATGCCGCCCATCACCGTCGTCGTCGACCGCCGCATCGCCCTCGCCGGTGAAGGACAGCTGGATCTTTTCGCTCACTTCGTAGGTCACCGGCAGGACGATACCCGCCCCCCAGTCGCCCGCGCCGACGGGATCGCGACCGACCGGCAGCGTCACGAACGGTTCCGCGCCGAACGATAGTCCCTTGCCGTCAGGATTCCTAAAATTCTGCCGCAGCCCGAGGCGGATGTCGCCGATCCCGGTCGTGGTGTCGATCATACCGGTCGCCTTGTCGCGCGTCCTCACGCGACCGACCGGCGCCCACGACAGCTGAAGCTCGGTAGCCTTGGCGACGCCGAACCGAGCCTCGAAATCGCCCGCCAGAATCGTGTCCTCGCGCTCGTCGGAATTGTCGTCGCGCTGCCAGTCGAGCGCGGACAGTTCGAGCTGAACATGCCCCGGTGCGGTGATGCAGGCGGACGATCCCAGACTGGGCCGGTTCGGGCAGAATGTCGGATCATCCTGCGCGAAAGCCGGCGCCGCGCCGACCATCGCTGCCACCGTCCAGCAAACTGCCCTTATCCCAAACTTTCCCAACGCAAACGCTCCCCTGTTCGGAGCGTCATGCGCGTCGGCGATGGGGATTGCTAGCGCAACCGAACCCAGGTTGGTGCGTGATCGCTGGCCTTTTCCCGACCGCGATACGCCTTGTCGACGCCGGCATCGATCATCCGGTCCGCCGCCTGCGGACTCAGCAGCAGATGATCGATCCTGAACCCGGCGTCCCGCTGCCACGCCCCCGCCTGATAGTCCCAGAACGTCCAGACGCCGCCCTTGGGGAATTGCGTGCGCAGCGCGTCGGTCCAGCCTTGTGCGACGAGCGCGCGGTAATGCTCGCGGCTTTCGGGCTGCATCAGCGCATCGTCCTGCATCGCGCGCACCGAGTAGGTGTCGTCGTCGTTGGCGATCACGTTGTAGTCGCCAGCGAGGATTGCCGGTTTCTCTTCGGCCAGCAGGACGCGCGCACGCGCAGCCAAGCGGTCCATCCAGCGCAGTTTATAGTCAAATTTGGGCCCGGGCTGCGGGTTGCCGTTCGGCAGATAGAGCGCGGCGACGATCAGGCCGTCGACATCGGCCTCGATGTAGCGGCTATGCTCGTCCTCAGGTTCGCCGTCGAGGCCGCGTTGCCGTACCTCGGGTACGCGGCCCTTGGCGAGGATCGCGACGCCGTTCCAGGCCTTCTGTCCGTGCCAGACCGCGCCATACCCGACCGCCTCGATGTCCGCGATCGGGAAGGTGTCGTCGCTCGACTTCAGTTCCTGGAGGCAGACGATGTCCGGCTGTTCTTCGACGAGATACTCGATCAGCCGCGGCAACCGCGCCTTGATGCCGTTGACGTTGTACGTGACGATTTTCATGGCAGTGTCAGACCGAGAAGCTGGAGCCGCAGCCGCAACCCGACGCGGCATTGGGGTTCTCGACCTTGAACGCGGCGCCGGCGAGCGATTCGACGTAATCGACCGCGCATCCGCGGACGAGATCGATGCTGACGCTGTCGACGACGAGGCGAACGCCGTCATACTCGGCGATCACGTCGTCGGATTCGACCGAATCGGCGAACCCGAACTTGTACTGGAACCCCGAACAGCCGCCGCCATCGACCGACAGACGCAGGATCGCGGGCTTCCCCTGCTTGACGGCGATCGCCGCGACGCGCGCCGCTGCGGAGGGGGTGAGGATGATGTCGGGTGCCAGCGTTGCCATGGCTGAGAGATAGGCGGTCGCGCTACCCGCGGCAACCTCGGGGCGTCGGGCGCATGCGCACCCTGTCGAGTCCGCAACCACCGCCCACCCGTCATTCCAGCGAATGCTGGGATCTCACGCGGTGGGTCCGTCCCTGCGGATCGAGGTCCCGGCTTTCGCCGGGATGACGGGGGTGCGGCTGAAACTGCCGTGGCGTCTCGATGCACTTCTTCCCCCCTCCCTGGAAGGGAGGGGTCGGGGTTGGCCCGCTTTGGCCACCCCTATCGGAGCATGCGGAAGCCGCCCCACCCCAAGCCCCTCCCTTTCAGGGAGGGGAGGAAAGAACCCGGATCAGTCCTGCGCGGCGGGGCCGGTGGTGGACACCGGGATGGCATTCACCGAGCGATCTTGCGCCGCCAGCAAATAGTCGGCGGTCGTCAGGAACGGTACCGGGTTCACCGCATGACCGTCGATCCGGACTTCGTAATGGAGATGCGAGCCGGTCGAACGCCCGGTCGAGCCCATCAGTGCGATGAGTTGGCCGCGAGTCACGCGCGCATTGTCCGCGACAAGGATCTTCGAGAGATGGCCGTAGCGCGTCGCGATGCCCTTGCCGTGGTTGATCTCGACCATGTTGCCATAGCCGCCCTGGCGACCCGCGTGCGCGATGATGCCGTCGGCGGTCGCGTAGATCGGCGTGCCGATCGGGCCGGGGATGTCGACGCCGGCATGCATCGCTGCGGTGCCGCGGAACGGGTCGGAGCGGATGCCGAAATTGCTGGTGAACGACAGCGCATGCACGGGCTGGACCGACGGGATCGCGATCGCGCCCTGCTGCAACGTGTCGAGCTTCTTCCAGGTCTGGAACAGCGTGCGGAACTGCGCATCGGCACGAAGATCGGCCGAGGCTTCCTCGCTGTTGGCGGCGATCATCGGACCGCCCATCGCCGTTGCCGATCTGGCTCCGCGCGACCGCTTGGCGATCCGTTCGGGGCGCAGCCCCAGCTTGCGCACGGTCGCGGTCGTCTCGGCATAGCGCTGGTCGAGCAGGTCCTGCGCGACGCTGGCCAGCTTGACCTGGCGTCCCTCGAGCTTGACCAGCGGCTTGACGATTTCGGCGGCGAGCTTGTCGGCAGCCGGATCGATCGACGGCGTCGCGAGCGACAGCGTCTTGGCATCGCCGCTGCCGGTCAGCGCGGCGGTGATCAGCGCCTGACGCTGTTCGATACGCTTGGCGTGCGCCTCGGCGGTTTCGCGGATCGTCGCGACGCGCTGGCGCATCTGGCCGATCTGATGCTGCATCTGGGCGAGCTTGATATCCGCGGTCGGCGGAACGACCACGCCGGTTGCCGCAGCCGCGTCATGGGCAGCCTGCGCCGCGCCATAGCCGGAAAAGCCGAGCGTGACCGCACCGATGGCGGCAATCGCAGCCTGGCGCTTGCCGCCGAAGCGGATGCGCCGCAGCGTCGTACCATTGTGAAAGAGAACATCGCGCGGTGCGAACAGCGCCTTGAGGCGCGTTCCGAGAGCGGCAGCGGAAATTTCGACCATTGGTCCCCGACAAAATAATACAGGGCCGTTCGCCCCCAAGCGGACGGCTCCGAAACGCGGTCCTGATTCGCAGCCCCTCCGCGCGTCAGACAGTTCGGTTTAGGCCGGATACAATGGATTTCAGCAATAGCACGCGGCCCACCGCGCGGCGGAGCGCCGCGTCGGTACGGCGAGTCGATGGAACAGTGACGTCACGACCGGAAAAACGCGCGGATCTTCGCGAGTTATCGCGGTCTTTTTAGAGCGCGCGGGCGGCCGCCAAGACGGCCTCCGCATGGCCCGGTACGCGAACCTTGTGCCACGCGTTGGCCAGCGTGCCGTCGGCGCCGAACAGGAACGTCGCGCGCTCGATCCCCATGTATTTTTTGCCGTACATCGCCTTCTCGACCCACACGCCGAACGCCTCGCAGGCGACGCCGTCGACATCGCTGGCGAGACGGACGGTAAGCGCGTGTTTCGCGGTGAACTTCGCGTGCGACGCGGGCGTGTCCTTCGAGATGCCAACGACACTGACGCCGGCCGTCGCGAACGCATCTGCGAGCACGGAGAAGTCCTTCGCCTCGGTGGTGCAGCCCGTGGTGTCGTCCTTCGGATAGAAATAGACCACCAGCGGCGCGCCGAGGCTGGCCAGCGACACCGCCGTGTCGTCGATCGTCACCGTCACGTCGGGGATTGGCGAACCGTCATTCATCATGGTCTCCCGTGAGCTGCATCCAGAATTCGCGGACCTCCTGCCGCGTCGAGTCGAGCTTGGCAATCACCGCGGGCCAGTCCGCCACGCCGATCGCACGCGCGATCAGTGCTTCGGTCGCAGCCCCCGGCGCGGTGGCGTCGGGCGCGACCAGCCGCAGCGTCACCAGTAGCCGGGTCAGGACATCGTGCGCCGCGCGCATCGTCGCGGGCATCAGTTTCGCCTCGATCAGCCGGTCGATCGCTGCTCCGAGGTTGGGGTCGAACCCGGTATGGTGGACGAGCTGGACGACGTGCACCGCGAATTCGAGATCGACCAGTCCGCCCGGCAACAGCTTGGCGTCGAGCGGGCCCTTGGCCGGTTTGTACGCCGACATCTCGGTGCGCATCGATCGCGCATCGGCCACCACGTCGCGCTGCGGCCGGTCGCCGGCGAGGACATCGCGAACGATCGTCGCCACCGCCTTTCGCGCGGTCGCCGATCCGAACACCGGCCGGGCGCGGGTCAGCGCCATATGCTCCCAGGTCCACGCGTCCTCGCGCTGGTAGCGGGCGAAGCTGTCGAGCGTGACGACCAGCGGCCCCTGCCCGCCCGACGGCCGCAGCCGCGTGTCGATCTGGTAGAGTGGTCCCGCCGCCGTAGCGACGGACAGCGCCGCGGTCACACGTTGCGCCAGCCGGTTGTAGTAGAGCGTCGCCCCCAATGGCTTTGCACCATCCGACTCGGCCGAAAAGTCGCCGGTAAACAGATAGATCACGTCGAGATCGGAGGCGTGGGTCAGCATCGCCCCGCCCATCCGACCCAGCGCCAGGATGACCAGTTCGCTGTCGGGGATGCAGCCATGAACCTTGGCGAATTCGTCGATCGTCGCCTGCGTGAGCACGCCGATCGCCGCCTCCGCGACCCGCGCATAGCCCGCCGCGACGGCGAGCGGATCGGACGTTCCGGCGATGATCTGCGCCCCGAGCGCGAACCGCATTTCGCCGACCACCCGGCGGACATGGTCGAGTCGCGCCTGATAGTCGGCGCCCGCATCGCCGGCGCGCATCATCGCCTCCAGCGTCGCAACGTCGCCGACCGACTCGAACGCACTCGCATCGATCAGCCCGTCGAGCAGACCGGGACGTCGCCCGAGATCGTCCGCCAGCGTCGGCGCATGGCTGAGGATCGCGGCGAGCAAGGTCGCAAGCCCCGGTCGCGCCTCGAGCAGGCGGAAGATGTTGATCGCGCTCGGCAGCCGTTCGAGCAGCGCATCGAGCCTCAGCAGCGCGGACTGCGGCTCGGGCGCTGTAGCCAATGCGGGGACCAACGTCGGCAGCACCGCCTCCAGCGCCTCGCGCGCGGCAGGACTGCGCAGCGCGGGATAGGCACCGCCACGCCACGCCTCGATCCGGCGCCGCGCGGCCTCCGGGTCGGCGTACCCGGCCAGTGTCAGATCCGCATCGAGCGTGACCGGATCGTGGGAGAATGCGGGCCGCACGGTATCGTCGAGCGCGTCGTAGATCCGCCCGGTTTCGGTCACGCGCGGTCGGAGCAGCGCCAGTAGCGCCTCGGCATTCTGCACGCCGTGGAGCTTGGCCACCCGGTCGAGCGCATCGCCGGTCGGCAGCGTGTGTGTCTGGCGGTCGTCGATCATCTGCACGCGGTGCTCGATCGTGCGGAGCAGCGTGTAGCCGTCGATCAGCGCGGTCGCTTCATCACCCGCGATCCAGCCAGCCTCGGCGAGGCGCATCAAGGCGTCGCGCGTCGCGGGTGCCCGCAGCGTCGGATCGCGACCGCCGTGGATCAGCTGGTGGATCTGCGCGAAAAACTCGGCTTCGCGAATGCCGCCGCGCCCGCGCTTGAGGTCATAGCCCGGGCCGAACGCCTGTCCCTGCGAGTGGTGATCGCGGATCCGTCGCGACATGCCGCGGATTTCGCGAATCGCGCCGAAATCGCGCGCGCGGCGCCAGATGAACGGGCGGATCGTCTCCAGGAACTTCGTGCCGAGCGCGATATCGCCCGCCGCAGCCCGCGCGCGGATGAACGCGGCCCGCTCCCAGGGTAGCGCCTGCGCCTCGTAATAGCCGATCGCCGCCTCCACCGGCAGGACGATCGGCGTGATCTCGGGCGACGGTCGCAGTCGCAGATCGACGCGCAGGACATACCCGTCGCCGTCGCGCGCCTGCAGCAGTTCGACGACGCGTTTGCCGATCCGCACCGCCGCCTCGTCGGGCTCCTCGCGCGGACGACACGGCAGCGTGGCAGGATCGAACAACAGGATCGGATCGATATCCGACGAGTAGTTGAGTTCGCCGCTCCCCTGCTTGCCCAGCGCGATCGCGGTGAAACCGCGGACCTCGGCGCCGGGGGTGCGCTCCTCGATCGCGGCGCGGATCGCGGTATCGAGCGCATGGTCCGCGAATCTGGTCAGCGCGCCCGTCACCGCGGTCAGATCGAGGATTCCTGACAGATCGCCGACCGCGACCGTCAAGGCCATCGCGCGCCGTTCGAGGCGCAATCGCTTGGCGGTCGGCATATCGGGTTCTGCGCTCGACAGCGACAAATCGAGCCGCCCTTCCCCAAGCGCCGTCGCCAACACGGGCTCGCGGTCGAGTACCATCGACAGGAACGGCGACCAGTGTCGGGCACGGCTCGTCGCGTCGACGATATGCTCAGCGCGCGCAGGATCGGAGAATGTTTCGGCCATGTCGGAATGATACAGACCGCGGCGACAGCCTGTAACTACAAAGCAACAAAAAGCACTGTTGGCCGTTATCAGGCCATGTCTTATGCATTTCTCACGATCAAACGCGAAGAGGACGGTCGGCAGACTGTGTACCGTCCGCGGGTCACCGACGTGATCGGTTATGCGTTGCGCGGCGCATTCGATGAACCGAATGGGACGCCGTCAGACTTCATGGAGTTGCTGAACAGACTGGATACGGTTCCCAGTCGCCTGCACTGACGACACCAGTCGATCGGCCGCGATCACCGACCGCGGCTAAGTTCCTCGACGTCGCCCATGATCGAATCCAGCGCAGTCTTGGTGGTATCGGTTTCGTGATCGCGACGTGAAGGCAGCGATCCGTCGTTGAGGATCGTCTCCAACGCTACGCGACCCCGCGCGACACGGCTCTTGATGGTTCCGACCGCAACCCCGCAGATTTCGGCGGCTTCCTCATAGGCGAACCCGCCTGCGCCAACCAAAATCAGCGCCTCGCGCTGCGGCTGCGGCAGGTGCATCAGAGCCCGCTGCATGTCGCCTAGCTCGACGTGGCGATCCTGGCTCGCAGGTGCTGCTAGTATGCGATCCGCAACCAGATCATCCCACTCGCCCTTGAAACGCGCCCGACGCATCTGCGACAGATACAGGTTGCGCAGGATGATGAACGTCCACGCGCGCATGTTCGTGCCGGCCTGGAACCGCAGACGCGCCGCCCACGCCTTCAGCAGCGTTTCCTGCACCAGATCGTCGGCCAGATCGCGGCTACCCGACAGCGACCGACCGAACGCACGAAGATGCGGAATCACCTGCGCCAGCTGAACCTTGAACTCGGCATCCGACAACGAGACATGCTCGACCGGCACGACGACTTCGTCGATATCGTCGTCGACATCGGTGCGTGGAGCAGGCTGGGTCATGGTAATCCGATCAATCCCGATGGAGCGATGCCGTCGACACGTGACAAGCATAAGGATGCGCTGTGGTCATTACCAACAACGCGCACCCAACAAAAGTTAACGAAGGACGAGAAAACCGAAAATCACGATCACCAACACTAAGGAGATCGCCAGAATGTACCGCGTCATATGAGGCGTTGCCCCAGCGCGCGCGTCGTCGGTTTTGACGTGGATACGATCGTTCGGGTCAGCCATGATATGTTTAACCCCCGGGAACAGTTTTGGGTCCGCAGCCGTAACGAACACGAACCCATCCTGAATTATAAATACGCCCTAATCAAGGCGTTGACTGCCCCTGACGCAACCGATTTAGTTTGCCGGGACGGTCGCCTGATCGAAGAACAGCGCCTGGCTGATGGCCGCCTTGACGGTCGAACGCTGGAACGGCTTGGTGATCAGGAAGGTCGGCTCGGGCCGCTCGCCGGTCAGCAGGCGCTCGGGGAACGCGGTGATGAAGATCACCGGGACCTCGAACTCGGCCAGGATGTCCTTGACCGCGTCGATACCCGAACTGTCGTCGGCAAGCTGGATGTCGGCGAGCACGAGGCCCGGCCGCATTTCCATCGCCAACGCGACCGCTTCGTCGCGGGTAACCGCGACGCCGGTCACGTCATGGCCGAGATCGCGTACGATCGTCTCGATATCCATCGCGATGATCGGCTCGTCCTCGATGATCAGCACCTTCGCGCGGGTCTGGTTCTCGATCTCGGACAGCGCATCGGCGACGAGATCGTCGACTTCGCTCGGCTCGACTTCGATCAGATACGCGGCATCCTCGGGCGTGAAACCCTCCATCGCGGTCAGCAACAAGGCCTGCCGCGACAACGGGGTCATGCGAGCCAGACGCGCACGCGCGACGGCTTCATGCCCCTTCGCCTCATCAACACCCTCGTCGGCGACCTCGTCGAAGTTCGCCGAATTCCAGATTGCCTGGAACATCCGGTACAGGCCGAGGCGGGGATCGACATCGCGAGGAAACTCCTCGGGGGCTGCGACGATGGCTTCGAGCGTGGCGCGAACATACTTGTCGCCATGCATCTGGCTACCGGTCAGTGCCCGGCCATAGCGCCGCAAAAAGGGAAGGTGCGGTGCGAGTTGCTGTCCAAGCGACATGGGTAACGAATACTCCCTGATCCTATGCGGCCCCTCATGTGTCGGGCGGCTCGCAGCATTACAATGGCGTCGGTCGAAAATGGCCCGGATCCGTCGCCCGATCGTCTTAACATATGACAACGTTGTACGGAGACGGGGAAATTTCGCTCGAACACGGAACTATCGAGATGCTATTTGGTTTCACGAACAGCTTTTTGTGAGTAGGCGACCTGTGTCAGGGATCGTGCCATGCTCGCAACCACACCATCGGTATGCGTCGTGCAGGGGGAAGTTTTGAGTTTGGGCCACGACACGGAGAAGACTTCGTCTGCCAAGATCCCGAAGGCTATCCCCAACAAGGATCAGCAAATGGGGTCGGCCTTGCGCTCGGTCTACCAGAAAACTGTCGATGAGACGATTCCGGACGATCTGCTCGATCTTCTCGGCAAGCTAGACTGACGGCGGGCCGGATGGCCTCGCCGATCGATTTGTCCGACGAGCGATCGCCGCTCGCAGAACTCCCCGAACATCGACTGTTTGCAACCATGCGGCGCCTGCCGACCGGTGCGAAACTCTTCCTCATTCTTAGTGCGGCGCTACTGCCGCTCGCGTTGATCGCGGTTTTCGCGACGCTGCAGACCACGCGGCTGGCCGATCAGGAAGCGCGGGCACGGCTGCGTGTCACCGCCAACGAAAGTGCGCGTGCGATCGCGATCGAGCTGGTGGGCGACATGACGGCGCTACGCGTCGCCGTGAACGCGCTTGGCAACGATCCGGCCGATGCACCGAGCTGTGCACGCGCGCAGGGCGTCTTCGCCCAGCAGTCCTCGGCCGGGACGCGCTTCATCATCACCGATCGCGCCGGTCACGTGCTGTGTGGCGTCGCGTTGCCCAACCCGGTGACATTGCGCCGCGACGACATGCCGATCTCGGCGGCGATCGTGCCCGACACCGGGCTGCTGCTGGCGATTTCCGGCCCCACGTCCGGCCGACGCGGCGGCACCTCCGCACGCGCCTATTTCCCCCGCGCGTTCCTCGAAAAGATTGCAACGCCGTCGACGCGCGCCTCGGCGGTCAGCAGCGCGATCGTCCTCGACGAAGAAGCGCTCCACCTCGAAACCATACCCGACGAACGGCCGCTCGATCGCATGGAGACGACCCGCACCGATCTGGGGGTCGCAGGCCTCGCACTGCGCACCAGCGTCCGCAGCGCGCCGGTCACCTCGTCGCTGATCGTCGCGATGCTGTTGCCGCTGCTGATGTGGCTCGCAGCCGCCAGCATCGCGTGGTTCGTAGTCGACCGACTGCTGATCCGGCCGTTGCGCCGACTACGCGGCGCGGTCGCCGCGTTCACGCCCGGCGAGGAACTCGATTTCGGTGTCGTCAGCACGTTGCCCGCGCAGGAAATCCGCGAACTCGGCGAGACGTTCCAGTCGATCAGCCGGACGGTCGCGCTCCACGAAGCGGGACTCGCGGAGGGCTTGGTCAGACAGACCAAGCTGACGCGCGAAGTGCATCACCGGGTCAAGAACAACCTCCAAGTGATCTCCAGCCTGATCAACTTCCACGCGCGTAGCGCCCCCAGCGCGGATGCGACCGCGGCCTATTCCTCGATTCAGCGGCGCGTCGATGCGCTGGCGGTGGTGCACCGCAATCATTTTGCAGAGCTCGAGGAAAATCGCGGGCTCAACCTGCGCACGATGATCGGCGAATTGTCGGCCAACATCCGCGCGACCGCGTCCGAACGGTCGCATGGCCTCGGCATTACGCTCGATATCGACCCGTATCTCGTCAACCAGGATGTCGCCGTCGCGATCGCGTTCCTCGTCACCGAGATGATCGAGCTGGCAATCAGTTGCGATCCGGTCGCACAGATCCGGATCGTCGTGAAACCCGCCGAAAAGATCGCCGACAAACCCGATCGCGGACTGCTGCGCGTCGTGTCGCGCGCCTTGGTCGAGAGCGACGCGCTGCGCGAGTCCGTCTCGCGCTATGGGCGCGTCATGGAGGGTCTTTCGCGCCAGTTGCGCTCGCCGCTCCATCACGATCCACTGGTCGGCGCGTATGAGATCGCCTTCGCGGTCACCGGTCGCGATTGAGCGAACCCGGTATTTCCGGTTCGCAGGATAAAATTCGGAAAAACTGGGAACCGAGTGCCGCGACCGCCGTTTGATAATTCGGATAGCGAATTTATGCCCCCCCGCTCTCGCTATCCCGAACACAGGCCCGGCCGCATCACCCTCCCCCCCGGTGATGCTGTCGGGCCTTTAATTTATCCAAGCCAAGGCGTTGCCGAGTTTCGCCGCCGGAACGAAATTCCCGCCCGAACATTGCATCTCCGGTGGCATTCAAGCCCTTGGAGGAAGTATTATGCGTAAGTTGGTTGGACTGGCGATCGTGGCTAGCGCTTTGATGGTATCGGCCTGCAACACCGTCGAGGGTGCGGGCAAGGACGTGGCTTCGGCCGGCAAGACCGTCGCGAAGACCGCAGACAACGCCAAGTAAGCCTTCACGCTTATTGCAATGCGGGGCCCGGTGCACATGCACCGGGCCCCGTTTTCGTATCAGCGCTCGACGATATCGGTACCTGCTTCGGTCTCGTCCTCACCGTCCGTCGCCTGCGCCTTGGCGCGGCTGCGCTCGGTGAACCAGATCCCGACCAGCGCCATTTCGTACAGGATGACGAGCGGGATCGCGAGCAGCAGCTGCGAACCGATATCCGGTGGCGTCAGCACCGCGGCGATCGCGAACGCCGCGACGATCGCATAACGCCGCGCGCCGATCAGCTGCTTGCGCGTGACGATGCCGGCCCGCTCGAGCAGCATGAGCAGCACCGGCAGCAGGAACGATATGCCGAAGCCGAACAGGAACTGCATCGTGAACGACAGGTAGTTGCCGATTCCGGGCAGCGCCTCGCGGTGGATGCCGCCGACCATCCCGTCGAACCCGAGGAGGAAGTGCAGCGCCATCGGGATCGCGACGTAATACGCCATCGCCGCACCGGTCAGGAACAGCACCGGTGTCGCGAGGATGAACGGCAGGAGCGCGCGCTTCTCCTTTTTGTACAGGCCGGGCGCGACGAACTGCCAGAGCTGGTTCGCGATCACCGGGAACGACAGCATCATCGCCGCGAAGAACGCGACCTTGATCTGGACGAAGAACGCCTCGAAAATCTCGGTATAGATGACCTTGTTCTGCCCCGCCGCGAGCAGCGGGTGGACCAGGAAGCCGAAGATATCCTCGGCGAAATACATCGAGATCGCGAACGTCACGACCAGCGCGGCGATGCAGTACAGCAACCGCCGCCGCAACTCGATCAGATGGTCGAGCAACGGTGCCCGGCTAGCGTCGATCTCGCTCATGTCATGCTTTCAGCCGCCACGGGGGCGCGGAGGTTGAGACCGATCACGACGACGCGACGTCGGACTTGCCGGTCTTGTCGTCGATGGCTTGGGGCGCAGGAACCGGAGCGGTCGTCTGCGTATCGAACAGGTCTGGAGCGCGATCCGCAGAAAGCGCGGCCACCCCAGACCGATCGCCGTGACCGGTATCGTGACCCGAAGGATCAACCGGCACAGCTGGGGCGACGACCGGCTTCTCGACCATCACCGGCTCGTCCGTATGATCGTCCGCGTGGTCGAGGGACCGATAATCGCGCCGGTGCTCCTCCGTCTCCGGCGAATGCACGACCTGCGTGGTATCGGCTGCAGCGTCCGTACCCGTCTGCGGATGCTCGCGCATGATGCGTTCGTTTTCCGACGCCCAGCGCTTTTCCATCTCTTCGAGTTCGGCCTCGCGGACCATCGAATCGAAGCCCGAGCGAAATTGCCGCGCGACGCCGCGCGCCTTGCCGACCCAGTAGCCGACCACGCGCATCGCCTTGGGCAAATCCTTCGGACCGATCACGATGAGCGCAACGAAAGCCACGAGCAGGAACTCGGAGGCATCGATATTGAACATCAGCAGCGCCTATTCGGAGACGTCAACTCAACCGGTTTCAAGCGGGACGGTCGTCACGGACGCGATTGCCGTCGCGATCGAACGCGGGATCGGCGGTCTTCTGCGCTTCGATCCGCGCCGATGGCTTGGCGGGCGTCTCGTCGTCGTTCTCGGACATGCCCTTCTTGAAGTTCTTCACGCCCTTGGCGACGTCGCCCATCAGGTTCGAGAATCGGCCGCCGCCGAGAAGCAGGATCGCGACGACCGCGAGGACTAGCAAGTGAATCGGGCTGAAACCGCCCATGGCAATTCTCCTGGAAACTGGACCCTATCTAAGCCTCATCCCGTCTCATTGCCAGCCATCTCGCCATCGGCGTCCCCGTCGCGGTCACCATCGCCGTCACCGTCCAGGCGATCGAACGCCAGATCGACCGGGTCGAGCAGTCCCGCAGCGCGCAGATCATCGATCCCGGGCAGGTCGCGGCGGCTCTGGAGCCCGAAATGGACGAGGAATGCGGGGGACGTCGCAAACATCAGCGGGCGTCCCGGCACCTCGCGCCGCCCGGCCGGCTTCACCCAGCCCGCTTCCATCAGGACGTCGAGCGTTCCCTTCGAGATCTGCACGCCGCGAATCGCCTCGATTTCCGCGCGGGTGACGGGTTCGTGGTAGGCGATGATCGCCAGCGTCTCGATCCCGGCGCGGCTGAGCTTGCGCGGTTCCTCGCGGTCGCGGCGGAGCATGTGCGCCATGTCGGGCGCGGTCTGGAACTGCCAACGCTCGCCGCGTCGAACGATGCCGATGCCGCGGTCGGCATAGTCTGTGGCCAGTTGGTCGAGCGCCGCTCGGACGTCACCGTTGCCGACATGCGCGCGAATCGCGTCGAGCGTCAGCGGAGTCTCCGCCGCGAACAGCACCGCCTCGACGGCGCGGGTAAAATCGTCCGGTGGGGTCACGCGCGGGCTCTCAGATACAGCGGCGCGAAGGGTGACGCCTGGCGCAGTTCGATCTTCCCCTGCCGTGCAAGTTCGAGTGCCGCGACGAAGCTGGACGCGAGCGCCGACCGCCGGAGACGATCGCCCGCTTCGGGGAGGAAGCTTTCGATCACACTCCAGTCGATCCGCTCGCCGACCAGCATCGACACGCGCTCAAGCGCTGCCTCCAGCGTCATCACCTCACGGTCGGCGACGACATGCATCACTGGCCGCGTCCGTGCGGAAATACGGCCGTACGCGGCGATCAGGTCGAAGATCTCCACCTGCCACGCGGCCTTGCGCACCGTCCGCAGACCCTCGGGTGCACCACGCAGGAACACGTCTCGCCCGGTCCGGTCGCGCGCCATCAGCCGCGCACCGGCCTCGCGCATCGCACTCAGGCGTTCGAGCCGCAGTTGGAGCCGCAGCGCGAGTTCCTCGGGATCGGGTTCCGCGAGCGGGTCGCGCGGCAGGAGCAACGCCGACTTCAGATAGGCGAGCCATGCTGCCATCACGAGATAATCGGCGGCCAGTTCGAGCTTCAACGCGCGGGCGGAGTCGACGTACACCAGATACTGCTCGACTAGCGCGAGGATCGAGATTTTCCGCAGATCGACCTTCTGTCCGCGCGCGAGCGACAGCAGCAGATCGAGCGGCCCCTCCCATCCGTCGAGATCCAGGGTCAGTTGCGCGTCGTCCATTGGCGGACGCTACAGCGCACGATGCCGGGCATCCACCCTCCACGTTTGACGTCCGACCATATGAACCATATACGTTTCATATGGTGAGGGTGAGTGTGAGGCTTGAATGGGTATCGTGAAAATCGACGACGCACTGCACGAGGATGCGCGGCGGGCGAGCCAGGTGCTGTGCCGGTCGATCAATGCTCAGGCGGAGTTCTGGATGAAGATCGGCATGCTCGCCGAGGCCAACCCGACGCTGTCGTTCAACGATATCGTCACCGCGCAACTCGCCGCCGCGTCGGTGCGCGTCGCCGACAAAACGGCAGCCTGAGATGGTGAAGACGTCGGCCGAACTGGCGCTGATGCGCGTGTCGGGTGTGCTGCTGGCCTCGGTGTTCGAGATGCTCGACGAGCAGGAGCTGGCGGGGCTGTCGACGTTGCAGGTCAACGACATGGTCGATAGCTACATCACCGAAGACCTCGCCGCCCGGCCTGCGAGCAAGGGGCAATATGGCTTCGCATACGTCCTGAACAGTTCGATCAACCATGTCGTCTGCCACGGCGTGCCGAACCCGCGCGACGTCATCCGCGACGGCGACATCGTCAATCTGGACATCACGCTGGAGAAGAACGGCTTCATCGCCGATTCGAGCAAGACGTACATGGTGGGCACCGTTCCGCCTGCCGCGAAGCGTCTCGTGCGGGTAGCGCAGGAGGCGATGTGGCAGGGCATCCAACAGGTCCGGGCGGGCGCGCATCTCGGCGATATCGGCTTTGCGATCGAGCGGCATGCGAAGAAACACGGCTATGCGGTGGTGCGCGACTATTGCGGGCACGGCATCGGTCGGGAGATGCACGAGGAACCGCAGGTGCTCAATTTTGGGCGCGCGGGGACCGGCATGACGCTGCGCGAGGGAATGGTGTTCACGATCGAGCCGATGATCAACCAGGGGACGCGCAAGGTGTCGACCGAGGATGATGGGTGGACCGTGGTGACCGACGACGGCAAGCTTTCGGCGCAGTTCGAGCATACGGTGGCGGTGACGCGCGATGGAGTCGAGGTGCTGACGTTGCGCGGGGACGAACGGGCTCGGGGGTTGGGGTGATCGCGGGCGCGGGGCGGTTAGTTTGACCGCACCTTACCCTTGATCTCAGGCGCTCCCCCTCAACCGTTCGTGCTGAGTAGCGACTGAGTAGGCTCGCAGAGCCGTACCGAAGGGGCGTATCGAAGCGTGGGTTCCCCGCGCCAACCTGTCCTTCGATACGCCGCTTCGACAAGCTCAGAGGCTACTCAGGACGAACGGTAGTTAGCTCTCCGCCAAGCGCTTCCACCCCGGCGGAGGCCGGGGCCCAATTGGGAGACAATGATGATTGCGGACGGCACTCGGTTACCGCGACCTTTCCAATTGGACCCCGGCCTTCGCCGGGGAGGTGCGAGAAAAGACGCGCGCTACTCATACCAAATCTGATCAGGCACGCGCCAGCAACGCGTCTCGCGTTGCGATCAGTTCCGCGAAATCACCCTTGGCCGCGCCGACCGACGCCATCGCCCGATCGAGCCTCGCACGCGACGCCTCCGAGATCTCCCCTAACCGCCCGGCGATCTCAACCATTTCGTCCATCCGCGCCCAGCAATCTAGCACCAGGTCGCACCCAGCCGCGATCGCGCCGGCCGCCTTGTCGCCGGCGGTGCCGGACAGCGCCTTCATGTCGATGTCGTCGGTCATCAGCAGGCCGTCGAAGCCGATCCGTCGACGGATGATCTCGTCGATCACGATCGGTGAGAGCGTCGCGGGGCGGTCGGCGTCCCAGGCGTCGAAGACGATGTGCGAGGTCATGCCCATCGGCGCCTGGTTGAGCGTGCGAAAGGGTTCGAGGTCGATCTCGAGCTCGGCATCGGTCGCGGTGACGGTCGGCAAGTGATGATGCGTATCGACCTTGGCGCGGCCGTGGCCCGGCATGTGCTTGACGACACCGACCACGCCGCCTTCGGCCAGCCCCTCCAGCGTCGCGCGGCCGAGGGCTGCGACGCGCATGGGGTCGGAGCCGAACGTGCGCGAGGCGACGGCTTCCGTAGTGTCCGGCTGCGACACGTCGAGCAGCGGCAGGCAGTCGACGGTGATGCCGACCTCGCTGAGCATTACGCCCAGCGCCTGCGCGTTGGCGCGTGCCGCCTGTATCGCGGTCATCGGTGCGCGTTCATAGGCTGCATCAAACACCGGGCCTGCCGGGAATGCGGGCCATTCGGGCGGTCCCATTCGCGCGACGCGGCCGCCCTCCTGGTCGATCAGGATCGCCAGGTCCTGGCATCCGGCCAGCGCACGCAGCGAGTCCGTCAGCGCACGGACTTGGGTGCGATCGACGATGTTGCGCTTGAACAGGATATAGCCTGCGGGCTCGCACTCGGCGAAGAACGTGCGTTCGGCGGGGGTGAGGACGGGGCCGGACAGGCCGAAGATGACGGGCTTCATGACTGGGTCCTAAACCGAAAGCCCCCCCTTACCGTTCGCCCTGAGCGAAGTCGAAGGGCCTGCGTATCGGAAGCGGCTTCGACTTCGCTCAGCCCGAACGGCAATGGGGCCATGTCCTCAATAATCCTTCGACACGCGGACGTTGGCGCTCTGGCGACCGAGCGTGGAGATACTCGACAGCAATGACAGCCAGCGGGTGACCTGGAACTCGACCTGCGTGGCGGAATAGCCCTGACCGTCGGTGACAATCTCCGCATACAGGCGCCGGGTGACGTATTTGCCCGCCGCGATCGAGGTGCCCTGCCCGGTCTGCGGGTCGGCGGGCAGGATGCGCAAGCGGTCGAGCCCGGCGGCGCGGCGCACCGCGTTGATCGGGTTGAGGTCGCTGCCGCCGCCCTGCAATGCCGCAACCGCCGCCGCGAGCTGCAATGCCTCGGGCGCGGACAGGTTGGTGATCGAGGTGCCGAACAACAGCCGCGAGAGCAGTTCGTCCTCGGGCAAGACTGGCGTGCTGGTGAAACCGATCTCGGGTTTCAGCGCGTAGCCGGTGACGCGGATCGATGCGCTCAGGCCCGTCGAGTCCGCGTTCGCCTCGATATCCAAAGCAGGGTTGGCGGGCACCTGTCCATCGAAGCGGATTACGCCCCGCGCCAACTCGAACTGTCGCCCGGCGAACTCGTAGTCGCCGCGGATCAGCGTGGCGCGGCCGGTGATCGCCGGGTTCTCGGGCTGGCCGGCGATCTGGAGGTTGGCGGACCATTCGCTGGTGAGGCCGAGGCCGCTGACCATCACCTGGTTCGGCGCGCGGGCCTTGATCGCCAGCGTCCAGGGCTTGGTCGGCGTCGCGACTTCCTCGCCGCCGTCAGGCAGGTTGATTTCGCGGATGTTGAGTTGGGGGACGGCGCTGGCCGCGGTGGCCTGGCCGAGGCGGTAGCGGCTCTTGTCGAGTATGACGTCGCCGGCGATCGTGCCGCCCGCGCCGTTCGACTTGAACGTCAGCGGGCCGGAGACGGTCGCGCCGATGTCGTCGCGGTTGATCATCACCGCCTTGTCGGCCTGCAGTGCGAGGTCGAGGCCGATCCCGGCGGCGGCGGCGAATTCGAACTGGCCGGTACCGGTGACGCGCCCGCCCTTGCCCGCGTCCGCGCCGAACCGGTCGATCACGAGCCGCGAACCGCCGAACCGGCCGGTCGCCTGGACGTTGGTAAGGACGGTGCCGGTGGTGGCACTCTCGATCCGCGCTCCGTTCGCCTGGACGATACCGCGCAGCGTCGGGTTGGCGAGCGTGCCCACGACGTCCGCACCGATCGCGACCGGGCCCGACAGGTCGAACAACTCGACCCCGGTGAGCCGCCAGAGCGTATCGGCAGGACCGCTGTAGCGGAGCTGGCCGAACAGGCGGGCGTTGGTGATGCGCGCGGCGAGGTCCCCCTGCCCGAGTGGCGCAAGCTGTGCCTGGGCACGGCCGATGGTCTTGCCGGCGGACGCGATCACCGCGCGCAGGCCGAGCTTGTCGGGCGACAAGACGGCTGCGACACCGACATCAATCGGGCGCGACGAGAGGACGAGGCCGGCGCGGCTGAGGCCCCGTATCGTGAGATCGGCCTTGCCGGTCGGCGCGGCGCCGTTTGCGGTGGCGACATTGAAACGCCCTGATGCCGAACCGCTGAGCCCGAGCCCGGGATACCCGATGTCGAGCAGCGCGAGCGGCATGCGCGTCAGGCTGGCGTCGACCGCCGTGCTGGTGCCGGTGAAATGGCCACCGACCTGCGCCTCGCCGCCGCCGAAGCTGAGCTTGGTGGGCGCGAGGTGCCAGCCGTCTTCGCCCTCAGTCAGGATCGCGGGGGTGAGCAGTTTCAGCGGGCGGCCATCGAGCGTGCCTTGCGCGGAGATCGCGTAGCTGTTGGCGGTCACCTGCGTGACGCTCTGGATATCGAACGCGCGGCCGCGCGAGCCGGCAATCGACGCCTTGATCGTGCCGACGCCGCCTCTGAGCGACGCCGCGCCATTGAACCGGGCGAGGCTGAGCGCTCCGTGACGCAGGCCGAGGCCGGTCGCAGTCGCCTCGATCGAGGTGCCCGCCGGGTAGAGCAGCGTAACGAAATCGAGCTTGCCCGCACGCAGCGCAACGGTGTCGAGCGTCGCGGCCTTGGCGGCGAGATGGCCTTCGATGCGCTGGACGGTCCCGACTGGGCGGAACAGGAGTTCGCCCGAGATACCGCCACCGGCAACCGCGAGCTGTCCGTTGAAGCCGCCATCAACCACCGCGACATTGCCGCTCGCGCGTGTGCCGGCGACGTTCAGTGCGGCGACCTGGATCGTTGCGTCCGCGCCCGGCGGCAACAGGATCGTGCCATTGGTCGTGAACGGCCCGAGCCGCGATCCGCCGGCTGCGGTGAACGCGAACCCCTGCGGCGTCGGATCGAGATGCGCGCGGACGTTCGACAGGCCGAGCGTCGCATTGGGGCTGGCGAAGACGAGATCGAGCGTCGGCTTGTCGATCTGGCCGTCGAGCACGAGCTGAACCGGGCCATAGGTCTGCTGGCGCCCGCTTCCCTCGAAATGAAAGGTTCCGTCACGACGACGATAGCCGTTGCCGGTCAGCCGGATCTGCGGCGCGGTCAGCACGAGGTTGGTGAAGTGGAGGATGCCGTCGGTGGTGCGTTCTAGGTTGGTGGTGATGCGCGGCAGCCCCCCTGCGAGGCTGCGGAAGAACGCGTTGTCGAGCCGCACCATCTGCGCGCTGCCCTGGCCGATCACGCGCGTGCCGTGGCGGTTCGGGCCGGGGACGACGCGCAAGGTGGACTTGACGTCAACGATGCCGAGGCCGGGGATCAGATAGCGGCCGAGCCCGCCGTTGATGCCGACCTCGAACTGGCCGTTGCGCAGGTCGACCGCGAGATTGATGCTGCCGGTGAGCTTGTCGGAGCGGAGCTTGAGCGCATCGCCGGTCAGCAGCGTCGGCGTCACGCGGAGCAGGCCGTCGACCGACAGGTTGCGCAGGATCCCGCCCGCGACGGTGCCTACGCCGGTGACGCGCTCGGCGGTGAAGCGGATCGGCACGGTGACCGGCGCCACGGAGAGGCGGCCCTTACCGGCGGCGTGGGCGTTCTCGAACCCGGTCTGGTCGAACGCGAACCGGCTGGCGTCGAGACGATAGTCGAACGCCGCGGTCGCGAACGGGCCGTCGAGGATCGCGCGGAGCTCGACCATGTTGCCGGTCATGTTGTCGAACAACGCGGGCGGGCGAAGCAGCCGCGCCTTGATCCGGACGTCACGATACGCGTTCGCACCGAGATCGACGATGCCGGTCGTGTCGATCGCCAGCGCGGGCGTTCGGAGCGAAAGCTGCCCGTCCAGCCGACGGTTGGCGAACTCCGCACTGCCGTTGACGAGGATGCGCGGTGCCGTCAGCCGTTGCAGCCTTCCCTTGAGCAGCGACGACGGCGAGAGCGTGCCCGACAGCGTGTAGCGCCCGGCGACCTGCGCGAGCGCGAGATCGACGACGCGCGTCGTGCCGACGATGCCGTTGGCGCGGCCGTTCCACTTCGCCCAGCTGCCGTCGCCGGTAACCGCGAGTGCGACCGGCCCCTTCGCCTTCACCATCCGCGCAAGCACACCGCCCGCGGCCCCCTTTGCGGCGACGTCGAGGTCGAAGCGGTCGCGCGCGGGCTCGGCATCGATCCGTAGCTTCAGGTCGTCGCTGCCGGCGACGCGCGCCTTGAGGTCGACCAGCGCCCGGCCCGACCGGATGTCGGCGCGGCCTTCGAGCGTCCCGATCCGCTGCGTTCCCAGCACGCGCTTTGCCAAGGTCAGCCGCCCGACTGACAGCTTGCCGATATGGATATCGAAATCAGGCAGGATCGGGCCACGCGTCCTTGACGGTCTGGTGCGCGGCGTGTGCGTCAGGATCGCGCGATCGACGATCAGCCGCTGGATCTCCAGCCGGTTCGAGAACCAGTCGAACGGCGACCAGTCGAGTTTGACGTTGGGCGCCTGGAAGACGAGCCCTTCCAGATCGTACACGCGCAGGTCGATCAGCCGCGTATCGCCGTACAGCGAGCCTTCGATCCGCCCGACCGTGAAGCGCAGCCCGTTGGCGGTCCTGATCGCAGCGATACGGTCCGCAACGAAGCGGTGGCCGATACCTGTGTCGACGATCAGCAACGCGGTGCCGATGATCACGAGCAGCGCCATGACCGCGCTGACGATCCAGCGCCACCACGCGATTCGGCGCTTCGGAAGAGCAGCCGCCTCGCTCAAAACGCCTGCCCCAGCGAGACGTACACGGCGACGCGGCTGTCGCCCGGCTGCGGGTTGATCGGCGTGCCGACGTCGAGGCGGATCGGGCCGAAGTTCGAATAATAGCGCACGCCGATGCCGGTGCCGTATTGCAGCCCGGTGAACTTGGGCAATGGCGAGGTGTAGATGTTGCCCGCGTCGAGGAACGGCACGATGCCGAAATTGCCGAATGCCTTCACCCGCGCCTCGATCGAAAATTCGGTCAGGCTGCGGCCGCCGATCGGGTCGTTGTTAGGATCGCGCGGCCCGATCGACTGATAGCCATAGCCGCGCACCGACGCGCCGCCGCCGGCATAGAAACGCCGTGACGGTGCGACCTCGTCGCGTGGCGCGCCGACGATCGTACCGAGCCGGGTGCGGGCCGCGAGCACGACGCTGCCGCCGATCGGCTGGTACACGCTGCCGTCGAACTGCGTCCGCGCATAGCCGAACACCGAGTTCTGCAACGATACTTCGGGGCTGAGCCGCGCGCCGAGCCGGAACCCCTTGGTCGGGTTCAGCAGATCGTCCGATCCGTCATAGTTGAGCGTCGTCGGCAACGCGCCGATGAAGAACGTCCGCCGCCGCGGTGCGCCGGTCGAGACGATCACGTCGCGCTCGTCCGACGCCAGCAGTTCGGCACCGACTGACCATGTCCAGGTCTTCTGGAAAAAGATGTTGGTCTGGCGCTCGAGGCTGCCCGCGAGCGTGAAGGTCTTCGCGTCGTACGCGTCGCGGTTGGTGTGGACGCCCGACGCCTGGAACGTCAGCACCCGGTCGCGGCCCTCGAAATTGTTGCGCCGGAACACGACGGAACCGAGCTGTTCCTGCGTGCCGAGCACGCCGCGTACCGTCAGCGCGCCTTCGGGCGGGAACAGGTTGCGGTGCGTCCAGCTGAGTTCGGCGCGCGCGCCCTCGCCGGTGCCATAGCCGAGCTCGCCCGCGACGGTGCGCGGCGGTGCCGGGTCGAGCTTCACCGCGACGTCGACGGTATCGGGCGTTGCCCCCTGCACCGGCTTGAGGTCGACCGCGGACACGAGGCTGGTCTGGATCAGCGCGCGGCGCAGATCATCGAGCTTCGCCGCATCGTACAGGTCGCCGGGCGAGAAGCGCGCGATCTCGGCAACATGATCCGCGCCGAACACGCGGTTGCCGGGCAGCGCGCGGATCGTGCCGAACTTTCGCGCGCCACCGGGTTGCACCGACAGGTCGAGTGTCGCGGTGCGGGTGGCGTGATCGACGACGATCGCCGGATCGCCGATCTTGGCGAACGGAAAGCCCTCGCGACCGATCTGCGTCGTCAGCTTGGCCTGCCCCGCGACGATCGCATCCGAATTGACGGGGTCGTTGGGCTTCACGCCGAATGCGGTCGTCAGCCCCGGCGCCTTGTCGCCTGCCGCGGCGATGCCGTCGATCGTCACGCCCTTGAACTTGTAGAGCGTGCCTGGGGTGGCCGAAAGCACGACCATCGGCTTGGTGCCCGGCTCGACCCGCGTGACGACGTTGGCATCGTAATAGCCCTCCGCACGAAGCAGGCTGTTGAGCAGATCGGCGTCTTCGCGCGCGCGCCGATCGAGTTGCGCGGCGTTGGCGGCCTGATGATCGTTCGCGTCGAGCGTCGAAAGTGCCGCGAACCGCTGCCGCAGCAGCGTGTCGTCGATCCTGTCGATACCATCGATCCGCCAGGCGTAGCGGCTTTCGGTATTGGCATCGACCGCGGCGACCGTGGCGGCCGGGTCGATCGGCGAGTTCGCGAGATCGGGCCACGCGACGCCGATATCGGGCAGCGCGGCGAGCGGCGAATTGGGGTCGAGCGACATCGGCGTGTCCGCGGTAGGCGGGGCCGGTATCTGTGCAGGCGCGGGCGCTGGTGCGGTTTGGGCACGCGCGGCCGATACGCCGGCACCGGAAACCGCCCCCGCTGTCGTCAGAACGAAAAAGGCGGCGGCCGGCCCGGCTCGCCCGACGCGGAACACCATGTCAGGCTCCTAGCCGGGCTTGTCGTTGCGGAACAGTATCTAACGCCGCATTTCCGCCACGTTTCGTCCGGGCGGGGGATTGCGCTGGTACCGCACGTCGGAACGCTAGTGATCCGGGCAGGCGGGCGAACATACGCGGCGCGCGGCTGGCATCCCGGCGCGGTGCGTGGCAGGACGGGGCGATGGCCGACCCCACTTCCCGCGACACCCTCCCTCCCCACAAGGACCCCAGCGCCGCGGGCGGGTTTCTCGTGGCGCTCGGCATGCTGGGCGGCGCGGGTGTCGGCTTTGCCATCGGGCAGGCGACTCCGGGGTTCCTGATCGGGACCGGGTTGGGCGTGCTGGCGGCGGTACTGGTGTGGGTGCGGGACCGGCGATAGAGGGCCCGCCCCGCTCGTCCGCCCCCTCTTCCGTTCGTCCTGAGCAGCCGTCGAGTAGTCGCCGCAGGCGGCGTATCGAGACGGCGTATCGAAGGACAGGGTGGCGCACGGAACCGATGCTTCGAACGCGCCCTCGATACGCTCCTGACGGAGCTACTCGGTCGCTACTCAGCACGAACGGGAAGGGCGGTAGCCACTCCTAACGCGGCTCGCGCATCTGCCACACCACGCGGCCGATCACCGCGATCCGCCCCGCCGGGATCGGTCCCGCCGCCGGGTTGTCGCTCGTCGCCATCAGCGTCCCGCCGGCCAGCACGACGCGCTTCACCATCACCGCGTCGTCGATCCGGATGACATACACCCCGCCTTTCGCGCGCGGCGTCCGGTCGGCAGTGTCGACCACGATATGATCGCCGTCGAACAGCCCCGGCTCCATCGAACTGCCACGCACACGGATGATCGCCGCCTGCCCGTCCCTCAGCCCGAGTTTCCGCGCGAGGCCGGGGTCTAGCGTGTCGGTGCCGAGCACGATCTCGCCGTCGACCTGCGCGCCAGGCCCTGCTGACGCGGCGATGTCGAGCTTGCGGATGCGGAAACCCGTCCCGCGATCGGGTGGAGCGCCGAGCACGGTCTCGCTCACGCCCAGATAGGCGGACAACAATCGCCGGTCTCGTTCACCCAGGATGCGCGGCGATCCACGACGGACATATTGCTGGAGATACGCCGCGTTGCGCCCGAGCATCGCCGACAGCGCCGCCAGACTGTCGCCCCGCGCCGCCGCCAGCGTTGCCAGCGCGGTCCTCGGATCGGGATCGGATGCGGTTTTCGACATCACGCGACCCTAGCGCAGGAAATTTCCTAGACAAGTAGGATTTGACGGAACAGATCAAGAACAGAGCAAGGGACTCGGGAGGAACGACGGTGACGATTCTGATGAAGATCGATCGATATCTGCGGCAGACGGGCATGCCGATGACCAAGTTCGGACGGCTGGCGGTCGGCGATCCGCGGCTGGTGCACGACCTGCGCCGCGGTCGGCAGGCGCGCGAACCGATGGTGGCGCGGATCGAGTCGTTCATCGCGCGGAACGGATCATGAGGATGGACGCGATCCGCGGCCCCGATGCGGGCACGCTGCTGATCCGCGCACTCCGCGGTCATGCTGGGGCGACAGGCCTGACGATGCACGTCGAGTCGATCGCGTGCACACCCTGGGCCAGCGCGACGTTCGTCGGCACGCTGCACCGGCTCACGATCACGGCGATGCCCGTACCCGGTCTTCGAGACTGGATCGACGCGTTGCCCGAAGCGGAGTTTGCGATGCGCGGGCATATCGTCGCCGATCTGGTGGTCGACCGTAGCGAGACGATCGGCGACCGCGAGCATGTGACGATCGCGGTGCTGACGCTGATCGACGCGTAAACGTCTCGACAGGGGTGGACTTTCGCTGGCCGAACCACGAAGTCGGCGGTCAACGAAGGAGATTCATATGGCCGGGATGGGCAAGTTCGACTGGGCGGATCCGTTCCTGCTCGACGATCAGTTGAGCGAGGACGAGCGGATGATCCGCGACAGCGCGAAGGCCTATGCCGACGACAAGCTCGCGCCCCGGATCATCGATGCGTTCCAGCACGAGCATACCGATCCCGCGATTTTCCGCGAGATGGGCGCGCTCGGATTGCTCGGGCCGACGATCCCCGAGGAATATGGCGGCGTCGGTGCGTCCTATGTCGCGTACGGGCTGGTTGCGCGCGAGGTGGAGCGGATCGACTCGGGGTATCGCTCGATGATGTCGGTGCAGTCGAGCCTCGTGATGTACCCGATCAACGCGTTCGGGTCCGAGGAGCAGAAGCGCAAATACCTGCCCAAGCTCGCGACCGGCGAATGGATCGGCTGCTTCGGGCTGACCGAGCCGGATGCGGGGTCGGATCCCGGCGGGATTACGACGCGCGCGAAGAAGACGGCGAACGGTTATGTGATCTCGGGCGCGAAGACGTGGATCTCGAACTCGCCGATCGCCGACGTGTTCGTGATCTGGGCGAAGTCCGACGAGCATGGCGGCGGTATCCGCGGTTTTATCCTGGAGCGCGGGATGAAGGGGCTGGAAACGCCCAAGATCGAGGGCAAGCTGTCATTGCGCGCGTCGATCACTGGCATGGTGATGATGGATGAGGTCGAGGTCGGCGAGGACGCGCTGCTGCCCGACGTGCAGGGATTGAAGGGGCCGTTCGGCTGCCTCAACCGTGCGCGCTACGGGATTTCCTGGGGTGCCTTGGGCGCGGCGGAGTTCTGTTTCCATGCGGCGCGGCAGTACGGGCTGGATCGCAACCAGTTCGGGACGCCGCTGGCGGGGCGGCAGCTTTTCCAGAAGAAGCTGGCGGACATGGAAACCGAAATCGCGCTCGGGTTGCAGGCCTCGTTGCGCGTCGGGCGGCTGATGGACGAGGGCCGGTTCGCGCCGGAGATGGTCTCGATCGTGAAGCGCAACAATGTCGGCAAGGCGCTCGACATCGCGCGGATGTCTCGCGACATGCACGGCGGCAACGGGATTTCGGGGGAATATCAGGTGATGCGTCACCTGATGAACCTGGAGACGGTGAACACGTACGAGGGTGCGCATGACGTGCATGCGTTGATCCTGGGGCGGGCGATCACGGGTATCGCTGCGTTTTGATCGAATTAGGCAGTTTGTTTCCCCGCGAAGGCGGGGACCCAGTCTGGGCTCCCGCCTTCGCGGGAGAACATAGGTGAAGGACACGCCCCTCGCCGGTTTGAAGGTGGTCGAACTCGCCCGGATCCTTGCGGGTCCTTGGGCGGGACAGGTTCTTGCCGATCTCGGTGCCGACGTCGTCAAGGTCGAGAGCCCGGCCGGTGACGACACGCGAACCTGGGGGCCGCCGTTCATCGACAACCCCGACGGCACGCGTGACGCTGCGTATTTCCATGCCGCCAACCGTGGGAAGCGGTCGGTCGTCGCCGACTTTACGACCGCTGAAGGCCAAGCGATCGTCCGCGACCTGATCGCCGATGCCGATGTCGTGATCGAGAATTTCAAGGTCGGCGGGCTCGCCAAATACGGGCTCGACTATGCCGCGCTGTCCGCGATCAACCCGCGGCTGGTCTATTGCTCGATCACGGGGTTCGGCCAGGACGGGCCCTACGCGCCTCGTGCGGGCTACGACTTCATCGTCCAGGGGATGAGCGGGATCATGGACTTGACCGGCGAGCCGGATGGCGCGCCGCAGAAGATCGGCGTCGCGTTCGCCGACATCATGACCGGACTGTATTCCGTGATCGCGATCCAGGCGGCGCTGGCGATGCGCGAGCGGACCGGCCGGGGGCAGCAGATCGACATGGCATTGCTCGATACGATGACCGGCGTGCTGGCGAACCAGGCGATGAACTGGTTCGCGAGCGGCGTGTCGCCGACGCGCGTCGGCAATGCGCATATGAACGTATGTCCGTATGCGGTGTTTCCGTGTGCCGATGGGTGGTTCATTCTGGCGGTCGGCAACGACGGCCAGTTTAGGCGGTTCTGCGATGCGATGGGCTTGCCCGAGATGCGTGACGATCCGCGGTTCGCGACCAATGCCGGGCGGTTGGCGTTCAAGGATTTGCTGTTCGCGGGGATCGAGGCGGCGACGTCTCTGGTGCCCAAGCTCGAGTTGCTGGCGCGGCTGGAGGCGGTCGGGGTGCCGGCCGGGCCGATCAATACGGTGGCGCAGGCTTTCGACGATCCGCAGGTGATTGCACGGGGGATGGCGATCGAGGTGGCGCGGCCGGATGGGTCTCTGGTCCCGGGGCTGCGTACGCCGATCCGGTTTTCCGAGGCCGATCTCGCGACTGGGCGGGCGGCACCGATGCTTGGGTCACCAACGTAGAATTGTTTCCCCGCGAAGGCGGGGACCCAGTCTGGGCCCCCGCCTTCGCGGGGGAACACGCTTAGTAGGCCGCTTCGACCACCGGCTTCCGAGCATACAACCCATACGCCAGGATCAGCGCGTAGCAGATCGCCGGGAGCAGCAGCGCGAAGTGCAGGCTGCCCGACTTGTCCGCCAGCATCCCCGTCAGATACGGAACGATCGCGCCGCCGACGATCGCCGTGGCGATGACGCCCGAGCCTTCCGCCGCACGCTTGCCGAGACCTTCGGAGGCCAGCGAGAAGATCGTCGGGAACATCACCGCGTTCATCAGGCCAATCGCCAGCAACGCCCAGCCCGACAATGCACCCTCGGTATTCGCCGAGATCAGGATCAGCGCCAGCGTGCCCGTCGCGACGCCCGCGAGGACCTTGCCCGGCGACACCTTGTTCAGCACGTACGCGCCGATGAACCGGCCGACCAGCGCGCCGCCCCAATAGAACGGCACGTGCTTGCCCGCCGCGACGTCGCTCAGGCCCATCACGCTCGGCTGCATCAGGTAATTGACGATCAGCGAGCCGACCGCGACTTCCGCACCGACGTACAGGAAGATGCACGCCGTCCCCATCGCGAAGCGCGGGCGCTTCAACAGAGTGAATGCGTGGAAGATGCTGCCGGTCTGGTCCTGCTCCTCGTTGAGCCGGTTGCGGCGCGTCCACACCACAGCAGCGACGATCAGCAGCGCGATCGCGAGGCCGATATAGGTGTGCACGACCGTGCGCGAAGACTCGGTCCGGTAGGCGTCGAGCGCGGCGCCGGTGAGCTTCGAGGAGTCGACCGTCGCCAGGCCACCGAGGATCAGCGCGGAGCCGACATAGGGGAAGATCGTGGTGCCGAGCGAATTGAACGCCTGCGCGAACGTCAGCCGGCTCGAAGCGGACTTGGGGTGGCCGAGCGCCGAGATCAGCGGATTCGCGACGACCTGCACCACGGTGATCCCGGCGCCGAGCACGAACAGCGCGAACAGGAACATGCCGAAGCTCGCCTGCCCCGCGGCGGGGATGAACAACAGGCAGCCCGCGGTCATCGTCACGAGGCCGATCGACGCGGTCCGCATGTAGCCGGCCTTGCGCACGATCGCGGCGGCGGGAATCGAGAACAGTGCATAGGCGAGGAAGAACGCCGACTGGACCAGCATCGCGGTCGCGTGGTCGAGCGTGAACAGTTCCTTCATCTTCGGGATGATGATGTCGTTCAGCGAGGTGATGCCACCGAAGATGAAGAACAGCGCGAACACGAACACGCGCAGGTCGGGCGCGTCGTAGCCGTGGCTGGCATCGCCTCCGGCCGCTGGTGTGGATTTGGTATCGACGTGCATCGTGGTGCGCCCTCTCGCGGTATTTCCGCGCGACATAAGCCTGCGCGGCGGCGCGTGGCAATGCCGCGTGGTGCGATCCGTCCCGCCGGGCTAGAATGGCGGGCATGAGCCGCTTCACCGTCAACAACGAGCCGATCGAATACAAGCTCGACAATGCTACGCCGCTGCTGTGGGCGCTGCGCGATGCGTCGAACCTGACCGGGACGAAATACGGCTGCGGCACGGGGCAGTGCGGCGCGTGCACGGTCGATATCGATGGGCGCGCCGTGCGGAGTTGCCAGGTGCCGATCGGCTCGATCGAGGGGGGGTACGTCACGACGATCGAAGGACTGTCGAGGGAGCGCAATCACCCGGTGCAATTGGCGTTTATCGCGGAGGCTGTGCCGCAATGCGGGTTCTGCATTCCGGGGATGATCATGGCCGCCGCAGCTTTGCTGAAGCGCAATGCCGACCCGAGCGAGGATCTGATTCGCGAGCAGATCACGAACCTGTGCCGGTGCGGGGTGTATCCTCGGGTGGTGGAGGCGGTGCAGCGTGCCGGGCGAGCAACGCGGGGGGAAGAGGTTATCCCGGCAGGACCGAGGCCGGGGATCGATCCCGCGGACTCCGCGCGATTGGTGCCGGCGCTGGTGCCACAGCCCGCGCGATAGGGTACGCTTCAGTCCCAGCCAAAGCATGTTCTCCCGCGAAGGCGGGAGTCCAGTCTGGGCTCCCGCCTTCGCGGGAGAACATGCTGGGGAACGTGACGTGCACCCAGAACTCCAGTGCTGTTCGCAAAAGCCGCCTCCCTTCTTCGCCTCCCCGGCGGAGGCCGGGACCCAGTTGGAACGTCGATAGTAACGCATCGCAGCACTCAGCCACGACTATCCCCAACTGGGCCCCGGCCTCCGCCGGGGAGGTGGCTGTTTGGGAGATGGGCCGTCATACATCCGCTACGAAGACTAGCCGACATGAACTATCGCCCGCCCCGCAACTAAACCTGTCTAATCGCTGACGAACCCATTCAGCCTCCCCACACCCGAGATCGACTAGACCCGACACATCATAGGAGCCGGCTCGTGCGCCGGCAGTCGAGGACGACGGCGATGACGGGCAAGTTTCTCAAACTCTTGATGGCGGCTTCCGCGTTGGTGCCGGCAACCATGATGGCATCGACCGCGACTGCGCAACAGGTCGACCAGGACCGCGGTGATCGTGGCCAGCGTCCCGACCGCGGCCAGCGTCAGGATCGCGGCGATCGGGGCCCACGTCCGGACGGGCAACCTTTCCAGCAGCAGCGCCCCGACCGCCCCGCCGCGCCCGACCAAGGCCAGCGCCCGCAACGCGCCGATCTCGGCACGCAACCGCAAGTCCGCGGCGACCGTCCCGACGGTCAAGGTCGTCCCGATTGGAACGGGCAGCGTGGCGACCGTCAGGCCTGGAACGGCCAGCGCGGCCCCGGCCAAGGCTGGAACGGCCAGAACCGTCCCGACCCGCAAGCCGGCCAGAACCGCCCTGACTGGAACCGCGACCAGGGACGCCCCGGTTTCGATCGCAGCAACCAGCAGGCGGATCGCGGCCAGTTCGATCGCAACGGCGGACGAGGCGATTGGCGCAACGACGGGCGCAATGACAACCGGGGCGACAACCGCGGCGACTGGCGCAACGGCGGCCGCGATGGCTACCAGAACCGCCAGCCCAACCGCGCCTACGGCAACGTCCAGGGCTATGGTGGCGGCGGCTACAACCAGGGGCATTACAACCAAGGCGGCGCATGGAACCGTGGCTGGCGCAACGACAACCGTTACGCCTGGAGCAACTACCGCGCATCCAACCGCGGCGCGTACCGCCTCCCACGCTACTACGCGCCGAGCGGCTGGGGTTCGGGCTATCGTCGCTTCGGGGTCGGCTTCTCGCTGAACAGCATCCTCTACAACCAGAATTACTGGATCCAGGACCCGTACACCTACCGCCTGCCCGAGGCGTACGACCCGTATCGCTGGGTGCGCTATTACAACGACGCGTTGCTGGTCGATCTCGACAGCGGCCGCGTGGTCGACACGGTGTACGACATCTTCTGGTAGGCCCGTTCTGAGAATAGCGGCTTACCGTCACGCAGCAACAGGGGAAGCCCCGCGGTGGTGAAGATCACCGCGGGGCTCTTGCGTTTTGAAGGCACTTCGCCAAATCCTGCGGCGTGGGTATCTTTTCAAAAGCCAAGAAGGTCGATCCGGCCGCGGCAGTCCGCCAGGCCTTCGGATCGCAGGTCGCCGCGCGCCTCGACGCCAATCCGGCGGTGCAGCGCATCGCGATGGACACGGTGCAATTCTATTATCAGGACAAGTTCCTCGATCCTGCGACGTGCAAGCGGCTGATCGCGGTGATCGATTCGAAGCGACGGCCGTCGACCTTGCTGTCCGATCGCCCGAACAGCAATTTCCGCACCAGCGAGAGCTGCGACATGGATCGCTGGTCGCCCGAGGTGCAGCCGACCGACGAGGCGATCGCGACGTTGCTCGGGATAGACCTGCTCCACGGCGAGACGATGCAGGGCCAGCGCTACGCCCCCGGCCAGCAATTCCGCGCGCACCACGACTATTTCCACGAGTCCGAAAGCTATTGGGCCAAGATGCAGGAGCAAGGCGGTCAGCGCACCTGGACCGCGATGGTGTTCCTCAACGACGTCCCCGAAGGCGGCGCGACATGGTTCCCGCAGGCCGGCGTGAAGATCGCGCCGAAACGCGGCATGCTGCTCGCGTGGAACAACATGAACCCGGATGGGACGCCCAACGGGCTGACGCTGCACGAGGGTATGCCGGTGGTGGAGGGCGTGAAGTATATCGTGACGAAGTGGTTTCGCGAGCGGCCGTGGATGAAGTGAGGGGGCGCAAACCGTCTCCAACATCGCTCGCCCCTCCCCTGTTGCGGATCCGCCCGGCGCGGATTCCTTGTATTGCCCCCCCTCCCCGTTCGTCCTGAGTAGCCGTCGAGTAGGCGCCGAAGGCGGCGTATCGAGACGGCGTATCGAAGGACAGGTTGGCGCGCGGAACCCTGCTTCGATACGCGCCCTCGATACGCTTCTACGAAGCTACTCGGTCGCTACTCAGCACGAACGGGGGAGAGTTTACATTCCGCCAGTCCGCGCAAAACTGTTTTCCCGCGGAGGCGGGGACCCAGACTGGGCTCCCGCCTTCGCGGGAGAACAAGACGCACGTGGTGCACGCGGTTGCGAGATCGCCCCAACCACGCGTCCCTCCCCGCTCGACAATCCCCCCACAGCCACTACGTCCGAGACATGACAGTTCTCGGCGTAACCTCCTCCGTCCTCGGCCAGCCCTGGCGCTGGCGCGCGCTCGCCGCCGACGGCCGGGACGGCTTCGGGATCAACGGTTCGGGCGACGACCTCGTCACGCAGCTCCTGCTCGCCCGAGGCTGCCCCCGCGACGCGCTCGATGCGCACCGCACCCCCTCGATCCGCGCGTTCATGCCCGATCCGTCGATCTTCCGCGACATGGACCGCGCCGCCGAGCGCCTCGCCGACGCCGTGCAAGCACGGGAACAGGTCGCGATCTTCGGCGATTACGACGTCGACGGCGCCACCTCCGCCGCGCTGATGGTGCTCGTCCTGCGCGATCTCGGCATCGAAGCGCGCCCCTACATCCCCGACCGGCTGCTCGAAGGCTACGGCCCCTCGGGCGAAGCGCTCGTCCGCCTCGCCGGCGAAGGCGCCACGCTGATCGTCACGGTCGACTGCGGCGCGCAGGCGTTCGACGCGCTCGACTGCGCCCGCGTCGCGAAGGTCGACGTGATCGTCATCGACCACCACAAATGCTCGACCGCGCTCCCGCACGCGCTCGCGCTGGTCAACCCCAACCGTCTCGACGAGACCGAGGGCGCCGCGCACGGCCATCTCGCCGCGGTCGGCATGTGCTTCCTCGCCGCCGCCGCGCTCGTCCGCACGCTCCGTGCCCGCGGCTTCTTCAAGGACCGCGCCGAGCCCAAGCTGATCGACCTGCTAGACATCGTCGCACTCGGCACCGTCGCCGACGTCGCGCAGCTTCGCGGCCTCAACCGCGCGTTCGTCTCGCAGGGCCTGAAGGTCATGGGCGCGCGCAAGAACATCGGCGTCGCCGCACTCATCGAAGCCTCGCGCCTGACTCGCAACCCGACCTGCACCGATCTGGGCTTCGCACTGGGACCGCGCATCAACGCCGGCGGCCGGGTCGGTCGCGCAGACCTCGGCGTCCGCCTGCTGACCACGCAAGACCCTGACGAAGCCCGCAAGATCGCCACTGAGCTCGACCGCCTCAACGAAGAACGCCGCGCGATCGAGACCGCCGTGCAGGAAGCCGCCGACCTCCTTTCGAGCCGAGACCGCGCCGTCGCCGTGGTCGCCGGCCACGGCTGGCACCCCGGCGTGATCGGCATCGTCGCCGGTCGCCTCAAGGAGAAGCTAGGCCGCCCCACGATCGTCATCGCGATCGACGAGAACGGCATCGGCAAGGGCTCGGGCCGCTCGATTCCCGGCGTCGACCTCGGTGCCGCGGTCATGGCCGCCCGCGAACACGGCCTGCTGGTAGCGGGCGGGGGCCACGCGATGGCCGCCGGGCTGACGATCGCCGAAGCCGCAATCCCCGCGTTCAGGGACTTCCTCGAAGAACGCCTAGCCGCCGCGGTCGAACGCTCGAACGGCGACCGCGCACTCCTGCTGGACGCAGTGCTGGCGGCGGGCGGCGTCAACCCCGGCCTCGTCGAATCGATGGAAGCCGGCGGCCCCTACGGGATGGGCTGGCCCGCGCCGCGCGTTGCGATGGGCCCGGTCCGCGTGATCAAGGCGGACGTGGTCGGCAACGGCCACGTCCGCACGATCGTCGCCGGCGACGACGGCCGCAGCATCAAGGCGATGGCGTTCCGCTCGGCGGAAAGCGCGCTCGGCCAGGCGCTGCTGGGCGCCGCTCCGCACCGCAAGCTCTGGCTGGCCGGCCGCGCGAAGATCGACGACTGGTCCTCGCGGCCGTCGGCGGAATTACACGTCGAAGACGCCGCCTGGGCCGATTGAGGGGTTGACGCCGTAGCGGCTTCCTTTTAGGCGCCTCCAACCACGCAGGCCCCTTCGTCTAGCGGTTAGGACGCGGCCCTTTCACGGCTGAAGCACGGGTTCGATTCCCGTAGGGGTCACCATTCGCCACATTCGTGGCTGAGACGCGCGATTAAGCCATTCTTTCTTCTCTGCTGGTACAGCAACCTGGTGCAGCGAGCACGGAAATGGTTCGCATGGCGACGCCCTAGAAGCACCCGACTACCGATTTTTGTTATTTGCGTTGGCAGATACCGGCAAAGATGCGCCCAGCCTTCGGCGGTAAGGCACTATGAAAGATTTCGCTCAACACGAAGTGGGCCGCCGCAGCCCATATTCTGTTCCTTCAAGCTAACGCGGGTTTGAAGCAGGAGTTCGAGGAAATCCGGGATCGGATCAAGGCAACTGGCGAACCACTTCCTTCACAGCGTGATCGGGCTCGCGACATGATCGCTACGTACTCTCAGGGCCCCGATGTAGATGGATTGGATGGCACGGAACGCCTTCTCCTGGCTCGCCTGGAGATCGACCGCGGACTTTGGAACATGACGCCACCGGGTGCTCCCCGGCTGCGGCGTCGACGACGTTCTCTCGATCGGTGGTTTGCAGCGGGCCGCTGCGTGCGCAGGCGACAATCCTCACGATCCTTCGGTTTTCGGATTGGGTTGGGCTAGGGCGAGGGCATAGTCCCGAACGTCTGGCGGCCACGCTGCCATCCGACCCGCAAACGCTTGATCCTCACCAGCAAACAGGGCGCGGATCGCTTCCTCGTAACCGGGAAAATCGCCGGCCAGCCCGGACAGGAAGCGATACGTGCGCTCATGTGCGGCTTTGCGATCGGTCTGGCCGCCATCTGCACGACGCGCTTCGTCAACAAGGCGGCGCAACGCCTGCGAGGCTCCCCCCGGCTGCGTTGCAAGCCATTCCCAATGACGCGGCAGCAGCATCACTTCGCACGCGACCACGCCAAGTTTTGGTCGGCCTCTCGATCTGGTCGAGCTATCTGCCAGTTCGCGCCGCGCTGTCGCAAGCGCCTCGAGTTCGCCATGGTCTGTAAATCGCGTAACGATTTCCGCCGCAGTGCCTCGAAGGTCGAGGTCGACCACCGCGCCTGACGTATCATCGAAGGTAAGGACAGGGCCCTGCGTGTCGGCTTCCGTCGATTGTTCATTCCCGAAATCGTCTATCTTGCCTGAGAAACGGGAAAGGTCGCGCTCAACGAATGGCCACTATCAGGCCCCGGATCGGCACTCTGGACGTCCGGGTGTGGGCGAAACTACCCGGCAGTGCGGGGCTTCGTCCGGGATTTACGAGCAGGCATTTACGCCCCCCCTCCCCCTCCCCGCTGCCCGACTTCAGCCATTCGTTCAGCTTGAGGAGTGATGGTCTCGGCGCCAAGCCGGTCTACTTCCGGTGATCAGGATGCCTCGTCGCTTGAACGCGAATTGCGTAGGTCGGTCTGACCGTTCATAGCCCTACGAGGATGGTATCGACGCTCTGAGGTTCTGATGTCTGATCGCCTGCCGGTCTTACTCCAATACATATTGCCTAAGCAGCGCCTCACCACGCTGGCAGGTCACATCGCCAAGGCGCATGGGGGTGCGATGACAACGCGGCTCATCCGCTGGTTCGTTGGCAAATATTCCGTCGATATGAACGAAGCCGCGGATGCGGACATTCGGAGCTACAAGAGCTTCAACGAATTCTTCACCCGTCCCCTGAAAGCGGGGTCACGCCCTATCGCGGCTGCCGACTTTGTCTGTCCGGTCGATGGCGCAATTAGCCAGTTCGGCTCGATTGATGACCATCACATTCTACAAGCAAAGGGGCATCGGTTCACCACGACGCAGCTTGTTGGCGGCGACGCCGCACTGGCCAGTCAGTTTCGCCACGGCAGCTTCGCAAACCTGTACCTATCCCCCAGAGACTACCACCGCCTGCACATGCCCTGCGATGGCAAGCTCACCCGCATGATCTACGTGCCTGGTAAGCTTTTTTCAGTAAACCCTGTCACAGCACGCGGCGTGCCGAACCTGTTTGCGCGCAACGAGCGAGTAGTTTGCGTCTTTGAATCGGTAGAGCACGGCTTATTCGTCATGGTGCTGGTGGGAG
>Ga0265798_10000868_pt1 | contig 48586 bp, 42 predicted proteins | sample P3T30metagenome_FD_192430 | JGI IMG/M metagenome (GOLD analysis project Ga0265798, IMG submission 192430) | Plant litter microbial communities from East Loma Ridge, Irvine, California - P3 T30 | ecosystem: Environmental > Terrestrial > Plant litter > Unclassified | place: USA: California...
CGTGGGTGGCTTCGAACATCGCCACCGAATCCGACATATTGGCGCCCGGCGCGATGCCGATGCCGCCGACCTGCGCCGCCAGCGCATCCGAAATATAGTCGCCGTTCAGGTTCAGGGTCGCGATCACGCTGTACTCGGCCGGGCGCAGCAGGATCTGCTGCAGGAAGGCGTCGGCGATCGAATCCTTGATGGTGATGTCGCGGCCGGTCTTCGGGTTCCTGAACTTGCACCATGGGCCGCCGTCGATCAGTTCGGCGCCGAATTCCTTGAGGGCCAGCGCATAGCCCCAGTCGCGGAAGCCGCCCTCGGTGTACTTCATGATATTGCCCTTGTGGACCAGGGTCACCGAAGGCTTGTCGTTGTCGATCGCATACTGGATCGCCTTGCGTACCAGGCGCTCGGTGCCTTCGCGCGAGACCGGCTTGACGCCGATGCCCGAGCTCTCCGGAAAGCGGATCTTGCTGACGCCCATTTCCTTGACCAGGAAGTCGATGATCTTGCGGGCGCCGTCGGATTCCGCGGCCCACTCGATGCCGGCATAGATGTCTTCGGAGTTCTCGCGGAAGATCACCATGTCGGTTTTATGCGGCTCCTTCAGCGGCGAAGGCACGCCGGCGAAGTAGCGCACCGGGCGCAGGCAGACGTACAGGTCCAGCTCCTGGCGCAGCGCCACGTTCAGCGAGCGGATGCCGCCGCCGACCGGGGTGGTCAGCGGGCCCTTGATCGAGACCACGTAATCCTTGACCGCGTCCAGCGTCTCCGGCGGCAGCCAGACATCGGGACCGTAGATCCGGGTCGACTTCTCGCCGGCGAAGATTTCCATCCAGCTGATCCGGCGCGTCCCGCCGTAGGCTTTCGCCACCGCGGCGTCGACCACCTTGCGCATGACCGGGGTGATGTCCACGCCGGTGCCGTCGCCCTCTATATAGGGGATGATCGGCTGGTCCGGCACGTTCAGCGAGAAGTCGGGGTTGACGGTGATCTTCGCGCCCTCGGCCGGTACTTGAATATGTTCGAACATTGGTGGTCTCCGAAATACAATAGCGATGCTTGCTATTTTGCTCTAAAAACCTCTTCCATGTCCCTCATCTTATTCAACAAGCCATTCCAGGTGCTTTGCCAGTTCAGCGCCGAACCGGGCCGGGCCTCGCTCGCCGACTATATAACGATCCCCGGCATCTATCCGGCCGGCCGCCTCGACGCCGACAGCGAAGGCCTGATGCTCCTGACCGACGACGGCAAACTCCAGCACCGCATCGCCCACCCGGACCAGAAGGAAGCCAAGACCTATATCGTGCAGGTGGACGGCGTGCCCGATGCCGCCCTGCTCGCCCGCCTGCAGGCGCCGCTGGACCTGGGCGACTTCGTGACCAAGCCCTGCCGCGCGGTGCAGATCGCCGAACCGGACTGGCTGTGGCCGCGCAACCCGCCGATCCGGGCACGCCAGGACAAACCGACGAGCTGGATCGCCATCACGCTTGAAGAAGGCAAGAACCGCCAGGTGAGGCGCATGACGGCTGCGGTCGGGCTGCCGACCCTGCGCCTGGTGCGCACCAGCATCGGGCCGTTCTCGCTGTCCAGCCACCCTTTGATGCCGGGCGAATGGATGGAAGTGCCGGCGGAATCGGTCGGCGCCGGGAAAACCCGCAAGGCCTGAAAAAAATTGCCCAAAACCGGGGTCAGACACCGGTTTTGGGAAAGGTACCAACGGAAAAACCCGCCGGACCTGATGGTCGGGCGGGTTTTTCATCCTTCAGAACTGCGCAGCAGAGGCTGCGCAAGCGCTGGAACTATCAGGCCGACAGGGCCTTGATAGCAGCAGCCAGGCGGCTCTTGTGGCGAGCGGCCTTGTTCTTGTGGATGATTTTCTTGTCAGCGATGCTGTCGATGGTCGACACGGACTGCTGGAAGATCGAGGTCGCAGCGGCCTTGTCGCCAGCCTGGATGGCCTTCTTGACAGCCTTGATCGCGGTGCGCAGGGTCGAGCGCTGAGCCGAGTTGTGAGCGTTTTGCTTGACTGCTTGACGAGCGCGCTTACGCGCCTGTGCGGTATTTGCCATGGAATTTCCTAATCGGTGTAAGTTGCGTCCGCAAACACCTCAAACGATTAGTGTCTGCCAACTGAATTCAATACAGCCCTCGATTATAGCGAAGGTTTCATCGCAGGGCAATTCCAAATTCATGCCCGCGTCCGCTTTTCCCTCTAAAAGCGACGCTCGAAAGTTTCTGCGGGCTATTGCCCAGCTATAATCGCGGGCTATGAACCTACTCCGAACCCTGGCGGCCATTTCGAGCATGACGATGGTCTCCCGCATCACCGGCCTGTTGCGCGATACGCTGTTTGCCCGCGCCTTCGGCGCCTCGCCCTACACCGACGCTTTCTATATCGCGTTCCGCCTGCCCAACCTGCTGCGCCGGCTGTTCGGCGAAGGCGCATTCTCGCAGGCCTTCGTGCCCATCCTGGCCGAATACAAGAACCAGAAAGGCGAAGAAGCGACCCGTTCGCTGGTCGACCACGTCGCCACCACCCTGGTCTGGGCGACGGTCGTGGTCAGCGTGCTCGGGGTGATTGCCGCGCCGCTGATCCTGATGGGCATCGCCAGCGGCCTGGACGGTGATGGTTTCGACAAGGGCGTGGTCATGACCCGCCTGATGTTCCCCTACATCGCCTGCATGTCCTTCGTGGTGCTGGCCGGCGCCGTGCTCAACACCTGGCGCGAATTCAGGATCCCGGCTTTCACGCCGGTGCTGTGGAACCTGTCTTCGATCTTCTTCTCGCTGTTCCTGGTGCAGTACTTCGAGGTGCCGATCTACTCGATGGCGGTGGCGGTGATGGTCGGCGGCGTGGCACAGGTGGCGATCCAGATCCCGGCCCTGAAGCGCATCGGCATGCTGCCGCGCCTGTCCTTCAATCCGCTGTCCGGCCTGAAGGACCCCGGCGTGCGCCGCATCCTCAAGAAGATGGGACCGGCCGTGTTTGCCGTCTCCGCGGCCCAGATCAGCCTGCTCATCAACACCAACTACGCCTCGAACATGGGCGGCGGCGCCGTCTCCGTGCTGCAGTACTCCGACCGCCTGATGGAATTCCCGACCGGGATCCTGGGCGTGGCGCTGGGCACCATCCTGCTGCCCAGCCTGTCGAAGGCGAATGCCGACGGCGACATCGCCGAATACTCGGCCCTGCTCGACTGGGGCCTGCGCCTGACCTTGCTGCTGGCCCTGCCGGCCGCGGTGGGCCTGGCCGCGCTGTCCACGCCGCTGATCGCCGCCCTCTTCAACTACGGCGAGTTCAACGCCGCCAACGTGGCCGCCGCCACCGCGCCGCTGATGTCGTATGCGGCCGGCCTGCTGGGCATCATCCTGGTCAAGATCCTGGCCCCGGCCTTCTACGCGCGCCAGGACATCCGCACCCCGGTGCGCATCGCCATCGGCGTGCTGATCGCCACCCAGGCCATGAACCTGGTGTTCGTGCAGGTGCTGGGCATGGGCGTGGCCGGCCTGGCGCTGTCGATCGGCCTGGGCGCCTGCCTGAATGCGCTGTTCCTCTACACCGGCCTGCGCCGCCGCAGCATCTACACGCCGCATGCCGGCTGGCTCGGCTTCTTCCTGAAGGTGGTGGTAGCGGTGATCCTGATGGGACTGGCCGCGTGGTTCAGCCAGGCGCAGCTCGACTGGGCCGGGCTGCGCTCGCATCCGGTGCTGCGCATCGTCGCCCTGCTCGGGATCATTGCGCTCAGCGGGATCGTCTATTTTGCCGTGCTGTTCGCGCTGGGCTTCCGCCCGCGCGATTTCATGCGCCGCGCAAAATAATCAGCGGCGCGCATCAACGGCGGTTGGCGTCGCGCGCCGCCCTGTCGTCTTTCTCGTCTTTCTCGTCGTCGCCGGAGCTCGATGCTTCGGACGGCGGCGGCTCGGCCGGTTCCTCCGGCACCAGGTTCTCGGGCGGCGGCTGTGGCGGTGGCGGCGGCTCTGCCGGCGTAGGCGTCATGCTGCCCGGATTGCCACGCCCTGGGAACAGGGATGGCGGCTCGGACGGATTCTGCGCCGGCTGGCCCGGCGCCGGCTGGCCGGACTGGCCGAACAGGGGCGGCTGCCCGGGCTGACCTGGCTGACCCGGCTGGGCGAGAAGGGGCGACTGCCCGTGCATCAGCCCCTGACCGGTCGCCGCGAACTTCCAGTCCGCCAGGTGTTCCTTGTTGTCGAGCCCCTGGAAGCGGGTATCGAAGCCGCCCTGCTTCAGCGGCTTCGCCTGCGACAGGCTGTACACCGCCAGAACACCAGTGCCGCCCGCGCCATTCAGGCCGCTGCCCTTGTTCAGCCAGACGATGCCCCATTCGGCCTTGCCCGTGACCGGGTCGACGAAGACCTTGCGCAGATGGCGGCGGATGCCGGGAAAGCGCGGGTCCTTCAGCAGCTCTTCCAGCGACGGCGGCTGCGGCAGCTGGCCGCGCGGGGTCGCTTCCGCATAGCTGGTCAGCGCGGCACTGAAGGCGGCGCCGATTTCCAGCAGTTCTTCCTCGGCGGCGGCGCGGCGCAGCAGCGCATCGGCCTTCAGGGTGGCGGCGCCGACCAGGCCGATGATCGTCACCAGCACGATCAGGCCGACATAGGTGAAGCCTTCCTCCCGGCGCGCTACCATTCCGAATACGGCTTGCCGTTGCGCCCCTTGCCCTCGGCGCTGCTGTGCAGGTCGTAGACGTTGCCGCGCGACGGGTCCTCGGGGGGCACGACCACCCAATTGGCATCGCTTTCCGCCACCGGATCGAAGGGCAGCCTGGGCAGGTATTTTTTCTCGACCAGCTGCTCCAGCGATTCCGGATAGCGTCCGGTATCGGCATAGAACTGGTCGATCACGGCACGCGTGGTGCGCAGGTTCTCGGCCAGGATGGTCTCTTTCGTCTTGTCGACGCTGGGGAAGAAGCGCGGCACGGCGAGCGTCAGCAGCAGGGCCACGATGCCCAGCACCACCAGCAGTTCGATCAGGGTGAATCCCCTATTCCGCTTCATCTCTTCACCACTTGTTGTAGGGGATGCCGTTCAGCCCCACCCGGCCGGACAGCGAATACACGTCGTACACGTCGTCGCCTTCCTTGGGGTCCTTGGCCTCGCTGGCGTAGCTGCGCTTGCCCCAGGTCTGGGCATCTTCCGCGGCCGGGTCGGCGCCGAAGGGGTCGCGCGGCAGGCGGCGCAGGAAGTAGATCTTCATCTTCTTCGGGCTGCGCTGGTCGACCACGCCGTCCACCAGCAGCTCCAGCTTGGGCGGGTAGCCGGTGGCGCCCACCGCCTTGGCGATGCGGCCCTCGTCGCTGGCCTTTTTATACGCATCGATGGCCAGGCGGATCTCGCGCAGGGCCAGGCGCAGGTCCTGCTCGTGGCGGCGCTGCACGGCCATGCTGGCGGCGGGCACCACCATGGCCCCGAGCAGGGCCAGGATGGCGAGCGTGACCAGCAGCTCGATCAGCGTGAAGCCGCGCGCACGACGCATCATCAGCGGGCCGGCACCGGGCTCAGGTCGGGTTTCGGCAGCGGCACGACCTGCACGCCCGGCGTGGACGGCAGCGCGGTCGCCGGGACGGAAGCCGGCGGCGCCGACGGCGGCTGGCCGCCCAGGCTGACGCTGGTGGCCGGCACCATCGTGCCCTGAGCCGGTGCTGCCGGTGCCGTGGCCGGTGTCGCCGGTGCCGCGGCCGGTGCGCCCGGACGGGCGCCGGCGGGCGCCGGCAGCTGGGCCGGCGCCCGCGCCGCGCCGTCCGGACGGCGGCGGAAGCTGGCTTCGGTGCCGGCGCTGAACTCCGCGACGTTCGCCGCCGGGCGCTGGATGTTGCGCACCAGGTGCGGCGTGATCGACAGCACCACCTCGGTCTTGTCCCGCGTGTCCTGCCGGCTGCCGAACAGGCGTCCGACCAGCGGCAGGTCGCCCAGGCCCGGCAGGTGGGTAGCGCTGCTGCGCTCGTCGTTCTTGATCAGCCCCGCCAGCACCTGGTTCTCGCCATCCTTCAGCTGCAGCATGGTGGCGGCCGAGCGCGTGCCGATGCGGTAGGCGGTGGTGCCGTTATTGGTCGTGATGGTGTCGACCAGGGTGCTGGCTTCCAGCGAGATGCGGATGCCGATCTCGTTGTTCAGGTAGATGGTCGGCTCGACGTTCAGGGTCAGGCCGACATCCACATAGTTCACCGACTCCGAGGCGAAGCCGCCCACGCCCGAGGAGATCGTGGTGGTGATGGTCGGCAGCTTGTCGCCGATGACGACCTTGGCCTTTTCCTTGTTGCGTACCCGGATGCGCGGCGCGGCCAGGGTGTTGGCGTCGCCATCGGTCTTCTTGGCGGTGATCGACGCCGAGATCGGGGACACGCCGATCGTGCCCGAATTCAGGCCGCGCAGCTGGTCGATGGTCAGCGGCACGTCGCCCACGTTCTTCAGCGGCGCGAAGGACAAGGTGGTGGGAAAGTCCACGCCCAGGTCGAGCAGGCGGTTGCGCTGCACTTCCAGCACTTCGACGTCGAGCACCACTTCGGGCTCCGGCACGTCCTGCAACTGCACCAGCTGGGTCGCCAGCTTGACCGCTTCCGGGCTGTCGCGCAGGATCACCAGGTTCAGCTTCTCGTCGACCACCACGTCGCGCGACTTGAGGATGGTCTTGAGCGTGTTGGCGATGCTCTTGGCTTCCGCGTTCGCCAGGTAGAAGGTCTTGACCGTCATCTCCTGGTATTCCTTCTGCTTGGCCGCCACGTTCGGGTAGATCAGGATGGTATTGCCATCCATGACCTGGCGCTCGAGCTGGTTGGTCATCAGGAGGTAGTAGACGGCCGATTCGACGGTGCTGTTCTTCAGGAAGATGGAGGCGCGCTGATCGGTCTTGACGTCCTTGTCGAACAGGAAGTTCAGGCCCGAGTGGCGCGCGATGACCTCGAAGATCTGCTTGATCGGCGCATCGCGGAATTCCAGGCTGATCGGCGAGCGGAAGGCCGCCGCCAGCGAGGCCTCGCCGGGCGCGGCGGCCGTCTTCTCGTTCACTTCCGCCAGCATCTGGCGGGCCGGCTCGTGGCTGGGGCGCTCGCTCAGGATCGCGTTCAGCTTCTGGCGCGCGGCCTCGAAGTCCTTGCGTTCGGCCGCGGCGCGCGCATCCTCGAGCAGCACCGCATGGCGGCGGTCGGCCCCGACCTGGCGCAGGCCGGCGCGCGCGCGGTCGTTGACCGGGTCGATGGCCAGCACGCGCTGGTAGCCCTGCAGGGCCAGCTCGGGCTTGCCGTCGGCGATCTCGCGGTCGGCCTGGGTCAGCAGGCGCTGGGTGGCGGTGTCGCGCGCGCGCAGCCAAGCCGATTTGTAGCCGGCATGGGTCGGATCGGCGGCCACCGCTTCCTGGTACTTCAGCAGGCCGGCCTCGACCTTGTCCTGGGCCACCAGCTCGTTGCCGGCGCGGTAGGCCATCTGGCCGGCGCAACCGGACACCAGCAGGGCGACTGCCAGGGAAAGCGCCACGTTAATGCCTGGACGAGAGATCACTCGAACACTCCAATATTGAGCTGCTGAACCTGGTTCAGCGGCAGGTAAGTCAGGGTCAGCACCGGCGGTGCGATGGCGTCGACGCGGTAGGTGCCGTCGATCAGGGTCTTGTCGCGCACGACATAGGTACGGTCGCCCCGCGCCAGGTAGATTTCCCAGGCGCCGTCGGCCACCGATTTGCCGATGAAGGTAAACGGCAAGGGCGGCGCGCTCGGCGGTGGCGGCGGCGGCGCGGGTGCGGGCGGCGGTGGCGGCGGGGTCCAGTCCTGTCGTCCGAACACGCCATTCTCGCCCTGACGGAACTGGGTGTCGCTGTCGCCGATCAGGGTCTCGCGCGGGACCAGGGCCAGGATCGGCGCCCCTGCAGCGCTGCCGGCCGTCGCCGCGGCCGTGGCCGCGCGCACAGGCGCCGCTGCGGCCGGCGCGGGCTGCGGCGGGCGCGGTGCCGGCGCGCGCTCGACCGCCTCGGCCACTTCCGTGTCCGGCGAGCGGTCGCCGAACAGCACCAGCGCCGCCGCGGCGAGCAGCGCCGCGCCCATGGCGAGGTGGCGCGGCTTCATGGCACGTCCTTCAGGTACAGGGTCAGGCGCAGGCGGGCCTCCACGGACGGGTCCTGGATGCCGTCGCGGCGGAAGCTGATGTCGTCCAGCGAGGCGAACGGGATCTCGCGCAGCGCGCCCATGGCGAACTGCCAGATCGCGCCGTAGCCGCCCTTCACCGGCAGGTTGACCTGGTAGGTGGTGACGCGGGCATTGCGGTCGTAGCCAGCCTTGTACTCGCCCTGGCTGAGCGCCAGGCCGTTCTTCGCGGCCAGCGCGAACAGGGTCCGGACCTGCTGCTCGGCGTAGCGGCGCGGTCCCAGCGCCGCATAGAAAGCGTCCAGGTTGTCGATCGAGGGAGCCGGCTGCACCACCGGCGCGGCCGGGGCGGACGACGCGGGCGCGGACACCGACGCCTTCTGGCGCGCGGCGCGGTCGGCCAGCAGCGCATCGCGTTCGGCGTCGAGGGCGGCGCTCGCATGCAGGGTCCAGGCCAGCGCGGCGGCAATGGCCAGGAGCAGCACGCCGCAGGCCACCGGCAGCGGCCAGGCGCGCAAGGCCAGCTGCAGGCGCAGCGCCAGCGTGCCGAAGGACAGCTGTTTCATTGCGCGGGCCTCCAGCGGGCATCGAGCTGGAAGCGGATAGGACGATTCGGATCCTGCTCGTTGATCTCGTGGCGCGCCAGCACCACGGCGCTGAACCACTCGTCCTTCTGCAGCTGCTCGACGTAGGCGATCATGTCCTCGCTGCTTTTTGCTTCGGCGGTGATGCGCACGGTGCTCTTGCGCGCGTCCGGCTCCAGCGCCAGCAGGGCGATGTTGGCCGGCGTACCCGCCTGCACCGCGTCGTGCAGCGCGCGCCACGGCAGGTTCAATTGCAGCACGGCGGCGTTCACGGCATTCGCCTGGGCTTCGGGCACGGGCGCGCGCACCGCCACCGGTGCCGCCCGGGCCTGGGCCTGGGCGGCTACCCGTGCCTGCGATTGCGCGCGCAGCAGCTCGACCTCTCCCTGCTCGTGGCGATAGGACGTGCTGGCGGCGAGCAGCGCCATCGCGGCGGCAAAGACCGTCCAGAGCATGGCCCAGCTCTGGCGCGGCGTACGCAGGACGCTGCGCGCCACGCCCGGCGGCGCGAAATCGATGTTCACCTTCCTCATGGCGCCCTCCCCGTCATCGCCAGCCGTGCGCTGTCCGGCCACAGCGGGTCGAGTTCGTCCTCGAACAGCGTGCAGGCGAACTTCAGTCGCCCGGCGCTGCTGGCCCAGCCTGCCGGCGCCGGGCCGGCCACCTGCAGGCGTTCCGGCCGGCCCAGGCCGACCCGCAGCGCTTCGCGGGCGACGTGGCCTTCGAGCCAGTCGCGGTCGGCGCCTTCCGGGATCGGCGCGGTGCGCACCGCGGCCAGCAGCTCGCCGTCGAAGGCGGCCACGCTCAACACCCCGCCATGCACCAGCCCGAACCAGGCGCCGGGACGGCGCATCGAGCGGTGCTGGTTCAGCGCGGCGACGAACTGCGGCAGCACCTCGATCAGGCGGAAGCCATTGCCCGATGCCGCCTCCTGCAGCTGCGCCAGCAGCGCCTGCGGCACGGCGGCGGCCAGGAAAGGACGCGTCGCGCTCCAGTCGGCGCGGATCTGCCAGCCGGCCGGGCTGGCGCCGAACAGCGCCTGGTAGCGCAGCGCGCAGGCGGCTTCGAGATCGGCCGTGCGGGTGGCGCCGGGCGGCGGCGTGACCTGCCACAGGCGCACCAGTTCGTCGGACAGCACCACGCGCAGCGTCCAGCCGGCGCGCTCGTGATCGGCCAGCATGCGGCCGGCTTCGCGCAGCACGGCGTCGATGTTGTTTTCCTTGAAGCGCGCCTGCGCGAGCAGCTGCGCCTGCTCGTGCGGCCAGAAGCCGGTACGCACCAGCGCCAGCCCGTCGGGCGCCAGGCCCAGCCGCAATCCCCGTCCGAAGCACTTACGCATGCAGGGTCACCCGTTTGATTTCTTCGATGGTGGTGGCGCCGCGCCTGACCAGGTCCAGCGCCGCCAGGCGCAGGCTGCGAGTGCCGTTGGCGGCGGCCGCGGCCTTGATGCGGCGAATCGGCTGCTTGTCGACGATCAGCTCGCGGATCTCGTCGTTCAGGGTCAGGATCTCGGCGATCGAGCGGCGCCCCTTGTAGCCGGTGCCGCGGCAGTCGCCGCAGCCCTTGCCGCGCATGAACAGGTAGTCGCCCACCTCTTCCGGATGCAGGTGCGCCGAGGCCAGTTCGGCCTGGTCGGGCTCGTAGGGCGTGGCGCAGTGCGGGCAGTTCATGCGGATCAGGCGCTGGGCCCAGATCCCGTTCAGCGCCGACACGAAGGCATACGGATCGATGCCCATGTGGGTGAAGCGGCCGAACACGTCGAACACGTTGTTGGCGTGGACCGTCGTCAGCACCAGGTGCCCGGTCAGCGCCGACTGCACCGCGATCTCCGCGGTCTCGCGGTCGCGGATCTCGCCGACCATGATCTTGTCCGGGTCGTGGCGCAGGATCGAGCGCAGGCCCTTGGCGAAGGTCAGGCCCTTCTTTTCGTTGACCGGGATCTGCAGGATGCCGGGCAGCTGGTACTCGACCGGGTCCTCGATGGTGATGATCTTCTCGCGGCCGTTGTGGATCTCGGTCAGCGCCGCGTACAGGGTCGTGGTCTTGCCCGAGCCGGTCGGCCCGGTCACCAGCAGCATGCCGTAGGCTTCCTGGGCCAGACTCCGCAGGGTCGCCAGCGATGGCGCGTCGAAGCCCAGCGCCTCCAGGCTCAAGGAGCCGTAGGCTTCGATCATGGCGCGCTTGTCGAGGATACGGATGACCGCGTCCTCGCCGTGGATGCTGGGCATGATGGAGACGCGCAGGTCGATCTCGCGCCCGCCGGATTCGACGCGGAAGCTGCCATCCTGCGGGATGCGGCGCTCGGCGATGTCGAGTTCGGCCAGCACCTTCAGGCGCGAGATGATGTGCTCGGCCAGCTCGATGCCGCCGACCGAGGCCGCGTGATCGAGCACGCCGTCCACGCGGTACTTGACGGCCAGGCCGCCGGCGGTGCTCTCCAGGTGGATATCGGAAGCGCCGGCCTTCAGCGCATCGTAGAGGGTCGAGTTGACCAGCTTGACCGCCGGACTGGCGCCTTCGGACACGGACGCGAAGGACAGCATCGTGGCAGCCTTGCCGTCGCGCCGCCCTTCGCTACTATCGCCGACCAGCGTATCGACCGCGCGCGCCGACTCTTCCTGCTTGCCGAGGTAAGCCTGGATGTCGCCGGCCAGCGCCAGGCGCAGGTGCAGCGGGCGTGCCGCCGTGCAGCCGGCCTGCGCCGCCAGCCAGGTCTGCAGGTCGAGGTCGAACGGGTCGGCGATCACGCCGGTCAGCAGCCCTTGCGCGTCGCGTAAAAGCACGCAATGGCGGGCCAGCGCCTGGGCCAGCGGCAGCAGGTCGAAAGCCGGCTGCTGGCCGAACATCTCCAGCGTCTCCATGACCGTCAGGCCGAAGGGCTCGGCCAGCTGGCGCACGATCTGGCGCGCTTCCAGCCCGGACAGCGCCTGCAGCTCTTCGACCAGCGAGCGCTGCGACTGGCGGCTCTGCGCGCGCGCGCGCGCCAGCAATGCGGGGTCGAACATATCGACGGATGAAACGCTCACGACATGTCTCCGGCAAGGTCGAAAATCGGCATATAGAGCAGCACCACGATGGCGCCGACCACCAGGCCGATGGCGGCCATCAGCAAGGGCTCGAAGGTGCGGGTGAAACGGTCGATCCAGCGCCCGATCTCGCCGTCGTAGAAGGCGGCCGAGCGGGTCAGCATCGGGCCCATGTCGCCGGTACGCTCGCCCACGCGCAGCATGCGCAGCGAAATCGGCGTGGTCAGGCCGTTGGCTTCGAAGGCATCCGACATGGGACGCCCCGATTCGATCGCGCTCTTGGCCGCGCGCAGGCCGGCGCGGATGCCGGGCGAGACCATGCCCTGCACGGTCTCGATCGCGCTCACCAGGGTGATGCCGCCTTCGTTCAGCATGCCCAGCGTCAGGTAGAGGCGCGACAGCTCGTACACGCGGGCGCGCTCGCCGATGCCGGGCAATTTCGCCAGCAGGCGCGCCGCGCCGCCCTGGCGCAGCACGCGGCGGATGCCGAATGCCGCCAGCGCGACGGCGGCGACAAAGGACAGCAGCAGCCCGCCCGCATGGCGCCCGGCAAACTGGCCCCACTCGAGCATGAGGCGCGACATCCACGGCAGGTTGCGGCCGGCGCCCTGGTACACCTCGGCGAAGCGCGGCACCACATAGGACATCAGGAAGATCGACACGCCGCCGCCGACCACCAGCAGGATCACCGGGTAGATCGAGGCGCTGACGATCTTGGCGCGCACCAGGTCGATGCGCTGCTGGTATTCGATATAGCGTTCGAGCGCGCGCGGCAGGTCGCTGGTGCCTTCGGCGGCGCGCACGATGCCGACGTAGAGCGGCGGGAACAGGGCCGGCTGCTCGGCCAGCACGCCGGAGAAGCGCTTGCCTTCGCGCAGGCCGCCCAGCAGGCGTTCGAGCACGGCGCGGGTGGCGGGACTGGTTTCCTTCTCCAGCAAGGCTTCGAGACCTTCGACGATGCCGAGACCCGCGGTCAGCAGGGCCAGCAGCTCCTGGCTGAACAGCACCAGCGACAGCTTGCCGCCCCCGCGCCGCGTGAAGGAAAAACCCGCGGCCCCGACCCGCTCGACCGCGCTCACATACAGGCCGCGCGCCTCGACCTGGCGGCGCGCGTCCGCCTCATCCGAAGCATCGACCACCACGCTGGCGATGGTCATGTCGGGAGCGAGGGTGCGAACCGCGAACTGCATGGAAACCGGGGCAGGAAAAGGGAAACGTTGACGCGATTACTGCGAACTGATGTCGGCGGCTTCGCCGGCGCCGCCGGGCTGGCCGTCCTTGCCCAGCGAGACGATCTCGTACTCGCCCTTGGTGCCGGGCGCGCGGTACTGGTAGGCGTGACCCCAGGGGTCGGCCGGCACGCCCTTCTTGAGGTAAGGACCGTTCCATTTGCCGGCCGCGGTGGGCGGCGCGCTCATCAATGCGTTCAGGCCTTCCTCGGTGGTCGGGTAACGGCCGACGTCGAGGCGGTAGGTGTCGAGCGACTTTTCGAAGGCTTCGATCTGGGCGCGCGCGACCGTCACTTCGGACTTGCCTAGCTGCGAGAAATACTTGGGACCGACATAGGCCGCCAGCAACCCGATGATGACGATCACCACCAGCAGCTCGAGCAAGGTGAAGCCCGCACTGCGTGCGCCGCCCCCTCTTTTTGCGTCCCGGTACAGCTGTAAAACCATTCCCACTCCTTTGTGCCTTTAGAAAGCCTAGCTCTGCAAGGCTACCACGGCGTTTAGCGCACCGACAATTTCTTTTTCAACAGCCCAACCGATGAGTGTGCACCCATTGATGAGGAATCTAGCGATTTGTCGCAAATGTGTAGCAGATTTTGAACGTGAATTCTTGCAATGCCGGATGGCTTTTTACTAGTAGAAACCGAATTTAATTCTTATATGCATGCATAAAACCATTATTAAATCGTTGAAATTTTTCTCACAAAAATTGCACTCGTTGCTATATTTCATTGCAACCGGGTAAATATCACGGTTTGTCACAGCCTGCGTCCGGCCACCAGAATCGTCTCAACCATAACGAAAAAAGGCAGATCTCATGATTCGGAATTCGCATCTCTCCAAGCTCCTCGGCGCGACCCTGTTCGCAGCAGCGGCCGCGGCAGCGCCCGCCCATGCCGGCGTCATCACTTTCGAAGCTTATGCCGGCCCGGTAGGCGGCACAGAAGTCTGGCAAGAGGATGGATACAACGTCGGTTTTTATGCGAACGTGGCCGGCGGCGGCGCTGGTTACCTGGTCGGCCAATTCCTCGATGGTGACGTATCGAGCTGCGATACCTCATCCATGGCCTGCCCGCCCAATCCCACAGGCACCTACTACGCGGCCCTGAATGACTCCTACATCGACATCTGGAACCAGAACAACATTCCTGGCTTCAAGGTGAATTCCTTTGATGCCAGCTTCGTCGGCAGCAGTCCCGTCCTGAACAGCTACCCAGCCGTGCCGGCCGTGCTTCGCCTGCAGGGCATTCTCAGCGACGGCAGCTACCTGCTCCAGGATTTCGCACTGAACGGCGCGACCCCCAGCGGCTTCCAGTTCGGCCACTTCAACACCACGGGCGCGTTCGCTTCGACCACTTTCGTCGAATTGCTGGCGTTCGGCCTGGTCTGCAATGCAACCGGCAGCAGCTGCACCGCCTTCAATACCAACCGCGCCCAGTTCGCGATCGACAACATCTCGCTGACCGAAGTGCCGGAGCCGGCCACCGCCGCCATCGTGGGCCTCGGCCTGCTGGGCCTGGGCGCCGCCCGCCGCCGCCGCAAAGCCTGAACCACGCATCCGCCAGAACAACGACAAGAGAGGAAAACCAGAATGAAGATGCGCCCCCTTTCCGCAGCCGTCGCGCTGCTGCTGGCCGGCCTCGCCGCGAGCGCCCAGGCCGATGACATCCGCCGCCCCTACATCGTCCAGCTGGCCGACAAGCCGGTGGCCTCCTATGCCGGCGAAATCGCAGGCATGCCGGCCACCCAGCCGGCCCCGGGCAACCGTCTCGACATCGATTCGTCCGAAGTCCACCTGTACAACGACTACCTGGGCCAGAAGCAGCAGATCGTGCGCGCCAGCGTCGCCAACGCGCCGGTGCTGTACAACTACAGCGTGGTCCTGAACGGTTTCGCCGCCATGCTGACCGACGACGAAGTGCGCGCCCTGCAGCTGCGCAGCGACGTCGCGGCCGTCACCCCGGACACCCCGCGCCAGGTGACGACCACCTATACCTCGCGCTTCCTGGGCCTGGACAAGGCCGACGGCCTGTGGACCAAGCTGGGCGGCAAGGCCAAGGCCGGCGAGAACATCATCATCGGCATCGTCGACGGCGGCATCTGGCCGGAGAACCCCGCCTACGCCGATCGCGTCGACGCCGACGGCAAGCCGACCTTCGACAACAACGGCACCCTGGCCTACGACGCGCCGCCTTCGCGCTGGAAAGGCAGCTGCCAGCCGGGCGAAGGCTTCACCGTCGCCGCCTGCAACAACAAGCTGATCGGCGCGCAGTACTTCGACGCCACCTACCTGACGGTCGGCAAGACCACCCACTGGACCGAATTCCGCTCGCCGCGCGACTCGATCGGCGGCAACGTCGGCCACGGCGGCCACGGCGACCACACCGCCAGCACCGCCGGCGGCAACAACGGCGCCGAAGCCATCGTCAACGGCGTCAACCTGGGCGCGGTCTCGGGCATGGCGCCCCGCGCGCGGCTGGCCGCCTACAAGGTCTGCTGGACCTACAACGAGCCGACCGACCCGACCGGCGGCAAGAACAGCTGCTACACCGGCGACAGCGTGGCAGCGATCGAAAAAGCCGTGGTCGACGGCGTGAACGTCATCAACTTCTCGATCAGCGGCGGCACCAGCGTCACCGATCCGGTCGAGCAGGCCTTCTTCCACGCCTCGAACGCCGGCGTGTTCGTTTCCGCTTCGGCCGGCAACGACGGCCCGGCCAACCAGGTCGCCCACATCAGCCCGTGGCAGGCCACCGTCGCCGCCTCGACCCACAACCGCGAACTGCAGTCCGACGTCATCCTGGGCAACGGCGACAAGTACACCGGCGCCTCGATGATCGTGAACCCGCTGCCGGCCGCGCCGATGATCACCGCCGAGCAGGCGGCCCTGCCGGGTTCCAGCGCGAACTCCGCGAGCCTGTGCTACAGCTCGACCTGGACCAGCCCGGACTGGACGACCGCCAGGCCATCGCTCGATCCGGCCAAGGTGGCAGGCAAGATCGTGACCTGCACCCGCGGCACCAACGACCGCCTCGACAAGAGCAAGGCCGTGAAGGAAGCCGGCGGCGTGGGCATGGTCCTGGTCGACAACGGCGCGGGCCTGGTGGGCGAAGTGCACAATGTCCCGACCGTGCACGTGAACGTCGCCGACGGCGCCAAGATCAAGGCCTATGCCGCCTCGCAGAATGCCAGCGCCTCGATGACGAAATTCGTCACCGGCATCTCGGCCGTGAAGGCGCCGGTGCTGGCCTCGTTCTCCTCGCGCGGCCCGAACCGCTACGACGGCAACCAGCTCAAGCCCGACCTGGCCGCGCCCGGCGTCGACATCATCGCCGCCGTGACGCCGGAAATGACCCCGGCCCAGCGCGCCGACGTCGTCAACGGCACCGCCACGTCGATGAATGCCTGGGCGTCCTACCAGGGCACCTCGATGGCCGCGCCGCACGTCGCCGGCATCGCCGCCCTGCTCAAGCAGCAGCACCCGGACTGGACCCCGGCGATGATCAAGTCGGCGCTGATGACCTCGGCCACCGACACCTTCGCCGATACCCAGGCGGGCGACCTGCGCGGCACGCTGGCCTTCGGCCAGGGCGCCGGCCACCTCAACCCGAACGGCGCGAGCGATCCGGGCCTGGTGTACAACGCCGTGCAGGCCGACTACCAGAAGTACCTGTGCGGCCTGGGCGTGTCCACCGCCGTCAATTGCGTCAACGGCTCGATCCAGGGTTACAACCTGAATTTGCCGTCGATCGCGGTCAGCAACGTGCTGGGCACCGTCACCGTGACCCGTTCGGTGACGAACGTCGGCGCGAATGCCGCGACCTACGCCCCGAGCGGCGGCATCACCGGCTTCACGATGTCGGTCAGCCCGACCTCGCTGGTGCTGCAGCCGGGCGAGACCAAATCCTTCAACCTGACACTGACCCGCAGCACCGCCGCCAACAATGTCTGGCAATACGGTTCGCTGCGCTGGAGCGATGGCGCCGGCCACGTGGTGCGCATCCCGGTCGTGGCGCGCTCCGGCCAGCCGGTCGTGGCGCCCGGCCTGATCACCAGCACCAAGGCCAGCGGCAGCAAGACCCTGTCGGTGAGCACCGGCTTCAGCGGCACCCTGGGCTCGGCCTACGGCGGACTGAAGGAAATCACGAAGAGCAACGACATGGTCAACCAGGCAGCCGCGGGCACCGTCGACAATTCGGCCCAGATGCAGGCCGCCTGCAAGGCCGGCATCAACGGCGTGCGCGTCAAGGACGTAACGATCCCGGCCGGCACCCTGCTGGCCCAGTTCGAGCTGTTCAACCGCGATACCGAAGGCGGCATGATCACCAACGGTACCGACCTCGACCTCGCCGTGCTGAACCCGAGCGGTACCGTGGTGGGCTATTCGGGCAATGGCGGCTCGAACGAGCTGGTGGCCCTGAACGCGCCGGCGGCCGGCACCTACAAGGTCTGCGTGGCCGGCTGGAAGGCCGCCAACGGCGCCTCGGCCAACTACGCGCTGTCCTCGGCCGTGGTGACCGCGACCGACCGCGGCGGCAACTTCAAGGTACTGCTGCCAGCGAAGGCGGTTGCCGGCAGCACCTCGTCGATCAGCGCCAGCTGGTCGGCGCTGGCCGCCGGCAAGCGCTTCGTCGGCGCCCTGCAGTTGAAGGATCCGAACGGCGCCCCGGCGTCGACCACGGTCTTCCAGGTCGAAACCAACAACCCGATCCCGCTGGGCGAGCCGGTGGACCGCGACGCCGTGGTGCGCCTGGACTCGGGTATTTAAGAGAAGGAAAGTCCGGGACCGCGCGTCCCGGGCACGAAAAAGCTGCGTGCCTCCGGGCCGCAGCTTTTTTCTTTTTGCCGACGCCGCTCTGGTTCAGCGAGCCTGCAGCGGACCGTCACCGGCCCGGCAGGTACCGGCGCGGCAGACGGCGCCCGGGTCCATCAGGAACTGGCAGGTCGACATCACGCCCGAGGCCTTGTTGGCGGCACGCCGCTCTTCCTTGTAGCGCTCGCCCAGGGCTTCGATCTCGGCCTGCGGCGTCCTGGCCGAAGACCAGGGCAGATAGCTCTCGGGACCGCCGCAGGGACGCGCTCCGAGGGGCAGCGAATGGCACTGGTCGTCGCTGGTGCAGGACGGCGTGCCGGCCAGGGCGCGGATCCGGGCCAGCGTGCCGCCCTGCCCGTCCTGCCTGTCCTGCGACACGGCAGCGGAGGAGGACGGCAGGGGCGCGTGGCGGGCCTGGGGGGTGGCGGCGGTGCAGGCCGTGCAGCCGGCCAGGAGCAAGAGAAGTAGTGTTCGCATCCGTTCATGATGCGCTGTCCGGCATGGCAAGGTCAATCGTGCGCTCATGCGGACAGGCCCATCCAGTGAAGGAATGCCTTTTTCGCAAATTTTATTTTGTCGAGCTCAGCAATGGCCGTATGTTCGATTGTGTGTTAACCACCTAACAGAAGTTATCTTTTTTGATATACTCTATGTTAATATTTTGATCGACATCAGTTATCCCGTAAGCCGCGCCTCCGCGTCCATTTCAACAACAAGGGAGTTCACATGAGTCTAGTCAATCGCCTGCTCGGCGCCGCCGTGCTTGCCATCGCTTCGGTTGCTACCGCCCATGCAGCCGTCATCACTTTCGAAGGCTTGAGCGGACCGGCTTTCAACCAGCAAGGCTTCAACGAAGCGGGTTATAACGTGTCCTTCGTCGCTCCCGGCAACGTACCACCGAACACAGTCCTGATCGGCCGTTTCATCGACGGCAGCGACCCTGCCAGTTGCGGCACCAGCATTTGCCCCACGGATAACCCGACCACTTATCTGGACCTGTTCAACACGGGCTACGTCGACATCATCACTGCCGGCACACCGGGCGCGACCTTCCGCTTCAGCTCGCTCGACGCCAGCTTCATCGCCTCGGAGGACACCACCTATCCGAACTTCCCGGCAGCCCTGCAGGTAATCGGCTTCCGCGCCGACGGGACCTCTACGTCGATCCAGTTCGATATCCCGAATGTAATCGACTTCCAGACCTTCAACGCCGCGGACGTCGACCCCTCGTTTGCAGGGCAAGATTTCGTGGAGATCGCCATCGTCGGCTTCGGGTGCGTCCAGAATGGCCAGTGCAGCGGCCTGGACGGCACCCCTGGCGAGATCGGCCTCGACAACATCGTCCTGTCGGACCTCTCTCCCGGTAGCCAGGTGCCGGAGCCGGCGACGCTGTCCCTGCTGGCTTTCGGCCTGATGGGCCTGGGCGCCCGCATGCGCCGCCGCCACTGAACCCTGGCTTCGACTTGCCGGCGTCACCCGCAGCGCTGCTGCGTGGGTGACGCCGCGCTTCCCTTGCCTTCCCTTCCCGCGTGTCGTTGCAATAACACAATTCCCTCCTTATGTGGAATTGTTTTAGACAAACTTGCGACTTATCCAGGCGTAAAGTCGCTTCGATACGACGTTGCCTTCACGCACCATAAATTTCCACAGGGATATTTCCTATCATCATCGCTTAACTGCGGCGATTTCCTAAGAAAAATATTTCAAAATCATAATATTTGCACTAAATAAACTAAAAAAGTGTTGAGTTGCGGAAAATTTCCTGCCTACAATAGCTCATCTGTTGAACGCGACCCCTCCGCACCATGAAACTTCACGCCATCCGCTCCGTTTCCGCCCTCGGCCTCGCCGTCATCCTTACCGCCTGCGGCGGTGGCCAGGTGGATCAGGCTGGCCAGCCCGGCGTGACCGCTGCCGCCATTGTGACCATGGCCAGCGCCTCGGGCGTCTCGACCCAGGCCTCGACCTCGATGCCGGCACCGGACTGCGCCGCCGACGGCTGCAAGAGCCCGCGCATCATCGATGCGAATGCCGAAGCCTACCGCTACGACGCCATGCGCCGCGCCGCCGCCGAGGAAGCCGCGGCCGCCGCCAACACCAATACCTGATCAGGCCTCAAGCAGCCGCTGTTCCAGGCAGCGCGCCAGTGCGTGCGATTGCCGACACCCGGCAGGCGGAAGATCCGCTGCAGGTGATTCTTCACGGTGAGCGCGCCGATCCCCAGGATCCGCGCCACCTCTTCGTTACTCTTCCTCTCGCGCAGCCAGCCGACGATTTCCGCTTCGCGCTCGCTCAGCGGCTTGGCCGTCAGCGCGACCGCTTCCGATAAGGCGCCGCCAGCGGCTCGCCGATGAACAGCCCCTGGGTTGGCCAGGCCACGCTCTTCCAGTAGGCTTCGATGGCGCTGTTGCCCTGCACATAGTGTTTCAACAACACGGTCGGGTTGGGGAATTTCTGCCAGTAGTTGCAGGGCTCGCTGACCGAACCGTAGCTGGCGGTAGCGCCCGCCTCCAGCCAGCGCAGGCTGCTCATCTGTCCTTCCCCCAGCAGATCGCCGCCGAGCGAAGTCAGGTGGTCGGCCAGGGCGCCGGGCAGGAAATGCAGGGTATCGAGTTTTTCCACCTGCGCCATGCCGGTCTCGTAGATCATCACGTCCTTCGCACCTTCCAGCACGTCGCCCTGGATGGTTTTGGTGCTCAGGCGCCGGGCTTCGATGCGGCCCGGCGGCGGGAAGAAGCCGCTGCGCGAATTGCGCGCCTTTTCCGAGGTCACCATGTAGTAGGCGGTGGCCGGCGCGATGCGGAAACCGGCCGAGGCGCCGCGGTCGATCAGGGCCTTCGCGTCCGTCACCGATTCGGTCGGCAAGAGCATGGACAGGCGCAGCTTGAGGTCGCTGAAGGGACGGGTGGAACTGGAATTGAAGTAAGGGCTCGAACGCCCGCTGGCGCAGGTCTTGGCGCATTGGGAAGCGTCGAAGCCGAGCGTGTAGGCGCCGGTGATCGAATTGCACTCGACCTTGTAGGGTGCGGTCCAGATCATCAGTACGGCCTGGATGTCCGGGCCGAGGCGGCTGTCGATCTCTTCCTTCAGCACCTCGAAGCGTTCGGCGCTGATCTCGCGCGGCTTGTTCGGGATGCTGACGTGCACCACGTTCGCTGCCGGGATGCCGCGGCGCTTGCGGTAGTACTCGCCGACCTTCACGCTGTTCGGTTCGGCGTCGTTGATGACGATGGCCAGCTGGGCCGGCTGCAGGCTGGGCGCGCTGGTGAACTGGGCATGGGCGCCGGCGGACGCCAGCAGCAGGATGAGGGCAAGGAATCGTCGGATCGATATCATTCCCTCATCATGCCACAGCTTCTAATGCGCTTGTAACGAGCTTGCAATGCGGACAACTTACGCGACGCTTATCGCACGGCGATTGCACGCCTGCCCTGGCGCCAGCGCAGCATCCCGCCCACGACGCCAAGACCCGCCAGCAGCATCGCGCTGGTCGCAGGTTCCGGCACCGGCGCGATCGCAAAGACTTCCAGCGCGTTGACGTTCACGGTCTGGCCGCGCAGGCTGCCATCGATGATGCTGATGCCTTCGTTGTCCGGATTGCCGTAGCTCAGTTGCCAGGACAGAGCCTTGGTGAGATCGTCGTTGACGAAGAGGTCGGGGCCGGAGCCGAACACGGGACCGAACAGGATGTCGTTGAAGGTCTGGCGCTGGCCCTGGCTGGGCAGCTCGAAGTCGCTCAGCACCTGGCGGTAGACCGCCGGCGTGTCGAAGTTGAACAGGAACGCGGTGCGCTGAAAATCGCGCTCGGTCTCGTGCCAGCCGTCGGTGGACGACCAGCTCTGCGGGTTGTAGCCGCCGACCAGGAAGCTCTGCCCGGCCGTGTTCGTCACTTCGATCAGCGTGAAGGTCGCGCCCTTGCCGTCCGCGCCATTGTGGAAATTGACTGAGGTATCGCCCGGGCGCAGCGTATAGACATTATTCAGGTTGAACTCGCCCTGGCCGAGCCAGCGCTCGAGCTGGGCGTGGCGGCCGTCGTCCAGCAGGCTGGAGCCGCCGATGATATCGCCGGCCCGGGCCGCCGTGCCCACACCTGCGCCGGCCAGGGCAAGCAGCATGCCGCCCGCTGCAATGATCGTCTTCATGGGAATCTCCTCCCGTCAGTTCAGGAAGGCGATTGTATGCCCGATGCATGGCGGCCTACGCACTGTAGACCTGCGGAAAAGAGAAACGCCGCCGGCGCTGGGGCGCGGGCGGCGTGGAAAGCAATCAATAGCCTGCTTGAATCAAACGCGCGAATACACGTCCTCGAAACGCACAATATCGTCCTCGCCCAGGTAGCTGCCCGACTGCACCTCGATCAGGTGCAACGGCAGCTTGCCCGGGTTTTCCAGGCGGTGCGTCATGCCGATCGGGATATAGGTCGATTCGTTCTCGGACAGCAGCCTGACGCTCTCGCCGCAGGTCACGCGCGCGGTGCCCGACACCACCACCCAGTGCTCGGCGCGGTGGTGGTGCATCTGCAGGCTCAGCTTCTCGCCCGGCTTGACCGAAATGCGCTTGACCTGGAAGCGGTCGCCCACGTCGATGCCTTCGTAGAAGCCCCACGGACGGTAGACCCGGGTATGGTGCAGGTGCTCGGTACGGTCCTGCGCCTTCAGGTGGTCGACGATATTCTTGACGCGCTGGACCTGGTCCTTGTGCGCGACCAGTACCGCGTCGTTGGTTTCCACCACGACCAGGTCCTTGACGCCGACCACGGCCACGATGCGGCTTTCGGCGCGCACCAGCGAATTGCTGACGCCGTCCAGGTAGACGTCGCCGCGCTGCACGTTGCCGTGGGCATCGGCCTGCTGCACGTCGGCCAGGGCCGACCAGGAACCGACGTCGCTCCAGCCGATGTCGCTGGCCACCACCACGCCGTCACGGGTGTGTTCCATGACCGCGTAGTCGATCGAGTCCGACGGGCAGCTCGTGAACGCGGCTTCGTCCAGGCGGCAGAAGTCGAGGTCGCGGTAGGCGTTGTGCATGGCCGCTTCCGCGGCCTTGGCGATCTCGGGCGCATGCTGCTCGATCTCGGCCAGGAAACGGTCGGCGCGGAACATGAACATGCCGCTGTTCCAGTAATAGCCGCCGTCGGCGACGAAGCCTTCGGCGGTGTTAAGGTCCGGCTTTTCGACGAAACGCTCGATCTTGTAGCAGTCGTCGCAGCCCGGCAGCGGCTCGCCGCGGCGGATGTAGCCGTAGCCGGTTTCCGGCACGCTCGGCACGATGCCGAAGGTGGCCAGCGAACCGTCCTGCACCAAATGGTGCGCGCGCTCGACCGCCAGGCGGAAGGCTTCGTTCTTCTCGATCACGTGGTCGGCCGGCAGCACCAGCATGATCGCGTCCGGGTCCTCGGCCAGCAGGTGGCGCGCCGCCGCCGTCACGGCCGGGGCCGTGTTGCGGCCGACCGGCTCGAGCAGGATGCCGCTCGGGATGATGCCCACCTCGCGCAGCTGCTCGGCGACCAGGAAGCGGTGCTCGTTGCCGCAGACCACCAGCGGCGCCATCAACCCCGGCCAGCCGCGGACCCGCAAAGCGGTCTCCTGCAGCATGGTCTTGTCGGAGACCAGCGGCAGCAGCTGCTTGGGCATCAGGGCGCGCGAGAGCGGCCACAGGCGGGTACCGGCGCCGCCGGAGAGGATGACTGGATAGATTTTCATGCGCTTATTTTCTCTAGAGTGGAATCCGTCTCTTCCGCGCCATCCTTGCGGCGGCTGCGGCGGCGATCGCGGGCGTTCAGCCATTCGTCCGAGCTGTATTCGGACGAGTGCTTCATCTCGCCGCTGCGATCGATGCTGTAGTCCTTGAAGACGATCGTTTCATGTAATGTCACATCGTTAAGTACGCGAGTGTACTCGAAAAGAACGCTGCGGACGATCTCGGCGCCCTCGCAGATGTGGCTGCCATGACCGATCCAGGTCGGGCCGATGATGGTACTGCCGGCTTCGATCTTGACGCCCGAGCCGATGTAGACCGGTCCCTTGATCGTGGTGCCGTTCCAGTCGATGCTGGTGTTCAGGCCGACCCACAGGCCCGGCTGGATCTGGATGCCCGGCACGTCCATGTGGTTGACCTCGCCGGTCAGCACATTCTGCAGCACTTCCCAGTAATCCGAGACGCTGCCGATGTCCAGCCAGTTGAACGGACGGCCCTGGGCGTAGAAAGGCATGCCCTTCTCGGCCAGCAGCGGGAACAGCTGGGAACCGATGTCGAATTCCACGCCCGACGGGATCAGGTCGATCACTTCCGGCTCGAAGATGTAGATGCCGGTACTGATGAAGTTCGACAGCGCCTCTTCCTGCTTCGGCTTTTCCTGGAACTGGGTGATGCGGCCGTCCTGGTCGGTGACCACCACGCCATAGCTCGAGACCTTGTCCCAAGGTACTTCCTTGGTGATCACGGTGGCCATCGCGCCCTTGCGGCGGTGCTCCAGCAGGGCTGCCTTCAGGTCGAGGTCGATCAGGGCATCGCCGCACAGCACGATGGTGGTGTCGTCGAAGAAACCGCCGAATTCCTGGATCTTCTTCATGCCGCCGGCCGAGCCGATCGGCACGGCCACGACTTCGCCGTCTTCCTTGGTATAGCCCTCGAACGAGTAGCCGATCTGGACGCCGAACTGTTCGCCCTCGCCGAAGTATTCCTCGATCTTTTCGTGCAGGTGGCTGACGTTGACCATGATCTCGCTAATACCATGCTTGCGCAGGTGTTCGATCAGGTAAGCCATGACAGGCTTGCCCAGCACGGGGATCATCGGTTTCGGCAGGTCATAGGTCAGCGGACGTACGCGGGTGCCTTTGCCTGCTGCAAGAATCATCGCTTTCATGGTTCGGTCCTCATGCTTATTTTGGGGTAGTTTGATAGCGCCAGGAGTCGGCGCACATTTGCGCGATGTCACGCTGCGCCGTCCAACCCAGTTCCTCGCGGGCGTGGGTCGGGTCGGCGTAGCACTTCGCAATGTCGCCAGGGCGACGGTCTACGATCTGGTAGGGAATCGGCTTGCCGCAGGCCTTCTCGAAGGCATGGATCATTTCCAGCACGCTGTTGCCGTTGCCGGTGCCGAGGTTATAGGTGTGCAGTCCAGGCCCCTGGACCAGCTTGTCCAGAGTCTTGACGTGGCCGATCGACAGGTCGACCACGTGGATGTAATCGCGCATGCCGGTGCCGTCCGGGGTCGGGTAGTCGCCGCCGAACACCGACAGCTTCTCGCGCTGGCCGTTGGCGACCTGGGCGATGTAGGGCACCAGGTTGTTGGGGATGCCGTTCGGCTCCTCGCCGATCAGGCCGCTTTCATGGGCGCCGACCGGGTTGAAATAGCGCAGCAGCGCGATGCGCCAGTCCGGCGCGGCCTTGAACAGGTCGCGCAGGATGTCTTCGATCATCAGCTTGCTGCGGCCGTAGGGATTGGTGGCCGACAGCGGGAAGTCTTCGCGGATCGGCACCGAGGCCGGGTCGCCGTAGACGGTGGCCGACGACGAGAACACCAGGGTCTTGCAGCCGAACTTGGCCATCGTCTCGAACAGCACCACGCTGCCGGAGACGTTGTTGTCGTAGTAGCGCAGCGGCTGCGCCACCGATTCGCCGACCGCCTTCAGGCCGGCGAAGTGGATTACGGCGTCGATCTTGTGCGCGCCGAACGCGGCTTCCATCGCTGCGCGGTCGCGGATGTCGCCATTCACGAACTCGAAGGACTTGCCCGTGATCTTTTGCACCCGCCCCTGTACCGAAGGGTCGGCGTTGGACAGGTTGTCGAACACCACCACGTCGTGGCCGGCGTTCTGCAGTTCGACGACCGTGTGCGAACCAATGTAGCCCATGCCGCCTGTAACGAGAATTTTCATGAGTGCGTTTCTTTCTTAAAAATGTCTGGGCGCCATGCCCCTGTGTGCTGGCGCTTTGTTGTTGTGTCCCTGCGGCCCGGCCGCGGGCATCCCAGGTTTATCTTCCCTGCCTCAGCTCCTTGAGGAAAAGCCTGAGGAAGGCCATGTCCTCGATGAAGTAGCGGCGGAACATCCGGCGCGGCTCCTGCAGGAAACGGTAGAACCATTCCAGGCCCGACTTCTGCATCCACACCGGCGCACGCTTCACGTGGCCGATCGCCACGTCGAAGGTGCCGCCCACGCCCATCGCGAACGGAATCTTCATCTCGGCCTGGTAGCGGCCGAGGAACTGCTCTTTTTTCGGCGAACTGATCGCCACGAACAGCAGGTCGGGACGCGCGTCGCGGATCTGTTCCACGACCTGCGCCTCTTCCGCCTCGCCCTTCCAGTAGCCGTTGCGGTAGCCCGCCAGCACCAGCCGCGGATATTTATGCTGGTAGGTGGAGGCCACCTTGCTCACAACTTCTTCCTTCGCGCCCAAGAGAAACACGCGCCAGCCCTTCTCCCCTGCCCGGCGCATCAGCGCCTCGAACAGGTCGACGCCGGCGACCCTTTCCTTGAGCGGCTTGCCGAGCAGGCGCGAGGCCCACACGACCGGCATGCCGTCGACGTTGATGAGCGCGCAGTCGTTGATGATCTGGCGCAATTCAGGATCGCGGCTTGCCTTGACCAGCTTGTCGACGTTCACCACCACATGCTGATGGGGCCTTCCTGTATGGATGAAACCCTCGATGGTCTGCAGTGTTTCCTCCATCGACAGGTTGTCGATGGAGCACCCCATCAGTGTGATGCGTTCGCTCATCTGATCATCCTTTTCTACTCATTCGGGTACTTTCGCCAGCCCGGTTGCGAGCTCGGTTGCCAGTACCGCGACGATGCGTTCCGCCGCCTTGCCGTCCCACAGGTGCGGCCGGCGGCCCTGTTTGCCTTCGCCGCGCAAGACCTTGCGGGCTTCAGCCATGATGACTGCCGGATCGGTACCGGCCAGTACGTTCGAGCCTTCGTCGACGGTGACGGGACGCTCGGTGTTCTCGCGGATCGTGACGCAGGGCACGCCCAGCGCCGTGGTCTCTTCCTGCAGGCCGCCGCTGTCGGTCAGTACGACCGCCGCGTCCTTCCACAGGTTCAGGAAGGCCATGTAGGCCTGCGGGCCGGCCAGCGTGATGTTCGGGCCCAGGTCGATGCCGAATTTCTCGATGTTGGCGCGGGTACGCGGGTGCACCGGGAAGATCAGCGGCAGCTCGGCGGCGATTTCCTTGAGCGCGCCGGCGATGCGGGTGAAGGTCCCGGCATCGTCGACGTTGCTCGGACGGTGCATGGTGACCACGCCGTAGCGCTCGCCCGCATCCTGGCGCGCCTGCTTGAAGGCGCTGGTGTCGAAACCGGAAGTGTCCGTATTGGCCAGCTTGTCGGCCTGGTACAGCACGTTGTCGACCATCACGTGGCCGACGTAATGCACTGCCGAGTCGGGCTTGCCTTCGCGGCGCAGGTGCTCCAGGGCGGCGGGTTCGGTGACGAAGAACCAGTCCGAGATGCTGTCGGTGACCAGGCGGTTGATTTCTTCCGGCATGCTCATGTCGCCCGAGCGCAGGCCGGCCTCGACGTGGGCGACGGGGATATTCAGCTTCTTGGCGACGATCGAGCAGGCCAGCGTGGAATTCACGTCGCCCACGACCAGCACGGCGGCCGGGCGCTCGTTCTGGCACAGTTCTTCGAAGCCGACCATGATCTTGGCGGTCTGCTGGGCATGGCTGCCGCCGCCGGCGGCCATGAAGACGTCGGGTTGCGGAATGCCGAGTTCTTCGAAGAACACGTCATTCATTTCGCGGTCGTAGTGCTGGCCCGTATGAATGATCTTGTACGACAGCGTTTTCGGTTCCTGCGCCTGCAGCGCGCGCACGATCGGGGCGATCTTCATGAAGTTGGGCCGGGCGCCCGCAACCAGATAAATAAGCATGAAACAAGTTCCCTAGTAATTAGTATGTGAACAACAAAGCCAGGAGCTCGGTATTAAAAAAACGTTATTGTAAACCTGCACTCGACCGGAACGGCGGACGATACGGTGCTGATCTTGAGCACATCGCAGGGCTGCTTCGATTCGTAGCAGCGCGAATACCAGCCGAGCGGCGGATTTTCGTTGCCGCGCACCAGTTCCAGCTTGAGGTCGGCGCCGTGGGCATGCATCTGCAAGGCGAAGCGCTTGCCGCGCACGTGCAGGCCGGAACTGTCGAGGCGGACACTCAATCCTGGCGCGAAATGCCAGAACTGCTCGACCTGGTGGTGTTTCTTGGCGGCGAACTCATCGCGCACGACCAGGCTCGCGCTGGCGGCGTCGAAGCGCACGGTCCGCATGTGGCGCACCGGGTCGGCCAGGCGCTCGTAGCCGTCGTGCGAGCCGCGGAAATCGAACTCGTGCGGCGACTGCGGCATCTTCTCGATGCTGGCCCTGGCCTTTTTCAGCCACATGAAGCGCCCGCCCGACACCGACTGGTCGAGGCCGTCGATGCGCACCGTGTTGTGGCTCGACGTGCCGCGGAAATAATCGCGCCACTTGTGCTCCTGCCAGTAGGAATAGGTGCCCGGATCGACCAGGCATTCCTCGCCGCCGACCGACAGGGTCAGGCCCAGCGCGTCGGCGTGGCCGTGGGCGGCGATGCCCAGGTAGCCCAGCGGGCCGCAGTCGACCATGCCCTTGATTTCGTTCGCTTCGCCGAAGTGGGAGCCGAACAGCAGGTAGCCGCCGTCCGGGAAGGCCCAGCCGGTCTCGGATTCGTGCGGGTCGGCTTCGGGGCGCTTGCCGGGCAGCGTGTGCAGCAGCCAGCGCACGCCGATGTGTTCGCTGACCCAGCCGTTCTCATGCTTGTGCAGCACGGCGTCGCCCAGCGCCAGCAGCTGGGCCGCGCGGTCGCTGCCCGGCGCATCCATGCGGAACACGATGCCGTCGTCGGCGTCGCCCACCATCGGCACGTTGCCGCCGACATCGCGCACGGAGCGCAGGAAGCGCAATGCGCGCTGCAGGCTGGTCCAGTAGGCGCGCGAGAACGGATGGCCGCAGGCCTGGCCGACCAGGCCGGCGACGAACAGGAATTCGGAAGAAAAAATGTGATAGGCGAAGGCCTGCTCGCGGTTCACGCCGTCGCGCGAGAACTGGGCCTGGGCCTCGGTTTCGAGTTCGCGCCGCGCCTGCTCCAGCCAGGCGCCGGACTGCTTCCAGCAGGGCCAGATCGAGGCACCGACATACAGGCCGGCCAGCTCGCCGATCAGGTGGTTGTTGGCCGAGGAGTGGCGCGACAGGTGGCGCGCAATGCCGCTGCAGTGGGCGTGGATCGAATCGAGCCAGTCGGCGCGCAGGCGCTCGCCGTCCTCGCCGGCGAACAGGCCGCTCCCCTCCCCGCCGATCAGCTGCCAGACCAGGCTCCAGTTGATCAGGCGGATGCCCAGTTCCAGCGAGCTGGTCCAGTTCGGGCCGGTCAAGGGCGGACACTGGTCGAGCCAGCTGCGCAGCTGGTGGTGCAGCGCGTGCAGCCAGGCCACGTCGCCCGTCGCGGCCCAGGCCTGCGCCAGGCGCACCAGGTGCAGGTGGCGGTTCAGCTCCCAGACGTGCTTGATGTCGCCGACCAGCTCGCGGTTGGTGATGGCGATGTCGCCCGCGTACACGGATGGGCCGACGACGCCGCTTTCGGGATCGCGGTTCCACAGCGGCGGCATGCCGACGTCGTAGCGGCGCTCGGCGAACAGGACCACGTGGCCGGCGCAAATGCTGTCGGCGTCGGCCAGCAGGAGCTCGCGCTCGGCGGCGCTCATCTGCGGCGCACCCTGGATGCCGAAGGTGCGGGCACGCGGCAGCGGCGGCGCGGCGCGCGGACGCACCCGTTTCGCCACGCCCTTCGCTGCCGCCTGCTGGATCCGGTAGCCGACCTCGGCCACCGACATGCAGCGCAAACGGTTCACCAGCCAGGTCACGCCTGTCGCTTCGCTCATCATCATGTCCCCGCCAATTCACGGTAGAGCGCGGACAGCTGGCCGCACACCACCTCGGTTGAATAGTGCTGCTCGATTGTGACGCGCGCGTGTCGTGCCAGGCGTGCGCGTAGGGTCTCATTGCTCAATACCTGCTCCAGCGCCGCTGCCAGCGCCGCCTCGTCGCGCGGCGGGACCAGCAGGCCGTTGTCGCCGTCGACGATCGTTTCCGGGATGCCGCCGACGCTGCTGGCGACGACCGCCCGGCCGGCGGCCATCGCTTCCAGCATAGCCATCGGCAAACCCTCGGCATGCGAGGGCAGGCAGAACACGGCGGCGCGCGCCAGCTCTTCGCCTCGCTGCTGCGGTCCGACCCAGCCCGGCAATTCGACGCGGTCCGCGATGCCGAGTTCGGCCGCGCGCCGCAGCAGTGCCGCGGCATCGCCTTCGCCGCCGAACACCAGGCGCAGCGCCGGGTGCCTGCCAGCGATCCGCGCGCCGGCGCCGAGCAGCTCGAACACGCCCTTGGCTTCTTCCAGCCGGCCGAGGAAGAGGATGCGGCCGGGCTCCGGCTGCACGGTTGAAGCCGCCGGCAACGGCACCGAGTTCGGCACCACCGCCACCCTCGCCTTCGGCGCGAAACCGCGCACGAAACCGGCCCAGCCGTTCGACAGCGTGATCACGACCGAACTGGCTTCCAGCGTGTGGCGGATCCAGCGGCGTTTCAAGCCGCCCGCCTCGACGGTCGCGAACTGGCGGAAGCCCCCGCCATGCAGATGGAAAATGGTCTTGCAGCCTGCCAGGCGGGCGATCAGCAGCACGATGGACTTGCGCACGAAGCTCGCGCGCGAAGCCGCATGCACGTGCACGACGGCCGGATGCTGGCCGAAACAGGCCCGCAAGGTATGCCAGAAGCCGGACACCGCGCCCTTCGCCTTGACGGCCTTCGAACCTTCGCAGTGGGTGGCGACGTAGCGCACGCCTTCGCGTTCGAACAGGCCATGCTGGCGCAACACGGAAACCACTGCCGCCACACCGCCCCTGCCTTCGAGTGCGGTGCCGACCATGAGGATGCGTGGCGCCTGCGCTTTCACGCGTTCGCCTTTCCAGTCATCCCCTTTGCCGCTCCCTGTTGTAACAAATTACACGCTCTTATTAATCGGGCAATGTTTCGATCATACATCATGAATTTCCCGGCGTGCGCACAGTTCACCTTCTTTCTCTACGACAACGAACTCGAATTTGCCGTTGCGGCCACGGGGGATCGCGTCGACCTTTTGCACCGTCACCTCGACGCCGGGCACGCGCAGCAGGAATTTGGCGGCCATGGCCTGGGCGTCCGCCTCGCTCCAGCCCTCGGTCGTCACCACCCGCAGCAGGAAACGGCCGTTGCCGCGATACGACACCTGGCCCTCGACCAGGTGCCGGTCGTGGCCCTGGAACACGCGGTCGAGGCGGCCGATCATGCGGCCGTCTGGCAGCGTGATGACTTTTTCCTGGCGCCCGAGCACGGCTCGAATGACCGGGAAGACCCGGCCGCAGGGGCAGGCTTCATCGCCGGGAACGATGGTGTCGCCGGTGCGGTAGTGCACCAGGGGCATCGCCAGGTTGTTCAGGCTCGTGCCCACCAGTTCGAACGCGCCGTCTTTGTGCGTTTCGAGAAGCGCGGCGCTGCCGTAGTCCGTCAGCAGGTGGTAGCTGCCGTGCTCGCAACTGCCGATCGCCGCCACGCGCTCGGACTGGCCGTACCAGTCGAACACGCGCACGCCGAAGGCCTGCTCGACCGCCGCCCGGACGTCCGGTTCCATGGTCTCCGACGAGGTCATCACGCCGCGCAGCCTGCGGCCCCGGTAGCGCCGTCCGCGTGCGTTCAGCCAGGCGGCCAGCGCCGCGATCGAGGATGGATAGGCGTGGATCACGACCGGCTCGTAGGCTTCCAGCGCATCGATGTAAGCGCCAATCGTGTCATTGGACAAGTGATACGAGGACATCATGAGCATGTTGCCGACCCAGTCGCGGCACCAGTAGCGGCCATCCTCGGGCCGGTCGGCACAGACGATGTCGCCGCGGATCCAGGCGCGCCGCTGCATGGGGCGCCAGCCGATCCAGCGCAGCTGGCGGTAGACGAAACCTTCTTCGCGCACCATGTTGCCGAGCGACTGCACGATGGTCAGCGGGGTGCCCGAGGTGCCGCTGGTCTTGATGGTGGTGCGGATCAGGGAGCCGATGCGGCGCGGGCGCAGCAGGCGTTCCGGGTGCTGGCGCACGTCCTGCTTGGTCAGCAGCGGGGTGCCGGGCGCCAGCCGCGGGAGCGTAAAAGGATCGCCGTCCAGCGCCACGCCCACTCTTGCCGCACGCTGGGCCACGTAGCGCGCCAGGTGCTCGCGCGAGCGTTCGTTGCGGGCCAGGGCCGGGTACACGAAAGTGCGCCCCCAGATGTTGCGGACCAGCTCACGCCCGAGCGAACGCAGGGAAAACTTGAGCGACCGGGTCCACGTCATGCAGGCTTACTCCATCAGGATTTTCTTGTAAGTTCTTGCAACATTTCGGCCGAGAATATCATAGGTGCGATGGCTCCTAACGTACGCTGGACCACGCATCCCGAACTGCCGGGCTTGTTCCGGGTCGTTCAACAATTGCAGGGTGGCGGCCGCGAAGGCCTGCGCTTCCATGGGCACGCACAGCCCTGCTCCGCTCTGCTCGATGACGAGTTGCTGGTCGGGAATGTCGTTGGCCACGGCCGGGATGCCCAGCGCCAGGTACTCCACCACCTTGGTCGGCGACATGGTGTCGCCCAGCACGCCGCGCGGCACCGCGGCCAGCCCGACTTCGGCCCGTACCGCATAGCCGAGCGCGGTCTTGCGCGGCAGCCAGCCGGTCAGCAGCACGTGCTGTTCGAGCTTGCGCGCGGCGATCTCGCGCCGCATCCAGTCCATCTCGTCGTTTGAGGGCGCATCGCCGGCGATCACCAGCAGCACGTCCGGGCAGGCCTTGCGCAGTTCTTCGGTGACGTCGAGCAGGAAGTCGGACTTGCGCGACTGCGCGATGCGGCCCAGGTAGAGCACCACGCGGCGGCCGTCGAGGCGGGCATCGTCGGCCGGCTCGACCGTGGCGCGGTCGAACAGCGCCGCATCGACGCCCATCGGCACCGCCGTCATGCGTTCGCGCGGAAAACCCTTGGCCGCCAGCCAGTCGGCCATGGCATCGCTCTGCACGAAGATGTGGCGCGCGCCCGGCAGCACCAGGCGGTAGACGGTCAGGCGCGAAGCCCAGGCGCGCAACGCGTGCGCCGCCCACTTGAGGCGGCCGGCAAGGCCGCGCTGGTGGTGCGCGATGTCGTCGCGGCGCACCGCGTAGCCCTCGACGATGGGAAAGGACATCCAGTAGACGAAAGGCACGCCCAGCAGCGCGGCGGCGATGCGTCCCAGCAGGCCGCTGGCGATCTTGTCGCGCACCTGCACGCAGTCCGGCCGCCGCCCCTTCGCGAGGGCGCGGCTCAGGCCGACCAGGTCCCACAGCGGCGAACAGAAGGCGGCGAGCGGCGAGTGCAGCCTGCCCACCACGTGCATGCCGCCGGCCGGCCAGGGCGGCGCATCGCTCTCGGTGCCGCCCTGCCCCACCAGCTCGGTATGCACGCCGTAGCGCGGCATCTCGGTACCGAACAGGGTTTCCACGTCGGCCCGCATCGGCGGCAGCGGATCGCGGACGATGAAGGCGATCGATAACGGAGACGACGGGGAGGATGGGGAGGTGGATGGCTGGCTGGGCATGATTTGATTCTAACTTAGCCATTGCAGCGCACAATTGCGTGAGCTGCAAGCGCGCGACTGCTATGCTGTCGGCGTCTCCCACCCTTCCCACGACCATGCAACTTCCGCCGCAACAAGCGCTGGTCCAGCTGATGCTCCAGCTGCAGAACAATGGCCTGGCCCTGTCCCAGGCCTATGCCGCACGCCAGACCGCCCTCGAACTGGAGAAGGTGATCACGGTGGAGCGGCTGTCGTCGATGGCAGGCGTGCAGACCTCGCTGGCCGCGATCGACGCGCTGGAAGCGCTGGTGGCGGAGCACCGGGCGCTGGTCCAGCAGTGGCTGGTCGAGGCCACGCGCCAGATCGTGCCGCTGCTCGAGGAGCACCCGGCGGACCAGCGCCAGGAAATATCGGACGGCTTGATGGCTGCCCTGCAGCGCCAGATGGAGCACCAGCACCTCAGCCTGCAGGCGCGCGCCGAGTGGATCGCCGCCGCGCGCGCGATCTTCGGGCTGGCCAGGCGCGCACGCGAACTCGACCCCGGCGTCGAACGCTCGCTGTTCGCGGATGAAGCCGATTTCGACGAGGCCGAACGCCAGGGCGAGCGCATGGATGCCGCGGCGGCGGCCGAGCAGCGCCTGCAGGAAGCGCTGGCGGCGAGGATACGCGCCCGGCTCGAGCAGCTCCAGCCACGCTAGAGCGCGTAACGCTCCGGATAGTCAGGCGGCGGCGTTGCGGTGCGCGCGCAGGGCCGCCAGGCGCGGCAGCAGTGCGGCGCTGGCCCGGCTGTCGATCTTGCGGCAGAAATGCGCTTTCGATGCGGCAATGCGTTCGAAGTCGTGCTCGTCGAGGATCTTGGGATTGCGCGCACCCTGCTCCGGCCACTGGATGTAGCGGAAGTTCTGCGGCAGGACGCGCGCGCCGAAGCGCGAGTTCATCACCAGGGTCTGGAAGAACATCTCGTCGGCGCAGGCCACGCTGCGGAAGAAACGCGCGATGGCGGGCTCGCGCCGGACCCGCTCCAGCAGCTCGCGCACGCAGTCGCGCGACAGCGCCCACCAGGACGAGCCGCCGTAGGGACGCATCGCGCCGGGCAGCCTGCGCGTGACGCCGCAGGCGCGCATCGCGCGGTTCGCCAGCGAGCAGGCCAGGCGCAGCGGCTTGCCGGCGTCGTCGCGGTAGAAATACTGGTAGCGGTAGTCGGCTGCCCACTGGCCCGGCTCGCGGCCGATCGGCACGGTGTCGAGCAGCTCGTGCCCCCGCAGCCCCGCCAGCGCCGCCTTCAGCGCCGGGTTCGAGAGCAGCGGGAAATCCTGGGCGCTGAGGAACAGCACCTTGTCGAAGTCCGGCACCTCGGCCACGATCTGGGCCAGCGAATTCAGGGTCGCCCGCACCTGGCTGAAGCAGCCCCAGTGGACCGCCACGCGCTCCCTGACCAGGCGCGCGGCCGGGTGGACTTCGTGGGGTTGAATCACGCCCTTGGCGTCGAGGTGGACGTAGATCAGGAAATCGTCGTCGCGCAGCTGCTCGACCAGCGCGTTGAGCTGGGCGGGATCCTTGTGCGCGGCGATGAGGAATACCTGTCTGGGCATAAAAAAAGTCCTTCGCGGCACCTGCCTGCGAAGGACTCCGGCCCGCGCGCCGAGTGTAGCACGGCGCATGGGCTGTCCAGGTTACGCCTGGCTTACGACCGGCTTAGTTGATGCTGATGGTCTGGCTGCCGATGGTGATGCTGCGGCCGGTGCCGGCGGCGGCGACCTTGACGGTCGGGCGCTTGCAGCCGACATCCATCAGCACCAGGAACTCGCCGACCGACTTGCCGTCGTTCTTCAGGTAGAAGGCACCGTGGCTTTCGGTCACGCCGGCTTTCGGTGCCGGACCGGCCCAGGTGGCGAAAGGCGCGTTGCCGTTCAGGTCGCGCAGGCAGACCGACTGGCCATTGATCGCGATCTTCACGCTCGACGGGCTCTCCACCGTCATCGCCACCGGGGCGTGGATGTTGAACTCGTAGGTGTGCGGGACCACCGCCGACAGCTTGTCGCGCACCAGCATCGCGTCCTGGCCCTTGATGTACCAGATCTGGCGCTTGGCCATCGTCAACTGGCCGCCATAGGCCGGGGTCGCATCGCCTTCGGCATAGTCGTAGTTGGGGTTCACCGCCCAGCCGGTGACCTTGCCGTTGCGCTGCAGCTGCTCGCGGTAGCCGTCGACCAGCTGGCCCTTGCCGCCGTCGAAGGTGATCGCGTTCTGCGACTTGGTCTGGTGGTACCAGTCGGTCCACTGCGGCGAGCCGTACCAGTCGTACCAGCCGGCTTTGACCAGCAGCGGCTGGCCGGCGACCGACAGCAGCAGGCCGTTCTGGTCGCCGTGGCTGTGGTTGAAGGAGCCGTAGGGGCTGGACTTGAAGTAGAAGGAGCTGCGGTTGCTGTTGCCGATGTCGCTGTGGATCGCGACCCAGCCCGTGCTCGGGTAGTAGGCCTCGTTCGACGGCGGTGCGTACACCTGGTTGCCGACGATCGGCATCGGGTACGGCGCCTCGAGCACGGCCATGCCGTCTTCGATGCCCGACAGCTTCGACTGGTACCAGTTGGCGCGCGGGTTGACCATGCGCAGGGCGAAGGCGCGGAACACGCGCGGGTCCGGCTTGGTCTCGGAACCGTCGCCGAAGGCATGCACCTTGGCGCCCGGCGGCGTCAGCATCATGGCGAAGTCGAGGAAGCCCAGGCTCCAGGGCTTGGCGTACATGTTCACGCCGCTGGCCTGGGTGATCGAATCCCACAGCGCGACCATGTAGCCGGCCGCGTACTCGGCATAGGCGGTGCCGTTGGCATAGCCGCCTTCCGGGCCGGCCCATGGCGACGGGTTGTTGACATAGGCGCGGAAGCAGAAGTCGAACCATTTCTGCGCATCCGGGATGTCGCCCAGCGACAGGGTCGAGATCAGCGACATGAAGATCATCAGGGTGTTGCCGTGCGAGTCGAACGGATACTGGTCGAGGCGGCCGTTGTCGCCGGCCAGGTAGCCGAACATCTCGTTGGTGCGGATGCGCACGGCATCCAGCCAGCGGTTGCGGCGGGTGCCGTCGAGGTCGCCCGGCAGCAGGTCGATGGTCTTGATCAGCGACAGCGCGATCTGGCGGGTGGCCTGGTCCTGGTTGGCGTAGCTGGTCGGGCCGGTCGGGGTCAGCGAGGCGAGCTGGTCGCCGCGCTTGATCGCTTCGGTCAGGTAGACCTGTTCCTTGCGGATGCGCCACAGCAGGGCCGCCGCTTCCATCTGGCGGGTCGCTTCGTTGATCTTGTTGCGCACGTCGGTCTGCTGCGAGGCCATCTGCGCCGTCAACGGCGTGCCGATGGTGATCGGCCAGCGCGCATCGCTCAGGTTGGGCAGCGCGGTCATCTGCAGCTTGACTTCATTGGTCAGGCGGCTCAGGTAAGGCTCGAGTTCGGCCTTCTTGGCGGTGTTCCAGGTCGAGAACGGGGTCGTGCTGGCCGGCAGCGAGCGCGGGCGGGCCTTGGCCTGGATGCGTGCGCGCAGGGTGGCGTTGTCCGGCACTTCGAACACGGTCGACTTGCTGGTGATCGAGAAGGAGCGCGGCGAGGACCAGTCGGACGAGTTCGCCGGGCGCACGCGCCAGGTGTAGTTGCCGAGCGCCAGCGCCTTGGTCGGCAGGTACCAGTTACGGTCGACCACGGCCTTCATCGGCGAGCCGCCGGCCGGCGTGATCTCGATTTCATAGCTAGCCGGACCGCTCGGGTAGCGTGCCCATGCAAAGCCGGGCGGGTTCTGCGCCTGCACCTGGCCATTTGCCGGCGCCGGCTGGACGACGAGGGGATCGGTGGATTGCGCCCAATCGGCACGTGCACTGAGCGAGCAGAACAGTGACGTCAGGCCTATCGCCAGGACGATTCCTTTCCGATGAAATTTCATGAGGGAGCTCCGAGAATAACTAAGACTTACAAGGGATTGCCCGTCGGCGTGGCGCCAGGCGTATTCGGCGACAGCGGCTTTCAGGGGCAAAAAGCGCTGTCCGGTTCCAAATAATAGTACCGCACATCAATTGACTTGCGGAAAATTTCCCTTAGAAATCAAAGATTATTTCTGAGCCATCGCGAAAATCCAACGTGTGTAAGGACGACCTTGCACAGGTAATATTTCCAGAAAAACAGCCTCCGTTTTTTAACTGAAAAGATATTTTGGAAACTATGAGAGCAATCCGGCAAACTTGGCGAAAATACCACAAGTTACCGGACGCATTGCTCTCACTGGGTGGTCTCGGCCTGCAGGCTGCGCATGCGCTTCATGTAGCGCAGGCAGTAGATGCCGAACGCCAGCGGTGCCTGCTTCATGTAGCGCTTGCGCACCGCGAATTCCTCGCGCCGCGCCTTGATCCGGTTGGCCGAGGAGATGCTGCCGGCGTGGTCGCGGAACACGGCCAGCGGGCGGTCGACCGTCGCCGGGCGCGCCACCTTGCCCAGGCGCAGCCACAGGTCGACGTCCATCGCGTAGACCAGTTTTTCGTCGAACATGCCGACGCGGCTCAGGGCACTGCGGCGGATGAACACGGCCGGATGCGGCACCCAGGCGCGGCCCGCGGCAAAGGAACTGAAGCTGAACGGCACCATCTCGTAGGGCGGCACCAGGCGCCCATCCTTGAGCACCTGCACATTGCCGAACACCCAGTCGACGCCCTCGCTGGCGAAGCGCTCGGCCACCACTTCCAGCACGTCGTCGCTCGCGTAGTAGTCGTCCGAATGCAGATGGGCGATGTAGTCGCCGGTGGCCGCTTCGATGCCCTGGTTCATCGCGCGGCTGACGCCGCCGCCGACGTCGCGCACCACCCGCTTGCGGCCCGGATAGGCCGCGATCAGGTCCAGCGTGCCGTCGGTGGAGCCGCCGTCGACGAAGATATGCTCGAAGTCCTGGCAGGTCTGGCGCTGCACCGAGGCCAGGGTTTCGGGCAAGGTGGCGGCGCTGTTCCAGGTGCAGGTGACGATGGAGAATTTTGGCTTGTTTGTCATGGTCATTTGGCGTAGAGGGCTATGAGTCGGGGGATGGCGCGCGACACGTCCATCGCGAAGGATTCCGGGAGCTGCACCGTCACTGGCGCACGTCCCAGCATGTCGACCAGCCGCTCCACCAGCCGCGGCATGGTCTCGGCCAGTTGCAACTGACCGTCGTAATATTGGTAGGCCGCCAGCTCGGGCGTGCCGCCGCGCGCCAGCGCCACGCACTGCTTGCCCAGGGCCAGCGCTTCCAGCACGGTGGTGGAACAGGCTTCCTCGCACACCGAGGGCACCACCAGCACGTGGCTGCGCGCCGACATCCGGATCACTTCGTCGTAAGGCTGCCAGCCGAGGAAGCGCACCTGCGGCCCGGCGTAGCGGGCTTCCAGCTGCGCGCGCTGGGGGCCGTCGCCGATGATGGTGACGCGCGCATGCGGCGGCAGCCAGCCGACTACCTGCGCCAGGAATTCGGCGAAGCCCTTGCCGGTATCGATGCGGCCGACCAGCAGCACCTCGCCTGCCCGCGTCTCGCCCTGCGCGGCCAGCGCATGCTCGCGCAGCAGCGGATAGCGGATGAAGTTGTGGATCACGCTGGCGCGCGACAGGTCGGCATCCGGCACCGAGCGCAGGAAGGCGCGGCGCAGGAAATCGGACACGAACACGGTCTTGTGGCGGGCGAAGGAGTCGGCCGTCTCCGAGCGGTAGCGGTGCACGGCGATGCCGGACACGGTCCGGCGCAGCGAATTCGGGGCCGGGTGGATGCAGGCTGCGCAGTCGCGCCGGTCGCGGGTTTCGCATACGTGCCCTTCGCGAAAGCGCAGGTGGGTCACGCACTCGCTGCCCTGGTCGTGCCGGGTCTGGACGAAGTTCATCGCCGGCGGAATGTAGCGCCCGACCATCGGCAGGTGGCCATGGTAGTGCACCACTTCGTACTTGCCGGCTTCGCGCAGCACCGCGCGCGCGACCCGACGCGCGAACCAGGGACGCTTGACGGGGTTGAAGAAGCCGAGCTGGGATTCCTTCCAGCCTGGCCGCGCAAACGCGAACCCCGGCAGCAGGCGGCCGTTGAATCCGATCTCTTTTGCGCTGCCGCCATGGAAGCGGTCGCTGCGCCCCATGATGTCGACTTCATGCCCCTGCTCCAGCAAGGCGTTGGACAGGGTAACCACGTGCTTGCCCAGGCCGCCAATCTGGGTGCCCGGCAAGTCCTCCGAAACCATCAGGATCTTCAAACTGCTTTCCTCATCGACAAAATGCCCTTCACGCGGGACCATGCCAGGTCCTTGTCGTTCTTTTCGATCACGAACAGCGCACCCCAGGCGCACAGCAGGGTCGCGGTCGCCAGTACCAGCAGCGGCAGGCCGAAGGGGCCGCTGCCGAACAGGTGCTGGCCGGCTTCCGCGGCAATCGCCACCGCGCCGACGCCCAACACGCTGGGCAGGTAGGCATGGCGCATCAGGTCGCCGAGCCGCGCCGGTACCGTGCGGCCATGCACGGCCACCAGGAAGGCGCAGGTCAGCAGGGTCGATGCCAGCACATGGCCCCAGGCGGCGCCGGCGATGCCCCAGCCGGCCACCCCGGTATACACCGCCACCAGGCCCACGCCCGCCCGCGCCAGCGCGAACATGCCGGAATAGCGCGGGTGGCCCATGCCGTCATTGACCAGGGACGGCAGGCTGGTCAGCGAATCGATGAACTGCGACAGCGCCATCACGGCCAGCACCACCTGGCCCACGCGCGCGAACTGCGGATCGATCCAGTAGTACAGGATCTGGTAGGAGAACACCGCGACCAGCACCAGCACCGAGGCGTTGAGGAAGACCACGTAGCGGCTGGCCTTCAGGTAGAGGGTGCGCAGCCGCTCCAGCTCGCCGCGTGCGGCCAGCGCGCTGGCGGCCGGGAACAAAACGCCCGATAAGCGGAACGTCAGGCTGAGGACACGGTTGGCCAGGGTCGAGGCCACGGTGAAATAGGCCAGGCCGGTCACGCCCACCAGGGCGCCGATGATCAGTTTGTCGGCATAGGCATACGACAGGCCGGCGAAGCGGGACAGGAAGGAATAGGCGGAAAAGCCGAGCAGCTCGCGCCGTATCGCCGCCCCCGGCCTGCGCCAGGCCAGTTGCGGCAGCAGGCGCCGGATGCAGCGCCACAGGATCGCGCAATTCAGGGCGCTGGCCACCACGCGCACCAGGATCACTTCGAACAGGCCGTAGCCCAGCATCAGCACCGCCACCGTCAGCAGCGGGATGCCGGTGCCGAACACCATCTCGATGCGGCTGGCGATGTCGTAACGCATCAGCGACTGCGGGATGCTGTTCAGATAACTCTGCAGCTGGCCGAGGAAGAAGCCGAGCGCCGCCAGTTTCAGGGTAGCGACGGCCTCCCCCACCAGCTGCGGCGGCACCGAGAACACGCGGGTGACGAAGAAGTGGGCGCCGGCAAACAGCCCGATGCCCCCAAACAGGCCCAGCAGCGAGTAGACGGTCAGGCCGAAGAACACGGTCTCGTCGATGCGTTCCTGGTCCTTGTGCGCGTTGAACTCGGCGATGTACTTGACCGAGCCGGCGGTGACGTTGATGTCGATGACGGCGAAATAGCCGACGATGGCGGTGACCAGCGAATACACGCCGTAGCTTGCATCGCCCAGTCCCTTGACCACCAGCGGTACGGTCCCCAATGCCACCAGGGCGGGGATCATGGCGCCGAGCAGGTTGGAAAAGGCGTTGCGAAGCAGGCTTAGGTTCATGTCAGACAGCGACGCGCGTCGGCACCAGGTTGACGTGGCCGCGCTTCTTCTCCTTTGTCGCCTGGACGGCGGACTGCTCGCGGCACACTGCCATTGCAACATAGGGCAGCGCCAGGCAGATCGCCAGCATCTGGGTCGTACGCACCTGCGGGAAAGGCGTGCCGACCAGCAGGTCGGGCAGCATGAACGCCAGCCCGGCGGCACCGGCGGTGGCCAGGCCCAGCAGCTCGGGCGGCGCAGTGCGCAGCGCGCGGCGCGCGAACATGGTGAAAGTCCAGATCGTGCCGATCAGCAGGATCAGGCCCGGCAGGCCGGCCTTCAGCCCGATGTGCAGCACGCCGCTGTGGATGAACAGGCCGCCGTCCGGATTCGCCTGCCAGGAAATGTGCTGGTAGCCCGTGTAGCGGCCCCAGGTGCCGATGCCGGTGAGCGGGTGCGACAGGAAGTCGGCCAGCGCGAACTTCAGCTCCAGCACGCGTTCGCTCTCGGCGCCGAATTTCTTGGACTGCATGTCGAAGAACAGGCTGGACAGGCCATGGCCCGCGCCCTTGGTCTGGCCCAGGCGCTTGAAGGCCGCATACAGCAGGCCGGCGCCGACCACCGGGGTGCCGAGCACCATCAGCTGGATGCGGCGCTGCATCGGGAAGCGCATCATGATGATCAGGCCGGCCAGCACGAAACCGATCCAGGCCGTGCGGCGGTAGGACAGCACCACACACACGGCGGTCGCGCCGAGGGTGGCCCATTCGACCAGGCGCCAGAACAGGTTGCGGTCGGTCTTAACGACCTGGAACAGGTTGACGGCGGCGATCGCGAACGCGATCGTGCACAGCAGGCTGTCGTTGATGTCGAAGAAGGTCAGCTTGATGTTCAGCCCGTTCATGTTGGCGTAGACGTTGTTCGGGTCGCCTTTCAGGAAGGCCCAGCGCACCAGGCCGAACATGGCGCGGCCCAGGCCGGCCAGCATGATGAAGCGCGACAGCTCGATGACGTCTTCGCGGGTGCGGAAGGACAGCACCAGCAGCGACACCAGCGGCGCCATCCAGACGATGTTCGAGAAGCCCGACACGCCCAGAATGTCGGCCAGCTTGACGCCCGAAAACAGGCCGACCGCGATGTGGGCACCCAGCAGCAGAAACCAGGCCAGGAACCAGGGCCGCAGATTGCATGGCGGCGTGGGCTGGCGCTGGAAGCTCGCCGAGACGCGGGCGCAGGCCCAGAACCCGAACATCATCCAGAACAGTATCGGGAACAGCAGCACGCCCGAGCCGCGGGTATAGATGCCGGGCGAGCCCATGGTCGCCAGCGAGCCGTAGTTGGTCGAGTTTTTGAGGAAGAACACCAGCATGTAGGCATAGGCCAGCCAGCGCGGCCGCACCATGCCGATGCCGGCCGCGACGATCGCCGCCACGCACAGCAGCGCCACGACCACGAAGGGCAGCGAGGTGTAGACGTAAAGGAGGAGGTTCTGCATCGAAGGCCGTTATCCGTGGGTGGGGGCGGCGCCCATCAGCCGGGTGCGGCTCTGCGGATCGAGTGTTGCCAGCATCTGCTCGACGAAGCGGTCCTGGACCTTGTAGGCCCCGGCCTCGTCGGTGTCGATGGTGGACACGCGCACCAGCATGCCGTCCGGGATGCGGCCCGACAGACCGTAGACGAAGCGCTGCATCTTCTGGTCGAGGCCCGACTTGACGGCCTTGTCGCCGATCGTGATCCAGTAGGTGATCGGCTCGTTGCGGCTGTTCTGGCGCGCCACCAGGCGCTTGACCGGGACCTTGCCGAAGCCGGTCGCCAGCTCGTCGCGGCGGTCCTTGACCATGTCGAAGCCCTGGGCCACGTAGCAGACCTCGGGCAGGTGCAGCTGCAGCTGCTTGCTCTGGTCGCCGCCGTAGGCGATCGACAGCATCACGCGCTGGCCCTGGGCGTTGACGTAGGTGCGCGACAGGGTCTGGTCGTAGAGCGCGGCGATCAGCTCCTTCTGGGTCGGATCCGGGGTGAGCGGCACCACGCTGCTGTCGACGGTCCAGCCGGCGAAGCTTTTCGGGATCATCGCATCGAGGCTGAAGTTGGCGCGGGCGTCGGCCACCTTCTGGGTCGGGGTCAGGGCGCCGGTCAGGGCCGAGGTGCCGGCCATCGCGACGCCGAGGACGATGCTGGCCACGAATCGAGGCGTGAACAAGTTGCGGCTCATGCGGCCTCCTTCGTACGCAGCGGTGGGTTCTTCGCTTCGCGGCGGCGGATGGTCCACTGCAGGGCCGAGTCGATCGACAGGATCAGCACCAGCGCCGTGACGAACAGCACCATGCCGGCAAAGCCGTGCAGGAAGCCCTGCCCCGCCGCGTCGCCGTAGTAATAGGTGATCAGGGTCAGCACGATCACGCGGATGACGTTGGCCGAGAACGAAATCGGGATGATGAAGATCGCCAGGCCGATGTTGCGGAAAGCCGAGGGGTGGCGCATCAGGTTCAGGTAGAACAGGCCCAGCGCTTCCAGGGTCAGCAGGGTCTGCAGGCCGGCGCAGGCATCGGCCACCAGCAGCTGGTACTGGCCGATCTGCAGGATCACGCCGGAGCGGCTGATCGGGTAGCCGAAGGCGAACAGGATGTGCTCGGTGGCCCAGGATACGGCCATCTTCATCGGCATCGTCACCGCGGCCACGAATTCGCTGGGCAGCGGCACCATGAAGATCATGAAGAAGAACGGGAACCACAGCACGCCCAGTGCGCGTCCGCCGCGCTTGACCAGCAGCACCGCGGCCATCACCAGGATGATGGACAGCACTTCCAGCATCAGGATCTTCTGCGAGCGGCCCAGCATGTGCGACAGCAGGCCGACAACCAGGATGGGCCAGCCGGTCCAGTGGGCACGCGGTGGCGTGGTGGCGGCCAGCATGTCCGGCCATTTGCGGTAGATCAGCCACAGCGCCAGGCCGAAGATGATCGGGCCGTGGCCCTGCTCTTCGCCGACCCATGCGCCGGTGAACAGGTCGTAGAAGGTCGGCACGAACAGGATGGCCAGGCCGAGCAGCACCGGCCACCATTCCGGCAGCGCGGCGCGCATCGAGCGCATGGCCAGCGCGGACGGCGGCAGGCTGGAGCGGGCGCCGGTATCCATCTCAGAACTCCATGACCACCGAACCGAGGATCTCGCAGCCGGCGTCGACCAGCTGTTCGGCGGTGCGGCCGATATGCGAGATGCGGGTGTAGTTCTTGCGCGTCACCAGCAGCGCGCCGCCGGCACGGCTGGCCACCGCCACCGCGTCGACTCCCGCCTGGAAGGGCGGAACGTCGTACAGCACGATGTCGTAGCGGCTCTCGAGCATGGTGTTCAGGTTGCGGAAGCCTTCGCGCGCCAGCAGCTCCTGCGGGTTCGGCGGCAGGGTCCCGGCCGGCATCACCGACAGGTCGACGAAGGCCGGCACGCGGGCGATGACGTCGAGGTCGGCACGGCCGGCCAGGAGATCGGACAGGCCCTGGCGCGGCTTGATTGCGAACGCATCCTGCTGGCGCGGGGCGCGCAGGTTGGCGTCCACCAGCAGGGTCTGCTCGCCCAGCTGCGAGAACACGATCGCCAGGTTGGCCGCGAACAGCGCGGCGCCATCGTCCTGGTCGACGCCGACGATGGCCAGCGCGCGCCGGCCGCGTGCGAACCAGCGCAGCATCAGCTGGCTGCGGATCGCACGCAGCGACTCGACCTGGGGCGAGAACGGCTCGTAGGCGGCGACCAGCTTGGGCGACAGGCCGGCCTGCCCTTTCTGCAGATACGGATAGGAGAACTGGCGCGCCAGCACCTGCTGGATATCGTCCTCGCTCACCAGGCCCAGGCGCACGGCCGCCTCGCCGAAGCGGATACCGGTTTCCTTCTGCATGCGCAGCACGCGTTCGGCATCTTCCGGGTTCAGCTTGCCGGAATCGAGCAGGAGCGCGCCCATGCTCATTTCGGCGGCGTGGTCGGCGGGGACGGCGGATAGCATCGGTGAATTCATGGTCGGTCCTCAGTTCTGAAGCATCAGTTCAGGCGCAACAGGCGGCGCGGCGTCATCAGGGCACGGATGCCGCCGCCGCGGCGGTGCGGGGCTTTCCATTCGATGGTGCCGAGCACGGGAATGCCCAGCATGTCCTTGACGTCGCTCGGCGAACGCACCGGACGGTTCAGCAGCTCCAGCAGCAGCGCCAGGCCAACGCCCAGCACGGTGCCGGCCAGGATGCCGACCAGGGTGTTCAGCAGCACGCGCGGGCCGGACGGCTCGGTCGGTGCCACGGCCGGGTTCAGCAGCGAGATGTCGGACTGCTCGGACTGGGCTTCGATGCGGGTCTGCGAGAAACGCTGCGAGGCGGCATCGAAGGCACGCTGGGCGCTGTCGAGGTCTTTCAGCATCACGCCGAGTTCGTCGCGGGAGCGGTTCAGTTCCAGCACTTTAGCCTTCTGCTGGGCCACGGCCTCGCGCAGCTCGGCTTCGCGCTGGCGCATCACCTGGGCATTCGAGCCGACACTGCGCGACACGGTGCCGAGGGCGGCGTTCAGCTCGGCGCGCACCTTGCCCAGCTCGGCCTGCGCGGCCTGGTATTGCGGGTGGTTCCTGCCGTAGCGCTGCGAGGTATCGGCGAACTTGCCTTCGGCGGTGGCCAGGTTGGCGCGCATCTGCTGGATCAGGGCATTGTTGGCGACGTCCGGCGAGGTCAAGGCGGAGCCGGCGGCGGCCTGGCGCGAATTGCCTTCCATCGCGGCGGTCTGGGCCTGCACCAGCTGGGCCGACAGTTCGTTCAGGCGCGACAGTTCGACGTCGACGCGGTTGTTGTCCAGGCTGACGATGCCCTTCTCCTGCTGGTACTTGGACAGGCGGGCCTGGGCAGCTTCGAGGTTGTCGCGCAGCTGCTTGGTCTGTTCGTTGAAATACGACGATGCCTTCTTGGCCGGCTGGGTCTTCAGCTGGACGGTGATCTTTTCGTACTCGTCGGCGAAGGCGTTGGCGACCGCCGCCGAGAAGGCCGGATCGGCGCCCTTGAAACTGATCTCGACCACCGAGGATTCGCGCGAAGGCACGATCTCGAGCTTCTTCAGCAGCAGGTCGGCCAGCCAGTCGCGCACCGAGCCGCGCCCTTCGTTGGCTTCGTTGAACTGCTGGATCACGGCCGGGCTGCTGGCCAGGTGCAGCGCATCGACCACGCGCAGCGCCACGTTCTTGCTGCTGATGATGTCGATCTGGGTGGCCATGTAGCCCGGCAGAAGCTGGCCCGGCATGGTCAGCCCGGTCAGCGGGTCCACCCCTTTGTAGTTCAACAGAACGGATGCCGTCGCCTTGTAGGTCTTGCCCTGGATTAAGCTCCAGCCCAGGGCCAGCGCGACCGTCAACAAGAGGGTCGTCAGGATGATCTTCTTCCGTGCAAGCAAGATCAGCAGGAATTGATGGACGTTCATGATGAACCTTTTTCAAAACGGGTGGAACACAACAACACTAAGCAAACAAAGGAAACCTCAAAACAAACCAGAACAAAACTTATTCGGCACACCACCTGCATATCGATGGTTCGAGAAACCGTAGCGAGCAGGGCTCAGTTCGCGTCGAGAAGCGCAGCCATACTTACGGTATGGCGAGCATCGCAGACGCGAAATGTGCCCGCGCAGTAGGTTTATCGAACCATCCTCATTAAAACCAGGATTCTTTTACGGTGATGACATCGTCGGTCTGGACCAGATCATCCCCCTTCACTTCCATCGTCTTCGCCACACCGCTGGCATCCTTGCGGGTAATCCGCAAACCGCGCTGGGTGCCGCGCTGGGTCAGGCCGCCGCCGGCCGACAGGGCCTGCTGCACGGTCATCGCGCGCTCGATGCGGAACGGACCCGGACGGTTCACTTCGCCGGTGATGTAGGCGCGCGGTGCGCGCTCGACGAAGATGATGTCGCCGCCGGCCACTTCGTAGTCGCGGTTCAGTTCGCCCTTGCGTACCATGTCGACGATGTCGATGGTTTCGCGGGTAGTGGCGCCGTTACGGGTGCGCACCAGGCTGACCATGTCGCTTCCTTCTGCGTTGACGCCGCCGGCGATGGCCAGCAGATCGAGCACCTTGCGTTTACCTTCGACCGGATAGCGCCCCGGACGATTGACCTGGCCCAGCACCGACACCTGCTGGCTGGCCAGCGTGGTGATCAGGAGATTGACCTGGGCCTTCTTCAGGTAGCCGCCCTTCTCCAGGAGGCCGCCGATTTTCTTCTCGGCCTGTTGCGTGGTCAGGCCGCCGACCTGCACTTCACCCAGCAGCGGGAACGTCAGGCTGCCGGCTTCCGAGACACGGGTCTCGGTGGCCAGGTCCGGGCTGCCATAGACCGAAGCCCTGACCACGTCGCCCGGGCCCAGCACGACTTCGGCCGCGCTGGTAAAGCCGGCGGCGAGTGCCAGGGTTGCTGCGATCATCCAGTGTACGAGTCGTTTCATTTTTGTTCCCTCTTTTTGATCAATGTTGACGTATCACTTCAGGCCGGCAACGCCGCGATCCAGCGCCGCCTTGTCGGTGCCCGCCACGGCGCTGGTCGGGACGCCACCGGCCGGCAGCGTCGGCGCGGACTTCGGATCGGGCATCATCGACTTGTTGATGTACTCGATCTTGGCGTCGGCGCGCAGGCGCTGCAGCTCGGCCGAAGCCAGCTCCTTGTTCCTCTTGTTCACCAGGAACTGCTCGATCTGCGGGGCGGCGACGGCCAGCGTGACCGGCGCGTCCTTGACCTCGTTCACGGAAATGAACATCGCACGCGGGCCTTCCTTGACCACGAACAACTGGCCCTTCGGCATGCCGAGCAGCTTGGACGAGAGCTGCGGCGGAACGTCGGCGGTGCTGCGGGTGACCTGGGTACGTCCGTACTTGATCTTGTGCGCATCCATCCAGACCGCGACCTCTTCCAGCGACTTGGCGCTGTCGGCTGCGGCACGCACTTCAGGCGTGAGATCGTTGGCGCCGATGACGATTTCGCTCATGCTGAATTGCTTGCGGTTGGAGAAGAATTCCGGATGCGCGTTGAAATAATCTTCCACTTCTTTCGCCGTGGGCTTGGTGGGGGTGCCCACGCGCTTTTGCAGATAGGCCTGGGCGATGATCAGCGATTTGGCGCGGTCGATCGCCTGCATGACCTTGGGATCGCGGTCCAGGTTTTCCTTGGCTGCCGCCTCCTGCAGCAGCTGGCGGTCGATCAGGACCTGCAGCAGCTGCTTGCTGGCCGTGTCCTGCTGGGCTGCCGTGACGCCGGCACGCTGCAGTTCCTCGTTCAGCTGCAGCACCGTGACTTCTTCGCCGTTGACGCTGGCCAGGGCTTGTCCCGGTTTCTTTTCTTTCGCCTTGTCGCCGCATGCGCTCAAGGTTGCCGCAACCAGGATCAGCGCGGCGCACAGCACGCGCTTCGGGGTGGAGGGAGCAGAGGTCGTTTTCATGGCAGCCAGGTGGTATGTGTTCAAGATAGTTTCCTTGGGGGTTAGTGTAACTC
>Ga0265798_10000869_pt1 | contig 48565 bp, 47 predicted proteins | sample P3T30metagenome_FD_192430 | JGI IMG/M metagenome (GOLD analysis project Ga0265798, IMG submission 192430) | Plant litter microbial communities from East Loma Ridge, Irvine, California - P3 T30 | ecosystem: Environmental > Terrestrial > Plant litter > Unclassified | place: USA: California...
CTTTGCAACTGGCCATACGCGCCGTACATGTGCTGATCGAGCTGGGAGTTCTGCACGTATTGCGAGGCGTTCGGCTGTACCGTCGAGAACACCGGGTTGAACACGTTGTAAGTACCGCCCAAACCTGCGTTCCAATCTTGGTTGAACGAGGTCCGGTCGTAACTTGCGCCGAGCAGTACCGTGTTATCCAGCGCCCCTGAACTGAAGTGGCCTTCGAACTGGTTGTCCACCGAATAGGTGATCGATTTGTTGTCACGATCATAAGCCGTGCTGCTCAACGTACTGCCAAAGCCGGCCCGATTCAGGTTGTTTGGCCAGGTTTCATGACGATTCAAGCGCGATTCCATGTAGCGCGAGTTCTGACGGAACTGCCAGACGTCGTTGATCTGATGGCTGAACTCATAACCCAAGGTCCAGGTTTCGCGCTCGAAATCGTCCCAACTCGGGTTGCCGTTGAACTGATCCTTGCCGATTTTGCCATTGACGTTATTGAGCAGCGTTCCTGCTGCCGGATAGCCCAACAGCAACTTGGTGCGGTCGCGCTGATAGCTCGACAGCAAGGTCAGTGCGGTGTCTTCGCTGAAGTTGAACGTCATCGACGGCGCGATGTAGAGGCGATCATCCGGTACCGAGTCGACCTGAGTGTCGGCATTGCGGCCCAGCATGACCAGTCGGCCCAGAATACGGTTGTCGTCCGTCAACGGACCCGACACATCGAGCCCCAGTTGGCGGCGGTTGTTGCTGCCATAGGTGAACTTGGCCTCGCCCCGCGCGGTTTCGGTCGGCTTTTTGCTGACCAGATTGACCAGTCCGCCCGGCGCATTTTCGCCGTAGAGGATCGAGCTTGGGCCTCGAAAGACTTCGGTACGCTCCAGCCCATAGGGCTCGGTGGTGGTGTCGTAACGGTTGCCTTGCAGGCGCAACCCATCTTTCAGCAAGCCATAACCATAGTCCGTGGCGTTGTAACCGCGGATGGAAAACAGATCACCGGCCAAACCATCGCCTACGGCGAAAGGCGGCGCGAAGATGCCCGGCACGTAACCGAGGATGTCGGTGAGGGTCTGAGACCCTTGGTCCTGGATGCGTTGACGCGTGACCACTGAAACAGAGCGCGGAGTCTCGGACAAAGGCGTACTGGTTTTGGTGCCAGCGGTGCTGTTCTGTACCTGATAACCCACGGTCTGCTGGCTTTCCAGTGCTTGTTCGGTAATGACCGATTCCTGCAACTGTAGGGCTGCGCCTTGGGCCACTGGCCTGGTGGGCGCTTCGTCGGCAGCGGCGATGCCCTGCCAACTGAGTGTGGCAACCAGTAAAGCCACAGAATTCGCGCTGGAATTCTTCTTGTTATTGCGAGCCATCTACCATCCCCTCCCATGAAGATCCTGCGAAGACCAGCTATTTTTTGTAATGAAATGCCACAAAAAGCGCGAAAATCTAACATAGAGTGATTCTCGCTTCCATTATCATTACCTGAAGACAAGCTACTCAAACTTCAGAAGGCGGAACGAAAGCTCTTATGCCCGTGCGTAGTAGGGTCATAGGCTACCCTTTGCCTTCACCTCATACCCCCCGAAACACACCGGGAGTTCCCATTGATCCACGGACGGATCAGCACTCAGCACACGGAGTCAGCATGCACAGTGATGAAAAACTCGAACGCCTTTCGCTCGCCACGCACTCGACGGCAGGGCAGCCAAGCGCGGCTGCAAAGAAACAAGCATTCCTCGACCACCTTGCGTTGTGCCGGCGAAAGGTCGAGCAGTGGCCGGAATGGAAACAAGCGTTTCTAAAACCACCAGCCAAGGCGCGGGCAGATGATTCCGAAGCGAAGGAACCGGATAACCTGAGCGGCTGACACGCCGAGCCAGGCATGCTTGCCCGCTTGCAGGGCTGCAGAAACAACAAAGGCCGCTGTCATCACTGACAGCGGCCTTTGCATTCCAGCGGTCTACTCGATCAGCGGCCCATCGCTACCCGCGCGTGGCTGGCTTTGCGGCGGCTGGAGACGATCAGGCCAGCAACCACAACCGCGATGGCCAGGCCGCCGGTGGCGAGGATTTCCACGCGGTGGTCTTCGCGCAGCGCCATGGTGGTCAGTACTGCGACGATGAACAGGATGACCAGGTAGGTGAGGCCAGGGAACAGCCACATCTTGAAGTCGATCTTCTCACCGGCGAGTTCGCGCTTGCGGCGCATGCGCAGTTGCGACACGGCGATCACCAGGTACACCAGCAGGGCGATGGCGCCGGAGGTGGCGAGCAGGAAATCGAACACGGCGGCTGGCGCGACGTAGTTGGCGATCACGGCCACGAACGCAGCGGCGGTGGACATCAGCACGGCTACCGACGGGGTGCCCGACTTCGAGGTTTTCTGTGCGGCAGCGGGTGCGTCGCCGCGCTTGCTCAGGGAGAACAGCATGCGCGAAGCGGTGTACAGCGCCGAGTTCAGGCAGCTGGTCACGGCAACCAGTACCACGATGTCGACGATCAGCTTGGCATTGGGGATGCCGATCAACTCGAGCACGGTCTGGTAGGAACCCAGCTCGGCCAGGCGCGGGTCGTTCCACGGCACCAGGGCAACCACCAGGAAGATCGATACCAGGTAGAACAGGAAGATCCGCCAGATCACCGAGTTGGTGGCCTTGGAGATCTGCTGGCCAGGGTTCTTCGATTCGGCGGCGGCGATGGTGACGATTTCGGTACCCATGAACGAGAACATGGTAGTCAGCATGGCAGCGACGACGGCACCCAGCCCGTTGGGCATGAAGCCCATGGTGTCGGTGAGGTGGCTGACGCCGCTGACCTGGCTGTTGGGCATGAAGCCGAACACCGCGCCCAGGCCGACCACGATGAAGGCAATGATCGCCAGCACCTTGATCAGCGCGAACCAGAACTCGAATTCACCGTAGTTCTTCACGCTGAACAGGTTGGTTACCGTCAGCACCAGGGTGATCACCAAAGCGAACACCCAATGCGAAACGTCGGGAATCCAGGCATGCAGGATCGAGGCGGCAGCGTTGGCTTCCAACGGGATCACCAGCACCCAGAACCACCAGTACAGCCAACCGATGGAGAAACCGGCCCAGTGCCCGATGGCGCGGTCGGCGTAGGTGGAAAACGAACCGGTGTCGGGCGAGGCAACGGCCATTTCACCCAGCATGCGCATGACCAGTACCACCAGGCTACCGGCAGCGGCGTAGGCCAGCAGCACGGCAGGGCCAGCAGCAGCGATGGCATGCCCGGAACCTACGAACAGGCCGGCACCGATAACACCGGCGATCGACAACATAGTTACATGACGCGGCTTGAGTCCCTGAGCGAGACCTGTGGAATTCTGCGTACTCATAAAACTACCTTTGCGAAAAATAGCGTTCTGTCCGGCGGTGATCACAAGCCTTGTGCAAAGTCTGCTACACCCCGTTCCTTATCTTTTACGCAATAATTGCGCCAAATTGTACCAAGGTATATCCTGCCGCCCTGAAACGGACCTCTGGGCTGATTGCAGCAAGGGATTGAATCCGTTGAAGTTTGCGAGAACGGCTGAGACGCATTACCGAACTACTCAGCCTGGGTCGATATGCCGCACCAAAAAACGACGTCGGTAACACCTTCGCACAAAAACAGTGCAACCTAAAGGCGCAACTTTTGCATGGGCATCTTGTGCCCCAGGTGCAACTTTGTGCGACCTGCCTCCCATCGCACTGCCGCGCAACCCGTGCATTCGCGCTTTCCTCGACTAGGCAAAGCTGGCAACATCGCGCCTTTTTATCGCGCCCTGCCCATTCGACACGCTCGCCGCACTGCCTTCGCGCACCGCGCCAGGTGCATGATGAACACGCTGCACGTCCAGCTTCGTCATCCGCGCTATGCTTGCTTTGCGTTTCACCGTTCACGTCGATGACGGCAGGCCGCACTTGCCTATATGAGGACCGCACATGGCCCAGGCCACGCCCGCTCTGGAAATCCGTAACCTGCACAAGCGCTACGGTGCACTGGACGTGCTCAAAGGCATATCGCTGGCCGCCAACGATGGCGCGGTGATCTCCATTCTCGGTTCGTCCGGTTCCGGCAAATCGACCCTGCTGCGCTGCATCAACCTGCTGGAGAACCCCCATCAGGGTGAAATCCTGGTGGCCGGTGAAACACTCAAGCTCAAGGCTGCACGCAATGGCGAGCTGATCGCCGCCGACAGTCGCCAGATCAATCGGCTGCGCAGCCAGATCGGTTTTGTGTTTCAAAATTTCAACCTATGGCCGCACATGAGCGTGCTCGACAACATCATCGAAGCGCCGCGCCGCGTACTCGGCCAGAGCCGCGCCGAAGCGGTCGAGGTGGCCGAGGCGCTGCTGGAAAAGGTCGGCATCGCCGACAAGCGCCACGCCTATCCGAACGAGCTTTCCGGCGGTCAGCAACAACGTGCGGCGATTGCCCGCACCCTGGCGATGCAGCCCAAGGTTATCCTGTTCGACGAACCGACCTCGGCGCTGGACCCGGAAATGGTCCAGGAGGTGCTCGCGGTTATTCGCAACCTGGCCGAAGAAGGCCGTACCATGCTGCTGGTGACCCACGAGATGGGCTTTGCCCGGCAAGTCTCCAGCGAGGTGGTGTTTCTGCATCAAGGTCTGGTGGAAGAGCAAGGTACGCCCGAGCAAGTATTCGACAACCCCTTGTCGGCGCGCTGCAGGCAGTTCATGTCCAGCAACCGCTAACGGAGCAATAACAATATGAACATCAAGAAACTCTTTCTGGCGGTTGCCGCCACCCTGCTGGTCAACGGCGCCGCCGTGGCTGCCGACAAACTGCGCATGGGCGTGGAAGCGGCCTACCCACCGTTCAACAACAAGGACACCAGCGGCCAGGTCGTGGGCTTTGACGTCGACATCGGCAAGGCCTTGTGCGCCAAGATGGAAGTGGAATGCGAAATCGTCACCTCCGACTGGGACGGCATCATTCCCGCATTGCAGTCGCAGAAGTTCGACTTCCTGGTGTCGTCCATGTCAATCACCCCCGAGCGCTCGGAAGTGGTGGACTTCACCAACCCGTACTACAGCAACAAGTTGCAGTTCATCGCCAAGAAGGGTGACGACTTCAAGACCGACGGCGACAGCCTCAAGGGCAAGGTCATTGGCGCCCAGCGCGCGACCCTGTCGGGCACCTGGCTGGAAGACAAGTACGGCATGGACGTCGACCTCAAGCTGTACGACACCTCCGAAAACGCCTTCCTGGACCTGACCAGCGGCCGCCTCGACGCCATCCTGGCCGATAAGTACGCCAGCTACGACTGGCTCAAGAGCGACGCCGGCAAGGACTTCGAATTCAAGGGTGACGCTGTCGAGCAAAGCGACAAGATCGGCATCGCCGTTCGCAAGGGCGACGCCCTGCGCGACAAGCTGAACGCGGCGCTGCAGGAAATCATCGCTGACGGCACCTACAAGAAGATCAACGACAAGTACTTCCCTTTCAGCATCCTCTGACAGCCCGGCGGGCGTCGACCTACAAGGCCGGCGCCCGCCCCTGAACAAGCCTGCCCATGAACATCGATCTCTATGGCTTCGGCCCTGCGCTTGCCGCAGGCGCGCTGATGACCGTCAAACTGGCCCTCAGCGCCCTGTGCCTGGGCCTGCTGCTGGGCCTCGCCGGCGCCCTGGCGAAAACCTCCGGCAACCGCCCCCTGCAGTGGCTCGGCGGTTTCTACTCGACACTGGTACGCGGCATCCCCGAGCTGCTGTGGGTGCTGCTGATCTACTTCGGCACCGTCAACGGCCTGCGCAGCATCGGCCTGGCACTAGGCGTCGGCAGCCTGGAACTCAGCCCCTTCGCCGCCGGTGTAATCGCCCTGGGCCTGTGCTTCGGCGCCTACGCCACCGAAGTGTTCCGTGGCGCCATCCTGGCCATTCCCAAAGGGCACCGTGAGGCCGGCTTGGCCTTGGGCCTGAGCACGTCGCGGATCTTCATTCGCCTGGTGCTGCCGCAGATGTGGCGCATCGCCCTGCCGGGGCTGGGTAATCTGTTTCTGATTCTGATGAAGGACACCGCGCTGGTGTCCGTCATCAGCCTGGAAGAAATCATGCGCAACGCGCAGAACGCCGTCACCGTCAGCAAACAGCCGTTCACCTTCTATATGGTCGCCGCCCTGATGTACCTGAGCCTCACCGCGGTCGCCATGGTTGCCCTGCACTTCATGGAGAAACGCGCTGCGCGCGGCTTCGCGAGGGCTTCGCAATGAACTGGGAAGTGATCATTAAGTGGCTACCGCGCCTGATGCAAGGCGCCACCCTGACCCTGGAACTGGTCGCCATCGCGGTGCTGGCCGGGCTCATCCTGGCCATCCCACTGGGCATCGCCCGCACCTCGAAGAAGTGGTACATCAGCGGCCTGCCCTACGCCTATATCTTCTTCTTTCGCGGCACGCCGCTGCTGGTGCAGTTGTTTCTGGTGTACTACGGGCTGGCGCAGTTCGACGCGGTCCGCGAGAGCAGCCTGTGGCCCTACCTGCGCAGCCCGTTCTGGTGCGCCGCCGGGACCATGACCCTGCACACCGCCGCCTACATTGCAGAGATCCTGCGCGGCGCATTGCAAGCCATCCCCAAGGGCGAGATAGAAGCCGCCCGCGCCCTGGGCATGTCCCGCAGCAAGGCCCTGGTGCACATCATGCTGCCACGCGCCGCCCGCATCGGTCTGCCGGCCTACAGCAACGAAGTGATCCTGATGCTCAAGGCCAGCTCGCTGGCCAGCACCGTCACCCTGCTGGAGCTCACCGGCATGGCCCGCACGATCATCGCCCGCACCTACCTGCCGGTGGAGATCTTCTTCGCCGCCGGCCTGTTCTACCTGGCCATGTCCTTCGTGCTGGTGCAGGCCTTCAAACTGCTCGAGCGCTGGCTGCGCGTGGACGCGTGCCAGGGCCGCTGACCCTGCAAGGCGACCAGCTGCGTGAGCGCTTTCACGCACTGGACGCCTTTTTGGCTGCGCATGTCGATCTCTGGCGGCCCAAGCCCTTCACCCAACTGACCTTGCCCTGGGAAACGCAATATCCCGAGCTCGCCACCTGGCTACGCGCCCGAACCCTGGCCGACGCCGAGGCTGTGCATAACTCGCTGCTCGACCTGGACCCCCCGGCGCCCTTTCCTGCGTTGGCCCGGCAGGCACATGCGCTAAGCGCAGTAGGCCCGCTGCCGACCACTGACGTGCCCGCCGCCCGCCCTCGACTCAACGTCGACGTGCCCGGCCGCAAATGGCAACAGATCGAAGCCTTCGCCGCCGCCCTGCCCTTCGCCGATTGCACAAGCCACTGGCTGGACTGGTGCGCCGGCAAAGGCCACCTCGGCCGCCGCCTGCTGCGCGATGGCCAGCACCTCACCTGCCTGGAACACAACCCTGCACTGGTCGCCAGCGGCGCCCAACTCAGCAGCCATCACGCCTTGCCCGCCCACCACCAGCTGCAAGACGTCATGGCCGACGACCTGCGCCTGCAAGCCTCCACCACCCCCGTGGCCCTGCACGCCTGCGGCGACCTGCACGTCCAGCTCATGCACCGCGCCACCCAGGCGGGCTGCCAGCACCTGGCTTTCGCACCCTGCTGCTACAACCGCACCCAAGGCGCTTACCGCCAACTGTGCGCCCAACCCTCCGCCCTCTCCCTCACTCTCGAAGACCTCGGCCTGCCCCTGGAAGCCACCGTCACCGCCGGCGCCCGCGTACGTCGCCAGCGCGACCAATCCATGGCCCGCCGCCTGGCCTTCGACCTGCTGCAGCGCGAGCAACGCGGCACCGACCACTACCTGCCCTGCCCCTCCCTGCCCGCCGCCTGGCTGGACAAACCCTTCGCCGACTACTGCCGCGACCTGGCCGCACTGCAGAGCGTACCTATGAAGCATGGCGTGGACTTCGATGACCTTGAAGCGTGCGGCCGGCAACGACTGGCCCAAGTCCGCAACCTCGAACTGCTGCGCGGCCTGTTCCGCAAGCCCCTGGAGCTGTGGCTGGTGCTCGACCGTGCCCTGTACCTGCAAGAGCGCCAGTACACCGCACAGGTCGGCACCTTCTGCCCGGAAACCCTGACGCCCCGCAATCTGATGATCATCGCCGAACGCACCTGAAGCCTGCGCAACCTGTGGATAACTCTGTGGGTAGAAGTGTGACGCGACGCATCGGTGCTGCGCCAGAACGCTGGAATGCAGACTGGTCATTCTTCGGTCATGTCCGATTCGCCAGCGAAAACAGTAGCTTGCAAACGATGTCATCAAAACGACCTAATCGGCGAACGGTCGACCGGGTTGGCACGCCGAATGTGCATAAGCACTGACGGGTTAAGAGCTAAAGACGAAGAAATTATGCCGCAGGGGGGTTTACTCGGGCGATCGAATGGCTATAATCAGCGCCCTCACTTGCCGGTATAGCTCAGATGGTAGAGCAACTGACTTGTAATCAGTAGGTCCCGGGTTCGATTCCTGGTGCCGGCACCATACAAAACAAGGGCTTGCAGCGATGCAGGCCCTTTGTTTTTGTCCCGCACGTAACAAGCGCGCGAATTTGGGCCGTAGCAGCTTAAGAGGGACCGTCTGTGCCGTGGATTGACGATGCGCTGCGTGTGTTAGGACTGAACTGGCTCAACGGCTTGATTGCCATCGCAAGCTTCTTTTTTGCGTTTTTGTCGTATGTCTGGACCCGTCGGCGCACTAAGTTGGCCTACGTATATGTAGGCGAACATCTGCTGGGCAGCGCTTCAGATACGCTTCCGCCTGCGATAGTCGTTCAGTACAACGGCATCAGCATTCCTAGGCTGACCAAAACTGTGGTCGTAATTTGGAACGATGGCGAAAACCCCATCACTGCAGACAATTTGGTTGCCAGTGATCCGCTGCGGCTGGAGATCGGTGGAGAAGGAGAAATACTATCAGTAGCAGTTTTAAAGAAGACTCGTGAGGTCACTAATTTCAGGTTGGCCGACTTGGCCCCCCAGCTATCAAAACAAGCGCCGCTTACGTTCGACTTTCTAGACGCGAACGACGGTGCGGTAGTGGAAATTTTGCACACTAGTACCGAACGGAAACCTCGGCTGCTTGGTACGCTGATTGGCCTTCCCAAAGGATTTACAAACCTAGGGCAGTTCACCCGGCCCAAGCCTAGACGGAAGTCAAAAAATAAAATTGTTGCGAAACTGAGCGCTTGGGTTTTTTCGCCGTTATTTGTAGCCGCCGTTGGTTTTTTGATAGCGGTCTATGGCCCTCGTCCCGCTTTCCTTTTTGACCTCCCAAGCTCTTCGTTGTCCGCCATGTTAGGCGTTGTATGCGGCTTTTTGACTACGTGGGCTTTCCACAGTTGGGCATCTCGTCGGAGGTATCCAAAGAGCCTCGATCTCGAAGCATTAGAGTGAGGCAGCTGCAAGAGACTCAGTGACTGCGGCGGTACCCGTAATGACGCAGCAATGCGGACGCCTTTCTTGTATGTATTTTTCTAGGTCAGCATCCGGGCCGATTTGTCTACGCCCTTACCTTCTGCCTGAACTGCTTGCTAAGCAGCGACCCTCAACCTAACAGCAGCCGCTGCCAATGGTCCTCTCCTACAATGGCAATAGATGCACCGGCATTGCGTAGCTCCACTGCTTTCATGATCTTTGTACCGTACGTACTGTGCCGCCACTGCTCATTACCAATGCTTCCCACTACCAAGTAATGGACTTTCTTACTGACCCCGCAACCGATCACTCCACCGCGCTCCTCCACCAAAGCCTGACAGTTCTTACGCGGTCCGAAAGCCATGACACCTGTAAACACAAATACACGGCCCTCCCACACCATATTCGGCGCTGGTGCATCAAATGGCAGATCGTTAGGTGCAACGGCCGCAGGTTGGCCCGCGGTGGGCTGCGAGATGGGCAATCCGGCAAAGCCATGCAGCAGATTTAGCAACTCGAATGACTCATCTTCATCCAGCACATTGTCCTTGAGCATGCAGGAGAGACGCGAATAAAGCAGGTTGATGACCGGGTCATTCAGATGAGCTACGTGTGTTTCGAGCCATTGTTTGAGGAATACCGCCTCGCATGTGTCAACCATACCATCGGCAGTCAAGCCCGCTGCAATACCTACCAAGGCATCGGCAGCACGACGGTCAATGCGAGCGTTGTGGAAAAAACGACTGTTAACAAATTCTTTATGCAAGTCCATGGCATGAATTCCTTTCGAAGAGATACGATCTGATGGAACAAAAGCGGCTGGCGTCGTCTGCAGGGTTCGCTCCGCCTAGTTATTTATGTTTTGCCCAGTCGTTGATAGACTTAACTGCAGGAACGGATACTCATAAGTAGCATCTGAAGCATTGAAAACGCGATAACAAGCCTAAGACAGCCCGGTCTAGTGCGTAGTGCAGTAGCGCTGTGACGCATTGATCGGCTCTCCCTCACTTAGAACGAATGTGGTACTCACGATTTGAGATAGGTGAACTCTAGCGCCAGTCATTGAGTTTACCTGCCTGATCACACCGTCCTTGGTGCGAGAGAAACGAACTTACTTAGAGGGCTGACTTATCGCAACTATCGTCATACGCATTTGTGTATCAGAATTTGAAGCGGCTCGATTGATTACGTGCTGAACCACGAAGACTCGAGCGTAGCGCGTCGCTTTAACCCGCGCAAAACTTGCTTCCATCACCTCACCCCACCCCCAACCTCCCCAACCACTCCTCATACCGCCCAGGCCATTCCTTGGTCGGCGCATCGCCCCTTCCCAACCCAAACCCATGCCCACCAGTCGCATACCGATGCATCTCCACAGCCACTCCACGCTGCTCACACGCCGCAGCCATGATCAGCGTATTGTGCGGATCAACCACCGAGTCATCTTCCGCCTGCACCAAAAACTCAGGCGGTGTGCTGCCAGTCACGCGGTTCTGCACAGACCACTCAGCCTCTTCTTGCGCCGACGCATCTGGCCCGACCAATACCTTGTGGGTCGAGGTATATGTATAAGGCCGCTCCAACGTAATCGGTGGATAGATCAACGCCGCCCCATCAGCGACGGCGGGTATCGAATCAATACTGTCCTGCGCGGTATACGTCTGAGAGTCGCCCAGCGTCGCGGTCATGCCCATCAGATGCCCACCCGCTGAAAAGCCCAGCAGGGTCACATGCTTTTCCCGGCTGCGGACAATGCGCAGCGCGCGTTGTGCATCTTGCAGGGCCACGATGTTGCCGGCGTTCCAGCCTTCACTCGGCAAACGGTAGGCCAGCACATAGGCGGTATACCCGCGCTCGTTCAGCCACTGCGCCAAGGGCCATCCCTCGATGCCGAGTTCGATTCGTTTGTACCCTCCACCGGCAGCGACGATCACGGCTTTTCCATTGGGTGTGGCGGGCTTGAAGATCTGCAGGTAAGGGCGGGTGACGTTGCTCAGAGAGCCATGGGATGTGAGGGTGTTGTCTCCCGACGGTCCGCCTCCACCTGGCGGTACGCCGCTCCACAGCTCGACTGTTTCGCTGTTGGCCGGTGGATCATTGGCCTGAGCGGCCGCCAGTTTCAACATCAGCATCGCCGTGCCGGCGCCCAGGATGAAATTGCGGCGATTCATGAAAGCTCACTCAGTCGGTGGACGAGAATTTCTGACGCACCCTAGTATCTTGTTGGGTGCTTCAGGAAAGCTACCTCACTTTCGACCAACCGCACTGAGCTCCGCATATTTTTCAAGCATTCATGATCGACAACTCACTATCACCTCACGCTAACCTGCGCCCATCCGGCCGGAACAAGCCTGCTCAATACTTCCACGTCACCGAAGCCGTCAAATTGCGCGGCGCGCCGTAGTTGGTCGATCCTGACGACTGATACAGCGACAGCAAGTACTTACGATCGGTGACGTTGTTGAGGTTCAGCGAGGTGCTCCAGTTGTCGTCGATATCGTAGCTGGCCATCAAGTCCACCAGCGCGTAGGCCTCTTGACGCACGTTGCTGTTGGTGTCGACCTCGGTTGCACTCTGCCATTGGAAACGTGTGCCCACCGTGACGCTGGGCATCTCGGGCAGGCGGTAGGTCAGGCTGCCGCGCAGGGTGTGGGTGGGAATGTATTTGCGGGTGTCGTCGCCGTTGTCGTCTTCGATCTGCACGAAGGTGTAGCCACCCGCTATGTCCAGGCCAGGTAGTGCTTCGCCCGACGCGCCCAGTTCGAAGCCATGGCTTTTGACGTTGGTGCCGCGGTACAGGTACTGGCCACCGGCGATTTCGCCGGTGAGCTCGGCGACGTTTTGCTGATCGGTTTTGAACGCGGCAGCGGTGAGGGTGAGTCGCTCATCGAGCACGAGGCCTTTGACACCCACTTCCAGGCTTTTGCCTTCGAGCGGAAGGATCAAGCCGCCGCTGGTGCTGCGCAGGTATTGCGGTTTGAAGATTTTCGTCCAGCTGGTGTACAGGCTCCACTGTGGGGTGAGGTCGTAGACCAGGCCGGTGTACGGGGTCACTTTGCCGTGCACCCGTGTGTCGTGGGGCGATCCGTACCCGGCGCCATCGCCGTCAGCGCTGAGCATGCGTGCGCCGGCAATCCAGTGCAGGTCGTCGATGACGCTGAAGCGTGCGCCGGCGAACAGGCTCTTTTGTCGGTCGGTGAACAGCTGGGTATTGAGGTCGTCGGTGTAGTTCAGCGGCGGTTGCACGACGTTGCCGGACAGCGCGTCGGCCAGGCTTACCATTTGGTTGCCGGATGAGTCTCTGTAGTGGCCGACCTCGTCGTGGTGGGTGCGGCCGTAATTGGCGCCCAGGGTCAGTTCATGTTCCCTGCCGAACAGCGCGAAGGGGCCGGACAGTTTCGCCTCGGCGGTGACTTGCTCTTCCTTGCTGGTGGTACGGTTGATGTAGCCGTACACCTGGTCCGCTGTGGCGGGGATGGCGTAGAACATCTTGGTGTCGGAATCCTGCTTCATTCCGGCCAGGGTCAGGGTGCTGGTCCAGCCATTGTCGAACGCGTGGGTCAGCTCGGCGAAGGCGCGCTGGGTATGCACGTCCCAGTAAGTCCAGGGCTGGCCGACGCTGGAGCTGCGGCTGCTGTAGTGAATGCGGTTGCCCTGGTAGTCGGCGATGGGCAAGGCGCCCCAGGTGCTGCCATTGGAGTAGCTGTTCTGCTGGGTGAAGCCTACGGTGAGGGTGTCGGCATCGGACAGGTCGAAAGCCAGCAGGCCTGCTGCGACGTTGACCTCATGGCCGTACTGATCAAGGTAGGAGTTGCCTTTGTCATGGGAGGTGATGAAGCGTCCGCGAACGTTTCCGCTTTCGCTGAGTGGACCTGACACGTCAAAGCTCAAGCGGCGGTTGTCCCACGAGCCCACGCTGCTGTCGACCCGCGCCTGGAACGTGTCCGTGGGGCGTTTGCGCACCAGGTTGACCGTGGCAGACGGATCGCCCGTGCCGCTCATCAAGCCGTTGGCGCCGTGCAGCACGTCGACCTGCTCGAACTCGGTCATGTCCTGATCGCCGACCAATACGCCGCCGGAGAACGGCAGGCTCATGCCGTCGAACTCGAAGTTCTCGATCTTGAAACCACGTGAAGTGAAGGCGGTGCGATCGGTTTCGAACTGTTCCACGGTCACCGACGGTGCGTTGCGCAGCGCGTCTTTCACGCTGTTGAGCTGGAAGTCGTCCATCTGCTCGCGCGTAATCACGGTGATCGCTTGCGGGGTTTCCTTGTCGCTCAGGCCCAGGCGAGTGGTGCTGGACACCGGGTTTGCCCGGTAACCGCGGGTTGGGCTGACGTCGCCGGAGGTTTGATACTGGATCTGCGTGGGCGCCAGCAGGATTTCGCTGCTGGCCTGCGTGTTCTGCACCGGAACCAGGTAAACGGTCATGGCATCGGTTCGGGCGAAGGTGTAGCCACTGCCCTGCAACAACTTCGCCAGTGCCTCTTCCGACGAGTAGCGGCCTTGTACGGCAGTGCTGCGCAGGGCGCTGTCCAGGTTGCCGTCCAGCAGGACGTTCTGGCCGGACTGCTGGCTGAACTGCAGCAAGGCCTGACGCAGGGGTTGCGCGGAGATATTGAGTGACAGCCGCTCTACGGACGTCGCCGCCGAATTGACCTGCGCGCCATGAGCCTGAAGTGCGCCGACGAGCAGTGTGCACGCCAATGCGGTGCCCAGCGCGTTGCGCTGCCAGCGGCTGTCGATGCTGGATTCATGGTTGAGTTGCCTTGCCATTGCGGTCGTACCCCAGGAAGTGCGCGAAAATGCGAATACCAATCAGTCAGGCTAAGACGCATGAGCGCACGAGATTCCCTGAGGCTGCGTAAAAGATTTTTCTGTGGGATCAGGCGGGATAGATCAGCGTGATCAGATCGGTGTAACGATCCACACGGACCGCCAGGGCTTTGGTGATGGCGTCGAGCATCTGCTCGGGCTTGTTCAGATTGAGGATCAAACTGACCCGGCGGCTGGCAAGTTGCTTGTCCATGATGAAGATTCGGCCTTCGCGCCAGCGTTGCAACTCATCGATGACCGTGAACAAGGGCTTGTCGAAGAACACCAGTCGTCCGCTGCGCCAGGCGAGTACTTGCGCCAGTTCGGCATGCTGGATGGGACCGGTCCGATCACTGCTGAAACGCAGCGACAGGCCCTCTGCCAGATCGATCTGCTGGTTGGCCGTTACCACACGGACCGTCTTGCGGCTTACCGTCAGCAGCGTCGATGCGTCATCGCATGACAGACAGAACTCGCCCTCGGCGGCCATCACCTGCCCGGATCGGCTGTTGACCGTGAACTCACCGGCGGCTGCAGGCAGCACAGTGAAGTAAGCCTCGCCGTGAAGCAGTTCCACGGCACGCCGGGTCGGCGAAAAATCCACATTCAATGCGGTGTGGCCGGCAAGGTCGACGGTGGACCCATCGGGCAAGCTGACCGTACGCCGCTCGCCCACGGCGCTGCGGACATCGGCGAACGGCAGGCCCATATCGTTGAGCCATAGCATGGAGGCGCATGCGCTGACGGCTACGGCACTGGCGGCGATGCCCATGCCGACGAAACGCCGTCGAGACAGGTGCGCAGCGGCCGGTGCCGCGTTGAGCGAATGCAACTGCGCGGACGCGGCCCACAGGTGCTCGAGCTGGGCATAGGCCTCGGCATGTCGGGGGTCGGCATCCAGCCACGCGGCCAACTCCGCCTGTTCCGCCGCAGTGGGCGACCCACCCTGCATCAACGCAAACCAGGCGCTGGCTCGATGGCTTATGTCGTCGACGTGCGCCTCAGGGAACGCTGGCGGTGGTTTGGCGCTCATTCGGACATACCGATCTTGAGCAGATCCAGGGCGCGCACCATGCGGCTGTAGGCGGTTTTGGCAGGAATACCCAGGCGCTGGCCTATTTCCACATAGGTCAGGCCTTCCACGCGCACCATCAGGAACACCTCGCGACAGGGCGCGGGCATGTTCTGGATCACGACGTTCAACGTATTCAGTTGTTGATGGGCAATTGCCGCTTGTTCAAGCGTTGGCGTGGACGGCTCGAAGCTTGAGGTCGTCTGTGGATCGAGGGCCTCGCCTTTGCGATGCTCCTGGCGCCGGGTGTGATCGATGAACAGATTGCGGGCGCTGGAGAACAGATACGCGCGGAAGTTCGCAATCGGCGTTCGGCCCATTTGTTCGGAGAGGCGAATGAACGTGTCCTGAGTCAGATCGGCGGCGGTCTCTTTGCAACGCAAACGACGGTCCAGGTAATCCTGAATTTCGCTGCGGTGGGCGAGGTACAGCGCCTTGAGATCTGGGCCGGACATGAAGGAACCTTGAAAGGCGGAGTGGCAAGGGCAGGAAAATATCACAAAGAGAATCATTTGCGCTTGCGAAGGCGTTGTTGCCTGCGCTTTCCTGCCTGCTCAATAGCGCCTTGCGCCAATCAACTCACCCAGCACCTGGTTGGGGATGCGAAAGGGTATGGAGGTGTGGTCCTCGCCAGGTTCAACCACAAAGCCGGTGCGCAGCCCGGTACCGGACAACTGCTGCAGGCGTGAATACAACGCCCTGGCATCCTGGATGCCCTGAATCGAATCGCGCTTGGCCATCACGATACTCAGGCTGGTCTGCGTCATATCGAGTTGCCCGGCGCGGACGCGTTCGGTGAAGGCGCGTTCAGGTGCGAGCAGGAATTGGTCACGCCACCACAGGCTGGGGCTGACCGCAACAACGTGTTGAAACAGAGTGGGCCGAGTGAACATCGCGTACACGCCCAGCATGCCGCCGAACGAGTGCCCGACCAGGCTGCGCTGGTCTTCGTCGACTTTGAAATGCTCGGACACCTTGGGCATCAGGCGCGTCTGGATAAAATCGAGAAACAGATCCTGACCGCCTTGTGGAGGTGTGTTGCGATCGGCGGGCGCAGGTGGGGTCAGGTCGAACGCGCGCCTGGCAAAGTCCAGGGGCGTGTCACTCGGATAACCGATGGCTACCAGGATGGATCCGCGCAATTTAGCCTGGGCACGCTTGGCGGCATGAAACGCCGGGAAATAGGCATTGCCATCCAACAGATAAATCACTGGATAACCGCCGGTGTAGGGCACTTCACCCTCGGGAAGGCTGATCATGATGCGGTATTCCAGCCCGCCTTCGCTTTGCATGGTCCATTGCTCGGTACCGTCCAGCGTGACCGGCTGAGCATGAGCGGCCATCGCCGCGCCAAGAAGCCAGGCGGTGAACACTGCAATTATTTTACGAATCATGATTTCAGACGGTCCTCGTTGGGCAGGCCCGCAAGCGGATGCCGTCGACGTCAAAGAAGCCGACCGGCACACCTGCGCGGTGGAGAATGCTCTCGCATGCCCATAAGACGGATGACGGCGTCGTTTGTCTTGCTCTGGCGGTAGCAAGGCGGATTACCCCGTTTCCGGCTCGGCTAGCTCAGCCGCTCAGCCGCCTTGCGATATACGGCCTCCCGCTCTCGCTTATCAACGGCCACGACAAACACTACTACTTCCTGGTCGATAACTTGGTAAACCAGGCGGTACCCGCTGCTGCGCAGTTTGATTTTGTAGCAGTCGGGCAAGCCATGTAGACGGTTGGCTTCATTGCGCGGATTAAGCAGAATCGCGACCAGTTTCTTCTTGAGTTGCTGGCGTACGGTATCCCCCAACTTGTGCCATTCCTTTAGCGCCCGAGCGTCGAACTCGAGACTATAGGTCATTTAGCGAAACCTTGACTCGCTGAGGATTCGCCAGCCGTTCCCGCACCTTTTCGAGCAAAGCTTCATCATCCTCGGTCACCAAGACGGATTTGAAGGGCAGCTGACCTCGCTCCGCCACGTACTGCAGGGTTTGGCGCATTAGCTCAGATGGGGTGACGCCGAGTTTTTCCAGCTCGTGGTAAGCGCGCGCTTTCAGGTCATCGTCGATACGTATGTTGATGGAAGCCATGGGACGTTCTCCTGTAATGACATTGGTCATTACATTGAAGCAAAAACTGCGTTTGAGCAACCCACGACCGATGGGTATTGCATCACTTGCAGAACGGATCGTCCCAGAACGGGCGTTCGCTCTCCTGATAGATATCCGCCCGGCTCAAGCCCAGGTCCTTGAGCCCGGCGTCACTCATCTGCTCCAGTTGATGCCGTTGCCGAGTCAGTTCATACCAGCGCGTGATGCGCTTCCAGAGATTGGCTAGAGGCCCCAACGACTTATGCTGGGTGCAGCCGTCGTTCGAAACACAGGCATTCACTGTTTGACCTTTCATCTGCTCATCCTCCGGGTTGATGGCTTGATTCTCGGTTCAGGCTTAACATCAATCCAACGAATGTTTTGAATGCCGTGCATCTCGGAGATTGATCAATGTCCCATTACCAGAGCATCGACTCGGAAGTGCTCCGTACCTTCGTGGCCATTGCCGACGAAGGCGGTTTCACCAAGGCCGGCGAGCGGGTTAACCGCACTCAATCGGCAGTGAGCATGCAGATGAAGCGGCTCGAGGAAGACGTGCTCGGTCGGCGCCTGTTCGAGCGCGATGGCCGGCAGGTGAGGCTGACGGCTGAAGGGCAGATTCTGCTGGGTTATGCACGGCGCATTCTCAAGTTGCACAGCGAGGTGTTCACCACTCTGCGCGAACCGCATATGGTCGGCACTGTGCGCATCGGCACCCCTGATGACTACGCCATGCGCTTTCTGCCGGGGATCTTGTCCGGCTTCTCCCAGGCGTTTCCTCTGGTGCAGGTGGAGGTTCATTGCGAGAGTTCTTTGCAGTTGATGCAACGCAAGGACCTGGATCTGACGATCGTCACCCGTGAGCCGGGGCGCGAAGTGGGCCAGTTGCTGCGCCAGGAGCGCTTCGTGTGGGCTGAAGCCGAAGGGTTTTTTCTCCACGAACAAGCGCCAGTGCCGTTGGCGATGTTCAATACCGACTGTTTTTGCCGGATATGGGCGTGCAATGCCTTGGACGCCGCGCAGAAGCCGTACCGGATTGCCTACTCCAGCCCCAGCCTCGCTGCGATAATGGCAGCGGTCGGCGTGGGCCTGGCAGTCACCGCACAGTTGCAGAGCTTGCTCACGCCAGGGCTGCGGATCATTGGCGAGGCCGAAGGCATGCCCTTATTGCCAGTGGCGAGCATCATGCTGCTGCGCAACCCTGATACCCGCTCGCCAATGCTGGATGCATTGGCTGAGCATATCGTCGAGGGGTTCAGGCTTTGAGTAGCGGACCAGACTCGACGTCATGACCAATCCCCAACCTGCGCAAAGCTCCCCTACCCCCGCGTCAACCCGGTCAAGGTATCCGCAATGCCCTTCGTGCGCCTCGCCGTGCCTTCCGTGGCCTGGCTCGATGCCTCCAGGGTATCCAGCATCTCCCTCAGCGCGCCCACCCCTGTGGACTGGTCTTCGATCTGCTGAGCCACCCGCTGAATCTCGCTCGACAGCAGGTCGACATCCACGCCGATATCCGCCGCATTCTTGCGGGTGATCTCCGCCAACTTGCGCACCTCGTCGGCCACTACTGCAAACCCTCTGCCCAGTTCGCCAGCGCGGGCTGCTTCGATAGCAGCGTTCAACGCAAGCAAATTGGTCTGCCCGGCAATCTGCTGGATCACCTGCACGATGGACTGGATCTGCAGGCTCGAACTGGCCAGCGCACGTGCGCCTACCACCGCTTCGTCCGCCTGCCGGGCAAGGTCTTCGACGGTGTCGCCGGCCTGGCTGGAAACGGTGTTCTGGCGGTCGATGGTGGCCGCCAGGTCGTCCATGGAAAGGTGCAGTTCGCCGGAGTAATGCTTGATCTGGGTGGCCATCTGCTCCTGTTGCTCGCCCGCGTCGGCGAGCACTTGGCCCAGGGCCGCGAGGCCTTTGAAGACGGGAAGGATGCCGTTGTCCAAGCCGCGGGTGTCGAGGGCGCTGGTGAAGTCGTTGCGCTTGAAGGCTTCGATCTGTTTGACCACCACGTGATTCAAGCCAACCATTTTCTTCAGTTGGCGGCGCAGGAAGAACGCTTTGAACTCGCCGTAGTGGGCGATGAAGCGATCCACGTATTCGTCGGTGAACGAAGCACCCTTGGCGACGTGGAAGAAGAAGATCGCGGTCAGGGTCTGGTTGAGGTTCAGACCGAGGATTTCGCCGAAGGTCGAAAAGCCCACCACCGGCACATCGCCAAAGAGCCCGCGCATGCTGCCCAGGTCATTGGCGTTGTTGAGCCTGCGCAAGATGCAGTCGTTGAGAATGGCGGCGACCGGTTGGCCGCCCTTGCCTTGCAGGAACTGTCGGTAGTCTTTTTCCGTGGCCTGACGCAACGGCGTGCGCTTGACCATGACCAGTTCTTCGCCCGGTGCAACGTCGCAGAACAGTTGGATGATCTGTTGGGCGTGGTCGATGCGGGCAATGGAGCGCACGAACAATTCGCTGCCGACACGGATGGCGAACGAGTACTCGGCCAGGTTCTTTTCCAGGGAGTGGCTGTCGCATTTGAAGGCGTTGCACAGGGCCTGCACCATGCTCATGATGTTGCCGTTGCTGTCGATCACCTGGTCGATGGTGCGGTCTTCGACGGAGGCGGTGAGCACGCTGAACGTCAGCCCGACCGGTTCGAAGTTCTGGCTTTTGAACACACCGAACCGGATATCCGGAGCCGTCTTCAGGAAAACGATCTGGGCGTGGTTCTGGTAGCTGCGTTTGCCGTCGTGGATCAGGGTTTTCTGGAAGTCCGATTTGCCGCCGGCGGAACCGCCGACGAACAGGCATGGGAAACGACCGGACTCGTAGAGCGCCTCCATGAAGAACGATTCGGACGCCGACAGCCCGTCGAACACCACATAGGCCAGGGTGTCGCGGTGGTCGATGGGCGTGCTGACCTGCACGCGCTTGATGTTGTTGACCAGCTTTTCGATGCGCTCGCGCATCTCCATGCGTTTGCCGCCTTTGCGAATGTCTTCGCACTCCAGCGGCACCATGACCACTTCCGCCGAGGCAATCACGCTGCGCTCGAAGCACTGCAGGACGATACGGTCCCAATGCTCGCCTGCGGCGCAGTACAGGCCATCGGCGCTGTTGCACAGCTCACCCGAGGTTGTGCACAGGCTGATGGTGCCATTGGGAAAGCGCTGCCTGACGCTGGCCGCAACCTTGTCGATGTCCAGGTGGGGCGAGACGAAACCTGTCACCAGCACGGGATCCGCGCGCAAACCGGCCAGGGCACGGTCCAGCTCACCGGCCGTGCAACTCAGGCTCACGGCGCCCTGGCTGTTTGCGCGGGCGTTGTTGAAGCGTTTGAAAAGGTTCATCACTGGGCTCGCTAGAAGAGGGCACAGCCCACGCGGGGCGTGGGCTTGCATTGGTTCTGCTATCGGCCTTGGGAAGGGGGACTTGAAGCAGGTGGTCGGGTTTATGGGGATCGAGGCTACTGTGACCTGCCGGGTAGTGTGCCTGCGTTCCAACCGCCAGACCGAACGCTTTCTTGCAAGCATTCAAAAGCATCATCAATAACCATGAAGCTGCCGAAATGCCTGGCCTTTATGGTATTCAACCCACTCCTCCACATCGTAAGGAATGTACAGCTGGTGCCGAGCGCGGGAAATTGCGACGTACACTGCACAAATTCGCTCATCGAATTCGTAGGCATCCTTTAACGCCCCCGTGGTAAGCAGCTCGGGGGTCAGTAGCACCTGATCGAACTCCATTCCGCCAGCGTCCTGGGCCATTATCAGCACACAACTGCTGCCGAGCTGGCCTTGCAAGCGGTTCAGCCGTGTCATGTCTGCAACGTTGAAACCCTTCTCCAGCGCGTCTTCTACCCATGAGAACGAATTGTCGTATCGATTGGCTTCGCGCACCTGGGCCCAGTCGAGCAATTCGTTAAGATCTGGGTGTGCGCCTTTGCCATGATGGTCAAGGCTGTAATATCCAGGCTTGTAGAGCGCGATGGCCGTGGACATGAAGTGCTGAAGGTCGTCCTGAGCCTTTTTGTTCAGGAAGCTGAAGCCACAGTTGGCGTCGTGAAGCTGCATGACCCATTTCATGGTGTCCCAATGCGAAGCCGTCAACACCGCACAGCTTTCAGGTGGCACGAAACCCTCGTGATAATGTTCCACTCGTACGTCCGCGTTGCGAGCCCCCTCGAAATACACTTTGCTCTTGGCCGAGTGCCGAGAGATAAGCGGGTTGACCAACTTCTCCACGTTGCGCCCCGAACGTAACGAATAGCTGATATCACTGCGACGCACTCCATGACGGCGCGGCACAGTTGCACCCTTGATCTGCTGATACTCGTCGCCAAGGGTGATCAACACTTGTTTGCCACGCTCGATGATGTGCAATAGCGACGCGGGAATGTCCTGACTTTCATCGATGAGCACATGGGTAAACCGTGCCGGTACCACGCAGTCCGCCAAGCTGGCACGTTTGATCATCAACAGCGTTGCGAAATACCCATGACCTGCCCATGCCGGGGTCGAGTCCAAGTACCGCCATAGGCGTCTGGCATACTCGAGCAACACCTTGGCATCCTCACTGGTCAATGCCTGCTGGAAATGCGGAAGATGTGCAGCGCTCAAGCTGTAGTCTCTGGAAGCGCTGTAGTTTTCCAGTACTTTGAGGCACAGGCCCAAGGTAGTCGGCCCGTCATACTGGCGCAGGCCCAGGATGTTGAGTTCCAGAGCCAGTGCCTGCTTCGTTGGCAATCCGGCCGGAGCCGTTGCCGTGTTGAACCTGGAATGCTTCAGCAGTGCGTGCGCAAAGCCCTGGAAGGTGGAACCGGCTTTTCTGTCGCGATCGCCGCCCATGTGCTTGCGCAAGACTTCAAGCTTGCTCTTCGTGCGCACCAGCACAAGGGTGGTTTCGGGGCGCAGAAACTCCAGCAGTGCGCCCAGCAAATGGCTTTTCCCGACGCCGGCATAACCTTGCACATGCAAGTCTTCATTCAGATTGGCGCGGAAGGTGCGCAGCAGGTTGTCCTGCGCATCACTCAACCAACGCTCCCGATGCCGTGGCGTGACTACATGCTCGCGGTAGGGGTTGTTCGCTCGGTAATGTCGAATACTGAAGCTGCTATCCCACTCCCCCCCAGGCAAGAGGTAATCCTGGGCGGCGACCTCTTCGTCTTCCAGCAAGCGCAGTTTCAGGGTCTTGATCGCCTCAAGGCCGTAATACAGCTTGCCTTGGTCGAACAAGCGTTGTGCTTCGGATAACAGGCCGGTCGGTTCTCGAGAGGCCACGGCCCATCCGATCAACTTGGCCAATATTCTTTCGGCCCCAGCGGCGTTCAAGTCTTTTTCAGCGGCCTGTGCCAGGTTTTGAATGACTAGCACGGCAGCCAGCTCCGGACCGCTCAGAGATTCAAGCTGGGCCGCACCGTCCTCGGCGAGCAGGCGTAAACAGGTTTCCTCGGCGACAGGCAGGAAAACGGGATGGGATAAATCAACATGTTCGGCGTGCATAGACTCTCATTGCCAAGCGGTACGTTTTACAAGGGCCGTGGCTGCGCCACACATCGCTCATCGTGCAAACGTCACTATAGGGGTAGTCCCGTGACTGACGTGCCAACCGGTCCGGGGGGCTTTCAATGCACCTCTTTCAGGGAGGTACAGAAGTATGCCACCTTGATTTGTACCGCTGTCCGTATCTGCAGGTTGGGCAGGGAGGATAATCTTTAACGGACGTTTCAAGCAGAGTCGCGCCCGCGGGTAGACACTAGACAGTCTCAAACCTGCACGACCTTTTCAACAGCCTGCATTGGACCAATACTGGCTGTGCTCTGGAGCCAATCGAGCGCCCGCCGCAGCTTTCAAACCAATAGCACTACCCTTCTAAATGGCGCTTTGAATTCGCTATCTTTACTGTGAGTAGGCGCTCGCCGCGGTCGTGTAACTCCAACACTTCAGCAATAAACCTATGGAAGGCTGTATTGCCAAGGTACTGATCGTTTATGGACTACAGCAATACATCACAAACTACGCACCTTGAAACAGTCCTTGATATCCAGCGTGAGCCGAATACACTCAACATTCGACTCACAATATGAGCCGAATAAGATCCCCAATCAGCTCATCAAGGCGAGGAATGCTCATGCCTCAGTGGATCTGGCAGCAACCTCAATGGCCGCAATTCTCCTGGCAACCCGACAAGCTGGCTGACCTGCTGCGTCAATGCACAAGCGAGCAAGGGCGGCTATTGGGCAGGCTTGGCGCCGTTGGTGATGAGAGCAGCCGACAGGGCATGCTCGATACGCTGCTGCAGAACATCATCACGTCCTCGGCAATCGAGGGTGAGGCACTCAATGCCGGTTCGGTTCGATCTTCCCTGGCTCGCCGCTTGGGTGTACACGAGCCCAAAGAGGCGCAGAGAACTTCGCGCAGCGAGGGTCTGGCGCAATTGATGGTCGATGCAACGTGCAATCACGCTCAAACTTTTAGCGTAGAGCGCTTGCTGCAGTGGCATTCGCTGCTGTTTCCAGCGGACGATTCGAGTCAGCTGCACACGCCGGTGCGTGTGGGTGAGTTACGTGGCAGTGAGCCAATGCAGGTGGTGTCGGGCCGGCTGGATCGGCCAATGGTGCACTTCGAAGCCCCATCTAGGCACGGGCTGGAACAGCAGCTTGAAACGTTCGTTGACTGGTTCAACGTGGCGTCGACCACGCTGGATCCCCTGTTGCGCGCGGGTCTCGCTCACCTGTGGTTCGTGACTCTGCACCCCTTCGACGACGGCAACGGTCGTTTGACCCGCGCGCTCACCGACCTGGCGCTTGCCCAGGGTGACCACCAAGCGGTGCGTTTCTACGCGATGTCAGCCAGCATTCTGGACAACCGGGTGGGTTACTACTCGGTTCTGGAACAAACGCAGAAAGCCGACATGGACGTCACGCCGTGGCTGGTGTGGTTTCTTCAGACGTTGCTCGCAGCAATTACCGCAGCGATCAAGAACATCGATCGAGTGCTGAACAAGGCGCGCTTCTGGCAGGCGCACCGTGCGCTGCCGTTATCGAAGGAGCAGCTGAAAGTGATCAATCGCCTGCTCGATGGTGGCGCCGAGGGATTCGAAGAAGGGATCAGCGCCGCGCAGTATCAAGCGGTAGCGAAGGTCAGCAAGGCCACCGCCACACGCCATCTCGCCGATCTATTGGAAAAGGGCCTGCTGCAACGATTGCCAGGTGGGGGTAGGAGTACGCGCTATGAGATCGCGTTAGAACAAGCTGAACATCCCAAGTTCTGAAAGAAGACCTACTCTTCAAGCCGCATCCGGATGATCCAGCGTTTCCCACCCTAGGCACGCTAGCGCCAAGGTCCGTGGCACTGCCTCTCGGCCACTGCTGTATCGGCTGATGCTGCGAGCGCTAACGCCTAGAGCCTCGGCAGCCTGATCCAGTGTAAGACGGTGCTTCAATCGCCACTGGATGAAGAGGCGCGTATTTTCGTCCAGCGCCGATTGCGCCAGCGCGTCCAGAAACAGCGTGTCGGCGCCAATCTGAATATCGAGCGCAGGCCATTCGACCGTCCAACCTGCGTCGCCCATCACGGCGCCTTCAAAGGCTTTGCCTTTGGTCAGTGAGCGCAGGCCAGGGTACCTTTTCAAATCGTCATGCATGTTGAGGCGCAATTGCTGACCGCTGGTAAACGTCAGATCAAGTATGGCGCCTGGATGTGCCTGCACAGCCCGCAGGCGGGGGCGTTTCATCGATGCCATTGCTTCCACTCCTTCAGTGAGACAGCTAAACCGCGACTATCCGGATCCAATGAGTATAAGGTTCAGTATCGCCAATTTGGCGATATCACAATACTAGGCTGGAGCCTCAATTTTCTCCTACCCCAAACTCCGCGCCGAATTGCTCAACACCTGCACACACTGCATCAACGCCGGCACCAGTTGGCTTTCGGCGTCGGCGCGGGTCCAGCGGCTGGTGGGGGCAACCACGTGGACGGCGGCCACGGGGCGTCCGTTGCCGCCGATGACGGGGGCGGCGATGGTCATGTCGCCGAGGAACAGTTCCTGGGTGTTCACCGCGTAGCCGCATTCGCGCACGGTTTGCAGCGAGGCCATGATCTCGTCCACGTCGGTGTGGGTGTGCGGGGTGTGCGCGACGCGTGCGCTGCTTTGCACCAGGGCCAGGGCCTCGGCGGGTGGCAGGGCGCTGAGGTAGGCACGACCGGAGCCGGTGCAGTACATCGGCACGCGGCTGCCGATGGGCATGTGCACGGGTACGAAGCGGGCGCTGACGAAGCGCGCGATGTAGGTCATTTCCACACCGGTGGGCTCGGTCAGGCAGGCGGTCTCGCCGGTCAGCCGGGTGAGTTCGGCGAGAAACGGGTTGCCTACCTCGATCAGCGAGTGAGCGTCCAGATAGCTGAAGCCCAGTTCCAGCACATGTGGGGTCAACTGGTAATGCCGGGTGCGCGAGTGTTTCCGAAGGTAACCCAGGCTTTCCAGGGTGAATACCATGCGTTGGGCCGAGCTTTTGGTCATGTGGGCGGCTTCGGCGATCTCTGCAAGGCTCATGCTGCGGCGCTTGGCGCTGAATGTACGCAGTACGGCCAGGCCTTTTTCCAGGGACTGGTTGAACAGGCTGTTGCGATCTTCGGACATGAGGGCCTCTAGGAAATGACCAGCGATTGAACCCGGACGACAGCTATCAGACAGCAAATAACGGGCCCGAAAATCGTCTAGCGATACGAAACCTCCGCTAAACGATTTTTCAGCTGCGTAAATTGATAGCAAAGACCTGGAATGGCACAGAGCTTGCGACCTTCCTCAGGACCGCATGGCGGTACCCACCTTCCGATTCCTTCTGGAGTGACCCTATGAACAGCCTTTCCCCTCTGTTTCGCCGTTTCGCGCTCGGTATCTGCATGACGCTCGGTGCCTCCCTGGTGCACGCTGCCGAGGCACCGATGTACAAGGTTGGTGCAACCGCCACGGGCTCGCCTTTCACCTTTCTGGACATCAAGAGCAACAGCATTCAGGGGATGATGGTCGACATCGCCAAAGCAGTCGGCGAGGCGGGCGGCTTCGGCACGCAGATGGAACAGACCAATTTCGCGGCGCTGATCCCGTCGCTGACGTCGGGCAAGCTGGACTTCATTTCGGCGGGCATGCTCAAGACCGAAGAGCGCGCCAAGGTGGTGGACTTCAGCACGCCGGTCTATTCCTACGGCGAAGGCCTGATCGTCAGTGCCGACGACAACACCGCCTACCCCGACCTCAATGCGTTGAAGGATGAAGTGATCGGCGCCCAGGCGGGCACCGCCTTCTACGACCTGGTCAACAAAATGGGCATCTTCAAGGAAGTACGCACCTACGATTCGATTGCCGAGATGGTCCGTGACCTGTCCCTGGGTCGCATCAAGGCCGCCGTGGCCGACCAGCCGATCGTGGCCTACCAGATTCGTCAGAACACCTTCAAAGGGGTGAAGCTGGCTGCGGATTACACGCCGGCCAAAGTAGGCGATGTGTGCTTCGTGGTGCGCAAGGGTGACAGCGAAACCCTGGAGCGCCTGAACAAGGCCATCGACACCATCAAGGCCAACGGCACGCTGCAGGGCATCGTGCAGAAGTGGGGCGTGTAGGCTGAGGAGCGACCATGAAGCTTGCTGAATTCTTGCAGAACGCGCAGGACTTCCTGCCGATTCTGCTTCAGGGTGCGTGGGTGACCATCCAGATCACGGTGCTGTCGTTTCTGCTCAGCAGCGTGCTCGGGCTGGTGCTGGCGCTGCTCAAGCTGTCGCCGATCCGCGCGCTGTCGTGGGCGGCGAGTACGGTGATCAACGTGATCCGCGGGCTGCCGATCATCGTGCAGCTGTTCTATATCTATTTCGTGCTGCCGGAGATGGGCATTCATCTGACCGCCTTCCAGGCCGGCGTGATCGGCATGGGCATCGCTTACTCGGCCTACCAGGCGGAGAACTTTCGGACCGGCATCATTGCCGTCGACCAGGGCCAGCGCGAAGCGTCGGAAGCGCTGGGCATGCGTTCGTTCATGATGATGCGCCGGGTGATTCTGCCGCAGGCGTTTCGTATCGCGCTGCCGCCCTACGGCAATACGTTGGTGATGATGCTCAAGGACTCCTCGCTGGTGTCGACCATCACCGTGGCCGAGATGACCCGCCAGGGCCAGTTGATTGCCTCGTCGACCTTCCAGAACATGACCGTCTACACCTTGGTGGCCTTGCTGTACCTGCTGATGAGCCTGCCGCTGGTGTACGGGTTGCGGCGCATGGAGCAGCGTCTGAGCCGGAGGAAGAAGGCATGATCAAGATCAGCCAGTTGCAGAAGAACTATGGCGACCACCGCGTGTTGCACGGGGTCGATCTCGAGGTGCAGAAAGGCGAAGTGGTGTGCCTGATCGGCCCGTCGGGTTCGGGCAAATCGACGTTGCTGCGCTGCATAAATGCGCTGGAGACCTATGAAGGTGGCTCGATCCAGGCCTTCGGTGAAACCGTGCAGCGCGGCAGCAAGACGGTGCACACCCTGCGCAGCCGCATGGGCATGGTGTTCCAGCGCTTCAATCTGTTCCCCCATCGCACGGTGCTGGAAAACGTGATGGAGGGGCCGCTGTACGTCAAGGGCGAACCGGCCGCGCAGGTGCGCAGCGAGGCGCTGGCGTTGCTCGACAAGGTCGGCCTGGCGGAAAAGGCCGATGCCTACCCGGAGCAGTTGTCCGGTGGCCAGCAGCAGCGTGTGGCCATCGCCCGCGCACTGGCAATGAAGCCTGAGGCCATGCTGTTCGATGAACCGACGTCGGCGCTGGACCCGGAGCTGGTGGGCGATGTGCTGCAGGTGATGCGCACCCTGGCCGACGAAGGCATGACCATGATCGTCGTCACTCACGAAATGGGCTTTGCTCGCGAGGTCGCCGACCGCGTGTGCTTCCTGCACGGCGGTTACCTGGTGGAGACCGGACCGGCCGACGAGGTGCTGGGCAATCCGCAGCACCCGCGCACCCAGGATTTCCTGCGCCGGGTCTTGCACCCGACCACCAGCACCCGGAGCCAGCCATGATCGATGTGCCTTCACTGTGGGCGGCGACCGCGCCGCCTGCGCGGGTCACCCCGCCATTGCGCGAGTCGGGTACGTACGATGTGGTGATCGTCGGCGCCGGGTACACCGGCCTGTCCACTGCGCTGCACCTGGCCGAGCGTGGCGTCAGCGTGTGCGTGCTGGAGGCGCGGGAGCCGGGCTGGGGTGCTTCGGGGCGCAACGGCGGGCAGGTCAACCCGACCTTGAAGCATGACCCGGACGAACTGGTGCGGCTGTACGGCGCAGCCGTCGCAGAACCATTGATCGACACCGTGTCGCGCTCGGCCGACCTGGTGTTCGACCTGATCAAGCGCCACGGCATCGAGTGTGCAGCGGTGCGCAAGGGCTGGATGCAGGTGTCCTATTCGCACAAGGGTGTGGCTGGCCTGCACGCTCGCGCCGCGCAGTGGGAGAAACGCGGGGTGCCGGTGCAGCGCCTGGATGCTGGAGAGGTCGCTGCGCGCATGGGCAGCCAAGCGTTCGCCGGCGGTTGGCTGGATGGCCGCGCCGGCGCCATCCAGCCCCTGGCCTATGCCCGCGGGCTGGTCACTGCGGCGCAAGCGGCTGGCGCCAGTGTCCATGGGCAGAGCCCGGTGACCGGGTTGCAGCCAGTGGGGTCAGGCTGGCAGGTGCAGACGGCCAATGGCGCCCAGATCAACGCAACCCAGGTGGTGCTCGCCACCAACGGTTACAGCGATGGCCTGTGGCCGGGCATGGCGCAGAGCGTCCTGGCGGCGAACAGCTTCATCGTTGCGACCCGGCCGCTGCAGGGCGCGGCGGCACAGAGCATTCTGCCCGGGCAGGAGACCGTGTCCACGGCGCAGCGGCTGCTGCTGTACTTTCGCAAGGACAGCCACGGACGGTTGCTGATGGGCGGCCGCGGCACCTTCAGCGACCCCGACGCACCTCAGGATTTTGCCCATCTGGAACGCTCGCTGGCGTTGCTCTTCCCGCAGCTGGGCAAGCTGGATTTCGAGTACCGCTGGGCCGGACGCATCGCCATCACCCGGGACTTCATGCCCCACGTGCACCAACCCGCGCCGGGCCTGACCCTGGCACTGGGTTGCAATGGCCGCGGCATCGCCCTGTGTACCAGCCTGGGGCAACAACTGGCTGCCAGCCTGTGCGACAGCCGTGCCGAATTTGCCTACCCGGTGAGCCCTCTGCAGAAGCTGCCCATGCATGGCCTGCAACGCTTTTACATCGGCGCAGGCGTGGCCTGGTACAGCCTGCTCGACCGTTTGAACGTGAGCTGAGCGCCTGCGGCAGAGCGTCGCGCACGGGATTGGCGGTGAACCAATCGCCGTGCGCCGGTTTCAAAGGGGTTCACTCCGAACAATGGTTGCACCTCCATGCCTAAGAAACTTTCCCTCGCTCTGCTGATGATTTCCGCCCTGGGCCTGGCGGCCTGTGACAAGACGTCCGAAGACCATGTGCAGAAAGCCAACGAGCACACCGAAGCCGCCGCCCAGAAGCAAGCCGAAGGCAAGCCTGCGCAAGCCGCCGAGGAAAAAGCCGAAGCCGCCGAAGAACACGACAAGGCCCGCGAAAAGCGCGTGACCGAAGACCGCCACCAGGCGCTGTCCTCGGACGTACCGGACGAGATCAAGGCGCCCGAGAAGAAGTAAATCGCAACGCGATCGGCCCAGGCCCCGCCCGTGATGGACGGGGCTTTTTTGTACCGGGCGCTTGGCTCCAGACCACATTTGGAAACAGCCGGGTGTTCGAAGACCTCTCACAATGTCGTTACTCTGAGATGCCGATACGCAGGAAGCGTGATCGTTTACATCACGGAATAAGCATGATAAAAAGCTTTCGACACAAGGGCCTGAAGGCTTTCTTCGAAACCGGATCAACCAAGGGTATCTGCGCTGATCATGCCAAACGCCTTGCTCGCATCTTGCCGATTCTGGAGCGCGCCATTGATGCTGGCGATGTCGACATGCCTGGGTGGAGGCTACATCCACTCAAGGGTGATCTCGTGACGTATTGGTCGGTAACGGTGAGCGGCAACTGGCGGCTGATCTTTCGCTTCGAGGACGGCAACGTCGAACTGCTCGATTACCTCGACTATCACTAAGGATGCCTGCGCCATGCCTATGCACAACCCTCCTCATCCCGGCGAAGCGTTGCTGGAAGATGTACTTCCGGCCCTGGACATCAAGATCGCGGAGTTCGCCCGGCGCTTGGGCTATGCCCGGGAAACCCTTTCACGGATCTTGCACGGTCATGCCCCCATCAGCCCGGACCTGGCCGTTCGCCTGGAGCGTGCTGGAATCGGCAAAGCACGTACCTGGCTGGCCATTCAGGCTGACTGGGATCTATGGCAGGCAGAGCACCGCCAGCAACCGCTGATCGAGCCGTTTGCCGCTTCCGTGTCTTGACTGCTCTGCCCTCAACTCCGTCTAGACGAAGTCGGCAGCTTCAGCCAGGGCCTTGACGAATGCATGGTAGGTCCTGGGGTTGGCCTCGCGAAACGTCTCGGTGGCGTATTCATTGCTACGCGGCTCAGCCTGCCATCGCCTTGACATCATCTGTCCAATTCCTTTACAAAGCCGACACACAGGGATTCGCTGATCAGGCCACGGATGAAGGCTAACTATTTTCGATTCTGGCTGGGGCAGGTGCTGCTCGGCCTGTTCATAGGCTGCATCGCACTGCTGGACCCCTTCGGGCTTTCCAGCTCCAGTGACGCTGCGTCTTCGCAGTGGATCAATCGCATCGCCGCCAGCAGCTACCCGGACACTGGGCAGCAGCAGGTGGTCGTCGTGCTGATCGACGACGCCTACCTCATGCGCAACGCCACCTTCTGGCCCCTGCCCTATGCGCAGCAAAGCCAGCTATTCAGGCGTCTGTTGGCCTACAAACCGCGGGCGGTCTTCGTGGACTTGATGTACAGCCACGACCACTCACTCAATGATGCCGACAACGGCAGCCAACTGCTGGTCAATGTTTTCGAGCGCTATCGAGAACAGGGCATCTCGCTTCTGTTGGCCAACACCGGCGAGACGCGCGGTGTCGACGGTCAGGCCAACGCTTTGGCGCCGCTGGACCAGATGAGCCGTCGTGCACTGGTGAAGTGGAGCGATGTCGGCGACCGATACCCGTTGGCCGTCGAGACGTCGCAGGGGCTGATCGAAACGCCAGCGCTGGGCCTGTACCGCGAGTTTTGTCGCGACCTCGAATGTACCGGGCTGCCTGTCGATGCAGCCCAGGCAGCGCAACGCGCACCCATCGCGCTGCGCTGGGGAAGGACACTGTCACCCCTGCAATCGCTGGCCACCTCGGTGGCGGAATGCTCGGTAGCGGGCAACGCCTGGTATGCCCAGTTATGGCAGGCGATCTTCTGGAAGTTCGGCGACAGCGGCCAGGCCACTTGTGCCTATACCCTCACCCTCAAGGCCAGCGCCCTGGAAGCCAATTCGCCCGAGGACCGTGCGCTCTTGCGGCAGTTGCTCAGCGACAAACTGGTGCTGGTGGGGGCTCAGATCACCTCGGCCGGCGACCTTACCCAAACGCCGGTGCACGGCCTGCTGCCAGGGGTGTACCTGCACGCCATGGCGCTGGACAACCTGGTGACCTACCACGATGCGTATCAACGCGATCCGGACAGTTATTTCTGGCTATCGATCAGTTGGCTGGACCTGGTGCAACTGGGTTTCGTCATCGTCATCGTCGGTCTGCGTGCCTGGTATCGACGGCGCCGCCATCGTCGCGCCAAAGCGTGGCGCGCCCCCCTGTTCAGTTGGGCCATCGTCCAGGCAGCACTGGCCGTGCTGTGCTGGGGACTGTGGCAAAACAACATCAGCCCGGCCAATGTCCTGGCCATTGCCGTGTTGTCGGTTTCAATCATTTCAGCGCCGATCGGCCTGTTTGCCAAGCGGCGATGGCGATCGCTCGTGCGTTATTTCGCCCAGCGCAGGCGCGCTCGTATTTCACTTGTAGAAGGAACTCAAGGATGACCCGAATCACGTTTTTGTTGTTGGCAGCGCTGTGCAGCCCGAGTGTGTTGGCCACCACCGTCGACGCCTATGAAGCCGATCCGCTGACATTGCTCGACGAGCATGGCAAATCTCAGGGCAGGTTGCCTGTGAAGGATGCACCCAAGCCGCCGTTGCAGGTGTTGGCCACCCACCCGAATCTGGATCAGGTACAGGTCGAGCTTGGCGGACGCAAAGTCTGGCTGGACACCATGGACCTGCGTTTGAGCGAAGGCAAGATCGTTACCACGCCTTGCGAAAGCCTGCCCATCAGCCAGAAGGCCGACACCCGGAACGCCTCGACCATCGGCTTCGGTTCAGGCTGCAGCAAACCATGAGCGCCGGGACCGTGAGGGACCGGGCCTTGCACACCAGCCTTTGCGCCTTGGCCTGCCTGCTGCTCGGTGGTTGCGGCACGCTCAAGGGCGCAGATGCTGCATTCATGAACCTGGTAGGGCCTTCTACCCAATCCCAGGTCAAAGGACGCTATCTGGACACGGCGGATGTACGCCAGTATTACAGGCTCGACCCGCAACGGGTCAGCGCACAGCGCCTGAGCTATGACGGCATGGCGGTCCCGGCCGGGGAAATTCGCCAGCACAATGTGGTGCTCATTCCACCTTTGCAGACGTACCTGCAAGGCATCGTCGGCAGGCTCGGCAAAGGTTGGCCAGGCGAGTTGCCCGCTCTGCAGGTGAAGGTCATCGACAGCTACGGTTTCGGGCCATCGGCCGACCCGTACGGCAATCTGTTCGTCCCCTTGGGCATGCTCGACAACGTCCAGAGCGAGGACGAGATCGCGGCGATGCTGGGGCACGAAATGAGCCACGTACTGCTGCACCATCATGATCGACGGGCAGCGTTCCAGCAGCAGAATGCTGTGCTGAGCAACGTGGCAACCTCGGTGGTGCTCGCGACCATGATCGCTGACACCGGAGTGAACCGTAGCTCGGGCAGCTTGAAGTTCATCAGCAAGGACCCGCAGGGCATGCAGAAAACCGTGGGCAATACGGTGCTGTATACGGCCTTGGTGAACAGCTTCTCGGAAAACATCTGGAGCACGGCCTGGGGGCGCAGCCAAGAGGACCAGGCCGATCTGCTGGGTGCCGACTTGATGATCAAGGCCGGCTATGCTCCGCGCGCCGCCAGCCACAGCCTGCAGCGCCTGAGCGATTTCCAGGGCAAGCAGAAGTCCTTGCTCGGCAGCTTTGCCACGCAGCGAAAGGAAGCCATGCAGGCGTCGTTGCAGAACCTGCAGGTCGATCGCTTGGTCAAGGAGGTGGAAGTCACCTTGAATCAAGGGCTGGCCACCGGCATCACTGCCGCAGGCCAGTATTTCCAGCGCTCGCACATGTCGCCGCTGGACCGCGATACCGAACTGCGCCAGTACCTGCAACGCCAGTACGATGGGCAACGACGTGCGCCGGTCAATGCCGATTACTGGCAGCGATTGCGGGCCTCCAGCGCGGTCGCACCGTCGCTGCAAGCCTACAAGGACGCTTATGCGGCGACCGTGGCACTTGAACAAAAGAAACTGCGCGAAGCGCAGCTGTTCAGCGACCGGGCGCTGACGTCTGCGGTACGCGACCAGCCCGGCATCCGCCGAGCCGCCTTCAGTGTCGACATGGCGCAGGGCAAACGCCGCGAAGCGCTGAGCGAGTTGCAGTCGATCAAAGACTGGTCACTGGCCAGCCCTGAGCTGTACGACTTGATGATCGCTCACCATCTGCGCAACGACGATCCACGCGCAGCCCTGGCGCTGATTGCCCAAGCGGAAAGGACACTGGGCTCCGAAGAGCTTTTCATCACCGAGAAGCTGGCCGCCAACCAACGGCTCAAGGACGACGCACAGGTCAAGCTACTGGCGCGCAAGTGCGCGCAGTACCCGACGCGCAAGGACGGTTGCAAGAAACTGCTACCGGCCTGAGGCGCGTCGCGTGTTCACTTGGCGAACTTGTACTCGCCGCCCTGTTCCAGCGCTTTTTGATACGCCGGCCGTGCTTGCAGGCGCTCGACCCAGGCAGCCAGGTGCGGGTAGGCGTCCAGCTTGCCCTGGGCTTTGGCCAACTCGCCGACGAAGCTCATCTGCACGTCGGCGCCGGTCAGTTCTTCACCCACCAGGTAAGGCGTCAGGCTGAGGGCGGTATTCAGGTAGCCCAGGTAGTTGTCCAGTTCGGATTCGATGCGCGGATGCAGCGGCGCGCCGGCTTCGCCCAGACGGCCGACGTACAGATTGAGCATCAGCGGCAGCATCGCCGAGCCTTCGGCGAAGTGCAGCCACTGCACGTATTCGTCGTAGGTGGCGCTGGCCGGATCAGGCTGGAGAGCGCCATGGCCGTGACGACGGATTAAATAATCGACGATGGCGCCGGACTCGATGATGGTGTGCGGACCATCCTGGATCATCGGCGATTTACCCAATGGATGGACGGCCTTGAGCTCGGCGGGCGCGAGGTTGGTTTTCGCATCGCGCTCGTAGCGCTTGATCTCGTAGGTCACGCCCAGCTCTTCCAGCAGCCAGATGATGCGTTGCGAGCGTGAATTGTTCAGGTGGTGAACGATGATCATGACGAAGACCTTCTGTAGGGGCAGGTTAAGAGCAGACCCGGCCTGATCTGCAGAGTGCAAAAAATCCCTGCGCGGGGAGCGCGCTCTTCACTCATCTCGATAGCTTCCTGTGGGCAAAACAGTTCCTGCTGCGCCACCCGGTGTTTTCGCAATAAAACGCTTCGACGGCGCCGATTTGTGGCCGCTTGCGCGCAGCCCCTGGCGGTAGATTGGACAGCAGCGGTCCAGCAGAACGACCGAGCGACAACAACCAGCTCGCCTCCCACCTGCCCACCTTCAGGAGTCCCGTACATGACACCGACGCCACTGCGCGCATTCAAGTTCGCAAGCCTTGCACTGCTGGTCGGCGCCTTCGGGCAGGCCTGGGCCGAGGACATCACGTTCGTTTCGCAGGGCGGTGCCTACCAGGAGGCACAGAGCAAGGCCATCCTCGAACCGGCGGCCGAGAAGCTCGGCCTGACCCTCAAGCAGGACAGCTCGTCCAAGGCCTACCCGATCATCAAGACCCAGGTCGAAAGCGGCAAGGTCAGTTGGGACGTGGTCGACCTGCCCACCGGCGATTGCCTGCGCGGTGAGGCCGAGGGCCTGTTCGAAAAGCTCGACCCAGCCCTGGTGCCGAACGCTGCGCAGCTTCCGGCGGCGCTCAAGGACGACTACACCGTCGGCTACATCAGCTACTCCACCGTGCTGGCCTATCGCACCGATGCCTTCAAGGGTGACAACGTGCCCAGGACCTGGGCGGACTTCTGGGACACGAAGAAATTTCCGGGGCAGCGCTCGCTGCGCAACCTGCCGCGCCCCACCCTCGAGATTGCCTTGATGGCCGACGGCGTGGCGCCTGACAAGCTGTACCCGCTGGACGTGGAGCGGGCCTTCAAGAAGCTCGAGGAAATCAAGCCGCACATTGCCACCTGGTGGACGTCCGGCGGGCAGTCGGCGCAGCTGATCAGTGACGGCGAGGTGGACATGATCCAGGCCTGGAACGGTCGCATCACGGCAGTGCAGGCCGACGGTGCGCCGGTAGCCTTCGACTACAACCAGGGCGTGCTGGAGACCAACTCGCTGTGCGTGCTCAAGGGCACGTCGCACCGGACGGCAGCGATGAAGTTCGTCAACGAGGCCATCGACGCCAAGCTGCAGGCGGCGCTGCCGATGATCATCGACTACGGCCCGCTGAACCCCGAGGCGTTCAAGACCGGCACCATTCCTGCCGAACGCGCGACCAAGTTGCCGTCTTCGCCTGAAAACATCTCGCGTCAGGCGCTGCTGTCGGCCAAGTGGTGGGCGTCGCAGGAAGGGGTGAAGGCCGAAGAGCGCTGGCTGGCCTTTGTGCAGAAAAAGTAGGCGTGCCAGCGCAGGCCTCTTCGCGGGCAGAGCCCCGCTCCCACAGAAGTACGTCTGAAGCCTGCTCCTGAAATGGGGCACTTGAGCGCTGCCTTTGTGGGAGCGGGTCTCTGCCCGCGAAGGGGCCGACGCAGTTGCTGCTGTCGCCCACCCTCAATACGAAACAAACCACTCCGGCGCAGGCCTTTTAAGCCCGTTTCGTTCTTGGCTGAGTCGGTACATTGAACCTTGAGGGTCGCCATGACCGACCAACAACAAGCTGCTTGCGCTGGTCCACCGGCGCTCGGCCGTGAGGAATCGTTCCATGTCCAACGCCTATCTCGCCAAATCCATGCCTGACGCCCACAGCGAGCCGCCTGCAAGCAATGCCGATGCCCTGGCGCGCGAGGAACGTCGGGAGAATACCTCGATGTTGCTGCTGCTCGCCCCGGCGCTGTTCATGGTGGTGGTGCTGTTGATCCTGCCGATGTGCTGGCTGGCGTTCCAGTCGGTACAGACCGAAGACGGCTTTTCGCTGGCCAACTACGCGCGCATCTTCGAAGAACGCATCTACTGGGATACGTTCTACCTGACGTTCAAGATCAGCCTGATCGTGACCCTGCTGTCCATCGTCATGGGCTTCCCGATAGCCTACGCAGCCTCGCGCCTGCAGGGCTTCTGGGCCAACCTGATTCTGATCTGCGTGATCCTGCCGTTCTGGACCAGCGTGCTGGTGCGCTCCTACGCCTGGCTGGTGTTGCTGCAGCGGCGCGGGGTGGTCAACCAGACGCTGCTGGACATGGGCATCATCGACCAACCGCTGAACATGATGCACAACACCACCGGCACGGTGATCGGCACTCTGCACGTGATGTTGCCGTTCATGGTGCTGCCGCTGTATTCGGTGATGAAGAAGATTCCCCAGGACCTGATGCAGGCTTCCGAAAGCCTGGGCGCCAAACCCTTCTACACCTTTCGCCGGGTGTTTCTGCCGATGGCGGCGCCGGGTGTGATGGCCGGTTCCATCCTGGTTTTCGTGATCTGCCTGGGCTTCTTCATCACCCCTGAACTGCTGGGCGGCGGTCGCACCATCCTGGTGTCGATGCTGGTGCAGCGCAACGTCGAGCTTTATCACGCCTGGGGCGCCGCCAGTGCGGTGGGCCTGGTGCTGCTGTTCGTGGTGTTCCTGATCTTCTGGGGCATCAACCGCTTCATCCCCATCGAACGCATCCTGGGAGCACGCTGATGAATACGCTTGCCTACCTGCGCCAGCTACGCCTGTCGCATGTGCTGTTCACCGTGCTGGTCGCGGCGATTCTGCTGTACCTGATCATCCCGGTGCTGATCGTGGTGCCGATGTCGTTCTCCGAGGCGCGCTTCCTGCAGTTCCCACCCAAGGAGTGGTCGCTGCGCTGGTATGAAGCCTTCTTCCACAGCGCCGAATGGATGTCGGCGGCGCGGGTCAGCCTGATCACCGCCGTAGTGACCACTGCAGTGAGCCTGCCCATCGGCATGGCCGCGGCCTACGCCATCAACAACTCGAGCCTGAAGGTCATCCGCACCCTGCAGATCGTGTTGCTGCTGCCCATGATGGTGCCGATCATCCTGATCGCGGCGGGGGTGTTCTTCGTCTACGCGCGGGTGGGGCTGATCAGCTCGCTGACCGGCCTGGTACTGGCGCACATCATGCTGGCCCTGCCCTACGTGATCATTGCCCTGCTCGCCGGGCTGCGCAATTTCGACATGTCGCAGGAGATGGTCGCGCGCAGCCTGGGCATGAACCGCTTTCGCGCGTTCATGGCGGTGACCTTGCCGCAGATCAAGCCCAGCGTGGTCTCGGCAACCCTGTTCGCGTTCATCACTTCGCTGGATGAAACGGTGGTAGCGCTGTTCATTTCCGGGGGTGACAACCAGACCCTGACCAAGCGCATGTTCACTGCACTGCGCGACGAAATCGACCCGACGATTGCGGCGATCAGTTCGATCCTGATTCTGGCGTCGCTGATTCTGGTGGTGGTGGCCGGACGCAACAAGCAGGGGTAACACCCCCCAGCACAGCCTGCCGCCACTCCACCGCAATTCAGCATCCACGCCGCGCCGCGTGCCCCATCTCGGCATCGCCCGCTGCGTGGACATTTCTACACTAGGTCCATCGTTCGGACTGCAAAGGCACCTTGATCATGTTGAAGCATTCACTGCGTGACCCTTCCCTGCTCGTCGAGCGCGCCTACGCCAATGGCCAGTGGATCAGCGCCGATGACGGCGCCACCCTTGCCGTGACCAATCCTGCCGATGGCAACGTGATCGCCAACGTACCGGCCTTGCAGGCGGCCGAAACCCGGCGCGCCATTGCTGCCGCCGAGGCCTGTTTCGTCACCTGGCGCGAAGTGCCTGCGGCCGAGCGCGCCAAATTGCTGGAGAAGTGGTACCAACTGATCCTGGACAACCAGGAAGACCTGGCCTTGATCATGACCGCCGAACAGGGCAAACCCCTGGGCGAGTCGCGCGGTGAAATTGCCTACGGTGCGAGCTTCGTCAAATGGTTCGCCGAGGAAGCGCGGCGCATCTATGGCGACACCATTCCTTCACCCGCCGCCGACCGCCGCATCCTGGTACTCAAGCAGCCGATCGGCGTGGTCGCGGCGATCACCCCATGGAATTTCCCCAACGCCATGATCACCCGCAAGTGCGCACCGGCCCTGGCCGCCGGTTGCCCGGTGCTGGTCAAGCCGTCGGAGATGACCCCGCTGTCGGCCCTGGCCCTGGCGGTGTTGGCCGAACGCGCAGGCATTCCGGCCGGGGTGTTCAACGTGCTCACCGGCCTGCCGGCAGGCGTGGGCGGCGAGATGACCAGCAACCCGGCCGTGCGCAAGCTGTCGTTCACCGGTTCCACCCGCGTCGGCCAGCTGTTGATGAGCCAGTGCGCCACGACCATCAAGCGCCTGAGCCTGGAGCTGGGCGGCAACGCGCCGTTCATCGTGTTCGATGACGCCGACCTGGACCTGGCCATTGCCGGCGTCATGCAGAGCAAATTCCGCAACGCCGGGCAGACCTGCGTGTGTGCCAACCGCATTCTGGTGCAGGACGGCATCTACCAACGTTTCGCCGAACGCCTGAAGGCGGCGGTGGCCGAGCTGAAGGTTGGCGACGGTCTGGCCGAGGGTGTGACCATCGGCCCGTTGATCAACGCCGCGGCAGTCGACAAGGTGGCCCGCCACATCAGCGATGCCGTGGAGAAAGGCGCTACCGTTGCCATTGGTGGGTTGCCGCAAAACGATGGCCTGTACGTGCAGCCCACGGTGTTGCTGGACGCCCACGCCGACATGCTGCTGGCCGGCGAGGAAACCTTCGGCCCCGTGGCGCCGCTGTTCCGCTTCCACACTGAGGACGAAGCGCTGACGCTGGCCAATGCCACGCCCTATGGCCTGGGGGCCTATTACTTTACTCAGGACATGCGCCGCGCCTGGCGCGTGGGCGAGCGTCTGGAGTTCGGCATGGTCGGCTTGAACACCGGGATCATCTCCATGGAAGTGGCGCCCTTCGGCGGCGTGAAGCAATCGGGCACCGGCCGCGAGGGATCCAAGTACGGCCTGGATGAATTTCTCGAAGTGAAGGCCTGGCACATCGGTGGGTTGGGTTGAAGGCGCGGGGTCATGACGGGCCTCATTCGCGGGCAGAGACCCGCTCCCACAGGGTTGTGTGCACGTCTTGTGGGAGCGGGTCTCTGCCCGCGAAGAGGCCACCCCTCACAGGGTTGTGTGCACGTCTTGTGGGAGCGGGTCTCTGCCCGCGAAGAGGCCACCCCTGACATCTTCCCGAAACGACATTCTTGATCTCCTGGAGCACCACAGATGAATTTCACTGAAGGTTTCGAATCGGTCAGCGTCAACCAGGTCAGCAAGCACTACGGCAGCCTCAAGGCGCTGGACAACGTCAATCTCAAGGTGGAAGCCGGCGAATTCATGTCGCTGCTGGGGCCCTCGGGTTCGGGCAAGACCACCCTGCTGAGCATTCTGGGTGGCTTCATACGGGTGAGCTCCGGCAATATCCTGTTCGGCGAGCGCAACGTCACCCTGATGCCGCCGCACAAGCGCGAAATCGGCGTGGTCTTCCAGAATTACGCGCTGTTCCCGCACATGACCGTAGGCGAGAACGTGGCCTTCCCGTTGCGTGCCCGCGGCGAAAGCGCGGGCAAGAGCCGGGAGCGGGTCAAACAGGCCCTGGCCACGGTGGAACTGAGTGGCTACGAAGAGCGCTCGATTGCCGCGCTTTCCGGCGGCCAGCGTCAGCGTGTGGCGCTGGCCCGAGCCATCGTTTTCGAACCCAAGCTGATCTTGATGGACGAGCCGCTGTCGGCGCTGGACAAGCAGCTGCGCGAGACCATGCAGATCGAACTTCGCGCCCTGCACAAGCGCCTGGGCGCGACCATGATCTACGTCACCCACGACCAGCGTGAAGCGCTGACCATGAGCGACCGCATCGCCATCATGCGCGGCGGGCAATTGGTTCAGGTAGACACGCCACGCCGCCTGCACGACCACCCTTCGGACGACTTCGTCGCCAGCTTCATCGGCGAAAGCACCTTGGTGCCGCTGCAACGCAGCGCGAACAACGGTTTGACCCTGGGCTCCACGGCCCTGCGCACCACGCGCCCGGTGCCCGCTACGGGCGATGTATTCCTGGCGCTGCAAGCGGAAAAGCTGCTGCTGGACAGCGCCAGCGCCGGGCCTGAATGGAACCGTCTGAGCGGGCGCGTCGCAGACATCGTCTTTCAGGGCGAAAGCTTGAAGGTCTTCGTCGATCTGGACGGTGGGCCCACCGTCAGCCTGCGCCAGCCAAGCCACCACGAAGGCAACCTGAGCCTGCCGCCGATCGGCTCGCCGATGCTGATGCGCCTGCATCCGGAAGACACCATCGTGGTGCCGCGCGCCGGGGTTTGAGGAGGTCAGTGCAGGCCCCTTCGCAGGCAGAGGGCCCGCCGCCCGCGAAGAGGCCAGCACTGACACCCCACCACCCAAACAACCGAATCTACCGCCCCACCCGCAAAAAAAACGCAAACACCCCAGCGCAACCCGCAACTTCGGTGCTTGTGATTTGCGCCACTCCTTATCCTGATCACATCACCCGCCACGCTCGGCGCTCACGGAGATCGAGATGAATTCTGCACTGACCGAAAATCAACGCCTGCTGGCCCTGCGCGAACAACACGTGCCCCGTGGCATCGCCACCGCGCACCCGATAGTGGCCGCGCGCGCCCAGGGTGCCGAGCTGTGGGATGTGGACAACAAGCGCTATCTGTATTTCGTTGGCGGCATCGGCGTGCTCAATGTCGGCCACAATCACCCCGCTGTGGTCGAGGCGGTGCGCAGCCAGGTGGGCAAGGTGTCCCATGTCAGTTTTCAGGTGGCGGCCTACGAGACCTACATCGACGTGGCCGCGCGGCTGAACGTGCTGGTCGGCGGGGACGAGCACTACAAGAGCGTGCTGTTCACCTCCGGCGCCGAAGCGGTGGAAAACGCCATCAAGATCGCCCGCGGCTACACCCAGCGGCCTGCGGTGATTTCGTTTCGCGGAGGGTTCCACGGACGCACCCTGTTGGGGGTGACCTTGACCGGCATGAGCCAGCCCTACAAACAGAATTTCGGCCCGTTCCCGGCGGAGATCTATCACGCCAGCTACCCCAATGCCTATCGCGGCATCAGCAGCGACGACGCCCTGGCGCAGTTGCACGAGCTGTTTGCCAGCGACGTGGCGCCGGATCGGGTCGCGGCGATCCTGATCGAACCGGTGCAGGGCGACGGTGGTTTCCTGGCCGCGCCGGTCGAGTTTCTCCAGGCACTGCGCGCGCTGTGCACGCAGCATGGCATTGTGTTGATCGCCGATGAAATCCAGGCCGGATTCGGCCGCACCGGGAAAATGTTCGGTTTCCAGCATGCGGGTATCCAGCCGGATCTGGTCACGGTGGCCAAGTCTCTGGCCGGTGGCATGCCACTGTCGGGGGTGGTGGGCCGGGCCGAGATCATGGATGCGCCGACGCCCGGTGGGTTGGGCGGCACCTACGGTGGCAACGCCGTAGCCTGTGCGGCAGCGCTGGCGGTGCTGGACCTGTTCGAGCACGAAGACCTGCTGGCGCAGGGCGAGCAGCGTGCGGTGCAGTTGCGCGAGGGCTTGCTGGGGCTGCAGCAACGCTATCCGCGCATCGGTGATGTGCGGGGCCTGGGCTTCATGCTGGCCATCGAGATGGTCAAGGACGATGCCGGGCACAGCGCCGATGCCGATCTGGCCCAGCGGGTCATCGACCAAGCGCGCCAGGCGGGATTGCTGGTGATCAAGTGTGGTTTGTATCGCAACGTGGTCCGCTTCCTCGCGCCGCTGGTGACCAGCGCCGAGCAGGTGGCAGAAGCCTTGCAGATGCTCGACAAGGCCCTGGCAAAAGCCGGGGCCTGACTGTGGGAGCGGGGCGGGCGGCGCGCTCTTCGCGGCCACCGACCGCTTCTACAGGGATCAGGGCCAAACGTAGGAGCGGTCAGCGGCCGCGAAGAATGCGCCGCGGTACACCTGGCACACTGCGGCGCGCTCTTCGCGGCCACGGACCGCTCCTACAGGGATCAGGTCCAAACGTAGGAGCGGTCAGCGGCCGCGAAGAATGCGCCGCGGTACACCTGGCACACTGCGGCGCGCTGTTCGCGGCCACGGACCGCTCCTACGGTGGAAAAGCTGTAGGAGTCTGCAGGGAAGCCCTTCATACCGTCGCTCAGGAGCAATCCATGAAAGTCACACAGTACAAGGCCCTGGGGTTCTCCTATGCCACCCTGGTCGACCGTGAACGGGGCATTCTCGAAGGCCTGCGACCCTTGTCGGTGCAGAGCGAGACTCCCGGCAGTGACGCGCAACTGCTGACGGCCTACCGCGCCATCGCCCAGGAGCTCGGCCAGGCGGGCGGCAACCCCAGTGCCAGTGCGTTCCACGGCCAGCTGTACCAGCGCATGGCGCACCGATTGCATGTGATTCCCGGCTGGGATGAAAGTGTGGCTTTCGGTAGCTCGTCGGCCCATTGGCCGATCTTCGAAGACGCCCCCGGCGCCCTGCAGTACCTGAGCAAGTTCTACCGGTTGATACTGATCGCCCCACCCCACGGCATCGATGTCGGCGCCCTGACCCAACGCTTGCCGGTGGCATTCGATGCGGTCATCGAACCTTGCAACGATGACTGGCACAGCAGCCTCGCCACCGAGCTGCAGCGCCTGGGCCTGGAGCGCTCGCAGTTGCTGCCGGTGCGCAGTACCGAAACGGATGACCCCTGGAACCTGCGCGTGGATTTTCCGGTGTGTACCCTGCACCGTGACCACCGCCAGCCATGGAATCTTTCGCCCCAGGCTCTGGACGGCAAGCGCTGTGAATACGCCAGCCTTGCGGACCTCGCCCATGCCCATCAAACGGCATTGCACGCCTGAGGCCCACGTTCATGCTTTGACTTGACGAGGTCCACCCCATGGATGCTGCAACGAAACTGGATCGCATCGACATCAATATTTTGGTGCAGCTGCAGAAGGACGGGCGCATGACCAACGTCAGCCTCGCCGAAGCCGTTGGCCTGTCCCCCAGCCCCTGCCTGCAACGGGTCAAACGCCTGGAGTCGGCGGGCTACATCAGTGGCTATGAAGCGCACGTCAATCTGGCCAAGTTCGCCAGCTCCGTCACGGTGTTCACCGAGGTGACCCTGTCGGACCACAAACGCGCCGATTTCGTGAAGTTCGAATCGAGCATCCGCAACATCGACGAGGTGCTCGAATGCCATTTGATCAGCGGTGGGTATGACTACCTGGTGCGGTTCCTGTGCAGCAGCATCCAGCACTACCAGGAGCTGATGGAGTCGATCCTCGACAAGAACATCGGTATCGACAAGTATTTCAGCTACATCGTCATCAAGAGCCCGGTGCTCAAGAGCGCTGTGCCGTTGCGCAGTTTGGTGCGCGCGGTTTGATTCCCGCACCGCGGTGACCCCGGACGCGGCTCGCGCCGCTGCTACAGGCCGATGTTCACGTCCGCCCACCCTACACATCCCACGCCGCGTCCGGCCGTTACGCCGCCTCAACTCAAAATGCAAAACACCTTGCGCACCGTCTGCTCGCTCGACCAGGCATTGGTCGCCCCCGCCGGCACCACCACGACCTCGCCGGCGCTGACCGTGCAGGCGTCGCCCTGCTCGGGCGTCAAGGTCACTGCGCCTTCCAGAATGAACATCAGCTCGCTGTAGCCTGGCTGCACCTGCTTGCGTGCATAGGGCTCGCACTGCCACAGACCGATGCGCAAGTTGGCCGCGCTGAACAGCGTTGCGCTCCAGGCTTTCGGAGCCGGGGTCAGCAGCACTGTTGCCGACGGCGGATCGCTGGGCGGCAGTGATTGAGCGAAGTCGATCTTCAGCGGCGTGCGAGGCATGTCATTGCTCGGCGGCAAGCCGGGGAAAGCCATGAACAGACGTCGCAACTGCCCGCGATGCTGCCAGCGCACTGCCACACCACGAGGCACCACGAAACAATCCCCAGCCTTCAGACGCAGGTCGAAGCCCTCGCCCTGCAGGGTCAGCTCGCCGGCCTCCACAATCCCCAGTTCGACCCAGGGAAAATCATCGATCGACAAATTGGCGCCGACGCTAATCGAGGCGCCCACCGCGTAGCCCGTGTGGGGGTCATGGAAATGCACGGTACGGCCGGCCGCCAGGGGGTCGTCCTGCAACGCAAAGGCGGCGACGGGTAGACGGCGTTCGATGGCGGGCTGTGAATAATGCAGGATCGGGGGCATAGGTCTCGTCTTGGCAATGAAGAAGTTCGCGGCTCAGCGGCCGATGGCATCCAGCAGTTGTTGCCAACCTGCCGCCAAGCGTACACCGGGCGCGCGAAAGGCATGCAGGGGAATGGGCTTGAACGTGTCGCCCGCCAGCAGGCCCAGTTGCACCGGTTCGCCCGCGGTCATGGCTGCCAGTTGCTTGCCCATGTAGGTGGACATCGCCACGCCACCGCCGTTGTAGCCGATGGCATAGAAGCTGCGCGCGTCCAGTTGACCTGCATGGGGCAGGTAATCGAGGGTCATGGCCACCAGCCCAGACCAGCGAAACGCCACGGGCTGGTCGCGCAGGACCGGAAACACCACGCCCATGCTGCGTTGCAGGGTGGCGAAGGCGCTGTCCGAATCGTCTTTGCCGAACGCTCCGCGGCCGCCGAAGATCAACCGGTCGCCGACCACCCGGAACCAGCGCAGCATGCGTTTGGTGTCGCCACAGACCTGGCCGCCGGGCATCAGCGTGGCCAATACGTCGGCCGGCAGTGGTACAGTCGCGATGATTGCGCTACGAAAGGGAATAAGCCGTCGGTGCAGAGTATCGGTCGCGGCGCTCTGGTCGGAATAGCCGTTGGTGGCATACACCACCTGTCTGGCACTGACCCGCCCCTGGGGCGTCTGCACGATGACCCGGTCGCCTTCCTGGCGAACCTGCAACGCCGGGCTGTTGATGAACATTTTCACGCCGCGCTCGTTCAGGCTGTGAGCCATGCCCCGGGCATAGTTGAGCGGGTGAATGCCGCCCGCCTTCGGCGTCAGCAGCCCGCCATGAAAAAGGGTCGAGCCGGTCATTTCCCGCACCTGGCCCGCGTCGATCATGCGCGACGACTCGCCGCCGGTTTCGCGCCTGATCCAGTCAGCGGTGTTGCGCAGTCCGGTCAGGGCAAGTTCGTTGTGGGCCGCGGCAATGTGCCCACCCATGTGCAACTGCGCGCCCTCGATGCCCAGGCTGTCGATCATTTCCACCAGGCTGTCCACGGCGGCATAACCGGTGCGGTACATGTGCAGAGCGGTGTCGCGATCGAAGCGCTGCATCAGGGCAGGAAAGCCGACGCGAAACTTGGGCGACACCACGCCGCCGTTACGGCCACTGGCGCCCCAGGCCAGGGTATTGGCTTCCAGAATCAATGGCTCGCGGCCGCTCAGGGCAATGTGGTGAGCCGCAGACAGCCCGGTGTAGCCGGCACCGACGATCACCACGTCGCACTGCCGCTCGCCCTGCAATGCTTGCAGGGCCGGGGCCGGTCGGGCGGTGGCCGCCCATAAACTCTTCGCAGTCATAGCCGGTTTCCACCAGAAGGCGGCGCTCGGAGCAAGCGCCGCTGTTGTCAGCCCAGTTCCTGTTCGACCGCGTCGGCCAGTTGCGCCAACGAGGTGAAATGGTAGTGCGGCTTGGTGTGCTCGGATTCCAGGGTGCCGCCGCTGCCCTTCTGCGCGTGGCGACGTTCGATCCAGCAGGTCTGGTAGCCCAGACGCATGGCCACGCCAATGTCGTGGTACTGGCTCTGCGCAACGTGGAGAATCTCTTCGAAGACGATGCCCTGCGTGGCCAGCACCCCACGGGTGTAGGCGAAGAACTGCGGATCGGGCTTCTCGAAACGCACGTCATCGACGGTCACGCGCACATCGAACGGCTCGTCGAGGGTCTTGGCCATGTGGTTCAAGGCCCAGATCTGCGAGTTGGTGGTGGCCACCAGTTTGAAGTGCTTGTGCAGACGCTTGAGCGCCTCGATCGAGTCGGGGAAGGCCGGGAAGTTTTCCACCGCCAACGCCAGGCCGCGGGCGTATTCGTCGCTGTCCGGCAAGCCGAGCTGGCGCGCGATCAAGTGATAGCAGCGCTCCAGGTCATCCGGCCACCAGCCCGAATCGGGCATCGCGCGGGCATCGCGGTAGGCCTTCAGAATGTCGTCGTCGCTGCACGCCTTGCCCGCTTCGCCAGCCACTTCGCGCACATGGTTGAGAATGCCGGCTTCGAAATCGATCAGGGTGCCGACGACATCGAACGTCAGGGCTTTGAACTGCTTGAATGACATAGGGCGCTCCGCATGATGAACCAGGGGAAGGTGCAAGGTGTGGTTCAATTATCAGCCGGGTGAATCGCCATATGTTCTGTTTTGTCCTTACCTCAGGGCATAACCTACTGTTTTTCCCGCGATGGCGGCATACCTGTGTTCATGACGCCTCCGCGATCTTCCGTGCCAGGCATAACTGTGGGTAAAGCGCGTCGACGCGCACGATGTCGGCCTGCATTTCTTCGATGATCCACTGGCGCACGCTTTCCACGATAGGGCGGCTCGGACGGTTGGCCGGTGTCACCAGGCAGCAGTGCCGGGCACTGACCGTGACCTCGTCACCCACCGGCAGCAACTGCCCGTTGGCCAGGCAGTGCGAGACCACGTTGAGCCAACCCAGGGCCATGCCCTGGCCAAGCAGGGCGGCCTGCACCACCACCGCATAATCGGAGAACACCAGGGCATTGTCTGCGCGTCCACCCTGGTCGAAAGGCGTCGCCCAGGTACGGTCCTGGTTGTCCATGTGGATCAGCGCGGGCATTGCATTCTTGCCCTTGCCGCTCGGTACGCCGGCACGGTACTGCGGGCTGCAGACGGGCAGGGTGATCTCCGGGAGAACCAGGCTGTCTGCGGCCTTGACGCTGCCGGCGTCGAGGTAGCGCATGCCCAGGTCGACATCCATCAACGGCCCGCCGATGCGCCCGGACATGAGTTGGTAACGCATGTCCACCGCGGGAAAGCGCTCGCTGAAACGGCTCATGCGCGGCATCAGCCAGTGTGTGGTGAACGCGGTGGACACCGACAGGGTGATGGTTTCCATGCCGGTAGCGCGGGCCGAGATTTCGCCGATGGCCGACTCGATGGTGTCGAAACCTTCCTGGACCCGGCGGTAGAGAAGGGTCCCGCTTTCGGTGAGCCGCGCGCCGCCACGAACGCGTTCGAACAACTGCACCCCAAGGTGCTCTTCCAGGCGCGAGAGCATGCGGCTCACGGCGGGCTGGCTGACGCACAGTTCGTCGGCCGCACGGGTGAAACTGCCGCAACGGGCGGCTGCCTCGAAGACGAACAAGGAGCCGGAGCTGGGCAGTTTTCTACGAAGGTTGGACATGACCTGAGTTTATGCCTGGGAAAACTATTAGTAAATTGCCCTGACAGGAAAACCGTTCCTATTCTGACGGCACGTAACTCCTTTTCCCTGCAGCGCTGGCGGCAAATCCGGTGTGCCTGACCGACCGCGGTGAACCCGGACGCGGCTCGCGCCGCTGCTACAGGGGATCGCGGGGTGCTTGTAGCAGCGGCGCGAGCCGCGTCGGCGGCATATGCGGTACGCCTGACCGACCGCGGCGGACCTGGACGCGGCTTGCGCCGCTGCTACAGGGGATCGCGGGGTGCTTGTAGCAGCGGCGCGAGCCGCGT
>Ga0265798_10000870_pt1 | contig 48508 bp, 47 predicted proteins | sample P3T30metagenome_FD_192430 | JGI IMG/M metagenome (GOLD analysis project Ga0265798, IMG submission 192430) | Plant litter microbial communities from East Loma Ridge, Irvine, California - P3 T30 | ecosystem: Environmental > Terrestrial > Plant litter > Unclassified | place: USA: California...
TCGTTCAAGGGTTGATGGTGGGGCTCGAGGGTCTAGTCTCAGCGGGGTAGAATATCGTGAATGATTTGGACGCTTTGTTTCTCTCCGTCCCTCCATCTCCCCAATCGCATACCTAGACCACAACCCTCTCATTACCACCCAACACATCACTTCATCATGTCTTCCGACGGCTACGAGCTCCTCTGCCTGGAGAACCCTCTCCTGGACATCCTTGGTACGAATGGCCTGACTTACACCTACTATGCAAAGAACTGTCTCTAACCTACCATGATGAACAGCCCGCGGGTATACCTCACCACCTCCAACTCGATACGAAGAATACATCAACTGATAGACGATAGCGATGAGGCTATGCTCAAGAAGTACGACATCAAGGCCAACGATGCTATCCTGGCCGAGGACAAGCACAAGGACATCTACGAAGAGCGTCAGTTCACACTAGGATCGGATCGCAGTCGGGCTCATAATTGACAACAAGACAGTCTTGAACAACCCCAAGGTTCTCCTCACCGCTGGTGGTGCCGCTCAGAACACCGCAAGAGGCGCCCAGGTATGTCAAGAGGTCACACCAGCAGCAATCGCATCCTCCATACGCTGACTCCAAATCAAGTACATCCTCCCTCCCAAGTCCGTCATCTACTTCGGCTGCGTTGGCAAGGACAAGTACGCCGACATCCTCTCCGACGCTGCCAAGAAGGCTGGCCTCGAGGTCCGCTACCGTGTCGACGAGGAGCAGCCCACTGGCCGCTGCGGTGTCGTTGTCACCGGCCACGACCGCAGCTTGGTCACCGACCTTGCTGCTGCCAACTGCTACAAGCTTGACCACTTGAAGGAGCACTGGGACATTGTCGAGAAGAGCAAGGCATACTTCGTTGGTGGCTACCACCTTACCGTCTGCGTTCCCGCCATCATGGCCCTGGCTGAGGAGGCCGCCGCGAAGAACAAGGTTTGTACTTTTTTCACGGCAAAGTACTTAACCATGATACTAACCGTCATCAGCCCTTCGCTCTCTCTCTCAACGCTCCCTTCATTCCCCAATTCTTCAAGGACCAGCTTGACCAGACCTCTCCTTACTGGGACTACATCGTCGGCAACGAGACCGAGGCCGCCGCCTACGCCGAGTCCCACGACCTCAAGACCACCGACATCCCCACCATCGCCAAGCACCTCGCCAACCTTCCCAAGAAGAACGAGCAACGCAAGCGTATTGCCATCATCACTCAGGGCACCGAGCCGACCGTCGTCGCCATCCAGGGCGAGGACAACGTCAAGACTTTCCCCGTCCACGAGATCAACAAGGACGACATTCGCGACACCACTGGTGCCGGTGACGCATTCGCCGCTGGCTTCTTCGCCGGTGTCGCCAAGGGCGAGGCTCTTGAGCGCTCCATCGACATGGGCCAGTGGCTCGCCGCTCTCTCCATCTGCGAGGAGGGCCCCAAGTACGTCCAAAAAAGGTTCCCCACAACGAGAGACCATGCAGAGATACTGACTGAATAACCACAGCTACCCCGAGCCCAAGAAGACCTACTCCCCGTCTTCCTAGATCATACGACAAAAACACACCATACCATCCACGTCCGGGAAAGGTAAAAAGATAGACGGCGTTTTCAACAACCAATTGCGATAAAATTTCGAATCTTGCGGCCGAAAGGGAAAAGGAGAGAAGATACCCGAAGATGCATCCTCCACGATGTAACGAATTGATACATGAGAAAAAATCAAACTGAACATACTGTTCGATAGCTAGCGTACTGTAGCCAGAATCTACAAGTTACTCGCCCAGTCCAGTCCAGTCCAGATCAGTTACTGCCAAGTCCACGCGTTCATTCTTTGTTTTTCTCGGTATCGGTAGTTCCACCGACTTCCTCTGCCGCTCTCGTTACACAGGACAAGGAAGCGAGCGGCATGAACTTTTTTGCTTGTTGCTGTCGTGCAGCTGTGTCGCGTCACACGATCATGCAAGTGGGACAAAGCTTCCTGTTCGTTGAGACAGATCAGCTCCGCTACCCGTTCGCACAAGGGAGAGGAAGGACAGTGGTGGCAGCCAGGGAAGAAAGAATAAGCTTGTCGGTGAGAGAGTGCTTCTCTGCCGTGCGAGTTGTACGTGACGTAGAGTATGCACCTCGTACCGCTGCGCTGTAGCGAGCATGCTTGCCTGCATCTGTCAGGTCTACGGGTTTTGTTAGCATGTCAATTTGGTTACACGGCGTATGCAAGTAAAGAGGAATTTGGTTGTGTTGGAATTGAGGTCGAAGAAGATCTAGGATCTTTCATCCTAGTACAGCTCTACTCCAGCTGAATGCGTGAAACTATCTGACGTGGTTGAGTATCGGGGTCTAGATAAGGTAGGTAGTTCATTAGAAGGGCCGGGTAAAAGGGTAGGTTACTTCTTACTTGCTTCTTGCGAGGCAAACGACATGTTGGCAAGGAACTCTATGCGATCACTCTTTCTCATCTATCAACACCGATCTCGATATCCCAATACGTCGACTCGTTGCTAGTACATTGGTATCTATGTATATATGCAAAAACAATGATGATGATGATGATAATGATATGAGCGCGTAGAAAATGCAGCAAAACACAGGGTAAAAAAAAAGACATTAATCATCCGTCCATAGTAGTAATTGTAAGAGTCGGAGAGTCGCAATGGAAACGAGTAGCAGGAAGAGCAGACGTAAAAAAACAAATAACCTGCCACTTTGCATGCCCGTGGGCGAATGCAGATGTCTCTCCCGGAAAACAAAACCAAAACCAAGAAACAAAACAAGGTAAAAGGGAAATTCATGCAAAGCGAGAAGGATGCGCCTCTCTCGCTCTTCCACGCAAAAGAATTGTGCCACCGCCCCCGTCACGTGTCCTCGCTCTTGGAGACAAATGCTGCAGGTAATGTTATGTTACACCGACCGGGTTTTCCGGGGCCTTCTCGCGCAAAACAATATGCAAAAGCAGTCGAAAGAGGTGGTGAAGGTGTGAGGTGTGTTCGTAATGCAGAGTCCCATTTCACGCCTGGAAATGAGGGTTTCCGCGGTCCGGCGCATCGAGGCCGTCCGCCGCTGACGCCAGGGCAGGTTTTACTCTGCCCCTGTACGACCCGTGGCTGTTCCTGGCTGCGCGCTAGGTTTGACCAGGCCGAATCTTTGGGATTGTCGTGCCACGTTGGCTTCTACACAAGCGCTGCGGGCGGTGAGTGGTGGGCAGCTGGCTCAGCGTGATCTCGCAGGCGCAGCTGAGGAGCTTTCAGGTCGTGAGGCCGAGTCTTCTGGTCGATCGTTGGGGGAGTCCAAGAGTGCGAGACAGCGGAGGAGGACTAAGAGGTGGTTTGTTAGAGACTTTGTTTTTCCACAAACGGATGCTTGGACGAAACTTACGATTCATGATCTCCTCTTCCGCAACGCCCATCTGATAGTCAACGAGACCGTGCTTCTCGACCTCGTCGCATAATCGGACAAGCTCTCTCGCGAGTTGTTCAAGAGATTGCGTGCTGATGATTGACTGCGACTCATGCAACGCTTGCCCGCTTTGTAGCATATCTTGTGTCAGGTCGTGTTGGCGCTGTAGCGTCGCGAGCCAGGCGCGGTTGAACTCATCCCAGAGACGGATTCGGTCATCGTGCAATGCTTCGTCGTCTCTTGTAAGTCCTGAGAGGATTATTAGTCACCGAGTATGATTTTTAGTACTTTGACGAGATCGTCACTCACCAAGAGCCTCGGCGCGACCCAGCAGATACTGGGAGATCCTTATCAACTGGTCGGGTGTGTCTCGCAAATCGCTCTCGCGAGTTCGCGTGAAGATTGTTCGTATCGAGATTTGGTATTGGTTGAACAGCTGATCGACGGACTCTGACGGTTGCTGGGGAGGTTGGGCTGCAGCATATTGCGATTGCTGGTTATACGCCGAGTATGCGGCGGACTGCGCAGGATCGAGCATTCCGTATGATTGTTGCGCGGATGAGCCAGATTGCGTGTATGCATTTTGCGAATACTGAGAGGGAAGCTGAGGAGCCGCCATTTCGGTAGGTGGTGCGCTGCTGGGCACGCTTTGTCCCGCAAGGTAGTATTGTGCTGTTGGTGCCTCCCCAAACTGGGAGGGCAGTGTCTCAGGTGCAGCGCCTGTCCGTGACTGTCTGAAAGTTGGCACTTGGTCGTATGCTGATTGGACCTGTTGTTGGCCTTGCTGGATACCACCGCCATACACCGCGCCAGTGCCGTATTGCTGGTATTGCTGCGTCTGCTGTCGTGGCTCTTGCGGTGAATAATCCTGGCTGTACTGCATTTGGGTCGCGGGCAATGACGATCCTGTCGCGTATTGTACGCCTTGCGAGAAGTTGTACAACTGTTGCGCATCGTGACTTGCGCGACTGGATGTTTGCGCCGCCGTGGGCGACTGCTGCATGTAGTTCGTCTGGCGAAATCGCTCAGCGGAGCCTGGCGTGCCATAGGGACCAGCGGTCTGTGGGGCGGTCTGCTGTGGTTGCTGCGCTGGGTACGAAGTAGGCGCATACTGTCGTCGTGATGGGTCATAATGTTCCATCACAGGGTGAAGGGTTCTCCAGCGATCTGGCAAATCCGGCAGATCCTTGTCGTTACTCTTCAACTGTGAGGCCGGCGACACAGGCGGGGTATCATAGAATATAGCCACGATTGCAGTTGCTCGGGGTTGTCGTTGGGTGATGGAAGTGTTCGTGCGGTCGTGTCTAGGATGGTGGTCGGAAAGGTCGGGATGGCGTTGTGATCGTCAAGAGAAAAAGTAAAAACGTTAAGCAGTCGGATCCTTGTGGGAATAATTGACCAGGAAGTTGCTCCAACGTCGGCGAAGTGAAGGGTGCTTTTGATTACGCGGAAAGCTGATACCGCACTGACGGATGACTTCACACAGGGCTGACGCTCCAGATGAGGCTCGTTTCGCAAGGACGTGTCGACGCGGCAAAGCTGGTAGTAGCTCTACCGTAGAAGGCGCGGTAGAAGAAATGATGAAGCAAGGACCCGCCCAAAGACAAGAAACAAGAAGTTCGTGCGTGCGTGAGGCCGGCGAGTCGAGTCGACGAGGGCCAGCGCGGAAACGAGCGGTGGAATGAGAAGGAGCGTGCGTGTGAGGGCGATGGGAGACTCGGTTTCGACCAGCGTAAGGTGGGAGATGAAGTGGGAAGAGGCGCGACAATGCTCAGCAAAGCACGGCGTCACAGCGCGTTTCCTTGTCAGCAGCGTGGACGGCAGCAGCGCGGGGCAAATCGTGGTCGCTTCAGCGTGGACCTCAGTACCTGCGATCGCTCAAACTCAGAGCAGGGAAGGGCCGCCGAGAGAAAAAGCGTGTGGGTTGCCACGCGAGCGGACGGGATGCACAGGTCAGCGCTGGTCGTGGCCGTGGTATCTGCGGTGACGGCGGAGTTTGAGAGGAGGAGTCAGTGTCACACAGTTGGCCCGCAACGGCTGCAGGGAAGTTTGGTGTCGCAAGATGGCCGTTAGCTGGCAGTAGGGCTGGGCCGACGTTTGAGGACGAGGCGTCGCCGGCTACCCGGTTCAGAGGGAGTTGCGTTCGGGGAATTGAGGAGCGAGGGGGTGGGAGGGGGGAGGGAACGACAAGGTGTTATTGAAGAAAAAGAAGAGTGGCGTGTCGTGTGCGAGGGCGATGGCGAGAGCCGGGATGTAGGGCAATGAGCATGATCGCCGTTGGGCTCGAGACCGACTCGTCGGTGAGGTCGACTAGAGCCCAAGAAGTGCAAAATGTCGACAGCAAGGCGGTGCAGCGGTGTGATTGGCCGGCGAGAGGTGGACTGAAGACGAGCCAAAAGGTGTAGTCTTGTGGGCGTCCGGCTAGTGTACCAGGTTGGGTGCTCAGGCGTCGCAGGCTGGCAGCGGGCGTGAAGACGGGCAGTGCAGTTCAGTGCGAGTCGACGAAGGCTCAGAGGGGATTGGGCATAATGGGCAGGGCATTGGGCATTGGTAGTGAGCAGGGGAGGGCAGACAGACAGGCAGGCAGGCAGGCAGGTAGCTGCCGTGTCACTACATACCTAACGTACGGTACCGGATTGTGTGTACCTCACTCCACCTCATCTGTCCTCTCCGCCCGTTAGTAGGTCCGGCAGGGTGGCGGCATGATACAGCTCGCACACACAGGACGAGCAAGCAGTGGTGGATTCAGCACAGCTCGACCGAGATCGATGCTGGGCCCCACGCGGGAAACACAAGTCTAAAACCCTTAGCTTGAAGGTTACCGAGCCTTTTTTTCAGCGGTAGCGGTAGCCCTCGTCGGCCAAGGCCAGGCAAGCAGTCAGCGCCGTGGTTTGGCGGCAAAGCATGGGCAAAAGCAGGCAGAGCAGCAGTAAAGCATTGCGCCGGAGTCGTGGGGACTTGATTGTTACGGGCTGACGGCCATGGGCCCAATGGCCGCGCTACAGCAGCAGGCAAGGCAAGGAAAGGCAGGGCAGGGCGTGAACTAGGATGTAGTGCATATGCGGCAAGCAGTGGTGTGCAGTAGTCCAAGTGTCGTCTATTCGTGGTATCTGTGGCAAGGGATGGGATTGGGGGGTACCTGCAGTAAGTCAAAGCCAACACCCCAGGACGGCATTCTTAGTCGTCGAGTCCGTCTGGTTGCTGGTGGAGCGCCACACGTGCCTGAGCGTGCAAGCTGCAGCAGCCAACGGTCAGATGTGTGTGGGAGAGAACGCGAGTAGTGAGGTACCCGACCCTGAGTCGTGCGGTATTGGGCGTTGATCACCTATTTGGCGGTGGCGGTGATGGCGGCGGTGGTGGTGTTTCTGGTCGACGACGGCAGGGTCTAGCAGGGAGGGAGGGTATCTTCCGTCCGGCCGCGTCCCTAAACTGATTGATTGAATAGGAAATAGGAAGGTGTGCGCTGGCAATCAGCGAGAGATGAAGTCCGAGTTTGTGCATGATGCATCCACATCGGTGCAGTGTATTGAGGGAGAAATGGGAGACATGACGTGCCTCCGCCCTGTGCTTTCCTTCCAGAAAAACACGAAACATGGCTCATTTCCGACATGTCGGATGCACGCATCTCGTTTCTTGTCAAACCGCACGCCACGGTTGCCACCTAGCCTCGCCTCCCGCCAAGCTAGGACGCAGGGAGGAGGTACTATGTAGGTATACCCGCCGCCTATCCTTCCTCCTCGAAGCCTTCTTTGGGCATCGCTATCACTATACCAACGATGAATATAGGCAGCTTCGCAGGTGATTATCATTATTGACGTCCATGTAAGCATAAGCGCCAGAAGCAATCTCGAAGGCGTTGGTGCCCAGATGGCGTCGCTGCCCACGCTGATCATCGCCTCGCTTGCCGCAGATCCATCCGTGTTCGAGTGTTGATCTCGGTGGCATGGCCACCAACATAAAAGGGTATGTGCACCCACTGCCTGAGACGAGTCTAATGTCTGCCTGCCCAACACGGGACGTCCTTGGAAATACATATGAAAATGCTATGTTATGTTGTATATACTTCGATGCTGCATATGCAGAAACCAGTCTAGCTGTGCCTATTTATCCCAAACAAATCTTATCAAAACTAGTCTATCTACACAGGTGATTCGCACACACAAAAATTCGCCGAAACCCGCCTCTGATCCTTCCCGAATGCCCCTAGGTAATCTCCCTCCATCCCCAGCCCAGCCCGAGATCTTCTCAAGCATGTTGACGTCCATTTTACATTATTGTCGCTGCTTCGCAGTTTTCCATTGGCGGTGTGAGGCCGAACGGTCACGCGCAATTGGAAGATTGCACCCTGGTTTTGGTAAATAGGCAGGCAAACCGCGACTCGTGCAAATCTGCTCACACTGCCGAGTCAGGGGAACACATATATCGCAACATCGATCTTGGACTAGGTGTGCAAACTGGTCCGCACAACTACCCTTCTCCTACTGCATGCTTTAATGCCACCTGTCACTCGCTCGCGAATGTGAGTGACACTCTTCATTCCTCTTCCACTTCGTGCAATAGCGCCAGGTGAGAAAAATATGACCAGTGTCGCAGACTACGACGCGACCAGTGCTTCACAATTCACAAACACCCATCCATGCCTTCCGACGAGAAGAAGAAATTGTCCCCTAGACCGCGTCATCTCCACTACTAAGCAGACTATTACTGAAAAGAGTAGTGCATGTGCACTTATGGTTTCTTCCTTTTTTTGCTTTCTGCGTTGTTCGTCGATCCCTGTTCCTTGCCCGTTGTGACTGGCTGTGGCTGGGATATGGTTGTTTCAACCATGCCCGGCTTCCGGTGTGTGGATACCTCCCCGTCATGCAGACATGCTATATCCTAGGAGGATGTAGAGCGGGTGTCGAGGAAAGTAGTGTGCACGCGCTGGAAAAACGTTGCATCTCTTCTACGGTTCTACCGCCTTCTGGACTCGATTCTGTACGATGTTGAACCGTTGGACCCAGGCACGAGCTCTCCAGGGACAGCTCGAGCGACCTTTGTAGTGCAATATGTCTTTATACTTCCATCTCCCAAGAGGAGCTAGTCCGGCTGGACCTGCAAGATCTTGGTCCATCGTCGCCAGCGCATCAGAAAGCTTGTGGTTTGCAGTTTTAGCAACCCTGCCGAATGAATCTTTCTAGCCCGTCCCTAAACCTAACCCAGCGACATCCTCGATCTTACCACCCTTGCGCGGAGATTTTTGCCTGACAGTTCCAAACCTTTCGAGCTCTCGATCGCCTTCGCTTCCGCCGCCAACCGCAAACTCTTCTTTCGGCCGAGCGATGGGCCATGGCTTGCATACGTCGATCTTGTTGCGCGGGTACATGATTTCCAGGAAGCAGTAGATCAAGTAGTCGATCACGACGACAATGACGAACAGCTTACCGGCCCAGATGCCACAGCCATAGTACCGCTTAAGCCGGTCGATCAGCGCGAACGACTGCGTCGTCCCCGGCTGCCCGTAATGCTCCCACTCGCTGTTGTAGTACTCCGAGTTATCCTCCGCCGAAGCAGACCCCGTGATCAAATCGTACACACGCTCCGTCCGCCGCGCAATGTCGGCCCACGAGTACATCATCTTGACCTGATCGTGGAAGCGGTCACGCCGCACCGCTTTGGTCGTCAGCAACCCGACCGCCTCCGTCACTCCGCGGATCACATCCTGGACTTCGGGCAGCACGAAGACGGTCATGTTGCCCGGCAGCACTTCGGGCACGCCTCCAACGCGAGTCGCCACTACCATCAGGCCGCAGCTTGCGGCTTCCACCAAAACTGTGCCGAACGCCTCTGTCAGACTCGTCGACAGCAGCATGTGACCTCGCACCATCACGTCGCGCACCTCTTCGTGCCTGATGCTGCCCAATAGGACTACGCGGGACTGCCCGTTGGGCATATACACCAGCTGCTGCGGCAGAGAGTCTAAAGTCTGTTCCAGATCGATTGCTTTAGGCCCGCTACCTGCGATAATAAATCGTAGGTTCTCGTGACGCCTCAAAAGTAATGGCAGAGCACTGATGAGTAAATCGGTGCCCTTGTTGTAGAAGAGCCGAGAGATTACGATGATTGTGATCGGGTCACCAGGTCCAATGGGTTGACTCGGATCGGGAGGTGGCGGTAGTAAAAGTCCCTTGTCTCCGTACAGTTGGGGTGACCTGACTTCGTGAGGCTGCAGAGGTCGGAAGTTGCTCGCCACTACAGCGTTTGGGATTACTGAGACGCTCAATGGATTCAAACTCGCTCTCAAAGTCGTGTTCTCTTTGCTGTGGATCGTTAGCTGGATTCGAAACTCGACGTTCGTGAGAGTGGCCATACCAAGTGTGAGAGACGCAGACAACGTGGTCGACGTCGCTTAACGAGAACTTGAGTAGCTTGTTGGCCATGATACTAGCAGCATCGCTGAACCCAAACAAGGAGTGGTCAGTGAAGACTGTCCGCAGGCCCATTGTGCGTGCATGCAGGATTCCCTCGTGGCACAGGTTGCTGAGAGATGCATGTCCGTGTACAATCTGTGTCTGTTCGCGAATGAAGATCTGTCTTAGCAAAGGAAAGGAGCTGAACACTGTCGGGAATGTCGTGCTTCGATAGACAACCCAATGTGGAAGATGATACACCTTGACGCGATTTGTCAAGTATCTAACGCCCGTCCTCGAAGGGTTGTCGTAAGCATGGGTGATGATTATCACGCGATGTCCCCGGTCGATTAGTTTCTGATCGTTCGTCAGTTGCTGCTGGTCTTGCTGTTGCGCGATACTGAAGTAGAATCGTTGAGCAGTGATTCACCTACCGACGACAGCTGGTAGATGTGACTTTCAACACCTCCGGGTTGTGGATAGAAGAAATCCGATATCATCCTAGGACAGTCAGCAATTTCCTTTACGATTAGTTGGAGATTCCTCTGCAAAACTTGACAATACATACGCAATGTTGTACGGCATATTGGCAACAAGGGTCACGCCTCGCGGGCGCTCATCCAGTAGCTGCTCTGAGCATGCTTTATGCGTCGTGCTCACGCGTCTACCTACCAACCACAGCAGAAGCAAAGAGCCAGACGTGTTTTCGACGAGTATGATCTGAAATAGAATACGCTTGCGCTATGAGTTACAGTATCGCTCCTGATAGCGTTGACCCTCTGATGTTCCTGATGTCCTCTTGGCACCCCCGGAAAACGATGCTATTCCTGCCCCTTTGAGGCTAGTGGCCTGCGTCAGTTTTGAGGATTCGATCTTCACTTTCGAGAGAGGAAAATCGTCTGGCCAATCCGAAAAACCAACCCTTCAATCGCTCACATACTCGGCCATGGCGCCACTATACAATCGCTATGTACCACCCAAGCCTTCTGCCCCGGTCGCGGCGGCTTCTGCGCCCAGCGTACCTCAGGCGACAGCATCAGGTTCGCTAGAGGCAGACAAAAAGCGCAAGCGAGAGCGCAGTAAAGAAGAAGTAGCCGAGCGCAAGTCAAAAAAATTACGCAACAAGAACATGGACGAACCCATACCTGCCGTACCTACGCCAATACCGGATACGCCTATAGAGGTCCCGACAAAGATTCCAGAACAACCGCTCGCTACAGACAATAAACCTCGAAGCGAGTTTGCACACATCAAGAACAAACAAAAGAGGCACAAGTTGGAGAAAGAGGCTAGAAAGGCGCGCAAAGAGGCGTTGAAATCAGGAACAGATGGCGACGCATCTACGCCTGCGGTCGGTGGACCTGCAGTCGAGGGTGAGGCAACTGTACAAGCTCCGGCGCAAGTTGTCGTAGATGAACCTTCAATCGCAAGCTTGCCTGTGGTGGAGGACACAGCAACCGAAGACACAGCGCGACAAAACGAACCTGAATCAAACGCGAATGACGAAACAGGGATCGACGCATCCTCTCTGGAGTACACTGGACCCATAGGCGATGCGGATCAAGACGAAGTAATGATCGATGCGACAATTGTGGGACCCGACGCCAATCAGCAGAACAAGCGACGACACAAATTGGAAGATGCTTTAAAGAGCGCGAAGAAATCGGAAAGCAAAAAAAAGGCAGCAGCTGATGAAGAAGAAGATTATCTCAAGAATTACACTGGCGTTATGGATAAATTCCAGAAGGCAAGACAACTGGCTGAGAAGAAGGGAATAGAGAAACCTGCTGAAGAGGAGCCGGAGGCCGAGCCAGAGGTCCAGAAGCGCGATCTTGCACCATTTCCACAGCCTGTCAACGAACCGAAAGTGTTCAAGCCGACATTCTCGGCTCTACCATCCTGGCTGACGGAACCGACCTCGATTTCAAGCGATGCGAAGATGACCTTTGCGAAGATGGGCTTATCTGATGCTACTGTAAAACATCTTTCTGAGCTGTCTTTCCGCGAAGCTCTGCCTGTACAGCAAGCACTTATACCGTTGCTCCTCCAACCGGGCACCAAAGGCTCCAGGTTCCTGCCTGGTACCGAAAGCGTTCTTCCGGATGTTGCCGTAAGCGCCGCAACAGGAAGTGGTAAGACAATCGCGTATTTGCTGCCCATGATTGAAGCGATGAAGGCAGACCCTGGATCTTACGGAAGGCTGCGTGGACTGGTCGTGGTCCCCACGAGAGAGCTTGTCATGCAAGTCGCTGCCGTTGCCGAAAGTCTAGCTAAAGGAAGCAGCCTCAAGGTAGGCATCTCTAGCGGTGTGGGAAGATTCAAGGACGAGCAGCAGAGACTCGTGTCTACGGGCCGGAAGCACAACCCAGCTGCATATGCAGACTTGATGCAAAAAGCCTACCGTAAAGACCACCCGCCTCAAACGGACAGTGAAGACATTGACGATTACGTTGAGTTCCTGGAACAGTGGAACGACCAACAAGAACAGGAACTCCAGGATGCGCTCCAGCGAAATGGATTCGTCGATCACGAACCAACATATTCCTCGGCGGTCGACCTCCTCGTTTGTACCCCAGGCAGACTGTTGGAACACCTGGGATCAACTCTTGGTTTCAACATCTCATCTGTCGGATGGCTTGTTCTGGACGAGGCTGACAAGCTTCTGGATCAGCAGTACGACGGATTCCTGCAGAGATTGGATGAGGAATTGTCTAGATCTCGCACTGAGGGCGAGCAGGATGCGCGGGAGAAGTACCTGCGGTCGCAGAATTTATGGGCTGATCGCTTTGAGAGACGAGTGAGGAAGGTTGTGTTGAGTGCAACTATGACCAGAGACATTTCGAAACTCACGGCACTGAAGCTCAGAAGGCCACAGTTGGTGGTTGTTCAGGGTTCGGAGGAGAACAACCCGAAGGTTCCTGCTGAAGCCGACGCTTCAGATAAGGTGGACTTGTTGAACACAGAGACAGGTGTCTTCGAGATCCCACCAACACTCAAGGAGTATTGTGTTCCTGTCGGCGATGCTAGCGAAAAGCCATTGCAACTTCTCGAGCTGCTGCAAACAAGAGTATTGGCTAGCCAAGTCGAACAGCAAGCGAAACAAGCAGCAACTAAGAAGAAGAAGCCTGCATCTGAGTCGAGTGACAGCAGTTCTGACAGTGAATCTGACAGTAGCTCCTCTGACGACTCAGATAGCAGCGACTCAGAGAGCGACTCCGACTCTGACTCCTCTTCGTCCTCAGTCAGCAGCGATGAGTCAGACGACGACCAAAAGCCGACCACAACATCTTCAGCTCCCACGGTTCTCATATTCGCCTCCAGCACCGAATCCGCTTCCCGCTTATCACACCTTCTCCAAGGTCTGCGCCCAGACTGGTCAGAATCCATCACCACTCTGACCAAGTCAACCAACAACACCACTCACCGCGCAACGAAGCCAACCGACCCCGTGATCACGATCTCGACAGACCGCGCCGGTCGCGGTCTAGACACGCTGTCCGGCCGCCGCATCACGCACGTCTTGCAGTACGACGTCCCGCGCGCTCTAACCGCTTACGTTCACCGCGTGGGCAGGACCGCGCGTGCTGGCGCCAATGGCGAGGCGTGGACGCTGTACTCGGACCGCGAGGCGAGATGGTTCGTCAATGAAATTATGAGGGCTGGCAATGTGCGGAGATCTGGACCTGTCGAGAGGGTCAGGTTCGGTTCTGGTGGAGAAGAGCTCAAGGAGAGATTCGCTGAGGTGTTGGCGGGTATGAGGGCTGCGGTGTACGGTACTAAGTGAAGTACGTGTGCCGGTGTTGTTGACCTGCTTCCCGTCAAATTTCACACTTGCCAAACTTAGGAACATATGTACAAAACCAAACATATTGATTGAGGCGTACAATTCTCGCCTCGCTGCCTACTGGAAAGTCATTTCGACTGCTGCTACGCAGAGATGGTTTACTCATCATTGTCTCTCTTCCTTTCAACCATCATCTACCCATACACACATTAGACTTCACCCATCAATCAATCCTCCCAATTTCTCAACTATATACTCGACCACCGCATCCGGCCCTCTCTCGACTTGCAGCCCTTGCGGCAGCGCCAAAGTCTTGACGTTAGGGTTAATTTCGCGAGCGTGTGACAAGACCGCGTCGCTTTGCTCGGGTGTCCACATTGAGGCCGTGAACTGGAAGTGGGAGTGAGTTCAATGTTCCAACTTTGTCCGCTTCCTTTCTTTCGAAATTGTGAGAGAGGCTCGGTAGTGAACACTTACCACGACATCAGGGCGATATTGTTCCAGGATTGAAGCTGCGGCTTCGGGACCTAGAATGAAAGCAATGGCGGGTTTGTTAGCCTGCTGGATCAACTGCCTTGTGTAGCCATCGAAGTGTGGAACTGGTAATGAAAGAAGAACTCGATATCACTCACTTTCGGCATTCGCCACGTGCTTGATCACGTAGCGGTCTTTGACGATTTGTACAACGCGACCTACAAGTCTCTGTGCGCGCTCGGGGGCGTTGTTGACTGTGACGAGCGTGTAAGGGCCCTTGGCTGTTGTTGTTGACATGTCAGGTTCTTTTTCTCTAGGCAGTCGTGTTCGTAGGAATGAATGTTTGTCGTGACGGCAGCAGGTTCTCTTGTGATTTTGGAAGGGCAGTGAGTGGAAGATCCGGTTGTAACAGATTGTAAACTGGAAGGCTATACTTGGATACCTGGGCTTTGCATCGTACATGGAAGTAGGGCATTCGGCCGTCTTCGGCACGGTAGTTGTTGGTAGATGGCACGATAGATGCTCCGGAGTATCTTTCATCCCCAGCCATTCATGCATGCTTTTGATAACACCAACCCTAACCCTACTGAACAACATGTTCAAGATCAGGAGTCTTAGTGCAATGGATCCGGTGGCGTGAGGTCTATCGTTCATGATCAAATATGCTCTTCGGTATCACATTCTGCTTGTGGCGTGACGTAGGACGCATACAAGCATGGCTCATGTTCTTTCGTCGCAATTGCTCGAATGCCACAAAGTCTGGTGGGAACCCGCTCAGGATCCAGGTCGTTGATAAGAGTTGAACATGATAGCTTACAGGCGCAATTAGCACGCAGCCTGAGGAAAGCATGAGATTAGGACGCATATCACATTGGATTCCAACGTTATAATTTGCGTCCAACTGCTACACGCCCGAGAGTATTCGCCCCGGGGTATTCGTATGGCTACAGCAATAGAAGATTGGAAAAACTGAAGTTATTCGATCAGCCGCTTGCCACTCATCTATCTTCATCAAAGATTCGCATCGCGGCAAGACTGACAATTGGAGCACCCATGACCACATCGTGCAGTCCGTACTTCAAGATATACTCAGATATCGTTCCATGTTCCGTCCGCCAATGTGCAACACTTCCTGCGGCTCCGATATCTTGACTACTGCCTGATCTCCAAGTGTTCATCTCGGCACTCCCGATTTCCTCTTCACCTGTAGCACTCGCTGCATTTTGAAACAGTGTCGATGTGTGATGCCAGGGTATGGACGAATCGTCTTCTGCATGAATGAGAACGATTCGGTATTTGTGCGAAGCAGCCTCGCTCCGGCGAACGTAAGTTGCGATCCGCGTTTTCGTTGACCATGTCTCTCGGATCTGTGAGCTTAGAAGGTTAAACAATCTTGTATATTGTGCGACTGGGGACAATATCGGGATCTTCCCGGCGATCTTGTAAGTCGTTACCAACGTGGGTACATCCACGAACGGCGCTATCATGATGTGTCCAGCAAAAATGACTGGTTTGTCGCGTGAAGCAAAGCTTTCTGCCACTGCCATGTTGACCGCGGTACCGAGCGATTGCCCGAAGACGAGGATGCGAGATGGCGGGGTATTTGCTACATTCAGCGCCCACTCGACAACTGCAATGGCATCTTGTATCAGACCTTGCTCTGTGGGAACGCCAGGAGTCTTGCCGAAGCCCCGATAGTCGAATGTCAATACATGCATCCTGTCTGGGTCGCCAGCTGCAAGCGCACGATAGTTGGGAATCCGGTGGCCCGATCCCATGTTGCCACCCGCACCATGGAAATGTATCGCGAGGAAGGCATCAGGATCATTGCGCAGCAGTTCGAAAGCCAGACCAGTAGTCACGTCTGTTTTCAGACCTGTAGGTTGTTGTGTCAGTCCGGCCATGTGTTTCCGGTGTAGGCCGATCGGCAGGATGTGCCAAGAATGTAAAGGAATGCCGTCCGGAGAGTGGATGATAAAGGGTGTTACTTGATTGCGAAGGAATCCAAACATCTCTGGAGTGTTCAGGTCTTTGTCTCCGGTCATCTGGAAAGCATGGAGGTAGACGGCGTGGGTTTGGACGAAGCGAGTCGTCAAGGCGCCGAGTAGACCAGCGTAGAGTACCGCCACCACCGTGGGCGCCACCACAGCGAGTCTCAGGCAGTACAAGAACATCTCGACGCCAAACCTGTTACCAACTTTTGCACGCAGGAGGAGGATGCATGGCAGGTTGTGATTCTCCAGAAGTGATTATGTTGGCGATGCGAAACGCCACCCCGCCTCACCACGCTCGGGCCAAGAAGATGTGGCCGAGTTTCCACAACTTCAACTTCTCTCTCGGTACATGTATTCTTCAACACCGAACGACTCGATGACGAACATGGTAATCCTTTATGTGCCTATATATCGGAGACTGGGGCGCTGGACGATTGGAGCGTTCTGTTCTACATTTTGCAAGATTTGTGGCATCGTTATGATTCCGATGAAGGCCGCGAGTTTCTGTCACGATTGCTACTTCAAGCGGCGTTTCGGCGAGTCTGCTGAGTGCATTCCAGGATCTTTGTCAACTCGACGTTCGAATGACAGACCGATCTGAGTGTCTCGGGAAGATCAGAATCGTCTCGATGTCTTATTCGCATTCCCCTTACGTCTCCGTCAATAGGCTCGACTTCAGGAGATCGTGGTCGTTAAACTCCAGTCAAGTAGCAGGATGAGGACGATCGACAGTGAATGATCGTCCTAGGCCGCACCTGATAGCTTGTTGCATGTCAAAGTATGGCGATCGCAAGTCTTTGGCCTCCTGATTATGAGCAAATGAATAGCTTGTCGGATAGCGATCATTTCCAGTACCACTAGAAGTTGTTGTCAGCTCATCCTGGTCCTAGCTTATAGCCTTTGATATTTAGGGCATCGAGCGACGGGCAACCTGCAACGATCGTCGTGATAGTCTCTTCGCATCCTTCTCATGTTTCTATCCGTTTGAACGGTGAACGGAGCCGGTCGTCGCTCGACGACGTCATATGGCAGGCGCTTCCAAACATCCAGTCATCACCCCTCTATTTTTCTTCTCGCTGTATCGAATTGCAGATATCAGTAGGCGGGGCTAGCGAAGCAGGGCTGTCTGCATTCACTTCACGCGGAACTCGCCGGCTGCTGCCTGTCTCCACAGCGATCACCAAGCCCAACTGTCGCAAAATAAAAACACAACCTCAAATACCCGTCCCACTTCTCCTCAGACGAAACAGCACCGCGACCACTTCAAGTCAAACCGAGTCACCACAGAAAACCACCCAGCAACCTCCAGAGCGGGCTGCCGAGTACAACTCGTCAGCCCAACATGGCGGCCAGTACGACCACGTTCCATGAGGAACTCCCATTCCGTCCACAAGAAAATACGAGGAGAGCGCGAAGCCTCTCTCCGGCGCGCCCAACAAGAGTCAGCCAAAAGAAACACTCTTTGACATCCTACATTCGGGAAAAGACTCGAGCTGTCGACGCGAGCCTGCCTTTGCGCTTGTTGTCGCAAGCCAGCGGCATCACGAAGAATCGAAGGAGGGACTCGTCTTTAATGCCAGTCATCGCCGAAGAAGCCGATCGTAGCCCGGCGCTCGCCAGAACTCAAAGCACCGAGGCCACAGCCACCCAAAACACCGCCCCTACTTCGGCCCTCGAGTTGATGACGCTGAACATGACGGTCGCGCAGCGCGTCGCTTTGAGGAGGAGGAAACCGGTGACGCCGTTCATTCAGCGGAAGGCGAAGGCGACCACGAAAGCGGCCACAAAGGCCACGAGAGCCGTTTTGCGTCGTCGCGCAGCCTCAGTGTTCGGTACAGCAAGCCTCTTCGATCGAGACGAGATGGCACTGATGGCTGCCTTGAAGAAGAAGAAGCCACAGATGAGTTTGATCAATCAGTCCAACGGAATTCTGTCACAAAGAACTTTGCCTACCGAGGGTCCAATTGCAAGGATCACCAACAATGTCGACGAGGGGAGTGACGAAGAGAGTGACGAAGAAAACCGTCCAGTCAGAGAGGGCTGGTCATTCGGCGACCTTCGAGACGAAAAGAAGAGAAGACTCGAGGTCTTCAATGCTCGCGAGAAGGGCCACGAGGCTCTACACCAGTGTGATAGTTGCAGCGAGGTTATCATCAGCACCCGCTACGAGTGCAAATATTGCGACAACTTCGATCTCTGTCGCGATTGCTACACACAGCCCACGGTGACCTTTAAGCACCAACACGCGGCGGATGAGACAGTCGTGAGATGAGTTTTGATATTTCGAAACAAAGTGGGAAGGGAAGAGCTCACCTCGACGGCGTAGCCCATCGCCAAATTATGTTGCTCAGTTTGCATTCTGGCGTTGGCATGATGACGTCTAGGAATGTGTGGATTGCGATTTGGGATTTGGACGCGAAGACAGTTGCCTAAGATTAGGTGCCCATGGAACACTTGCTTGGATAGTAGTATTAACAATTCCGTGCCCTTGTAACTCACTGAGGTGGATCCAAATCCAGCCCGTCAACTTCCAAATGGAATACATCGTTTCTCGAATAGCTGCCAGCGACATCAAGATCCAACCGCCCGCGCTCGCAGTCTTCAAAATCGGCATCTACAATGTGTAAGCCATCTTCGACATTCCACAAGGGCTCCTTTAAGACGTCGCCCAGAGGGCCGACAATGCAAGAGCCACCTGCGCAGACGAACTCTTCGTCAGATGAAGAGCCTGAAACATCTGCGATGGCGATCTCCGAAAGCTTATTGGTCAGTGAGTTGTCTCCATTTTCACTTTGTTCATCAGTCGTAGGAAGAACGAGCTCATGGTTTCCCTCGGTGACCGTGAGAGTGCTCCTCCTTCGGCCATGAGATCTGGGTGCAGCGGAGGCAAGTGTTGAGCCAATATCGCTGGTCGCGGTGGAGTCCTTTTTGCCTGCGATCCATTCGGGCAGGTGTTTCCGTTTGACACACTGGTTCGCACTCAAAACGAACGCCCTGCTTTCGCAGCCGATGGTCCGCATAAGTGACAGCCAAGTATCTCGGGGATCTGCGGTTGGTGCGAGGTACAGGTTGACGTTCTGGCTGTAAAGAGAGTAACGCAGCAAGGGCATGTAGTTCTCCCAACAGATAGCAGCGGCCATGGTCAGGTTCACACCTTTGATGGTCGTGGTGACGGCACGGAGCGTCGATGGCGACCCTTGAGCCCAGATCATCCTTTCCGCACCAGTCGGCATGACCTTTCGTCGCTTGCCAATGCAACCCAGTCGAGGACAGACGTAGACTACGGAGCAGTAGAGACTTCCACCACTCCTCTCGACCAGGCCAGTCACGACAAAGACGCCGGTGTCTCTGGCAACTCGCTCGAGGAACTCCCTGGTACCATCTCCTCGGTACTCCTTGCCTTTACCGACTTCCAGATCTCGGTCAACCCACTCATCGCCGGCACCACGGGGAGTGTCACCCAGGTCTACACTGTCACGGAAGTAGTGGAGGAACTGGTCCCTGCCTCCTGCTGAGCGGGCACCGACTGAAATGCCAAAGTCGCAAGTCCGTGGGTAGCCACCGAGGTAGGCCTCCGGAAAGAGAATCAGATCTACGCCTTCGCGAGCGGCATGCTGTGTGGTCGTCTTTAGAGCTTCGAGAGTAGCTGCGAGAGTGGACAAGGTGCGAGATTGCGAGGCGGCGAGCTTGAGCGTTTGCGGCATTGTGGCGGATGGAAGAAGACCACGCGAGGTTAGTCTGCGACCAGAATGGAGCACAGAAGGATGTTTGGCCGATCTGATGGAATGTTCACCTCCGTGGCGAGCTCGGCAATAGTGTAAGGTAAGGTAAATCCTCCATGTAGACATTCAGAGTTGTTGTTTTAAGCGAGCCGTCGACCCCACTTCCTGCCTCCTGCCTCGCGTATCACCGCATTACCCGACCTGCCCGTGGGCTATCGGCACTACGAGACGACGAGCCAGACGAGATCAGTCATACCCAATCGAAACTTGCTTGCATTGTACTCCGTCGCCATGTGTGATGTGTAAGTTCTCCACCACAGCCTACAGGTGGCGGATCTTGTGGCACATATGGCATACTCAAATCTCCACGTCCGGCTAAGTCCGGCTATAAGAACAATTCCTTGGATGGCAACGGCAAGCTGTTGTATAAGGTTAGCTGCAGACCGGTTAGCACGATGCAGCTTCCAAGAGGATGATGTTCTGATTCGCGAGCCCACTGAACCCAAGATGGTCGATATAGGGAGCTGATACTGTGTTGAGGATCGTTTCATACATCGATCCCAACACCGACCTGAGGAAGAACATCCTGAGTATCACGTTGCAACTTTGACGCCACGTGCAGCGGTGTGGCCCACCGTTTTCACAAAGGTCGCTGGTGACAGCACTAACCAACGTAGAGTACGGGCGATGCAATCCCGCTTCCTCTTTTAAGCTCATTCCGGTTCCACGAATTAATTTATTCCAGACCTCGCGTGTTAGCTTGGTTAGCTTATGTAGCCAACAACAAGCAAACTGTCCTAATGCGGTACAACATTTGATCGTACAATGTCGTGTAATGATGAAGAGTCTAGATCGAGACTGTAAATAGTTATAAAACAGATCGTCCTTGATCGAGGTCAGTATCTTCTTTCCAGCCTTACATTTCCAGATCACTTCAATCCTGTTGCATCTTCTCAATATGAAGTCTTCTTTCATCGCTGTTGCAGCTGCATCGACAGTCGGGACTGCTTATGCCCAAGGCCAGGCATATGCCCAGTGCGGAGGGGTAGGGTGGTCTGGTTCGACGAGCTGTGTTTCTGGATTCACCTGCCAGAAGACAAACGACTACTACAGCCAATGCCTTCCCGGTGGTAGCAACCCAACAACGACAACTCGTCCCGCCACGACAACTACTTCTAGGACCGGAGGTAGCAGCCCTACCGGAGGCTCTGGCTCTGGGCGTGTCTCGAATGCTGGTGTCAATGTGAGTAGACCACAGACATGTCTCCGAGATCAAAGCTGACCAACGACGTCCATCAGATCGCCGGCCTCGACTTTGGCTGCACCATCGACGGAACCTGCAAAACCGCCAACATCGTCGACCCCGGACAGATTGGCATCGATCAGATACAGCATTTCATCAGAGACGATGGCCTGAATACCTTCCGCATTCCAGTCGGATGGCAGTTCCTGCTCAACAACAACCTTGGCGGCACCCTCGATTCCAACAACTGGGCCACGTACGACAAGCTGATCCAGGGTTGCCTGAACGCCGGCGCAGCGCTCTGCATCGTCGACATCCACAACTACGCGCGTTGGAATGGCGGAATCGTTGGACAGGGTGGCCCGACGAACGCGCAGTTCACTAGCCTTTGGTCACAGATCGCGGCCAAGTACAAGGGCAACAACAAGATTGCTTTTGGTCTGATGAATGAGCCTGTAAGCAAAGGATGAGCTCCAACAGCCCAAAATGACTTACTAACGCAAATCTATCCAGCACGACCTCAACATCAACACCTGGGCCACAACCGTCCAAGAAGCCGTAACAGCCATCCGCAAAGCAGGCGCAACCAGCAACAAAATCCTGCTTCCAGGCACAGACTTCACCTCCGCAGGCGCTTTCATCTCCAACGGCTCCGGCGGCGCTCTCATCAAAGTGACCAATCTCGACGGCAGCACGACGAACCTGATCTTCGACGTGCACAAGTACCTCGACTCGGACAACTCGGGCACGCACACGACGTGCACGACCAACAATGCCGGGGCCTTCACGTCTCTTGGAGACTGGCTGCGCACAAACAAGCGTCAAGCCATCTTGACTGAGACTGGTGGCGGACCGAATGACGCGAGCTGCTTGAAAGCTGTGTGTGAGCAGCTGGATGTGCTAAACAGCTACTCTGATGTGTACTTGGGCTGGACTGGGTGGAGCGCGGGCAGGTTCGACGCGACCTATGAGTTGACCGAGACGCCGACGCGCAACAGCAACGGCGGCTGGACCGATGTACCACTTGTTACCCAGTGCATCGCTGGCAAGTTCAAGAGGTAGAGGAAGATCTCTGCTAGATATATAAGTGCGCCAGTGGCTACACGTTTCTCGAGTATCAATGTGTCAGAAACCCTCAACCTCACGTAGCTTAGGGAAATTGGGAAAACAGTTGATAGTATGTACGTTACAGGTTATAGAAACCATTTCTTCATTCCACTCAGCCCAGAGTAAACCACAACGCCAATTGTACTTCCACTCGCCAAAGTGTTGTACGTGAACGAACGCCGGATGTCTAGGAACAACGCAGAAAACAAGGAAGGGGAGTTTGGATTACCTTTCAGTGGTGGAACAAGGATGTCACACTTCTTCGCTTGGGCCGTGGCCTTGAAGCGCTGTGCGTTGCTATCCAAGCCTGTCGAAAGTTCCGTCATAGAATCGCGTTTGCTGAATGATCGTTTGCTTTAGCCCACGTTGTGGTGCCGACAGATTTCGATCTTGCTGCCATCAGACTGCGCTGCTAACCGATCACTTGTTGCTGATGCACACCGCTAGTACCTTGAGTATGCGCCACAGTGTACACGACTGCGACTAAATGTTGGCCGCCTGGGGGAAGTTCATGTTGTAGACGGCGTCCACGAGGTATTGCGCAGTGATGCGCTGGCCGCCGAAGAAGCGACCGTTCAGGCCCTTGATGGCATTTTCGCCGCCCTGGACACGGTCAAACTTGATGTAGATCTCTCCGTCGGTGGAGCCGGGAGCAACGCCAATGTGGACGACTTGCCCGTAGCTACTGCTGCACTCTTCCTTGACGTCTTCCTCGAGCTCTTTGTCCCAGCCAGGAGTCAGGGTACTAAAGCAGAAGTCAGTTCATCCGTTAGACCAATGTACATGATCTTGAAGTACTCACTCTTTCTCGGTGTACAGGTTCTTCAGCAGGACGCAACGACTTGGCGCGGCCTCGTCGATAGACGCCTTCTTCTGTTGAGCCTTGGGTGCGGCTTTGACTTCGGGTTCCTCGGTTCTGGCAAGTTTGCGCATGAGCAAGTCGCGTGAGTAGTTCGAGAAGTTCACACCCGCAACATCTGTGTCGTCGAGGGCACTGGCACCTCCGGCCTTTTCGGCGTCCTTACCACCAGCACGGTCGAAGTTTGCAGTGCCACCAGCGTGAGCGCCACGGCCTCCCATACCAGAGAAAGAGGAGCCTTGGAACGACTGGCTCTGCTGCTTTTGGTTTTGACCCTGTCCTTGTGAACCGAACTTCTGCAGAAGAGACTGAGTGGTTTCGGGCGTAAACTTATCGTTACCAAGGCCTACTCGGATGGGACGACCGGCAAGCTCGAAGCCGTTCATCTTCTCGAGAGCATCTTTGGCCTCAGAGGGTTCGGTGAACCTGCAAGCGATTGTTAGCGTACTGAATTGGTGTGTGGTAAGTAGATAGACTTACTGCACAAAGCCATAACCCTTGCTGCGACCCTGCTCTTCCTTCTGCAATTGGCAGAATTCGAGCGCACCAAAAGGCTCGAAAATAGTGCGAAGGTCCTCCTCTGTGATCGAGAAGTGAATGTTTCCTACGTAGAGTCGGTGGAAGGGGATGCCGTTGGACAAGGTGGCGACGCCTTCGGTGTTGCGGGCTTGACGGTTCTTTTCTGCTTCAGTGAGCTGGGCAATGATGGGGATGCCAAGTAACTTCTGTCCGGTAAGCTGCAGAGCTTTTTCGACTGACTCTTCGCTTCTGAACTCAACGTAGCCCACACCTTTGGAGCGGTTGCTGACACGATCCTTGACGATCTGGGCCTCCTTGACGGGTCCGACCTGCGAGAAGAAGTCTACGAGCTGTTGAGTACGCAGACGCGCAGCGAGCTGCTGCACGAAAACGGTGCGCCTATCACGCTCATCGTCAGTAGGCTCGGGAGGCGTGCGACGACGCTCACGGGGCTCACGTCGCCGGTCGTCGCGGCGCTCAGGGCGCTCATCGCGACGCCTGTCGCGTCTGTCATCACGGCGGTCGCCTACGCGGTCACGGTTTCCTGGGCGATAGTAGCGGTCGTCGTCGTCATTCCCGCCGCGGCGGGCATGGTCGCCACGGTCTGAAGAACGATCGTCACGGGTGCGGTAGCTCCTGTCGCGGCGCTCCCGAGTGGGGCTGCGGCTCCTACGCCTGCTCCGGACACTTCCATTAGCACTGCCTCGATCACTCTTGTTGCCGTCCTCGCTCATGACAATGTCGTCGCGCCTGCTCCCGCCTGGTGTATACCTGTCTCCGCCGCGCCTTCCGTCACGCTGGGCGCGATCGTTCGAGTCGTTGAGTGGAACAAAGTCGGCATCGTGGTCGAGTCTGGCACTGCCGCTCCTGTGACTCCTGTCTGATACTGTCGGTTGGGCCTCGCCTTTTTGCTTCCTCTCGGCGGAATCGAGGAGCTCTTCAATACTCTGGAGATCGGCCATAGTGTTGGTGAGAGTTTTTAATATTCAGAAACGTGAGGGCTCACTTGAGCTTATGCGCGCGACGTGGAGGCTGCGGCTGCAAATGCGCTGGCCGAGTTGGTGGTGGGGCGGAGCTGTGAGGGCGTGAGGGCGCTGACAGATGCGCGTGTGGATATGAGGATGGTAAAGCGGTGTGTTAATAGGCTGTGACTACTGGTGTACGGGCGTTCGGAGGTGCGGTGTTGCGCGCGAATTGGTATGAGCGACGATGTAGTTCGTGGTCGTGTCTGGAGATGAGCGCCGGGCCCACGGCTTGAAGGAAGGAAGCGACGCCGGCTTTTTCTACGCACGGGCCAGGCTTGCTTGGCGTCCGCCTTCACTTGACGCAGGCAGATGGAAGTTCACATGCAAGACTCCGACCCGTCGACTCCCGTCACTTCCTTCCATGCATCACATGATCAACTACAACTTCAACGTCAGACACTTAACTGTACAGACTGTACTCGCGAGTGAAACATGGATTTGATGGTGGAAAGCTGATCATGGCACCCCACCCAGCCTCTACATTTACACGCACTAATGCACTCTTTGGACCGTCGCATAGCATACCTAACAGATTCGAGTTGTACAACCTCCCCAATATAGGTAGAAGATGAATGATGACAAGAAACCAGTGCGTCCTCCACGTCAGTCCGTTCATGCATGCAAGCATTATGTTCCGCCCCAATCATAACAGGTCCGGCCGTAATAGTATATCCGAAATGGTCGTAAATGCACAGATGGCCCGCCGTCATTCCCAGTCTGCATTCTTCGAGGGCCTCTCGTCTCGCAGCCATCGGTCGTCTCTCTGGGCGTCTCGGAGCTCTTTGGAAGCTAAGCATTCTTTCGCCAGCCAGCGTTCGAGGTTGACGATGATCTTGCCGGCGGTCTTTTCGGGGTACGCCCAGCGGATCCGACGCTCGACCTCTCGCCAATGGAAGTGGTCATTCCGCTTGTTCCTTCCGTGCAAGGCGAGGTGCGTGCGGAAGTGATCGCACGCGTTGTCGGAACGCCCGATTTTCTTGTCGCAACCCGGAAGCACGCATGGGAACCTGCGGATCGAACTATGCTTGCTGAGATGGCGCTTGAGGTGCTCACCACGGGCAAATGCTGCGTTGCACGGGTTTCCGTCGTTATCTGGTGCGACACAGACAAATGGCTTCTTTTTGATGTTGTGATCAGTGTAAACGAAGCGGTTTCCTTCAAAGCCAATACCGTCGCCTTCGAGCTGCAGATCGATCCCAGTTCCATTGCAGTTGGTCACCTGTCGGACCGGCCGAACCCTGCGTGAGCGTTTCGAAGACCTCCGACCGCCAGATCTGGGTCTGATCGGCTTGCAGTCGACTGTCGAAGACGGACTTGTCTCGATGTCTTCCTCTTTACCGACATGGAGGAATCCGTCAATATCTTCACGGTAGTCCAAGTCTGGACCAGGTGTTTGGACATCAGCCCATGAAGACGACAGATCAGAGCCAAAGCTGGTCGACAAGTCTTGTGGGCTGGAGCTGGGGCTTCCGAGAATCGAGTAGTTCTGGTCTCCATACCCGTTGTGTGGATTTACCAAAGACGGCTCGACGCTCTCGGGAGACTGGTAGCACGCCTGGGGCAGCGCGTTGTAGTGGAATTCAGGGAACGTCACTGCATTACTATCCACGGAATACGTCGGAGATATCAGCTGTGGGGTTGCGGCCATGCCGTGAGCGACAGGAAATAGCGTGGATTGAAGGCCTCCTGGTTGATGGGTGAAGCTGTTGCTGGGGACATCTTGAATCTGCCACAATCCGTCTGTGTGCTCGGATCCGAAATGGTCATGGTAGTTTTCTGAGCTGTTCGATGCCAGAGAATCACCCGACCACATGGCATTGTGATCTAGGTTGCAACCTGCCTGGGCATCGAGATCGAGGTCGACCATGTCTTGTGTGACATGTTGTTGGTCACTCAGAGGCGCTGCAAGATCGAAGTTGACGTGTTCGTGCGCGAATGACTGTGCAGCATGGTTTGAGCGGTCTTGGACGCTACGGCTCGGTGTCGATGGCAAGGAGAAAGCTGTTGCTGTCGAAGCAGTCGAGTACTGCATTTCAGGGTACGAAGGACATGCCATTGATGGGCGACGACTTTCGTGCGCCGACTGCGGTGGCGTGAGCCATCCGCTACATTGCAACGCCGTGGAAGCATTCGGAATTGGTGCTCTGGTATCGATGTAGGAAATGGGACCGCCCCGCTGAGGTCTCTCCGGCGTAGAAGTTGCTGACATGTCGCCGCAGGAAACTGGAGGAACGTCAGTATCAATCCAACGTATCATGTCGAGATCGACCAAGGTCAACGCACAAGACAGATTGCCGCCTGTAAGAAGATGTGTCAGAAGCTGTATCTGGCTGAAAGAGGAGGTGACTTTCTGAAGCGAGACAGTTGCAGGACCGTCAGAAACTCTGGGAACGCATGGGGCTTTTCAGGTTGAGGCTTTAACACCTCAGCGATCATCTTGAGAAGAGAAGGAATTGCTCGACTAACCGTTGTGGAACATCTTGATGATCGATAGTACAGTAGAGCAAGTCAGGGCTGGGAAAGGTGGGTGTGCAGCCACTGGCTATGGCACGTCAATCATGGCCCAGGCCGATATGCCAGGAACGACGAGTACCTGAATTTTCCAGTACCAAGTTCAACCCAGCAACGAGCAACGGCAATCTTCCAGCAGAAAGTTCGGATTGTGGTTGGCTGCAAGGGGCGAATAGAGGGGCAGTCTGGTCGAGTGAGTGGCGCGCAGTTACAACGAACTGCAAAGAGAACGAGGTGGTGGTGTGCGATGCAAACGGACCTTGCAGTGGAATAAGTATTTGTGCAGTAGATGCAGGCGGCAACCACTTACCTTGCAGCCTCTTCCAGTTTCGCCAATATCCCACGGCTCTGGATCAACACAAGAGATGGAGGTATGCCTAATAGGTCGTCGACATAGCGATGTCAGCCGCCAGGGAACGCCTCCATCAAGGAATGCAACCTTCACTTACCACGCAAGAATCGGCACACGATCATGCCGTCGCTGCTGTGCCGTAAAGATAACATGAGAAAGCTCGCCAACTTATGCTTTACGGTAGTCTACCATGCCATTACGGACAGCTCGCCTTGTCCGCGATGCGATTGTTTTGATCAGTCCCCCGCTCGAAGGGGTCTAGGAATGCTACCTCAACCACACTGCACGTCTGCTTGTGCGCGGCGCACAGACTGTGTATCTTTGGAGGACGGCGTCACAAAATCATTGGATGTTGCCTCTAGGGGACATCGTTAGGTGGTTGCGGGTCGGCAGAACACAGACCCCCGAGCTACTGGACTGCCTGCAGGGCGATTACACAAGCCTAACCGCGAAGATCTTGTTCATCATCTAACCAATTCTTTGAAGCTCAACCAAGGCTACGCTATGGGCGTGTCTTTGTTGGCCGCTTTGGGCCTTATGGAAGATATGAGGCGCACGGCTCAATGCAGTGTGCCGAAACTCTCGACGTTTCTTTCGACTAGGGCTCTGCAAGTAGCCGAAGATGCCATGCAAGCCGTAGGATACTTACTGACGGGTATCTACATGCAACGAGGCGTCGATCAACATCGGCCACATCACACAAGATGTCGTCTTATTGTAGAATGCCATTGACACAACACTATGACGACGAACGATATGCTGAGGGTTACTCTTCAGCCTAGACCAGGTATTTGGAGTGGCTGAATCTCCAGAAACGGTAGCACAGCATGCAGCGGGCTCGGCGCGACAGGGAACAGGGTGGTTCACCGCGGATTCTGGGCATCTCTAACCTGACCCATGCGAGCCTGACAGTTGATCGACGGACTCGCAGTTGCACTAGTGCTTCACATCCATTGCGGCGAGCATCAAACACTCTTCGGGCGGTCTGGCAACATGTCGGCTTTCTGCCTTTCCGACTTGCAACTGTTGAAAATCCAGCGGATGCCGGCCTTGGTAGCACTGACGTCCACACCATCTCGCACGAAACCACCGGAACAGCTGACCTGGTGCCACATCGCCATCGCGAACTCCCCCGATGGCGCCTCAGGTTGCAAGTTCATCACCAGTACACCACCATCGATCGCTCAACAATGGTTCCGAGCCTGCAGACTCTGCGCGTTCCTGATCTCCATACCGTGCCGGGCTCTGCGTGCATCGTAACTTGCGCCACCGCGCGGCCGTCCAGACGTTTCATCAAGCGCACATCCTGGTCTTCAAAATAATTACATGCCAGAACCACCAGCCGCTGCGCAGACGATGCAGGCACACCCGAGCGCGTCATTTCACTTGACAGGATACCCTGTGCTGTTTGCCCATTTACTGCCTCAAAGCAGCTACGAGCTCCCACCGCATTTGCAGACGTGATGCCGTGTCTCTCTCATCATCCACGGATCACCCAGGCGTGGAGCGCCGAAGGACCATCGCAGGCAGAACACGGGCTGCGGCTAAAATGACCTGCACTGCATCGCCGCGCGACCTCGAACGTCGCCAATCGCTTTTGCACGATTAGCGGCCATTGGTCACGTACAAGGGCGATTGCAACAGGCGTTGCGCAAACGAGTCAAGAGGTCAAAGGAATCGCCCCTGCCCACATCCCATCCCAGCCCTGTGCCGTGTGAGCGAAACCTCAAGATGCACTCCATGGCGGCCCGCTCAGGAACCCAACCAATTCCATTCCTGCCCGCGTTCACAGGGTTGCATACTCCAGAGTTGCGGGAAGAGGGTTGCTGTTTGTTTGTGCAAGGGTGAGGTAAGTGAGAGTGCACGGTCAGTCAGAGCACATTCGTATGGGAAGGTACTGAGCCTCGGTCCTGAGATCCGGGTTAGCGTCCCAACACGCAATGCCTAGATGGGGCGTTTTGATTTTATTCCGGCTTCGCATTCAATTCGTCGGCTGCCCGATCGCTGGAGGAGGATTGAAAAGGTCGTTCCTTCGCGTCTAGGCGAGTGCGCGCTTTGGGGAAAGCCAGTCCATCACATTCATATCACAATCCTACTGTTCCTCTTCATTCCCCAACGCCGCTCAGATGTCACCTTGCCCTACTACGCCTCAGCCATTGTTTCCTGAGACCATCGACGTCGGGCGCCGCCATCAGACGGTCATGTGAGAAGCTTTCTGGACACGATACACGGCATGCGCTCGGACACATGTAGCAATTGGCAGCGAGCATCAAGGTGATTTCTCTGGTGAGAGATAGCGAGGTCTGAAATGTCTGGATCCAGCAGGCTCGTGTGTGACAACTGGCCGTCTTCGCTCTGCAGCGTGTCGGTGAAGTCGAGCCGAGCTTGTGACCAGAGTGAGATGTAGTCTCTGTGTCAGGTCTTGGACTGCCGACAACCGAGAATTGGCGGAAACGCTATTTGCCTGTAACTGGACGTCTTGTGTAAAGGACGACTACTGCGATAAGCAATGTGTGTTTTGGCCGGAGTTGCTGCACAGGCTTACGCTTCTGTTGAGCTCTATGCGAGTAAGTCCGTTGAGTGCTTACTGCTCGGCAGGTGCTACCGTGTACTGCATTCATCTGCTACAACAATGGAGCCCTTTACGCTGGCATGAATGCATACCTAGAGATCTCTATCATCGTCCGATACTCGCGACTGCTCACCGTCTCCACAATCTCGGTCAACATGCTATCCAACCTCTCCACCGCAAGCTGGGGAAACGGGCGGTTAAATTAATTGCGCAAGCTGTGAAGCGTCTCACCGGTGCCTGCAGATTGGCCGGCTACTGCAAGTAATAGATACATGTAGTGTCAGAGATTTTCTCCACACCTGCGAGGTACAAATTACACAGAGCAACCACTTGCTTCTAGAAGAAGTACGGACGACTAAGTCGCGGAGATCATAGAGCGGGCGGCATATTGGAGACTCAGGTCCACAGCAGATCTCATCCGTCGACACGTCCATACACCTGAGGACGCAGCAGCCCTCGTCGCCGTCTCCACGTCCCCCAAAGATTAATAACAGTCTTCTGCGGGGCTCATGGGGTAAGTTTGGAGGTTGGATGGGCCGGCCAATGCAGCCACGCCGCGGCCGTTGGTCTGCCTGTCAGAACCGTTGGACTCTTGCTTTCTGGAGCATGGCCGAGAATATCGCCGCTCCACAAACAGCCGGTCGAGCCTTTCGTTTTCGCTCTGTCGCCGCCGGTATTCGCCGTCCTTTCGATGCGTTTCCGCCGTCTAGTACAAGACCACGCGGGGTCCTACATTTATTGCTTGCAACCATCTGTATCGCGAGCATCTCTAGCCCTCGTCCTTTACCCCTCGTTCTCCTGCTGTTACCGTCTCGGCACGCGGCACCAAGACTCTTCCGAGTGTGGAGGAAGTGGGATCCTCGGCAGCCATTCCGTCATCTTGATTTGTGGAGGGGATCTCGCGTGCCTTGAACCGTGAACCTCCGGACCAACACGGCCTCAGCAATCGTCTCTCTCAACTCTCTCACCTATCCTTACCTATCTCCCATCTCGACCTGTACATATCCTTGGTCAAAGCGGCAGAACAGACGTCACCCTCAAACTCTCCCAACATACACATCACACAATGGCGATCCGCGCAAAAGCCAAGGCCTTCTTCCGGCGCTCACGCAACAACAACAACAACAGCGACGACAACCTCTCCAAGACCGACTCCACAGACTCTCACGAGCGATGGCCCAGCAATGTCTACAAGCCCGGCGAGCCCATGCCCCGGCCCAAATACCGTCAACCACCGAAGAAGGAACACAAAGAGCACCTCGAAATGTTCAGCTTCGCCGACGCCTGGCGACGCAAGAGTTTCCAGAGCCAGTACTCTCCCATGGGCACACGAGCACCCAGCAGACTGCCCAGCGCGGCGCCGAGTAGGCGCAGCAGCTGGTACAGCCGGAAGAAGAGTATGAGCTATGGACGTAGCGGCAGCGTGACCAGCGTGGACTCACACAAGAGTGGAGGTGCGGTGAAGAGAGAACTCTCGCAGAGGAGCCGGCGCAGCGAAATCGAGCGCAAGCCTTCGCAGAGGAGCGCGCCTCCATTAAGTCGCAGCTCTTCGTTCAAGAGTCCGAGGAGAGAGCCGAACCACAACACCACACACGCTGCTGTAGCGACTAGGCTGAGCACCGAGCAAGAAGAAGAGGGAGATGACGACGTCTTCAATGGTGAGTGCCGAGTTTTCAGTTAACAAAGATTGTGGAATGCTTTACTAACTTTCATCTAGTCGGCATGTCACGTGTACAGTCTCACGAGCGCTACCCGCTCTCTCGCCAACGCTCGCTGAACGAAAGGCCACCCGCAGGCTATCTGGGCGACTCTCTCAACAAAAGCATGACTAGCCACCACGACTCTATTCAAGCGCACGACCACCATCCCTTCACCGAGCAGGAGCTGGCTCTCGCGCTGAAGCGTTCTCACCTTACCGTGCCTGGCCAAGCCTGATGTAGGTTGGCAAGCCGAATCTCTTATCTCTTTATTGCACATACATGCACCTACATACGGTCTGGCGGTGTTTCGAACCTTTCGGCGGAATCAAGTCCTTTTAGTGCGGTGTCACTAGGTCTGCTCTTGTAGATGAAGACATCGTGGTCGAAGACCCGACAAGGCGCGGAGTTTGTTTTTTGGGCGGATCTACTGGGCTGGCTGGTTATCTCTCAGGTGGTGGCGTTTTTGTGGTTGCATTTAGTACGCGGATCTTGACACGGTGTAGCATTATTACTGCGGCTGTCGTCGCTTTGAACGGAACGAACAATATATGAACATTTGACATGATGACAGATTCCCCGGCTGCCTGACCGCGATGAAAATGCGTACATGTAGTATTAACCTGCTAATGTTGTGGGGTCCATGCAGCCTTCCGCATGTTTGACAGCGTGAAGAGCGTCACGCATGGCAGCTGTCGGTCTGATCATCAATACATCACAGTATTATTGCGGGATCGTGATCTTTCCACTCTTCCCGCCGCCTCCATCTCCAATCCCATCGGCCTGTCCGTGCTAAACGAACTGATCTGCGCTATCTTGTCGATCCATTACAGTATGCCGTCATTTGGCGTTTGCTCATCCACTTCACCTGCACGCAAAAACATGCTGCAGTACACCTCTCAGCTTGGGCTTGCCAGCCATCGGATTGTCATGCAGCTGATCCATTATTATTGTCTTGTGGAACAGTGTCATCTATCTCAAGCGAGCGCGTTGCTTATTTCTTCTTTCCGCAACATGGGCCCTCCACACCGCTATCGCATCCATGTGAAAATCCCATCCTCCTCCGCTCGCAAGCCACTGGCAATGGCTTGAGAGGCCTCAGGCTGTGCCATCTTACAAATAGAGCAACACAGAAGGTCTGGCCTTACAGCCACGGCTCTCCCAGTGGAGCTGCACTGCACCGCTGCATACAGTTAGAAAGTCTACTTGTCAGCACGCGCCACTCACCGACCAACGGCAACGGGCCATGGAATTCTTTCTTCGTCTTCCATTTCCCTGCTTTTTGGATTGCGCTTGCCTGCCGAGGTTGACACAACCATAAAACTGTCCCTTTATCGCTGCCGTTCCATCATGGTGGTGCGTAAGTGCGATCTGATCTGCCCAGATCTAGCTTCTTCTAGCTCTAAGGCGTGTCGATGGCGCCACGGGAGACCTCATCAGATGCTCATGGTTGCTCTCCCGCCGCCGTTTGGATCGGATTATTCCTGTCTGTTGTATGTCTGATGACGTTGTTTTTTAGGCCTTGCCCCGCTATTGTACGTCTTGCTTGCAAGGTAGGTGCAGGTCGAGGGTGGGAGGGTGGGTTGTTTCTGTATATTTGTGTTGTGTTGCTTACCTTAACTACTCCTCCTTCTAAGACTTGATCCTTTAGATGAAACTTGCTTCAACTGCTCACTAAACACCTATTCTAATTGAGCGAAGAGAACCGACCGACAAGATGGAGAAGCTGAAGAAGGTGTTGTGAGTGCATACCCAAGCTTGTAACAAACAAGCACGAGGAGCGAGAGCTGATTTCCATGTGCCACTCCTTAGATCACCTGGAAAGGACAAGGACAATGAGACCAGTAGGTGTCGACCACGTCACCAAGCAAATGTCAACACTAATATCCATCCTTCTTACAGTGTACGGTTCCCAAGAGACACGCAAGACCGCAAACGAAACCGCACACAGTCCTACTGGTATCAGCACTGGCTCTGCCTACGATTCGTCAACGAGACCAGCCATGCACAATGATGGGGCCAGTGCTTTGAGCATGAAGTCTGGAGTTCTCGGTTCACCAGATCAGACGACTGAGGAGCGTGCGTTGCGATCAGATGGCATCGCTGGCCAGGGTTTACCTGCCCAGTCTCAAAAGTAAGTGATATCATAGACTCGACAATGCGAGCACGTCGGCTAACTCTTTGTAGCACTTCGAGCGGACTGGGTCATAACTCTGCTTTGTCCGGCGCTGGAACAGCAGCAGCTGGAGCTGGTGGCGCCTACGCCGCAACAAGGTCGGGCAACAATGACAATATTGCAGACCCGACTCACGCAGACCGATCATTCCCCCTCAGTGGCGGCGCAGTCGTACCGCCTTCTACGAACACTACATCATCACCCGCCTACACCGACGGAGCTGCAGACCAAACATCGACTTCGAACAACACGAGCCGCCCACCCATGACCAGCATGAACACTGGCACTGCAGGAGGCACAGCCGCTGCTTCTGGTGACGCCGCGCGCGCCAATCTGGGTCTTGACCGTTTCTCTGCTCTCGACCACTCTTCACACAGTCACTCTTTCAGAGGCGATCCTTGCGAGGCAGAGCCGGCCGAGAAAACGTTGCCTTTCGTCCCTGGCCCTCACGCTACTGTTGCTGCCAATATGCTGGATCCGCATGTCCCTGGAGAGTTCCCCAGAGATGATGGACTGGATCCCCACAGCAGCCAGGCAGGTCTTTCGGCTCCTCTACCGTCGGAGCCACGCACAGCATCACAGCTGCCCGAGCCAACTCATGATCACAACCGCAATCGTGAGGCGGCTGTCATCGGAGGTGTCGGTGTTGTCGGAGCTGCTGAGATCGGCGACCTCGCAGCGCACAAGAAAAGCACCACGACCGAACTACCGTCGACTCTATCTTCCCCAAGCGCCGCCTCGCCGCTTGGCTCCAACCCGACTCACCCCGAACCGTTGGGTTCTCACGGTGCGTTGCCTGATCGTACTGTACCTACTCAACAACCAGTGTCTTCATCGACTGTCGTCGACCCCGAAGATGAACACCATCACGGCCGCAACGCCGCTCTTCTTGGCGGAGGAGCTACCGCGGCTGGTCTTGGTGCATATGCGGCGACCAGGAACCACGAGCAGCAGCCCCTCGGTCCTTCCGCGACAGACTCGAGTGTACCGCAGTCGGGATCGTACCAGCCCATCGCTCAGTCTTCGCCTCAGCACGTGCCCGGCAACCCTCTCACCGGGAAACTTGATGCCCAGCCACAAACAGCGGGCTACCAGACCACCCAGCAGCCTCCTCTTGGTCAGGAGAAAGAGCACCACTATGGTCGCAACGCCGCACTCGCAGGTGGTGCTACTGCAGCAACTGGCGCAGCCGGCTACGCAGCATTGGACAGCGGCCGTGGAGACACAGGCCCAGCTTCCAAGACGATCGGTCCACACGACAGCAACATTGCCAATATTGTCGACCCTCGCGTACGTCCAGAGCCCGAGAAGATGAAAGATCACACCACTTCCGGACCTTGGCAGTCGGACACTCTCAACAAGCTCGACCCAAAGGTTGAATCCGATCCATACAAGGCGGACGTCAAAGCCCACGGCTACGCCACCCGTGAGCCCACTCTACCAGTGCAGCTGCAGCAGAATCAGCAGCAGCAAGTGCCTCTTGAGCAGGATAAGCAGCACCATTACGGCCGCGACGCTGCGCTAGTTGGAGGTACCGGCGCCGCAGCTTATGGCGCTTCGCAACTCCATGACAGACACGAGCAGGATCCTCTGACGCAGACTAAGCAGCACCAACAGGTCCCTCTTGAGCAAAACAAAGAACACCACTACGGCCGTGACGCTGCCCTTGTCGGTGGCACTGGAACCGCCACATACGGTGCTTCGCAGCTCCACGACAGGCGCGAGCAAGATCCTCTGATGCAGAACCAGCAGCAGCAGCAAGTTCCTCTCGAGCAAAACAAGGAACACCACTACGGCCGCGACGCCGCCCTCGTCGGTGGCACTGGAGCCGCGGCTTACGGTGCGTCTGAAGTCTACGACAAACATGAGCAAGAGAAACTTCTCAAGGAACAAGAGAAGCAAGCCAAGTACGAGGCCAAAGAGCACGATAAGGAACTCAAGCACGAGGCTAAGGAGCACGACAAGCAAGCCAAACACGATGCCCACGAAGCCGAAAAAGCCCGCAAGAAGGAGGAGGAGAGGATCGCGAAGGAAAACGAGAAGGCTGCGAAAGAGCATGCCAAGGAACAAGAGAAGCTCGAGAAACACCACGCCAAGGAAGCTGAGAAGGCCGAGGAGAAGAGGCTTAAAGAGCTCGAGAAGCTGGAGAAGGAGAAGGAGAAGGAGAATCAGAAGCTCGCCGCTGCTCGCGCCGATGAGGCCGAGGCGAAGCACAGGGAACACAACAAGCTACACAAGGACCCGCCAGAGGAGCGCGAGAAAAAGGATGGTATCCTGCACCGCATCTTCCACCACAAGCAGTATGAGAGGGAACGCCCTGAGGGACGTGGAGCCAGCTTTGACGATGAGAGGGAGAGGCCTAAGGGTTTGGAGTACAAGGATGCGGACGAGGAGAGGTTTGCCAGGCAGCATGAGCAGCTCGCGGCCAAGAGGAGTCTGGACGGCCCTGGCCACGCTGGCCTACCCGCCACGACTGCAGCTGGCGGCGTGGGCAGCACTGCCAATGATGGCATTGTGACCGAGCCTCACACCGGTCTGCCGATGAATGTCGGCAAGTACGGTAGTGGTGCGGGTGGTACTGACGGCGGGGAGCACATTGCTGGGTATGGCGAGCATGTTGCTGGGTACCATGCTAAGTGAGACTAGGGCTTTGGGGTGGGCGGAAGACTTGTTGATTGACTGATGATGGTGATTGCAGAGAAGCTGGATGACCGTTTCCTAATTCAAGTGAACCTCTGACGGACTGGGCGTTGGGGTATCGAGTATAGCGATTTGTAGTTGTGATTATGATTTCGAGTTCGAGTTTAACTTTCATGCTTATTATTCCCTGTTGGTAGCTTCGTGATGTTTGTAGTCAGTTCACGAATAGGAATGGCTGAAACCTATCACTTCTTGAACGAGATAGGTAGTGCATGCGACGTCTTGCGTCATGTCAGCCGTTTCTAAAAACACCTTTGCATAAACCATGGCGTTTTCGCACGTCTTCGATGCAGAGGTCGTGTCTCTTTCACTCCCCAATAGTTCGCCTCCTTTCTAGCAATGAAGTCCAGCTGCCCGGATAATTCAAGGGCTGCTTTGAATCCTTCTGTCGCGGAATGGAGAGTGGATCTCAAGTTAATAGACGTTTGGTCTTCGGGCCCGATCGCGCAGTACAATTCTTTGGTGTGAACTTGTGAGTGATAGGTTGAGTTTTGAAGGCTTCGGAGCTTCGTAATCGTTTCATTTGTTTCCTTTTTTGGTATGTGTGGTTTGTTGTTTACGTGAAGAATTACTCCTCGTCCTCGCCTTGGACGAAGGGGTTCTCGATCTCTTCGCTGCCGTCGACGGGCGAGATCAGGACTAGGAGTGTTCCGCGAGCGACAAGCAGGCCGAGTGAGCGGGTAGATGTGTTGCCCTCCTCGTCTGGGAAGATGTTAGTTTTCCTGTTTTCGATGCGTGTCTCCCAAATTACAAGGATCACAATTTTAACATACCACGAGTGACCTCATTCACGTTGTCGAGCACCAGGTTCATCAATTGGTCGTAGCCTTTGAGCGTGCCGGTCACTAAGAAATCAGAAAAATCAACATCAAACTCGTTCTCGTCTTCCTCTTCAGACAAGAGAACTCACCCTCTCTGCCACCGTTGAACTTGACCGTTACGGCCTTGTCCATGTACTTGTTCAGATCAAGGATGTTCTCCTTCTTGCGCTCGCCACCGTCTTTGGCGCCGGCTCCACCACCACCTCGACCGCCTCTGTCACCACCACCGCCACGTCCACGACCTCCACCACCACGGCCACCGGCTCGGAAGTTGCCGCGTTCAGACATTTGATTGTCCTTTTTTGTGAATGTTTTGAGTGGTATGTGTTGCTCGGGCGATGTGTCGTTGCTGTTGTTCGTGCCTCGCCAGCATGAGCCACGAGCTAGTCCAAATTTGAAAGATCACGTGATATTGATGGAGATGAGAGATGGACTGAGCGCCGCCGCCGCCAAACCGCGTCGGCTTGTCGTCCGCCGCACCCACAGTTGAGTCCACTGGCTGCTGTATGGACGAATCTATACCACGGAACAATCCTCAGTCGATTCCTCGCTTCTGCTCGCTGTGAGCGGAGGTCCCTGCAGCGTGGCAAACACATCAACACGCCAATACGCCAGCCATGTCCATTATGGAAGAAGCTATCCCCGACGTCGCCCGCCCGCCCTCTGTGGTCTTCTCACTGCCCTCGATTACCTATCCATCACCCTAGCCGTGCCACCGCCCGCCGATGCATACGCGCACCTTTCCCTTTCCTCTCTGCTGCCACTCACCCACCCACCCACCTGAGCCATCCACCCACCGTTCCCTTCCCTTCCCTTCCACGTCCCTTTCCCTCGACTCTTCCCCTCTCCTCCGGATTTTCCACTACCGCGCCACTGCCTACTGTAAGGTCAGTTAGGTACTGGCCCGGCATACGGCATGCTTGCTGCTACTCGCTGATGCACACAGCACAGCACGGCACAGCCTGGGCCCTGCCTGCCTTGCCTGCCTTGCCTTGCCTTTTCCCCCATGCTTGCCTGCCTGCCTGCCTGCCTGCCTGCCTGCCTGCCTGCCTGCCTGCCTGCCTGCGCGCTCCTCTTCAGCCCGCCCGCTCGCTCCGCTCAAGGCCGCGCCGCCAGCCCACGCACGCCTAGGTACGCTCACGCCCACACACAAGAGGCACCCACACCCACCCAAGCGCGAGCACACGTAGGTCCCGCCCGTCTCTCCTCCGCCCCGTCGCACCCTGGCTGCCTGCCCTGCCCTGGCCTCTCTTTCTCTGTTCGTTTCCTCTCCCTCCCTCTCACCATCTCCTCTCCACCCACCCACCCTCCCTCCCCTCTCGAGCTTCCCTCTTTCTCTTCCTTCCTCCTTCCTCCTTCCTACTTCCCTTCCTCTCTCGCACCATCACCCTCCTCTCTGTCACCTCTCATCATCCTCGCATGTGACAATAGCTGCAATGGACTCGGCTAGCCCCAGCTCTACCGGCCCAGCGCCTGTAATTGCTACGCCCTCCGACCCTGCCAGCGCTCTCAAACGCAAGAGAAGTCAAAGTCCCTCTTCTGCGACTCCTGCCGCTGCCCAGCAACATCCGATCGCAAAAGCTCCCAAAACCTCCAACACCAACCAGCTCAGCATAAATTATCTGGCCCGCCAACTTTCTGAAGACCTGCCTCTGATCAGCAAAGACGACACTCTGCCGAACCTACTCTCTTTGCTGTCATCCTACACCAGCATCCTTGACCGTCATGAGTCTCTGGCCTCCAACCTCGGCGCAAGGCCACTCGGTCCTATCCTGATCAAGCGCTTTGAGCGATGCTTCGATGCGCCGCCCAAAATTGTCGCGTCACACCACAAGGGTGCCGCTAGCAACCCAGACGACACCACACACAACATCACATGGCTTGAGGTCATCGAATTCGCCCGCTCGCATCCCGCCCAATTCACCCTCAGCACCTTCTCCGAAGGCCGACGAGTCTGTCAATTCTATTACCCGCAAAAGCAACTCCGCGTGCAGATCAGCGAGGAAGACTTTTTGTTTATCAACAGTGGAAGATGTCAGGAGCTCATCCCACCCTTGCCTATCTGGGAGGACGAAGAGAAAGAGGTTGGCACTTGCGACGTGCTCGAGGCGAAGCTCAAGGAACTTACGAATGCTGCCGACATGGTTGCAGCCCGGACGAGGCAGCTCGGCCATCGCTTGAAGGGAAGACGGTCTGCAATCCTTGAGAGAAGAGCAGAGGGTGGAAGCGGAACACCAGCAAAAGCCAATGCCTTGCAGACTACGACGGCACACCCCAGCTCCGCCGCCGCTGCTTTCACCGCTGTCAACAGTATCAATGGAAGGCCCAATGGCGACGCCTCTGAGCCCAATCTCGGCTCCTCGGCTGCAGTAAAGAATGATTTGTTGCGTCACTTTGAAGGCCTGCCACAGAATCAAGTGCAAGGCCGAACACAGGCAAGACAATCCGTAGCTGCAGGACACGATTCGATTTCGACATCCCATCGTCAGCCCGAAAATATCAACGTGATTCCTCGTGAGCAAGGTGACCGTTCTGGCTCGGTTGCATCCTCGTTATCTCCCGCAGCGAACAATCATTACACTGGCGACACCTCATACTACAATGATCAAAATCGACCCACTTCGGCGGCAGCACCGCCCGCGCACCGACCATCGTCGGGCAACGCTGCGAACTCATCCATCCCGCCATCTTACAACCCTACCAAACACAACTTTTCCCGCCCGTTGCCACCGGCTTTGGAGTCTAGTCAGCCCTTCAGACCTCTCTGTCAAGCTCACATGGACTCGATCCCGCGTGGCACACGTGTCATACCACCTTGCGACAGATGCAGGAGACTTAGAATGGACTGCGTAAAGAATCTCACAAGCTGTGGCGGATGCACACGCAAGCATGCCCGTTGCCACTGGCGCGACGTCACCCGCGAGGAGCTCGGAAACCTGGACATGAACATGGACGGGTCCTACAACTTGGGCGACGATGGCGAGGGCTATGCTTACACGAATGGACATGACGAATCTGATGATGACGATGATGACGACAGCAACCCTTTAGAAGACTTGGAGGCGTTGGAAGAACAAGAAGAAGGCCTCAGAAATGCTAGAGAGCTTTCTAGGATGGCATGGGAAGAGGGCATTAAATCTGCCGCGTCCGAAAATGGGGGAACGCAGGCTGAGGATCAGGGCCGCCCCGAAAGTGGCGAAGAGCAGGTTTCCTCTAAAGCAGTCTCGCCGCGTACGACAAACACAGGCGCCGAGCAGCCCACGTCAGCATCGACAGTGGACACCCACCAACCTGCTAGCGACCTGTCCGACTCGCCCAAAACTGCTTCCCCGGTCGTCCTGCCACCAACTGCGGTCTCTCCAGCTCCTGCTGCCACCAAAGAATACATGCCTTCTGTAGGAGGGTTCAGAGCTGTCAACGGGAACGGAAACGGTCCCAACACTGGATGGAGGGACTGAGGTTGTTGAAACAATGTAAGGCTTTTTTCTGTTTTATCTTTTTGTTCACAGCGTCTAAGACTTTACGATGCGGATCGACTTTGTTGACGTATATACCCCTGGCGCCGTTGTTATATGCTACTGTTATTTTACGGAATCCAAAGCTCTTTACCCCTCAAATCGAATTGAAGCTTCCAGATCAAGATTAATCCTTTTCAGGCTATCCTTCTATGTTCCTCCCGGTTCGCTGAGATTGTCGTTGGTAGGATTCGAGTTGCTGCATCTCCTTCATTTCCACCAGTCGATCCCCCGCTCATGCCCCGCGATGCCTCTATAACAAGCTCAATCATAACTTGACCTGCATTTATCCATACGAGACCTGGTCTTCACGAAGGTAAAGATCGTCAATGCACCGCTACACAGCTACATCGCTTGCAGCACTGCTATGTATGAGAAAGGTACAAGTAAGTCGCTCCTCGCAACATACGCCCGCTATCTTGTTCTGGCAGTTCGTGTCAGCCTCCAACACTTGCTTCAAAAATATGGTTTCACTACCGTGGACAACCTTGTGTCTACTGGCAACCTTTGCCCACGCGGACTTTTACGTATCCCTCAATGGAAGCGATGCTGCCGCGGGCACGGCTCATGCGCCTTTCAGATCTCTTGAACGGGCCCAGAAAGCTGTGCGAGGTGTTAAAAACACCACGGATGATGATGTTAGAGTTTACATCGCGCCCGGGACTTACTACCTGGATCAGGCGTTGCTGTTTACGGATCTTGATTCGGGTAATAACGGTCACAAAGTGGTCTGGGAGGCACAGGATATGGACAAAGGTGTGAATATCTCTGGCGGGTATCACATGACCAACTGGACTCTCGCAAACATTGGCAGGGGAATTTATTCTGCTCCAGCGCCGTCTGGACTCAAGACCCGCCATTTCTTCGCCGATCAGAAACACGCACAACGAGCTCACCACGCCCTCAATCGCACATGGCTTGCCAACAATACCGACGGCTACTGGATAGTCAACGACCAGGCCGAGTTCCTTTTGACCATGGAGGGCCTTGACCAAGCAGAGATTCACAGTCTCGGATCGTTCACGACTCGTTTCAGCCCAATATCGCACGCCGCGGACAACAAAACTCTGGTCATGAAGCAGCCTGCTTGGAACAACAATGGCATCGGCTATGATACCATCTCGAGACCGGACGTCAGCCATGGCTTCTTCGTGGAGAATGCGTTAGCCCTCCTAGATGAAGAAAACGAGTGGTATCTGAACACGACGTCCGAGATCGTGTACTACAAACCTCCCAATGGCACCGATATCAGGTCTATGTACCTTGTACTCGGAAGCTTGGAACAGCTGTTGGTTGTAGGTGGTACCTATGACAGACCGGTTCACGACATCACGTTCAAAGGATTCAATTACATGCATACTACATGGAGTACGTACGAAAACCCTACCCTGCTACCACATGACATGACAATCTGACTAGACAGACCTCCCATCGAGTGACGTCGGCTACGTCGACCAACAAACCGGCGGCTTCATCGGACTGAACGAGAGCTACACAGTATTCGAGTCTTCAAGGCCATACTGGTGGCAAGTGCCCGGCGCGATCCAAGTTAGTGCTGCTAGCAACATCCTCTTCCAAAACGGAAGTCTCTCTGCGTCTATGGGCGGGTTTGGGATCGGAAACGACCCCAACGCTCACATTACCGGAGTCGGCCTAGGTACATCTAATATCGAAATCAGTGGCATGTACTTACACCAGACCGGCTCCAACGCGATTTCCATGGGTGGCATCCAGGCAGACGCTCATCACCCCTCCGATCCACGCATGATCAACAAAGACAGCACAATCACAGAGAACATCTTCGCCGACGTAGCTAAGACGTTCAACTCAGGCGTCGCGGTCTTTGTCAGCTACACCACAAGAACCCAAATCACCCACAACGACGTCTCTAACGTGCCTTATTCCGGAATCTGTTACGGCTACGGCTGGGGTTCCAATGACGCTGGCGGCAGTCCCGAATATCTTAGACGGGGTCTGTACAACTACCAACCCATCTACGATTCCCCAACAGTAATGACCGGCGGGATCATCAGCGGCAATCTAATCAACAATTTCGGCATCACGCACTCTGACCTTGGAGGCATTTATACCCTATCTGCCAGTCCAAACACCACGATTTCGGAAAACTGGGTCTTTGACTCTCCGAACGGAGCCGCAATCTACAACGACGAAGGCTCCCGCTTTTACCATGCCGACAACTCTGTCTTCAATACCACAGCTTTCTGGCTTCAGCGCAATGAGCGTGCGAATTACACTACCGGTAACATGACTTATACCAACATCGCTTCTACCATTCCGTTCGATCCGACTCTTGCGACAAATCAGTGGGGTGATCGTTTGATCAACATTACGCAGTGGACTTCTTTTGAGAATTTGACGCAGGCACACAAGGATGTTGTTTTCAATGCGGGCATTCCGGTTGGGCAAAGGGCTGGAAGGCCGGTTAGTGTTCATCAGGAGAGGTTTTGAGAGGGGTTCGTGTGGTCTCGGGGTTTTGGCTGAGGAGGTTCTTGTCATGCAATGAGAGTGATGCCTGATTTATCCTCAGCACAGCTGCAACGAGATATTATCCAGCCTCTCCTGCCCATCTTTAACCTCCTCATCGTGCCATCCATTACTCAGCCCATTTCTTCCATGCCCATTGACGTTGAAGTCCCCGTCACCACTCTTCGGTGCCCTCCAAATCATCGCTGCCGAAGGGTGATCTTCACATGGCTCCCGCTGTCCTTTGGTCTCGGTCAGATTCTCGCGATAGGTACCGCCTGGAACTGCGTAGTCGTTCCAGAAGATCCCGCGCCGCTGGAGTTCGGGAATCAGGAGTTCGATAACGTCGGTGAAAGTGCCGGGCATGAGGGCGTAGGCCTGGGAGTGTTAGACTTGGTGAGACGTGAAGGGAAGTGGTTGAACTTACGATGTTGAAGCCGTCGACATCTCCTTCTCTCACCCAACGTTCCATCTCGTCGGCAACTGTTTCGGGTGTACCGACGCTTGTCGCTCCTAGGCCACCAACTGGGAGAAACGACCAGTCAGCAACAATTCTTGAGCCAGATGGCTTCATCTCGAGTAACTCACCCATAATATGCTGCGCCAGCGTCTTCTTCGTCCACTTTCCCCCATTAACATCCGGCGCCGTCCTGATCAAGTTCTTGATATATCCCTGGATCGCATTGCTTTTAACATACCTCAACTCCTCGTCCTCCCCATAAGGCTCCATATTCACTCCCGTCCAGCCTCCAAACAACGCCAACGCACCCTCGTAATCACCATACTGCACCAAATCCCGGTACTTGGCGTCCGCTTCTTCCTGCGTGCGTCCTAAAATCGGACAGAACTTGGCCAGCACTTTGAGACCGGCGGGGTCCCTTCCGTTCTTCACCATCTGAGCCCTCACATCCGCCACCGAATCCTTGACGCCTGCGGGACTGTGTGTCGACACGAAAATTGCTTCGGCATGTTTGGCTGCGAACGCCCGTCCGGCCGTACTCGTTCCCGCTTGCATTATTACAGGCGTCCGTTGAGGCGAAGGCTGGCAGATGTGCGGGCCGGGGACTGTGAAGTATTTACCCTTGTGGTTGATTTCACGCACGAGATCAGGGTCGGTGTAGACGGATGTTTTGCGGTTTAGCTGGACGGCGTCGGAGCGCCAGGACGAGTTCCAGAGTTTGTACACGACGGACATGTATTCCTCGCAGATGGCATAGCGCTCGTCGTGCTCGGGTTGGTTGGCGCCGTTGGTTAGGTTGCGGGCGGCGCTGTTGAGGTAGCCGGTTACGACGTTCCAGCCGACTCTGGAGGGGAGGTGTTCAATCTTTGGTGATTTGTGCTGACAGGGTGAAGGGAGACTTACCGACCACCAGTGAGATGGTCTACGGTGCTCAGTCGCCGGGCTAGGTGATATGGTTGTTCGTAGGATGTTGAAATGGTGCAGCCGAACCCCAAGCTCTCAGTCGCGGCTGCCATGGCGGGAACAAGAGAAAGAGGTTCATTGACCGGCCATTGGGCTCCAGATTTCGCGGCGTGTGAGAGCGTATTGCCATAGACGTCGTAACCACCGAGGACATCTGCAATGAACATGCCATGGAATTTGCCCTTCTCTAGTTGCTGAGCGAGGTTGATCCAGTGCTTGACCGAGTTGAAATCTGCAGAACGATCGTCGGGGTGTTTCCAGAGGCCGGGACTTTGATGACCGGAGCCTTCTTTTTGTCAGTGGATGTGAAGCTGTGAGATACTAGGTTGTATCGATTTTGAAGACATACACATTTCAACGAAGGCATTTAGCACCAGTCGCTTCTTGGGCCGGCCTTCGCCGTTGATAGCCACATCTTGAGGCCCGGTTACCATGCTGTAGATGACGAAGCTTTCCGAGAAGATAAAAGATAGAATGCAAATATCAATGGAAGACACTTTCTACTGTACCTGCACCTGTGTCGTCTGCAAGGCGATATGGTGCAATGTAGAGCGGGGCCCGGCAATATGGCGTGCTTATTTCATCGGTAAATCGGCTGAGTGACATTCGACAAGCAACATCGGTGCAACTCATCTGTATCAGACGAACGTGATGTTGATTGCCCGAACGAGCTGTCTATATCGTCTCGGAGCATCTGATGATGTTTCTGAAAATAAGGTGATGGCTCGACAAAGACGAGACAAGCCACATGAGCATGGCCGCCGTCGGAGAAAGTCGCGTAGATCCCTCAGACGACTCACAAAGACTCATCCAAATCGCTTGAACACCTTGGCATCAGCTGAATATAGAACTTCGAGCAAGGAGATGCTCCTCCAAAGTTCACACTGAGCGGTGTTCAACGACCATGGCGACCGAAGTCATCACCCTCAGCGATTTGGCCACAGCCGACTCGACACAGCCAAGGCCGATACATGCTAGCAACTACCAACAACCATTGCGACAGTCGTCCCAGCCGCGACCATCGAGAGAAGGAAGCCAACATGAATCAACCACAGCTATTTCATCAGAAAGCCGACCCGCGCCCAACTTACAAACCATCGATGACCAAACATCTCGTCTGCCCTTCCGCCGATTAATGCTAGTCTACGCCTGTCTCGCAACCGCTTACTTCACATCCACCCTCGACATCAACGCCGTAGCGACCGCTCTCCCAGTGATCGGAGACTCGCTCAGCGCAGGCCCTACGATAACATGGGCCGGAACAGCCTATCTCATGGGTCAAGCCGCCTGCCAGCCACTCTACGGCAGACTGTCTGACGTCTTCGGCCGCAAACTGATCTTGATGCTCTCTCTCGGCTTCATCATCTTCGGCGGCATACTCTGCGGTTTCGCCCGAACGCCTACATGGCTGTACATCTGCCGAGCGATCAGCGGCGTTGGGGGCGGTGGAGTCAGTTCTGTGGTGCAGATCGTTGTCAGTGATCTCGTGAGTATGCGAGACCGAGGCAAGTATCAGGGCCTCTTGAGCACAGCTATCGGGCTAGGATCATGCACTGGACCTTTCATTGCTGCCGAGATGTTGCGCAGGGGCGGTGAGGCTTGGAGGTGGATTTTCTGGATGCCGCCCATCATGGCGAGTGTCTGCTTGGTTTGCATGTATTTCTTGTTGCCACTGAAGCCGGTGACGGGGAGTTGGAGCGACAAGCTGCGCAAGATCGACTGGACTGGTCTGGTGTTGGTTGTGACGGCTATGGTGTTCCTTTTGGTAAGTGGTATGCCATAAATGCCTTTGATGAGAGGCTGACAGTACTCCTCAGCTACCTATCAACTCCGGCGGTTCGACATGGCCTTGGAACAGCGCAATGGTCATATCAATGCTGTGCATCGGCGCCATTAGCTGGCTTCTGTTCTTCGTCGTCCAGAAACGCGTGGCCAGGATCCCGATCATCCCTCTGCACTTGTTCACGCAACGATCAACGTTGATCCTCTTCCTTCAGGCTCCGGCCTACGACTTCGTCTGGCAGGTGAACCTGTATTTCTTGCCATTGTACTTTCAAGATGTCCGGGGCTACACGGCGCTGCAGACGGCTACGCTCTTGTTGCCATTGCTGGTGACGCTCAGCGTTGCTGGCGCGGTATCTGGTCCATTGATGACGAAGTTTGCAAGGTACCTCTCTCTCTTTCTGGTCGGATTGCGTGCGCTCGAACACTGACATCTATGTAGATATGGCCCGGTTCTGTGGATCGGATTTGCGTTTTGGCTGCTTGGAGTCGGATTGAAAGTCAACTTTTCACGCACCGTTCCGGTCTGGGCAGAGGTCTTAACTCTCATCGTCGAAGGCATAGGAATCGGCTTCGTGCACCAGCCTGGTGAGTTCGACATTCCAGTTGTTCACCTTTGCCAGGGCCATACTGACCATGCTGTAGCTCTTGTCGCTTTGCAAGCGCTCTGCAGACCACAGGACCGCGCTGTTGCCACATCCACACGCAATCTGATGAGGATGCTAGGCGCTGTGACTGGCCTAGCCGTCAGCACGGCAGTACAGTACGCGGTCACAAACTCTGCACTTCCCAGTGGTACCGAGCTCTCCAGCGTAGAGACAGCAGACGTTCTGGTCGAAGCAAAGATGAAAGGCATAAGGGCTGTCTTTATCATCATGGTCCCGCTGATCGCGATGTGTGGTCTCAGCTGCTTCTTCGTCCCCAACACTGCACTCCTAGGCGATGAGAGGCAAGTTGTCGAAAGAGAAGTACCGGCAAGGCGCGAGTGAACAAGATTCGAAGTGGTTTCCTTCTTCTCTCCTGGACATTACATCTGTCGTAAGTGTATATATACATGTAGTACAAAACATAGAGGAGAGTGGTATATTAAAAATCAAGTTCTTGCCACCCTCTCGAACGTGACGCGTCGTTATCCCAAGTCCCAGCCAACGCCTTCGAGTGTGTGTGATGTACAGAACTAGCATGGCCTTCGCGACCGGTCCACAATCCTGATCCGAGATCCGCTAGGTCTCTCTTCGCACCAGGCTAGAGCAGGCAGCTCGGGAGTCTTCTTACCACTGAAAGTGCCCAACAGCCAATCAGTGACACTCACCACTCTCGTCTTGTCCCAATTGCCGCCCTGCTCGGTATGCTCAATGGTGTGCTTCACAATCCGCCCTTGCTCATCAAATTCAAATATGAAAATGCCGCAAAATTCCTCAGCCTCGTTCTCGTGAGCGTCTCCGTTCCGAGTGCCGGAAATGAAGTTCTTGATCTTGTCCATCGGGTCTTTTGCTCGGATTCCGACACCCCGATATATTCCGCCTGTCCCATCGCGGTGTTCAGTTTTGCCGCATGTCTTCCATTTCACAATCAGCTTCTCCTCCCTGTTCGCATGTGGTGTCGTGCTGCCACCATGGCGCACCATGCGTTCGGACAGGATCGTGAGCTTCACGTTGCCAACGAGCGGCATACGGCCCCAGGCTACAGGTGCTGTCCATAATGCGGCGACATATGCTATCCTCCCAGAAACAGTGGGGAGGTGTGGATGGGTCGACGGGAAGAGGTGGAGGGTGATGCGAGGTGAGAGCGTCTCGGACGGAAGTGGGGTCTGTAGAAGGGTTGGGAGGTTTTCGTGGAGGACTTTGATAGCTGCGCTACATCAGTATGAGATACAACACTGTAGAGAAGCGGTCAAACCTACTCTTCCCGAGCTGTAAAGTCCGCTCATCTGGCGGCTTGTTGTTGTCGCCGCCGCCGCCGCC
>Ga0265798_10000871_pt1 | contig 48502 bp, 39 predicted proteins | sample P3T30metagenome_FD_192430 | JGI IMG/M metagenome (GOLD analysis project Ga0265798, IMG submission 192430) | Plant litter microbial communities from East Loma Ridge, Irvine, California - P3 T30 | ecosystem: Environmental > Terrestrial > Plant litter > Unclassified | place: USA: California...
CGCCCGTCGTCGGCTGACCCGGGCGCCGGCCCCGCCGCCGGGTGGGCCGGTCACGGCGTCGGCCCGGGCTCCGGGGCGGGGCCGACCCGGGCCTCCTGCCCGCACGCGAGAGCGCCGGGCCCGAGGGCCCGGCGCTCGCCGGAGGGGGCGGGGGCGGTCAGCCCTGCTGCGGTGCCTCGCCGGAGGGACGGCGCCGACGGCTGCGGCTGCGACGAGGAGCGGCCGAGCCGCCGCCCTCGGCGGCGGCGGCGCCGGTGGTCGTGGCCGCGTCGGCGACCGGCGCGGACGCCGCCTCGCGCGGACGGTCGCCGCCGCGCTGCCGGCCGCGCGAGCGACCGCCGCCGTCGCCCGAGCGCTCGCCCGACCGCTCGGTCGAGCCCTCGCGGCGCGACGGGCCCGAGGCCGCGGCGGCGCTGGCCGACGAGGCCTTGAGGCGCCCGCGCGTGCCGGCCGGGATGTCGAGGTCGGTGTAGAGGTGCGGGCTCGACGAGTACGTCTCGACGGGCTCGGGGATGCCCATGTCGAGGGCCTTGTTGATGAGGGCCCACTTGTGCAGGTCGTCCCAGTCGACGAAGGTGACGGCGATGCCGGTCTTGCCGGCGCGGCCGGTGCGGCCGGCGCGGTGCAGGTAGGTGTCGTGGTCGTCGGGCACGGTGTGGTTGATCACGTGCGTGACGTCGTTCACGTCGATGCCGCGCGCGGCGACGTCCGTGGCGATGAGGATGTCCTTCTTGCCCGCCTTGAACGCCGCCATGGCCCGCTCGCGCTGCTCCTGGTTGAGGTCGCCGTGCACGGCCGCCGCGTTGAAGCCGCGGTCGTTGAGCTCTTCGACGATCCTCGCGGCGGCACGCTTGGTGCGCGTGAAGACGACGGTCTTGCCGCGGCCCTCGGCCTGGAGGATGCGCGCGACGACCTCGTCCTTGTCGAGCGAGTGCGCGCGGTAGACGACGTGCTTGATGTTGGCCTGCGTGAGGCCCTCGTCGGGGTCCGTCGCCCGGATGTGCACCGGCCTCGTCATGAACCGGCGGGCGAGCGCCACGATGGGGCCCGGCATCGTCGCCGAGAAGAGCATGGTGTGGCGGGTGGCCGGCACCTGCTGGAAGATCTTCTCGATGTCGGAGAGGAACCCGAGGTCGAGCATCTTGTCGGCCTCGTCGAGCACGACCTCCTGCACCTGCTTGAGGTCGAGGAGGCGCTGGCCGGCCAGGTCGAGGAGGCGCCCGGGGGTGCCGACCACGATCTGGGCCCCGGCCTTGAGCTGCTCGACCTGGCCCTCGTAGGCCTTGCCGCCGTAGATGCTGACGACGGAGGTCGGGCGGTTCGACGTCGCTACCTCGAGGTCCTCCGCCACCTGGACGCAGAGCTCGCGGGTGGGCACGACGACGAGCACCTTGACGCCGGGTGCGGGGTCGGCGCCGATGCGCTGGATGATGGGGAGGCCGAAGCCGAACGTCTTGCCGGTGCCCGTCTTGGCCTGGCCGATGATGTCCTGGCCGCTGAGGGCCAGCGGGATGGTCTGGGCCTGGATGGGGAACGGTTCGACGATCCCCTTCGCCGCCAGTGCGTCGACCATGTCCTGGTCGATCGCGAGGTCTGTGAAAGTCACGTGGTCGCCTGTCTCGTTGAGGGATCCACGACAGTTTAGCGGCTCACGCGGCCCTGTCCTGCGACCCCCTAGGCTGTACGGGTGGTGTCATGGCCGGGCCGAGGAGCGAGACGGGGCGTCGCCGCCCGTCCGCGACCGCGACAGGCGGCCAAGCCCCTGCGGGTCGCGCGGGTCGAGCTCGGCGAGTTCACGCCCGACCTCGCCGTGTACCTGGGCCAGGCGGCCTACCTGCAGCTGTCCCTCTTCGAGGCGCTGGGCCGCGCGGCCTCCCTCGCGCCCCACGTCCGCGCGAAGGCCGTCACCGGGCGCGTCGCCACCTCCACGCTCGCGCGCCACGAGGGCATCCTCGCCGAGCTGCGCCGCACGGGCCTCGACGAGGCCGAGGCGATGGGGCCCCACGCGGGTGCCGTCGACGAGTTCCGCCGGCGCACCGCGGGTCGCGACTGGTACGAGGCGATCCTCGCGAGCTACGTGAGCGCGGGCCTGCTCAACGACGTCTTCTCCCGGCTCGCCGCCGGACTGCCGGCGGAGCACCGGACCCGCGTCGCCGCAGTCCTCGACCCCGGCGACGACGACCAGGTCATCGTCGCAGAGCTCTCCCGGGCCTTCGAGGCCGACCCGAGGCTCGCCTCGCGCCTGGCCCTCTGGGGGCGCCGTCTCGTCGGCGACACGCTCCTCGTCGCCCGTGCCGCCATCGAGGCGTCGCACGAGTCGGCCGACGACGAGCGCCTCGAGCCCGTGTTCACCGAGCTCATCGCCGCGCACACGCGCCGCATGGACGCCCTGGGCCTCACGGCCTGACGAGCGGACGGCCGACCGAGCGGACGGCCCGGCGACCGGAAGGCACGACGAACGGTCAGGAGCGGACGAGCCTCGCGAAGAGATCGACGTCGGCCCGGCGGCGACGGCCCACGCTTGCCAGGGGCACGACGAGGGCGGTGGCCAGGACCAGCACGGTCGTGACGAGCCAGGGCCACGCCGTGTCGGGCCGGAGTCCCGCCCAGGTCAGGGCGACCCAGGCCACCCCTGCCACGGCGACCGTGAGGCCGGGCACGAGGAGGAGCCCGCGCGTGTCGCGGCCCGGCAGCGCGGCGTGGGCGAGGAAGCCCAGCAGGAGCGCGCCGACCGCGACGAGGACGAGCTCCACCGTCAGCTCACGAAGCCGACGCGGCGGTTCTCCTCCGAGCCGACCTCGACGTAGGCGAGGGACGCGGTGGGGACGATGAAGGTCTTGCCCTTCGAGTCCGAGAGCGTGACGTGCGTGCCGCCGCCGGCGAGCGCGTCGGCGACGACCTTCTCGACCTCGGACGCGCTCTGCGACGTCTCGAAGGTGATCTCACGGGGGCTGTTGGCGATGCCGATGCGAATGTCCACGTCGTCACGATAACCGACCCCTGCCCGCCGGGGCCCCGCGTTCACCGACAGCGCACGGCACGGGACCGACGGTGGACGTCGCTACCGTGGTGGACGTGCCCCTCCCCGCCTCCGGCGCCCCTGCCGACGTGACCGCCGCCCCCGCACCGGTGCGGCTCGACGCGGCGCAGCGCGCGGTCGTCGAGCTGCCCGACGGCACGACCGCGGCCGTCGTCGGGGCGCCCGGGTCGGGCAAGACGACGACCCTCGTCGAGCTCGTCGTCGACCACGTCCGGCGTCGCGGCCACGGTGCGGACTCGGTGCTCGCCCTCACGCCGTCGCGCACGACGGCGACCCTGCTCCGGGACCGCATCGCGCGCCGGCTCGACGTCCCCACGCCCGGACCCCTCGCCCGCACCGTGAGCTCGCTGGCCTTCGACGTCGTCGGCCACGCGGCCCGGCTCGCCGGGCAGGTCCCGCCCACCCTCGTCACGGGCGGCGAGCAGGACGCCGTCCTGCGCACGCTCCTCGCCGGCCACGAGGCGGCGGGCACCGGGCCCGCCTGGCCGGAGCACCTCGGGCCGCAGGTGCGGGCACTGCGCGGCTTCCGCACGGAGCTGCGCGAGCTGCTCATGCGCGCCACCGAGCACGGCGTCGACGGCGACGGACTCCGCCGGCTGGGCTCGGCTCTCGACCGCCCCGAGTGGGTGGCCGCGGCCGACTTCGCCGACGAGTACCACGACGTCCTCGGGGCGTGGCGCGGCGCGCACCTGGACTCCGCCGAGCTCGTCGACTACGCCGTCGCGGCCCTCGACCGGGGCGAGACCGCCCCACCGGTCGAGGGCCTGCGCCTGGTCGTGCTCGACGACGCGCAGGACGCCACCGAGTCCACCCTCGCCCTGCTGAGGGCGCTGGTCCGGCGGGGCGTCGCCGTGGTGGCCTTCGGCGACCCCGACCTCGCCACGACGTCGTACCGCGGGGGGTCGCCCGACGTCCTGGGCCGGCTCGGGGCGCGGCTGGGCGTCGACGACGTGACGACGCTGCACCTCGAGCGCGCGCACCGACAGGGACCGGCGCTCCGCGACCTCGTGCAGCGGGTCACCGGTCGGATCGGCACGGCCGCCGCCGGCCGGCAGCACGCCGCCCCCGCCGGCCGCGCGTCCGACGAGCCGGAGGGGTCCGATCCCGTGCCGCCCCTGCTCACCGTGCGTGCGGACAGCCCCGCCCACGAGGTCGCGAGCGTCGCGCGCGTGCTCCGCGAGCACCACCTCCTGCGCGGCGTTCCCTGGTCGCGGATGATGGTCGTCGTCCGCAGCGGCGGGCAGGTCGAGGGCGTCGCCCGGGGCCTCGGCTCGGCCGAGGTGCCGACGCGCACGTCCCTCGCGGGGCGGGCGGTCCGCGACGAGCACGGCGCGCGCCACCTCCTGCTCGCGGCCTCGGTCGCCGTCGGCCGCGACCCGCTCACGCCCGACGTCGCGGCGGAGCTGCTGCTGGGCCCGCTGGCCGGCTTCGACGCCCTCTCGCTCCGGCGGCTCCGGCTGGCCCTGCGCTCCGAGGAGCTCGCGGCCGGCGGCACGCGGGGCGCCGACGAGCTGGTGGTCGAGGCCCTCGGCGGCGCCGGGCGCTTCGCCACCATCGACTCCCGCCCGGCCGCGCGGGCCGGCCGCTTCGCCGCGAGCCTCGACCGCGCGCGCCGCGCGGCCGCCTCGGGCGCGAGCATCGAGGAGGTCCTGTGGGGGCTCTGGGAGCGCAGCGGCCTGGCCGCCGAGTGGACGGCCCGGGCGGGCGGGCACGGCGTCCTCGCCGCCGAGGCGGACCGCCACCTCGACGGGGTGGTGGCGCTGTTCACGGCGGCCAAGCGGTTCGTCGAGCGCAGCCCCGAGGCCCCGGCCGTGGGGTTCCTCGACGCGCTGCTCGGGGCCGAGGTGCCCGAGGACACCCTCTCGCCGCAGGCCCGGGCCGAGAGCGTGCTCGTGTGCAGCCCCTCGGGAGCGGTCGGCACCGAGGTCGACGTCGTCGTGGTGGCGCGCCTGCAGGACGGCGTCTGGCCGAACCTCCGGCTCCGCGGGGCCCTGCTGGGCCCCGACGAGCTCGCGCTCGCGGCCGAGGGCGTCGACCCGCGGTCCGCCGCGGCCTCCTCCGTCGACGCGCGCGGCGCCGTCCTGGCCGACGAGCTGCGCCTCTTCACCGTCGCGGTGTCGCGGGCGACGCGGCAGGTCGTGCTCTCCTGCACCGAGAACGACGACGAGGCGCCGTCCCCCTTCCACCGCCTCCTGCCGGGCGACGTGCCCCCGGCACCGACCGGGCACCCGCTGTCGCTGCGCGGCCTCGTGGGGCACCTCCGGCACCAGCTGGTGACGACGCGGTCGCCGGCGGCGGCCTCCGAGGCGGCGTCGTCGCTCGCCAGGCTCGCCGACGAGGGCGTGGCCGGCGCGGCGCCCGACGAGTGGTGGGGCCTGCTCGAGCCGAGCACGACCGCGCCGCTCGTCGACCTCGACGACCCCGAGGCCAGGGTCCCGGTCTCGCCGTCCCAGCTGGGCTCCTTCGAGGAGTGCCCGCTGCACTGGTTCGTCGACCGCTTCGGCGGGGGAGCCCCGACGGCCTCGATGGGCCTGGGGACGGTCCTGCACGCGGCCCTCGAGGACGCCCCCACGATCGACGCCGACGCCCTCTGGCGCATCGTCGACGAGCGCTGGCACGAGCTGCGCTTCGAGTCGCCGTGGATCGGCGAGGCCGAGCGTCGCCGTGCCCGCACGATGACCGACGCGCTCGCCGCGTACCTCCGCGACGCCGTGGCCGAGGGCCGCAGCCTCCTGGGGGCCGAGTCCCGGTTCGAGCTCGACGTCGCACCGGCTCGCGTGCGGGGGTCGATCGACCGCGTCGAGCGCCTCGCCGACGGCAGCGTCCTCATCGTCGACCTCAAGACCGGGCGCAGCGCGCCGACCGGAGCCGCGGTGCAGGAGCACCCGCAGCTCGCCTCGTACCAGCTCGCCCTGGCGTCGGGCGCGGTCGAGGCCGCGGGCGACGACGCGGTGAGCGGGGGAGCGTCGCTGCTGTTCGTCTCGCACGGAGTCCGGGGCAGGCCCTACCGGGAGTCCCGGCAGGGCGTGCTCGACGAGGAGGGGCTGGACGCCTTCCGCGAGCGGGTCCGTGCGGCGGCGCGGGGCATGGCCGGGGCGGTCTTCGTGGCCCGGCTCGACGAGCACTGCGAGGGGCGCCACGGGGGACCGTGCCGCATCCACGTGGTCGGCGACGTGACGGGGGAGCGGCGATGACCGACGACGGCGGGCGGCCCCTCAGCGCCGTCGACATCGCGCGGCTGCTCGGCAGGCCGGAGCCGACGCCCGAGCAGCAGGCCGTCGTCGAGGCTCCGCTCGAGCCCGCGCTCGTCGTGGCCGGCGCGGGCAGCGGCAAGACCGAGACGATGGCCAACCGCGTGGTCTGGCTGCTGGCCAACGGCCACGTGGCGGTCTCGCAGGTGCTCGGGCTGACCTTCACGCGCAAGGCCGCGGGAGAGCTCGGCGAGCGGGTCCAGGCGCGCATCGGCGACCTCGAGCGCCTCGGGCTGCTCGCCCAGGCCGCCGATCCCTTCGACGTGCCGACCGTGAGCACCTACAACGCCTTCGCGAACGGCATCTTCCGCGACAACGCGCTGCGCGTGGGCCGGGAGGCCGAGTCGCAGGTGCTCGGCGACGCCTCCGCCTGGCAGCTCGCCCGGTCGCTCGTCGTCGCGAGCACCGACGAGCGCCTGGCCGGGCTGGAGCGCTCGGTCGACTCGCTCACCGAGGCGGTCCTCCGGGTCGCGCACGCCCTGAGCGAGAACGTCGTCGAGGCGGCACCGGTGCGGCGCTTCGCGGACGAGTTCCTCGACCTGGCGAGCCTGCCGTCCACGAAGGGGACGCCCTACAAGGCCGTGCTCGACGCCGTCGGCAGCGTGCGGGCCCTGCCCCCGCTGCTCGACCTCGCCGAGCGCTTCGCCGCCGAGAAGGCCCGGCGGGGCCTCGTCGAGTACTCCGACCAGGTGGCCCTCGCGCTCGAGGTCTGCGAGACGGCGCCCGACGTCGTGTCCGAGCTGCGCGACCGCTACCGGGTGGTGCTGCTCGACGAGTACCAGGACACCAGCGTCGTCCAGACGCGACTGCTCTCGCGCCTCTTCGCGGGGACCGGCGTCATGGCCGTCGGCGACCCCCACCAGTCCATCTACGGCTTCCGGGGCGCGAGCGCGGCCAACCTCGGGCGCTTCCCCGTCGACTTCGGGGCCGCCCCGGGTTCGGGCTACAGCCTGTCGACCAGTTGGCGCAACGCCGAGCAGGTGCTCGAGGCCGCGAACGCCGTCGTCGCCGAGCTCGGCCGGTCCGCGGACGCGGTGGTGGGCCGTCTCGAGCCCCGGCCGGCCGCGCCGCGGGGCTCGGTCGAGGTCAGCTGGCAGCAGACCCTGCCGCAGGAGGCCGCTGCCGTGGCGGACTGGTTCGCCGCACGCCTCGCGGTGCCGCACGACGACGGGACGTCGCGCTCGGCGGCCCTTCTCTTCCGCTCGAAGCGCACGCTGCCCGTGTTCGTCGAGGCCCTCGCCGCGCGGGGCGTCCCGCACCACGTGCTCGGCGTGGGCGGCCTGCTGCAGCGTCCCGAGGTGGTCGACCTCGTGGCCTGCCTGCGGGTGCTGCACGACCCGGCGGCCGGCTCGGAGCTCCTGCGGCTCCTCACCGGCTCCCGCTGGCGGCTCGGCGTGGCCGACGTCGGCGCCCTCCGCGACCTCTCCTCGTGGCTCTTCTCGCACGACCACGCCCAGCAGCGCCTCGACGACGCCGTGGCCCAGCGCTTCCGCGCGTCGGTCGCCGCCGGCGAGCACGGCTCCATCGTCGACGCCCTCGACTTCGTGACCACGGCGCCGGAGGACCACGGCCGGCTCGGGGCGTTCAGCCCCGAGGGGCTGCGCCGCCTCCGGGCGCTCGGCGCCGAGCTGCAGTTCCTGCGAGGGCGCGTCGGCCTCGACCTGCTCGACCTCGTGACGCTCGTCGAGCAGGAGATGCTCCTCGACGTCGAGGTGCAGGCCGCCACGGGTGCCGGGCACGGCGGGCCCTGGCTCCAGGCCTTCCACGACGAGCTCGCCGGGTACCTGGCCACCGACGACACCGCGAGCCTCGGCGGGTTCCTCTCGTGGCTCGCGGCCGCCGAGCGGCGCGACGACATGGGCCCGCGATCGGAGCCCGGCGAGGCGGGCACGGTCCAGCTGCTCACGATCCACGGCGCCAAGGGCCTCGAGTGGGACCTCGTGGCCGTGCCGCGGCTCGTCGAGGGCGAGCTGCCGGGGACCTCCCGGGAGGGCGGCGGCTGGCTCGGCTTCGGCGAGCTGCCCTACGACTTCCGGGGCGACGCCGCCGAGCTGCCGGTGCTCGCCTGGCGGGGCGTCGCCGACCAGAAGGAGTTCGCGGACGGGCTGGACGAGTTCAAGGAGGCGCTGCGCGAGCGCCACCGGGCCGAGGAGCGGCGCCTGGCCTACGTGGCGCTCACACGGGCCCGGGACCACCTCCTGCTCAGCGGGTCGTTCTGGGCGTCGGCGGCGAAGCCGCGTCCGGCCAGCCCCTACCTGCACGACCTCGTCGCGGCGGGCGTGCTCCCCGACGACCTGCTGCCGGCGGCGCCGGACGCCGAGGCGAACCCGCTCGCCGAGGAGAGCCGCGAGCTCCCCTGGCCGGTCGAGCCGTTCGGGGGGCGGCGCGGCGAGGTCGAGCGGGCCGCGGCGCTCGTGGGGCGCGCTCGACGCGAGCGCGACGCCGGGGCCGAGGTCGGACCTCCTGCGCCCGGCACGAGGGCCGCCGACATCGAGCTGCTGCTGCGGGAGCGCGACGCGCTGCGGCGCGGCGCGGCGGTGGTCGACCTGCCCCAGCGCGTCCCCGCGTCGAGGTTCAAGGACTACGTCCAGGACCCGGCGCGGGTCGCCGCGGCGCTGCGGCGGCCCCTGCCGGAGAAGCCCTACCGGGCCACGCGACTCGGGACCCTCTTCCACGAGTGGGTGGAGGAGCGCTACCGGCCGAGCGGCAGGACCGAGACGCTCGACGCCTGGGCGGGGGACTCCGACCTCGACGACGAGAGGACGGGCGGCGTGCCCGGCGTGGTCGACCCCGACGACGCCCGACGGCTGGCCGAGCTGCGGGCGACGTTCGAGCGGTCGGAGTGGGCCGCCCTCGAGCCCGTCGAGGTCGAGCTCGAGATCCACCTGCCGCTCGGCGGGCGCACCGTGGTGTGCAAGCTCGACGCCGTCTTCGAGCGCGAGGGACGCTGGCAGGTCGTCGACTGGAAGACCGGCCGTGCGCCCGTCGACGACGCGGACCTCGAGCTGCGTCAGCTCCAGCTCGCGCTCTACCGCCAGGCGTACGCCGCGCACCGGGGCATCGACGACGCGCTCGTCGACGCCGTGCTCTACTACGTCGCCGACGACGTCGTGCTGCGTCCAGGCCAGCTGCCCGGGCGGGACGAGCTGCGCCGGATGTGGGCCACGGTCGAGGAGGCCGGCGTGCTCAGGGCGTGACGCGGCCGGGCCTCAGCCGTGCCGGCGCTCGGTGCTGCTGAGGAGCTGCTCGACGTCGTGCACGTCGAGCGCACCCGTGTCGCCGGAGCCGATGGCGCCGCGGTCGTCGTCGCGCAGGGAGTCGACCAGGCGCGTCATCATCTCGACGGCGTCGTCGACCACCTCGGTGTCGCGGGTCGCGGTGCCGTGCAGCAGCCAGCGGGCGAGGTCGAGCTCGCGGTGCAGCTCGGCCCGGTGCCGCAGCTGCTGGTCGCTCTGGCCGCGTGCCGACGCGTAGGCGTCGAAGGCCTCCGCGGCGGCGTCCGGCGCCGCGCCGAGCAGCCAGGCGAGGTCGGCCGCCGGGTCGCCCACCTGCAGGTCGTGCCAGCCCAGCACCCCGCTGACGGCGCCGTCGAGGACGAGCAGCGACGAGGCCTCCAGGTCGCCGTTGACGACCGTCGGCTGGAACTGCCAGAGCGACGCGTTCTGGATCGCGGCCTCCCAGCGCTCGAGGAGCGCGGCGGGGAGCAGCTTCGTCGACGCGGCCCGGTCGACCAGCGACGCCGCCTGCCGCATGGCCTCGAAGGGCGTCCGGCTGGGCAGCCCGGCGTCCGTGACGAAGCTCGTGGGCAGGGCGTGGACGGCCGCGACGGCGCGTCCGATCGAGGTGGGCAGCCCGCTGCCGAGGGCGACGTCGCGGACCCGCAGGTGCTCGCCGGGCACCACGTCGTAGACGATGCCGCGCGTGCGGCCGATCGGTGCCTGGCCCAGGTAGCTGGGCACCCCGAAGGGCAGTCGGGCACGGACGCCGGCGCTCAGCGCACGCAGCGCCACGAGGTCGGCGGACTGCTTCGCCTCGGCCCGCTGGTGGCGGGGGACGCGGACGATCAGGCTCCGTCCGTCGCGCGTCGTGACGACGGCGGCGTCGTGCTCGCCCGCTCCGGACGAGCCGTGCGGGGCGGCCGAGACGACGTCGAGGTCGGCGACGGCGGCCGTGGCCAACGCGGCTAGAGTGAGAGGGGATCGGGCCATGCCCTCAGGGTAGGCCGACCCGCGCGGTGCCCCGCCCCGCGCCACGCTGACAACTCGCGATGATTGGTCCCCCATGCCCGCGCCGCTCACGCCTCGCCTCCCGCTCGCCCGGCATCGCGTGGATCGCGACTACCTGACGCGCGAGAGGCCCGGGATCGTCGACGAGCTGCTCGCCGACGAGGCGACGCGGGTGCTGCCGCTCCGTGACGGGCGGACGCTCGTCCGTCCCGAGGGCGGCCTGGCCCTCCTGCCCCCGACCGGCCTGCCCCCGGCCCCCGACCACGTCTACCTCGGCCGCTCCCTCGACCCCGGGTCGCCCGAGCCCGTGGGCACCCCCGTCGTCGCGGCCCTCTACGACGAGGCGGGCGCCGCGGCGCTCGAGCCCGACGACGGGGCGTGGCAGACGCTGCGGGCCACCGGGACCTCGCTCAGCGACCGTGACGTGGGGCTCGCCGTCGAGGCCGTCGCCCTCGCCAACTGGCACGCCTCGCACCGCTTCTCGCCGCGCACGGGCCGCCCCCTCGTCACCGACAAGGCCGGCTGGGTCCGGCGCGACCCCGACGACCGGCACGAGGTCTTCCCGCGCACCGACCCGGCGATCATCGTCGCCGTGACCGACCCGGAGGACCGCCTCCTGCTCGGCTCGAACGCCCTGTGGGAGTCGAACCGCTGGTCGCTGCTCGCCGGCTTCGTCGAGCCGGGCGAGTCGCTCGAGCAGGCGGTGCAGCGCGAGGTCTTCGAGGAGTCCGGCATCCGGGTCGTCGACCCCGTCTACCTCGGCTCGCAGCCCTGGCCGTTCCCCGCCAGCCTCATGCTCGGCTTCCGGGCCGTCGTCGACCCCGACGAGCCCGGCACGCTGACCCCCGACGGCGCCGAGATCCTCGACCTGCGCTGGTTCAGCCGCGACGAGCTCCGCGACGCCCTGCCCACGATCCTGCTGCCCGGGCGCACCTCCATCGCCCGGGCCGTCATCGAGGACTGGTACGGGGGAGAGCTCGACCAGTGACGAGCGCCGCCGACCTCGTCGCCGGCCTCGACGACCAGCAGCGGGTGGCCGCGCACACCCTCCTGGGCCCGGTGTGCCTCCTCGCGGGGGCGGGCACCGGCAAGACCCGCGCCATCACCCACCGGATCGCCTACGGCGTCGCCACCGGCGTGTACACGCCGGGACGCGTGATGGCGCTGACCTTCACCAGCCGTGCCGCGGCCGAGCTGCGCGGTCGACTGCGCCTGCTCGGTGCCGGGGGCGTCTCCGCCCGGACCTTCCACGCGTCCGCCCTCTCGCAGCTGTCGTACTTCTGGCCGCAGACGATGGGCGGGCAGGTGCCGCGACTGCTCGAGGGCAAGGGCAAGCTGCTCGCCCACGCCGCCGAGAGCCTCCGCCTGCGCATCGACACCGCGTCGCTCCGTGACCTCGCCGCCGAGATCGAGTGGCGGAAGGTCTCGCGCCTGACCCTCGAGCAGTACGAGAGCGCGCTGCCGTCGCGCACCCTCCCGCCTCAGGTCGGCGTCGAGCAGGCGCTCGACCTGCACCGGGCCTACGAGCGGATCAAGGACGAACGACGCCAGATCGACTTCGAGGACGTCCTCCTGGCCACGGTCGGCATGCTCGAGCTCGAGCCCCGCGTCGCGCAGCAGGTGCGCGAGCAGTACCGCTTCTTCGTCGTGGACGAGTACCAGGACGTCTCGCCGCTGCAGCAGGACCTGCTCGACCTGTGGCTCGGTGACCGGACAGACCTCTGCGTCGTCGGCGACGCGAGCCAGACGATCTACTCGTTCGCCGGCGCGTCGAGCGACTACCTGCTCGGCTTCGGCTCGCGCTACGAGGACGCCACCGTGCTCCGGCTCGAGCAGAACTACCGGTCGACCCGGCCGATCGTCGACACGGCGAACCAGCTCATGCGGGGCCGTCCGGGCGCGTTGCACCTGCACCCCGCCGTCGACGTCGAGGGCTCGCCCCCGGCGGTGGTGGAGTACCCGTCGGACGGGGCGGAGGCGCGCGGGGTCGCCGAGGCGATCGCCGCCGAGCTGCGCTCCGGCACCCCGCCCGAGGAGGTCGCGGTGCTCTACCGCGTCAACGTGCAGGCGGCCCTCCTCGAGCGCGCCCTGGGCGACCTCGGCATCAGCACGCGGGTCCACGGCGCGACGCGGTTCTTCGACCAGCGCGAGGTCAAGGAGGCGCTCATGATGCTCAAGGGAGCCGCCGTGAGCATCGTCGACGAGCCGCTCTTCAAGACCGTCAGCGACGTCCTGCGGTCGCTCGGCTGGACCCAGCAGGCGCCGGAGCAGCGCGGGGCGGTGCGCGACCGCTGGGAGTCGCTCTCGGCGGTGCTCGCCCTCGCGGAGGCGTCGCCCCCGGGGACGACGCTCCGGCAGTTCGTCGACGAGCTCTTCGCGCGCCAGGCGGGACAGCACGAGCCCACCCTGCCCGCCGTGACGCTGGCGACCATGCACTCCGCGAAGGGCCTGGAGTGGACGAGCGTCCACATCGTCGGGCTCAGCGAGGGCCTCGTGCCGATCACCTACGCCACCGACGAGCGGGCCGTCGACGAGGAACGGCGGCTCCTCTACGTCGGCGTCACGCGGGCACGGCGGCGCCTGCGGCTCTCGTGGAGCCGGTCGGGCCAGGGGCGGGGCGGGGAGCGTCGCCCGAGCCGGTTCCTGGAGGAGCTGCGCACCCGCACACCGGGTGCGGCCGGGTCTCGCGCACGGTGACCTCGGCGGTGCCGAGGTCGACCCGCAGCACCGACCCCTCGTCGGCGACCCGGCCGCCGAGGCCGGCGGCCGCACGCACCCTCCGCACGGCGAGCGACGCGGCCACCGACGCGGCCAGCCGGGGGAGCTGCGGCGCGCTCCGCCTCCAGAGCTGAGCGGCCACGGCCGGCCACGAGGGGTCGACGTCGGTCCGCTGCAGGTCGAGGCAACGCGAGCACGCGGTCGACCCGGGCCGGACGAAGGGGCCGACGTCGACGCCCGCGTCGCCCCTCCGCACCAGCAGGTGCGGCACGTCGTCGCGCAGCCAGCGGCGGACGTCGCGCGGGGCGAGGACGTGGTCGGCGACGAGCACGGCGAGGTCGACGTCCGTGTCGTCGTCGTCGTGGCGGTCCCGGCGCACCGAGAGGCCGGAGTCGCGGGCCAGCTCCGCGAGCACCGTCGCGGTCGCCCCGTCGCCCACGACCGCCACCCGGGTCGTCGGGGGAGGGGAGGCCTGCGACAGGGCACCCTCGAGGTCGAGGAGGCGCCTCTCCACCCGGTCGACCGGGGCGCGGGCGAGCACGGCCAGGGCGGGTGCCCCGCCGGCGACGCCGCGTGCGAGAACGCTGAGCAACCGTTCGTCGGCGGCGTCGACCTCGGTGAGGACGGCGGCCACGACGTCGACGCCGAGCTGGACGGTCGTGGGGTCACGCCACACGACGGGCAGATGGGGATCGAGCTGGAGGAGCATGCTCCGAGACTGCCGCCCCGGGACCGGCCGGAGGAGGTTGTCCACAGCCACGCACGACGGAGTCCCCGTTCCCGTCCTGGGGAGGAGGAAGGGGACGGCAGGGACCCGTCCCCTCCGCTCAGTCCTTCGGGTCCTCGGCGGTGCCGTCCTCCGCCTCGCGCGGCCGATCGTCGCTGGTGTCGTTGAGCAGGTCCTCGATCGCCTGGTCGACGTCGTCGAAGGTCGGCTCCGTCGACGTGAGCCGGGCCACGAAGGCCTGCGGATCGTCGATGTCGGCCGCCGTGGGCACGATGTCGGGGTGGGTCCACAGGTCGTCGCGCCGCTGGTGCCCGACGGCGTCGGTGACCGCCTGCCAGAGCGCCGCGGCCTCGCGGAGGCGGCGCGGGCGCAGCTCGAGGCCGACGAGGGTGGAGAAGGCCGACTCGGCCGGGCCTCCGGACGCCCTGCGGCGACGCACGGTCTCGGCGATCGCGCCGGAACGGGGCAGCCGGGCCGTGGCCTGCGCCGTGACCACGTCGACCCAGCCCTCGATGAGGGCGAGCGTCGTCTCGAGGCGGGCCAGGGCCGCCAGCTGCTCGTCGGACTTCGGCGGGATGAGGGCACCGCTGGCCATGGCCTCGCGAAGTTCTTCGGGGTTCGACGGATCGAGGTCGGCCGCGAGCTCCTCGAGGCGCGACGTGTCGATGCGGATGCCTTGGGCGAACTCGCGGATGGACGAGATGAGGTGCAGGCGCAGCCACCGCGCGTGCCGGAACAGGCGGGCGTGGGCGAGCTCCCGGACGGCGAGGTAGAGCTCGACCTGGTCGCGCTCGAGGTCGAGCCCGTCGCCGAACGCCGAGACGTTCTGCGGCAGCAGGGCCGCCTGCTGGTCGTCGAGCAGCGGGATGCCGACGTCGCCCCCGGACACGACCTCGGTCGACAGCTGCCCGACGACCTGGCCCAGCTGCAGCGCGAAGAGCGTGCCCCCGACGCTGCGCATGACCTGTCCCGCGCCGGCGAGCATGCCGCGCATCTCCTCCGGCGCCTGCTGCTGCAGCACCTCGGTGAGGCTGTCGGCGATGGAGGCGGCCACGGGCTCGGCGAGCTGGCTCCACACGGGCATGGTGGCGGTCGCCCACTCGGCGCGCGTGAGGAGCTTCGGTGCGACCGTGAGCTCGGCGACGTCGGTGACGTCGGCCAGCCACAGGGCGGCGACGTGGAAGGCCTGCTCGAGGGAGGCCGCGTCCGAGGGGCCGGTCGCCAGCGCGCCCTGGCCCGCGAGGGCGGTCGCCTGCTGCACCGCCACGCTCCAGTCGATGCCGTCGCCGCTCCGGGCGACGGCCGCCTGGAGCTGGCTCATCAGGCTCGCGACGAACGCGGGGTCGTCGGGGAGGCCGGCGGCTCCTGCCAGCTTCGAGGGGTCGATCTCGGAGTCGCCGGACAGGAACTGCCGCAGCATGTCGCGGAACTCGTCCTCCGGATCCCGCTGCGATTCATCAGACATGCCGACTACGCTAGCCGCTGGCCACGGCGACGGCCTGGGCGGGGGCCCTGCCCCCAGCCGGCTCCGATGCGCTCGTGGCGAACAGAAGGAAGGACCCCCTTGGCCCTCTTCGTGCCCCAGGACCAGGCGGACGGCCCGGTCGAGCGCCGGTCGCGACGTCGTCGCCGCGTCGGGTGGACGGCCCTCGTCCTCGCGGTGCTCGCCGCGGTGGTCGTGGCCGTGCTGCCCTCCCCGTACCTCGTCGAACGGCCGGGACCGGTCTTCGACACCCTCGGCTCGGCCGAGTACCAGGGGGAGGACCAGCCGCTCATCACCGTCACGGGCACCGAGACCTACCCGACCGAGGGCAGCCTCGACCTGCTCACCGTCAGCGTGCAGGGCAACGTCGAGCAGCGCCCCAGCTGGGCGCAGGTCCTCTCGTCGTGGTTCCGGCCCAGCCTCGCGGTCGTGCCCGTCGAGGCCGTCTACCCGAGCGGCGTCTCGAACGAGCAGGTCGACCAGCAGAACGCCGTCGACATGGAGAACAGCCAGCAGGCGGCGGTCGCGGCGGCGCTCGTGCACGAGGGCGTGGCGGTGCCCAGCCGCGTCGTCGTGAGCCAGGTGTCCGAGGGCGGTCCGGCCGAGGGCGTCCTCGCCGTCGGGGACCGCATCGTGTCCGTGGACGGCACCAGCCTCGAGGCGGACGCCGACGTCGACCGGCTCCGCGGCCTCGTCGCGGACGCCGGCACCGACGCGCCTGCCCGGCTCGTCGTCGAGCGCGACGACGCACGCGTCGACCTCGAGGTGACGCCGGAGTCGGTGGACGGCTCGCCGCCGCTGCTCGGCGTCGGCGTCAGCGTCGACTACGACTTCCCCTACGACGTCGAGCTGCGGCTCGACAAGGTCGGCGGTCCCAGCGCCGGCATGATGTTCGCCCTCGGGATCATCGACAAGACGACGCCCGGTGCCCTCACCGGCGGGCTCCGCGTGGCCGGGACCGGCACGATCACCGCCTCCGGCGAGGTCGGCGGCATCGGCGGCATCCGGCAGAAGATGTACGGAGCCCTGGACGCGGGCGCCGAGGTCTTCCTCGCCCCCGAGGCCAACTGCGACGAGGTCGTCGGCCACGTCCCGGACGGGCTCGACGTCTACGCCGTCGACACCCTCGAGCAGGCCGTCACGACGCTCGAGACGGTCGGCACGGGCGGGGACGCGTCCGCGCTGCCCACCTGCACGACGGGCTGAGGGGGCGGGCGCCGGGTGCGCCTCCCGCTCGGCGGCGCTCCAGGTGCGACGCCGTAGGATGACGCGGACCATCCACGATCAGCCAGGAGCCTCCTCTTGACGTCATCCGCATCGCCGCGACCCGCACGACGTTCGCCACGATTGCCCGTCCTCGTCACCGTCGGCGTGCTCGCCGCCCTGGTGATCGCATTCTTCATCTTCTCGTCATTGCTGACGGACTTCCTCTGGTACCAGCAGCTCGGCTTCGCCGACGTGCTCACCACCCAGTGGATCGCGGGCACCGTGATGTTCCTCGTCGGGTTCCTGGCGATGGCCGTGCCGGTCTACGTCAGCATCGACGTCGCGTTCCGCTTCCGCCCGGTCTACGCCAAGCTCAACGCCCAGCTCGACCGGTACCAGCAGGTCATCGAGCCGCTGCGCCGCGTCGTCATGATCGGCGTCCCCGTGGTGCTGGGGCTCTTCGGCGGCATCGCCGCGTCGGCCCGCTGGCCCGTCGCGCTGCAGTGGCTGAACCGCACGCCGTTCGGTCAGACCGACGCCCAGTTCGGCCTCGACATCGGCTTCTACGTCTTCTCGCTGCCCTTCTACCAGGGCGTGGTGGGCTTCGCGTCGGCCGTCGTGCTGCTCTCGGGCATCGCCGCGCTCGCCACGAGCTACCTCTACGGCGCCCTGCGGTTCACGGGGCGCGAGGTCCGCATCTCGCGGACGGCACGCGTGCAGCTGGCCGCCACCGCGGCCCTGTACCTCGCCCTGCAGGGGGTCAGCCTCTGGCTCGACCAGTACGCGACCCTCGCGGACGGCACGGGCAAGGTCGTCACCGGTGCGACCTACACCGACGTCTTCGCGGGCATCCCCGGCAAGCAGATCCTCGCCGGCATCGCGATCGTCGTGGCCCTCTTCTTCGTCGTCACGGCCATCGTGGGGCGCTGGCGCCTGCCGATCATCGGCACCGCGGGCCTCATCGTCGTCAGCATCATCGTGGGCGGCGTGTACCCCTGGGTCGTGCAGCGCTTCCAGGTCGACCCGAGCGAGCGCACCGTCGAGTCGCCCTACATCTCGCGCAACATCGAGGCCACCCGCGACGCGTACGGCGTGGCCGACGTGCAGGAGGAGGAGTACGACGCGACGTCCGACGCCGAGGCGGGAGCCCTCGCGGGCGACGCGGCCACGACGGCGAACATCCGCATCATCGACCCCGCCCTGGTCACCGACGCCTACGCGCAGCTGCAGCAGTACCGCCAGTACTACAGCTTCCCGCAGCGGCTGTCGGTCGACCGCTACGACATCGACGGCACCTCGCAGGACACCGTGATCTCGGTGCGTGAGCTCAACGTGGAGCAGCTGGGCGGCTCGGCCACCCCCTACAACACGGCCTTCGTCTACACCCACGGGTACGGCGTCGTGGCGGCGTACGGCAACCAGCGCTCGCCCGACGGGCAGCCGGTCTTCCTCGAGTCGGGCATCCCCGTCGAGGGTGCGCTCGGCGGAGAGGGCGCCTACGAGCCCCGCATCTACTTCGGGCAGGAGTCGCCGGCCTACTCGGTCGTCGGTGGGAACGGTGAGCGCGACGTCGAGCTGGACTACCCCTCCGAGGGCAACGAGGAGAGCAACAACGCGACGACGACGTTCGAGGGTGACGGCGGCCCCAAGGTCGACAACGTCTTCAAGCGCCTCATCTACGCGATCAAGTTCCAGTCGGAGCAGATCGTCCTCTCGGACGCGGTCAACGACGAGTCGCAGATCCTCTACGACCGCGACCCGGCGGAGCGCGTGCAGAAGGTCGCGCCCTACCTCACGATCGACAGCGAGCCCTACCCGGCCGTGGTCGACGGGCGCGTGAAGTGGATCGTCGACGCCTACACGACGACCAACGAGTACCCCTACTCGTCGTCGCGGGCCCTCTCGGAGGCCCTGGCCGACACGTACACGCCGCGGCCGACCTACGCGACCGACGACATCAACTACATCCGCAACTCGGTCAAGGCGACGGTCGACGCGTACGACGGCTCGGTCGACCTCTTCGCGTGGGACACCGAGGACCCGATCCTCCAGACCTGGCAGAAGGTCTTCCCCACCTCGCTCAGCCCCATCAGCGAGATGAGCGAGGACGTCATGGACCACGTCCGCTACCCGCAGGACATGTTCAAGGTGCAGCGCGCGATCCTCGGCACGTACCACGTGACGAACGCCGACTCGTTCTACTCGTCCGACGACGCGTGGGTGACCCCGAACGAGCCGACCAGCACCGCCGCCGACCGGGCCCTGCAGCCGCCGTACTACCTCACGCTGCAGCTGCCCGGCCAGGACCCCGCCTTCTCGATGTACTCGACGTACATCCCGCAGCAGACGGGCGACAACGCCCGCAACGTGCTGACGGGCTACCTGGCCGCGAACAGCGACGCCGGCGGGACGCCGGGCGAGATCGCCGACGGGTACGGCCGCCTGAGCCTGTTGACGGTCCCGGCGACCGACAGCGTGCCCGGTCCGGGACAGGTGCAGGCGAACTTCAACACCGACACGGAGGTGGCGAACCAGCTGGCGCTGCTCCAGAGGGGCGACACCAACGTGGTGCGGGGCAACCTGCTCACGCTCCCCGTCGGCGGTGGCCTGCTCTACGTCCAGCCGATCTACGTCGAGTCGAACAGCGACACGTCGTACCCGGTGCTGCGGAAGGTCCTCACCTCGTTCGGCGACCAGATCGCCTTCGAGGACACGCTGGACGCCTCGCTCGACAGCCTCTTCGAGGGCAACTCGGGCGCGCAGGCCGGTGACGGCGACGTGCCCGTGACCGAGGACCCTGCCGCGGGCACGGACGACGGGGCGACGGACGACGGAGCGGCCGACGGCGGAGCGGCGCCGGAGGACGGCGCCGACGCCGGTGCGGGCACCGGTGCGGGGACGGGCAACGCCGACCTGGACCAGGCCCTGGCCGACGCCCAGCAGGCGCTCTCGGACCGAGCCGCGGCCTACGCGGCCAACGACCTCGTCGAGGCCGCCGAGGCGGACGCCCGCCTGCAGGACGCCCTCGAGGCCGCGGTCGGAGCCTCCGGGGAGTGAGCCGAGGGAGCGGGGGCCGGTCGCCGGTCCCCGCTCCCGGTCTCGATTTGCAGACCGCCGAATGCCCGTGCTAGTGTCTCTTCTTGTGCCGCGGGGTGGAGCAGTTCGGTAGCTCGCTGGGCTCATAACCCAGAGGTCGTAGGTTCAAATCCTGCCCCCGCAACGAGAACGCAGCACGACGAAGAACCCCTGGTCCTCACGACCAGGGGTTCTTCTGCGTCCGGGCCGCGCCCGCCGGTCCGGCTGCTGGCACAGTGGGCCCATGGCCCCCCTCCGCGTCCTCGTCGCGCCCGACTCCTTCAAGGGCACGGCCACCGCGGCCGAGGTCGCCGCCGCGGTCGCGCGGGCGTGGCAGGCCGTCCGGCCCGACGACCACGTCCGCCAGCTCCCCGTCGCCGACGGCGGCGAGGGCACCGTCGACGCCTTCCGACGGGCCCTGCCGGAGGCGGTGGTCCATCGCCTGGTCGTGCCCGGTCCCACGGGCGGCGACGTCGAGGCCGAGTGGCTGCTGCTGCCGGACGGCACGGCCGTCGTGGAGCTGGCCTGCGCGAGCGGCCTCACGCTGACGACGGCCCGGCTGCCCCTCGACGCCCACCCTCGCGGCCTGGGGAGGGTCCTCGCGGCCGCCCTCGACGCGGGGGCCTCGCGCCTCGTCGTCGGCGTCGGCGGCAGCGCCTCGACCGACGGAGGCGTCGGTGTGCTCCGCGAGCTCGGCGCCCGCGTGCTCGACTCCCTCGGAGAGGACGTGCCCGACGGCGGGAGGGGGCTCGCGTCGGCCGAGAGGCTCGACCTCACGGGGCTCCGGCCGTCGCCCGCCCGGGGCGTCGTCGTGCTCACGGACGTCTCGTCGCCGCTGCTCGGCCCGCACGGCGCGGCAGCGGTCTTCGGGCCGCAGAAGGGAGCCGGCCCCGACGACGTCCTCGCCCTCGAGCGGGGCCTCGAGCGCTGGGCCTCGCTCGTGACCGTCGACCCGGCGACCCCGGGCGCCGGAGCGGCGGGCGGCGTGGCCTTCGGCCTGCTGGCCTGGGGAGCCCTGCTGGAACCCGGAGCGGCCGCGGTGGCCGACGCGGTGGGCCTCGGCGCCGCGCTCCGGGACGCCGACCTCGTGGTCACGGGCGAGGGCCGCTTCGACGGGCAGACGGCAGCCGGCAAGGTCGTCTCGCACGTGTCCGGTGCCGCGGCGGCGGCGGGCGTGCCGGTCGCCCTGCTCGCCGGCGCCGTCGACCCCGACGCGGACGCCTCGGCGTTCGTCGCGGTGGCGGAGACGGTCCGGGCAGCCGGGGGCCTCGACGAGGCCCTCGCCCGTCCGCTGCACTGGGTCGCCGAGGCGGCGGCCCAGCTGGCGCGCACCGTAGGGTGACCGCGTGACCTCCTCCGCCGAGCCCGCGACCGACGCCCCCCGCAGCACCGTGCTGGCCGTCGGCCAGTTCGCGCCCGTCGAGGACTGGACCGAGAACCTCCGGACCGTCGAGCGCCTCGCCCGACGGGCGGTGGCCCGGGGCGCCCGCGTGCTGGTCCTGCCCGAGTACGCCTCGACCTTCACGAAGGACCTCGGGCCCGCCCTCGTCGCGGCGGCCCAGGACCTCGACGGCCCGTTCGTCCGCGGCCTCGCCGACCTCGCCGACGACCTCGACCTCGTCCTCGTCGCCGGCCTCGTCGCCACCGCGGAGGACCCCTCCCGGTGCTCGAACGCCCTCGTGGCGGTCGCGCCCGTCCGGGGCCTCGTCGCCACCTACCGCAAGCAGCACCTCTACGACGCCTTCGGCCAGCGCGAGTCCGAGTGGGTGGAGCCCGGTCCCGTCGGACCTCCCGAGACGTTCGTCGTCGACGGCGTCGTCCTCGGCATGCAGACCTGCTACGACGTGAGGTTCCCCGAGGTCACGCGCTCGCTGGTGGACGCGGGGGCGGAGGTCGTCCTGCTGCCGGCCGAGTGGGTGCGCGGTCCCCTCAAGGAGCACCACTGGCGGACGCTCGTCACGGCCAGGGCGATCGAGAACACGGTGTGGGTCGCGGCGGCGGACCACCCGCCGCCCGTGGGCGTGGGGACCAGCCTCGTCGTGGACCCGACGGGCGTGGCGCTCGTGTGCATCGGCGACGAGGCCGAGGCGGTCGCGGTCGCCGAGGTCTCGACGGCGCGGCTCGACGAGGTGCGCCGCGCGAACCCCGCCCTGGCCCTGCGCCGCTGGCGCGTCGAGCCCCGCTGACGGTCCCGGTCAGGCGCCCATGGCGGCGAGGCCCGCGACGGCACGCTCGATCACGTCGACGCGCTTGCAGGCCGCGAAGCGGATGAGCGAGGCGTGCTCGACGGCGAGCGGTCCCCGACAGAAGGCGCTCACCGGCACGCCCACGACGCCGGCGAGCTCGGGCAGGCGTCGGCAGAGGGCGGCGGCGTCCGGATGGCCGAGCGGTGCGGCATCGGCGAGCACGAAGTAGGTGCCGGCCGACGGTGCGACGGCGAAGCCGGCGGCGGTGAGGCCGGCCGTCAGCAGCGCGGCGCGGTCCTGGAGCGACCTCGCGAGGTGCTCGAAGAAGGCGTCGGGCAGGCCGAGCCCGACCGCGACGGCGGGCTGGAAGGGCGCCCCGCCCGAGAACGTGAGGTACTGCTTGACCGTCAGCACCTTCTCGACGAGGTCGGCGGGACCGGTGAGCCAGCCGATCTTCCAGCCCGTGACCGAGAACGTCTTGCCCGCGCTCGACAGCGTGAGGGTGCGCTCCGCGGCACCCGGCAGCGTGGCGATCGGGACGTGCGGTGCGCCGTCGAAGAGGAGGTGCTCGTAGACCTCGTCGGTGACGACGACCGCGTCGTGCCGCTCGGCGAGCTCGACGACCAGGGCTCGCGTCGCGGGGTCGAGCACGGTCCCGGTCGGGTTGTGAGGGTCGTTGACGAGCACGACGCGGGTGCGGTCCGAGAAGGCCCTCCGCAGCTCGTCGTGGTCGACCCGGAAGCCGGGGGCGTGCAGCGGCACGGTGCGGAGGGTGCCGCCCGCCAGGGCGACGAGGGCACCGTAGGCGTCGTACGACGGCTCGAGCACGACGACCTCGTCGCCCCGGTCGACGAGGGCCAGCAGCACCGCGGCGAGGCCCTCCGTCGCCCCGGCCGTCACGAGCACCTCGCGCTCGGGGTCGGGGTGCAGCCCGTAGAAGCGCTCCTGGTGCGCCGCGACGGCCTCGCGCAGCACGGGCAGCCCCCTGCCCGGCGGGTACTGGTTGATCCCGGCCGCGACGGCGTCGCGCGCGGCCTCGAGCACCTCGACGGGCCCGTCCTCGTCGGGGAAGCCCTGTCCGAGGTTGACGGCCCCCGTCGCGGCGGCGAGGGCGGTCATCTCGGCGAAGATCGTCGGGGCCAGGCGGCCGGAGTCGTCGAGCAGCAGGGCACCGGACGCGGCGCGCGCCCACGGGGCTGGGTCGGTCACGTGCCCACGCTAGCCGCCCGGTCCCGCCCCCCGAGCGGCGTCATCGGATCCGCCCAGGCCGCTCCCAGGCTCGTCTTGCGCGCCGCACAGGTCGTGGGACCAGGATCGAGGAGCTCGGAAGGAGCACGACGACATGCACGAGGGACGAGACATGCACGATGGACCCCGCGACCCCGACGAGGGCGACCGCACCCCGCAGCCGCAGGGCGACGACGCGGCGGCGACCCGCGCGGCCGACGCCCCGGCTCCCGAGGCGTCCCCGCGGGACCGGGCGGGCGCCGAGCGCGACGACGTGACCTTCGGCGCACCGGCGCTCCCGGGCAGCACGCCCCGGCCGCTCGGCGGCGAGACCGCACCGACCGTGCCCGTCCCCGGCACCCCGTACGGCCAGCAGCCTCAGGGCCAGCAGCCTCAGGGCCAGCAGCCTCAGGGGCAGCAGCACCAGCACTCGCAGGGGCAGCAGCCCCAGCAGCCGTACGGGCAGCAGCCGTACCGGCAGCAGCCCCACGGCCAGCAGCCCTACGGCCAGCAGCCGTCCGGCCAGCAGCCGTACGGCCGGCAGCCCTACGGTCAGCAGCCGTACGGCCAGCGCCCCCAGGGAGCGCAGCCGACCGGGCAGCAGCCGAGCGGTCAGCAGCCGATCTCCCAGCAGTCGTGGGGGCAGCGCCCTCCGGGTCAGCAGCCGCCGTACTTCTCGCAGGCCTCCGGTCAGCAGCCCCCCGTCCCGCCGCAGTCGACCTGGGCACCGCCGGGGCCGACCCCGCCGAAGCGGCGTCGTGGGGCCGGGGCCCTCCTCGCCGCGCTCGCGGTCGGCGCCCTCGTCGGCGGCGTGAGCGGGGCCGTCGTCACGGCCGCCGTCGACGACGGCGGCACGGGCTCCGTCGCCGCGGGGCCGGCGCGCGACCTCACGGTCAACGACTACGACGACGCGACCGTGGTCACGGCCGTCGCGGCCAAGGCCACCGAGTCCGTCGTCACCATCAGCGTGTCCTCCGGCGAGTCGGGCGGCACGGGCTCCGGCGTGATCCTCACCGACGACGGCTACATCGTCACCAACACGCACGTCGTGACGCTCGACGGGGCGAGCGCGGACGGCACGGTGAACGTCACCCTCAGCGACGGGCGCATCCTGCCGGCCGAGGTCGTGGGGCTCGACCCGACGGTCGACCTCGCGGTGCTCAAGGTCGACGCCACCGACCTGACCCCGATCGACTTCGCCGACTCCGGCGAGCTCAACGTCGGCGACACGGCCGTGGCCATCGGCGCTCCGCTCGGCCTGTCGAACACGGTCACCGACGGCATCGTGTCGACCCTGAACCGCAGCATCACGGTGCAGTCGTCGGCCGCCCCCTCGGACGGCTCCGAGCAGGGCGACCAGGGCGACAACAACGGCCAGGGCCCGTTCTCGTTCAACAACGGCGAGGGCACCCCGCAGAACCAGGCCAGCTCGGTCATCTCCCTCCCGGTCATCCAGACCGACGCGTCGATCAACCCCGGCAACTCCGGTGGCGCGCTCCTCGACAGCGAGGGACGACTGATCGGCCTCAACGTCGCCATCGCGAGCTCGGGGGAGTCCTCCGGCAGCATCGGCGTCGGGTTCTCGATCCCCTCGGACCTCGTGCAGCGCGTCGCGAAGGAGATCATCGCCGACGGGAGCGCGAGCCACGGCCTCCTCGGGGCGAGCGTCAACGACGCGACGGCCGACCCCTCGGCCGACCGCGTCGGCGCGCTCATCGCCGAGATCAGCCAGGGCGGCGCGGCCGAAGCCGCAGGCCTGCGCAAGGGCGACGTCGTCACGGAGTTCAACGGCGTGGCGATCACCGACCGCACGGACCTCACCGCCCAGGTGCGGTTCCTCGCCGGGGGCTCGGAGGCGGAGCTGACCTACCTGCGCGACGGTCGCACGGCGACCACCACGGTGACCCTGGACACGCTCGAGTCCTGAGCGGAGGGGCACCGCGGGGACGGGCGGCGGGAGGCCACCCGTCCCCGCCGTCGTCCCCTCGTCGCCCGACCGGCGCCTGTTAGAGTCGAGCGGATCCCGGGCGCGGCCAGCACCCGGTCGCGCCGGCCGGCGCCGAGACTCGAGGCAGGGCACATGGCAGCACTGGACGACGCCCTGCCGGGCGTCTCCTACGTCATGCCCGTGCTCAACGAGGAGCGCGAGATCCGTGCGGCCGTCGAGAGCCTCGTGGCCCAGGACTACCAGGGCGAGTTCGAGGTGCTGCTCGCCCTCGGGCCCAGCGTCGACGAGACCGACCGCGTCGTGGCCGAGATGTCCCGGCTCGACCCGCGCGTCCGCAGCGTGCCCAACCCTGCCGGATCGACCCCTGCCGGGCTCAACGTGGCGATCCGCGCCTCGACGCACCCGGTCGTGGTCCGCGTCGACGCCCACTCCGTCCTGCCCACCGACTACACGCGCCTGGCGGTCGCCGCGCTGCGGCGCAGCGGCGCCGACAACGTCGGCGGCATCATGCACGCGGAGGGACGCACCCCCTTCGAGCGGGCCGTGGCCCACGCCTACGGCAGCCGCGTCGGCCTCGGTGGCACCCCCCACCACGTCGGGGGTCGCGAGGGACCGGCCGAGACCGCGTACCTCGGCGTGTTCCGACGGGACCGGCTCCTCGAGGTCGGGCTCTTCGACGAGGGCGTCAAGCGGGGCCAGGACTGGGAGCTCAACCGTCGCCTGCGCGAGACCGGCGGCACCGTCTGGTTCACGCCCGAGCTCGTGGTCACCTATCGGCCGCGGCCCAGCCTGCGCCGGCTCGCCCGCCAGTTCGTGGCGACGGGCCTCTGGCGCGGCGAGCTGGCCCGGCGCTTCCCGCGAGCGAACTCGCTGCGGTACCTCGCGCCTCCTGCCCTCGTGGTCGCCCTCGTCGTCGGGACCCTCGCCGGGCTCGCGGGGGTCGTCGGCGCCGTGCTCGGCACGCCGCTCGCCTGGGCGCTGCTGGGCCTCGCCGTGCCCGCCGGGTACCTCCTGCTCGTGGTGGGCGCCGCCGTGGCCGCGCCCCGCCGCGTCGGGGCGGCCGGCCGGTGCTGGCTGCTCGTCGTCCTGCCCACGATCCACGTCGGCTGGGGCCTCGGGTTCCTCGCCGGCGCCCTGTCGCTCACCGACGACATCACCGCCCACACGGGGAGGTAGTCCCATGCCCGCACCTGTCGCCCCGCCGAGCTCGCTCGCCGAGCTCCGCCGCGTCGCCCAGCCGCCGGAGGTCCGCAGCCGGGCCAACGCCGAGCACTGGACCGCATCGCTGTACCTGCGCGACCTGTCGCCGTACCTGACCTGGTGGCTGCTGCGCACGAGCGTGACGGCCAACGGCGTCACCGGCCTGATGATCCTCGTCGGCTGGACGACCGCCCTCGCCCTGCTGGTGCCCGGCCTCGGCGGGGCCCTCCTCGCGCTCGTGCTCGGCCAGCTGCAGATGCTCGTCGACTGCTGCGACGGCGAGGTCGCCCGGTGGCGCGGCGAGAGCTCGCCGGCCGGGGTGTTCCTCGACAAGGTGGGCCACTACACGACCGAGGCGCTCATCCCCGTCGTGCTGGGCCTCCGGGCCGCCGGGCTGCCCTTCGACGCGCCCGACGACTGGCGCTGGACGACGCTCGGCTTCGCCCTCGCCCTGGTCGTCGTGCTCAACAAGGCGCTCAACGACATGGTGCACGTCGCCCGCGCGCACGCCGGCCTGACCCGGCTCGAGGACAAGAAGGGCGGTGCCACCGTGCCGGGCAGGAGGCTCCTGGCGCGGCTCCGGAGCGCGGCCCGCTTCGTGCCCTTCCACCGCCTGTACCACTCGGTCGAGCTGACGATGCTCGTCGTCCTGGCCTCGCTGGTCGGCCTCGTCGTCGGGCAGGAGACCGCGGACCGTGCCCTGCTCACGATCCTGCTGCCGCTCTCCGTGCTCGCGCTCGTCGGCCACTTCGTGGCCATCCTGTCGTCGCGGCGGGTGCGCTCCTGAGCGCCGGGACGCCGCGCGTCGGCGTCGTGAGCCTCTCGCAGGGCCGGCGCCCGGAGGACCTCGCGCACGGCCTCGCGACGCTGCTCGCCCAGCGCGACGTCGAGCTCGACGTGGTCTGCGTGGGCAACGGCTGGGTGCCGACCGGGCTGCCCGAGGGCGTGCGTCCCGTGGCGCTGCCCGAGAACGTCGGCATCCCGGCGGGCCGGGACCGCGGCGCCGAGCAGGTGCAGGGGGAGTGGATCTTCTTCCTGGACGACGACGCGTCGCTGCCGAGCGCCACGTTCCTGGCCGACGCCGTGGCGTTCCTGCGCGCCCGGCCCGACGTGGGCCTCCTGCAGCCGCGCGTCGTCGACCCCACGGGCGTCGCGTCGCCGCGGCGCTGGGTGCCCCGTCTCCGCAAGGGCGACCCCGGGCGGTCCGGGCCGGTGTTCTCGGTGTGGGAGGGCGCGACGCTGCTGCCGCGCGACGTCTTCGACGCCTGCGACGGCTGGGGGGAGCCCTACTTCTACGCTCACGAGGGCATCGAGCTCGCCTGGCGGGTGTGGGGCCAGGGGCGCACGACCTGGTACGCCGGCGACCTCGTCGCCCATCACCCCGCGATCGATCCGGCGAGGCACCGCGAGTACTACCGGCTGAACGCACGCAACCGCGTGTGGCTGGCCAAGCGGAACCTCCCCTGGCCGCTCGTCCCCGTCTACGTGGCATCGTGGACGGGCGTCCAGCTGCTGCGCTGGTGGCGCAGGCCGCGCCTCCTGCGCACCTGGCTCGCCGGGCAGGCAGAGGGGTGGCGGACCAGCCCGGGCGGTCGGCGCTCCGTCGGCTGGCGCGGCGTGCTCCGCATGGCGCGCGCCGGCCGCCCGCCGGTCGTCTGACCCTGCCCCGCACCCGATCTCCGGACGGGCGCCGGCCCGACCGTCGTCGTCCCGTCCGACCACCGAAAGGACCCCCGTGCCGCTCACGACCGAACTCTCGCAGGCCTGGACGCTGGGCCGCCGGGCGATCAGGTCCCGTGCCGCCCGGCGTGCCCTCGAGCGACGCGGCACCGCCGGGGCCGCACCCGCGCCGGGCACCGTCCGCGTCGCCGTGTACTTCGCCGACACCCCCGTGAACCTGTACCAGGTCCGCCAGTGGTACGCGCCGCTCGCCGAGCTCGCGAGGACGGTGCCCGTGGCGATCGTCGTCCGTTCGCCGGGGACCATGCTCGCCCTGCTCGACGAGTCGCCCGTGCCCGTGGTGTACGCCCGCCAGGTCGTCGACCTGGAGGCCTTCGTGGCGGACCACCCGCTCGCGATGACGCTCTACGTCAACCAGAACGCGAAGAACTTCCAGATGATGCGCTACGGCCGCATGTGGCACGTCTTCGTCAACCACGGCGAGAGCGACAAGATGTACATGACGACCAACCAGTTCAAGGCGTACGACTACGCCTTCGTGGCGGGCGACGCGGCGCGGGCGCGGCTGGCGAGCGTGCTCTGGGACTACGACCTCGACTCCCGCACGTTCTCGATCGGTCGTCCGCAGGCCGACCACTTCGCGGGGACGCCCCCCTACGAGCCCGACGAGCGCACGGTGGTGCTCTACGCGCCCACCTGGGAGGGGGACCGCCCGGCGGCGGCCTACGGCTCGATCGCCTCGCACGGTCGTTCGCTCGTGTCGGCCCTGCTCGCGACGGGGCGCCACCGCGTCGTCTACCGCCCGCACCCGCGCAGCGGCGTCCTCGACGTCGAGTACCGGAGGGCGCACGAGGCGATCGTGGCGGCCCTCCGCGAGGCGAACGCCGCCGATCCCTCGGCCGGCCACGTGCACGACGAGGGCGCGGAGCTCGGCTGGCAGCTGGCCGGCGCCGACGTCGCCGTCACGGACGTCTCGGCCATGGTCTACGACCGGCTCGCGACGGGCCGCCCCCTGCTCGTGACCCGGCCGGTCTCGCCCGACGCGGAGGTCGACGAGGGCGGCTACCTCGGTGCGGCCGAGTGGCTCACCGCCGACGACGCCGTGCGGATCGTGGAGGCCGTCGACCGCGTCGCCTCCGACGAGGCGGCTGCCGAGCGGCTGCAGCACTGGGTCCGCCACTACTTCGGCGACACGACGCCCAGGGCCGCGACCCGGCGCTTCGAGGCCGCCGTGGGCCGCCTCGTCGAGCTCCGCGACGAGCACGCCGCACGCGACGCAGCCCGGGGCGGCGGGCCCGGCGCCGGCGGGGCCCGGGGCGACGGGGCCGGAGGCGCTGCCCGCGATGACGAGGACGCGGAGGGCTCGCAGGACTGAGGCGTGCATGCACGGGGTGCGTGGCATCTGGCACGTGACGCCCGGGCGTGGTGATGATGGGGCATGCCTGCCGTGACCTCCGACGCCGCCCGCCTCTTCGGGGAGAGGATCAAGGCCGAGCGCATCCGCATCGGCCTCAGCCAGGACGAGGTCGCCCACCTCGCGGGCATGAACGTCTCGAACTACGGCAAGATCGAGCGCGGCATCGGCAACCCCGTGCTGCACACGATCGTGCGGCTGGCGGTCGTGCTCGGCGTCGACGCCGCGTCGCTCGTGACGGGGCTCGACGCCTCGCACCTGCCGCCCGTGCTCGAGGCCTGGACGGCGGCCGACTACGTCGCCGAGAAGAAGCGCCGGTCGCCCGGGCGGGGCTGAGTCAGAAGCTGAACCGCCAGAGGTACTCCGAGCGGTCCGGCCGGAACCAGCGCACGACGGCGATGCCGTTGCGGGCGAGGTCGACGCCGATGACCGACACGGTCATCCCCTCGCCGGGCAGGAGGCGCGCGGTCGACACCGGGACGAGGAGCCCCGTGCCCAGCAGCGTGATGCGCAGGCCGTGCACGGTCTCGTCGCCCGTGTTGACCAGCCGGTAGCGGCGAGGCCCGGCGGAGCGGTCGATCTCGAGGGGGACGCGGTAGGCGGTGGTGGTCGGCATGCTGTGAACCTAGGGCCGGGGCCCGTCATCGCCCGCCGCGACCTGGGGAGGGAGGGGTGCTGAGGAGGAGCGGTCGCTCAGCGGTCGAGCTCGACGGCGAAGCGTTCCGGTGCCGGGCCGAAGGCGCTGCGCGCGCTCTGCACGACCTTGCGGCCGAGCGTGTGGTTGCCCACCCCGCCGATCACCGCGCCCACGCCGAACGGCACCGCCCGGCCGAGGGCCGTGGCCCCCTGCGAGGCGGCGAACCGCCGCACGAAGTGCTTGCGCAGGGAGTCCGTGACGTTGGTGAGCGCGGCCTTGGGGACCCGCGAGGTGACGAGCTCGCCCCAGAACGCCTGGCGCGCCGGGGCCGTGCCCAGCGCCTCGCCGGCGAACTGGCGGACGAGCTGCGCCCCGGGGGCCCCGAGGATCATGGCCATGACGAGGGTGCGGGCACGCTCCGGGTCGGCGACGGAGATGCCGTGGACCTCGGTGACCGACTGGGCGAAGAGGGCGCTCGCCTCGAGGAAGCCCGCCGTCTCGACGCCCGACAGCGCCAGCGAGACGCCCCACCCCACGCCCGGGACGACCGCGCTCGCACCTACCGCGGCCCCGCCCGTCGTGACGGCCGCGAGGTACTCGCGCTCGAGGATCGTCACGAGCCTCGCCGGCGACGCCTTCGGATGACGGCGGCGCAGGGCCCGCACGTGACGGAGGACGACCGGTCGCTGCACGCTCAGCAGGGCGTCCAGCCGGCGCACCCACGCGGAGTCGACCACGGGTGCGTCGTCGGGACGGTCCATGTCGGGTCCCACGACCGTGCCCAGGCGGTGCGGGGCGAGGTCGTCGGTGCGCGCCACCCCACGACGGTCGCCGTCGCGGACGGAGCGGTCGGAGCGGTCGTGGCGGTCGGGACGGGAGGGCCAGCGCATCGTTCGACCCTACGCCGCGGGGCGGGGCGGGTGGTCGCTCGCGTACCGGTCCAGCGCCTCCTGCAGGGGGCCGTCGAAGACGAGCCGGCCGCCGTCGAGGTAGAGCCCTCGTCGGCAGAAGCGCTTGAGGTCCTTCTCGTTGTGCGAGACGAGGAAGAGCGTGCGGCCCGCCTCGAGGAGCTCCTCGATGCGCCGGTAGCACTTCTCGCGGAACGCGCGGTCGCCCACCGCGAGGACCTCGTCGACGAGGATCACGGGCTCCTCGAGGCGCGAGATGACGGCGAAGGCGACGCGGACCTTCATTCCGCTCGAGAGGTGCTTGTAGGGGGTGTCGACGAAGTCCGCCATCTCGGCGAAGTCGACGATCTCGTCGAAGCGGGCGTCGATCTCGTCGCGGCGCATGCCGTGCAGCCCGGCCGTGAGGTACACGTTGTCGCGCACGGTGAGGTCGGCGACGAAGCCGCCCGTGATCTCGATGAGCGGGGCGACGCCGCCGTGCACCCGGACCGTGCCGGTGTCGGGCAGCACGACCTCCGCCACGAGCTTGAGCAGCGTCGACTTGCCCTGCCCGTTGCGGCCGACGACGCCGATCGCCTCGCCGGCGCGCACGTCGAAGGTCACGTCGCGGAGCGCCCAGAACTCGCCCGGCCGGGCGCGACGGGCGCCGCTCGCGAAGAGGTCCTTGAACGAGCGCCGACCCTTGCGGTTGCGGCGGAACCGGATGCCGACGCCGTCGACCCGGATGACCGGTCCGGCGTCGGCGTCGCCCAGTGCGTCGGTGCTGTCCCGTGCGGCCATCAGATCTCCTTGAGGACGGCGCGCTCGGCGCGACGGAAGACGAGGATCCCCACGGCGAGCAGCAGGAGGCTCATGCCGGCCCCGACGAGGACCTCCAGCAGGTCGAGCTGGTCGGGGAAGAACGCGGAGCGGTAGAGGCCGAAGATCCCGCTGAGCGGGTTGAACGCGGCGAGCAGGTGGAAGCGCTCGGGGAGGTCCTGCGTGCCGTAGATGATCGGCGACGCGTAGAAGAGGAACCGCAGCACGAGCTTCGTCGCGCGCTCGAGGTCGCGGAAGAACACGACGAGCGGGGCGACGAGGAGTCCCACGCCCGTGACGAGGACGGCCTGCAGGACGATCGCGAGGGGGAAGAACACGACCTGCCAGTGGAGCTGGGCGCCCGCGACGATCGCGAAGACCGCGAGCACGGGGAGGCTGAGGAGGAACTCGATGCCCTTGGAGGCCACGAGCCTGCCCACCCAGATCGTGCGGGGGATCTTCGTCGACCGCACGAGCTTCGCCTCGCGGAGGAACGCGCGCGTGCTGTCGGAGACCGCCCCGGTGAACCACATCCAGGCCAGCAGCCCGCTGAGGAGGAACACGATGTAGGGCTCCCCGCCGACGTCGCGACGGAAGACGACGGTGAAGACGAAGAAGTAGATCGCCGACATCACCAGCGGGTCGAGGATCGACCAGACGTACCCCAGGGCCGACGTCGAGTACCTGACCTTGAGGTCGCGCGACGTCAGGAGCCAGAGCGTGCGGCGGTACCGGGCCGCTGCGGACGGCGGACGCCGGGACGCGTCAGTGCTCACGTGGGCCTCTCGGGTCGGTGGGACCCTCCGGCCTAGACGAACAGGTTCGCGCGCTCCAGGTCCTCTGCGAAGTCGACCTCGACGGCGTAGAGATCGGAGATGTCCACGGGCTCAAAGCGTAGCCCGTCCTGCTCGATCGCCAGTTCGATGCCGCGCTCGAAGTAGTCCTGGGCGTCGACGCGCTGGAGGTGCCGGGCGAGGACGGCCTTGTCGGCCTTGGACACGTGGTTGATGCCCACGGCCTCGCCCAGCCCGCCCTCGACCTGCTTGGACAGCTGGGCGATGAAGCCCTCGGCGTCGGTCGTGTACTTGACCTCCTCGTCGGAGACCTTCGAGGTGTTGACGGTGACGAAGGAGCGGCCCTCGTGCACCAGGTGGGCGGCGCGCTTGAGCGCCTCCGGGTCGAACACGACGTCGCCGTTCATCCAGAGGACGCCGGAACCGCCGGTGGCCCGCAGGGCGCGGAGGAGGCTCTTGGAGGTGTTCGTCTGGTCGTACTGCTCGTTGTAGACGAACGAGGCCGTCGGGAAGGCCTCGACGATGTGCTCGAACTTGTAGCCGACGACGACGGTGACGCGCACGTCGCCGCCGAAGGCCTCCTCGATGTTGTCGAACTGCTGGCGCATGATGGTGCGGCCGTCGTGCAGCTCGGTGAGGGCCTTGGGCAGGGACCGGCCGAGGCGGCTGCCGAGTCCGGCGGCCAGGATGACGATCTGGGTGGTCACGCTTGTACTCCTCTGGGGCAGGGCCCGAGGGCCCGTGGTCTGCCCCGCCGGTCGCAGCCCGCCCGGTGCAGCAGGGCGTCGATGGCTGGAGCACGTTCACGCGGACGTCACCGCGGAGCCTCGTTCTGGACACGTCGTCGTGCAGGGCCACGATACCCCGGACCCGATCGGAACGGTACGATCCGGCGGCAGTCCGTGTCCGGACCGTGATGCGGGGGAGGGTCCGCTGCCGCTCGACCTCCTTGGTACGGTGGTGCCGACGCTTCCGCGCGAGAGGGTCAAGGGGAGGACGCCGTGCACGACGACGACATCGACGGGGCCCGCGACGCCGCCGCCGAGCAGGGACGACCGCCGGCCGCGCAGCCGTCGACGCCGCGCCCGACCACGAGGGCCCCGCGCAGCGCACCGCGTCCGCGCAAGCCCCCGCGCACCGCCGAGGAGCGGTCCGCCGCGGCCAAGAAGGCCGCCGCGACCCGCGCCGCGAACGCGCGGGCCCGGGCGGAGGCGGCCGCGGCCGCCGAGGCCGCCGCCCGCGCCGTCTCGGAGGCGGAGCAGGCCGACGACCTGCCCGGGGCGCAGGAGTCCCGCGAGGCCGGCCCCGCCACGGGACCCGCCCCCGTCGTCGACGACGCCTCCGCCGCTCCGGGGGCCTCTCCCGGAGGAGCGTCCCCCGACGCGCCGTCCGGCGACGCGCCGTCCGGCGACGCGCCGTCCGGCGACGCGCCGTCCCTTGAGGCACCGTCCCTCGACGCGGCGCCCGGCGACGCGCAGGGCGACCTCGACGAGCCCGGGCTCGCCACGGAGCGGGCCGAGGAGCCCGCGGCGGGCGACGACGAGCCCTCCGCCGACGTCGAGGACGACGTCCCCGCGGCAGCGCCCGCGACCGACGTCGCGTCGGCCGAGGTCGCGGCGTCGGCCGACGTCGCCGGCACGGCCTCGTCGCCCGCCGGTCCTTCCGGGCCGCCCGCCGTCGTCCCGACCGGCAGCGGCCGCTCGGCGCGCTTCCTGCGCGGCGTGCGCGCCGCGGTGGACCGTGCAGTCGCCTCCGGTCGTGCCGCCGGCGACGCCCGCAGGACGTCCTCGTCCGAGGTCGTGGACGAGCAGGTCGAGGTCGGCGAGGCCGCGCCCGTCGACGAGCCGGCTCCCGTCGACGAGGTCGCGCCCGCCGTCGACCCGGTCCCCGTCGTCGAGCCCGAGCCCGAGGCCGTGGACGAGGCCCTGCCCGTCGCCGAGGCTGCGCCCTCCGACGACCCCGTGCCCTCCGTCGACGACACCGGCGCCTCGGCCGGGAGCAGCCCCGTCGAGCGGACCACGCGCCCCGCCGCGGCGCCGCGCCCGGCGCCGGTCGCCCCGGCGGCGGACGCTCCCGTCGTGCTGAGCATCTCCGGGCTGGTCAAGCGCTACGGCTCGACGACGGCCGTCGAGGGCGTGGACCTCGAGGTGCGCGCCGGATCCTTCACGGGCATCGTCGGCCCCAACGGCGCCGGCAAGACCACGACGCTCTCCATCGTCACGGGCCTGTTGCGGCCCGACGCGGGCACGGTCACCGTGCTCGGCTCGGACGTCTGGGCCGACCCCGCGGCCGCCAAGCGCTCCCTCGGCGTGCTGCCCGACCGCCTCCGGCTGTTCGACCGGCTCACCGGCGCCCAGCTGCTGTACTACTCGGCCACCCTCCGCGGCCTCGACGGGGCCACGGCCCGGAAGCGCTCGAGCGACCTCGCCGCCGCCTTCGGCCTCCAGGACGCCCTCGGCCGCCTCGTCAGCGACTACTCCGTCGGCATGACGAAGAAGATCGCGCTCGCGGCCGCCATCATCCACTCGCCCCGCGTGCTCGTGCTGGACGAGCCGTTCGAGTCGGTCGACCCCGTGTCTGCCGCGACCGTCACCGACGTGCTCCAGCGCTACGTCGCCGGCGGCGGGACCGTGCTGCTCTCGAGCCACAGCATGGACCTCGTCGAGCGCATCTGCGACAGCGTCGCGGTGATCGTCGACGGGCACGTCCTCGCCTCGGGCCCCGTCGACGAGGTGCGGGCGGGTCGCAGCCTCGAGGAGCGCTTCGTCGAGCTCGCGGGTGGCCGCGCCGTCACGGAGGGCATGGAATGGTTGCAGAACTTCTCCGACTGAGGCTGCACTCGCTCGCGAACGACGTGCGCTCCGGGCCCCGCCGGTGGTTCGGCGCGGTCGTGGCGGCCCTGCTCGTGCTCGTGGCGTCGCTCGCGGTGGCGTTCCTCGTCAGCGGCCTGCGGTCCTCCGGCGTCGACGAGGTGCGCGCGGTCGTCGTGGGCGGCGGCTCGCTGCTGCTGCTCGGCTTCGCGGTCGTCCCCCTCGCGAACGTCCGGGCGCCCTGGAGCGACCCCCGCCGCCTCGCCACCCTCGGCGTCCCCGAGCGGTCGGCAGCCGTCGGCCTCGCCCTCGGCGGGGCCGTGGGCCTGCCGGCCCTCGCGCTCGTCGTGCTGTCCACCGGCTACGTGCGGGCCTGGGGCGAGGGGTGGGGCGTCGCCCTCGTCGCCGTCGGGGCCGCCGTCCTCGCCGGGGCGACCGCGCTCCTGCTCGCGCTCGTGGCCTCCGGCCTCGACGCCGTGGTGCTCACGACCCGCGCCGCGCGCCGGTTCCTCCTGGTCGGGGTGGTCCTGCTCGCGGTGCTCCTCGTGCCGCTCGTGGTCGAGGTCGTCCGCGCCGTGCTGCCGGGCGGCGTCGGCTCGGCCGGGGTGTCGGACGCGCTCGCCTGGACGCCCCTCGGCGCCGCGCTCTCCCTGCCCGGCCACGTCGCCGAGGGCGACACGGGGCGGGTCGTGGCCGACCTCGTCGTGGCCCTGGCGACGGTCGGCCTGCTCTGGGCGGCCTGGCGCCTGCTCGTCGCCCGGGCGTTCCTCGACGGGCCCGAGCCCGACGTCTCCGAGGAGCCCAGCGGGCTCGGGTGGTTCGAGGTCGTGCGCGCGACGCCGACCGGCGCCGTCGCGGCACGCAGCCTCACCTACTGGCTGCGCGACGCGCGCTACCGGGTGTCGCTCGCGATCATCCCCTTCCTGCCGCTGCTCGTGCTGCCCCTCGGGGTCGCGGGGGTGAGCTGGCACTGGCTGGCGCTCGTTCCCGTGCCGGTCATGTGCCTGCTGCTCGGGTTCCTGCCGCACAACGACGTCGCGTACGACAGCACGGCCCTCTGGCTGCACGTCGTCGCCGACACGTCCGGCCTCGCCGACCGGGTGGGCCGCCTGGTGCCCGCGGTCCTCCTGGGGGCCCCGATCGTCGTGCTCGGCTCCGTCGTGGCGACCTGGGTGCACGGCGACTGGTCCGTGCTCGGCAGCGAGCTCGGCGTGAGCGCCAGCCTGCTCCTCTGCGGGCTGGGCCTGTCGAGCGTCGTCTCGGCGGCGCTGCCCTACGCGGCCGTCCGCCCGCACGACGACCCCTTCCAACAGCCGCAGTCGACGGGGTCCTCGGCCGGCTGGGCCCAGACGACGATGATCGGCGGCGCGCTGCTGCTCACGCTGCCCACCGCGTGGCCGGCCGTCCGGCAGGTCCTGGGCCTGCAGGCCGACGGGGCCACCGTCGCGCTCTGGACGGGGCTCGGCACCGGGGCCGCGGTGCTCGTGCTCGGCGTCCTCGTCGGGGCGCGCGTCTTCTCGCGCCGGGCGCCCGAGCTGCTCGCCTTCACGATGCGGACCTGAGACGCGCCTCCTGCCGTGCGCCCCGGTCGCCCTGCTCCGGGTCGGGGCGACGACGTACCATGGGGCCATGACTGACACGCAGACCGGTGGCGGCCTCGACGTCCTCGACCGCGAGCTCGAGAAGCTCCTCGAGGGCGAGAACGTCGACCCCGGGGACCACGAGCGCTTCTCGCACTACGTGCAGAAGGACAAGATCATGCAGTCGGCGCTGAGCGGCAAGCCCGTCAAGGCGCTCTGCGGCAAGAAGTGGACGCCGGGCCGTGACCCGGAGAAGTTCCCGGTGTGCCCGACCTGCAAGGAGATCTACGAGAAGATGCGCGCCGAGTAGCCCCACCCCGACGGCCGACGGCGACGCCGGCCGGGCCCCGAGGCACCGCCGTCCTCGCTGCCCCCGGGACGGTCAGGCGTACACGGTCGGCAGGACGGCCTCGCCGCGGCCGAGCCGGAACGCCTCGTGCGGCAGCTCGGCGATCGCCGCCGCGTGGTGCTCGCGGGCCAGGGCGGTGCCCTCCGGACCGGTCCAGCGGTCGTCGACGACGCCGTCGACGACGAGCGGCACCAGCAGGGCACGCTCGTCCGGGCCGGTCTCGTCCGTGCCGACCTTGATCCGCTCCTCGACCGCGACGCCGTCGCGGAGCACCCGGACCGGGTGCTTGCGACCGCCGACGGTGGCCTTGTCGGCCGACTTCTTCGACACCGACAGCCACTCGCCGTCGTCCCCCCGGCGGGCGACGAGCTTGAAGACCATGCCGGCGGCCGGGTGGCCCGACCCCGACACGACGCTCGTGCCGACGCCGTAGCCGTCGACCGGGGCGGCGCGCAGCGCGGCGATGGTGAACTCGTCGAGGTCGTTGGTCACGGTGATGCGCGTGCCCGTGGCCCCCAGGGCGTCGAGCTGCTCGCGGACCTGGGCCACGACGATCGGCAGGTCGCCGCTGTCGATCCGCACCGCGCCCAGCCCGGTCCCGGCCACGCGCACGGCCGTCTCCACCGCCTCGGCGATGTCGTAGGTGTCGACGAGGAGGGTCGTGCCGCTGCCGAGGGTGGCGACCTGGGCCCGGAAGGCGTCCTCCTCGGTGTCGTGCAGCAGCGTGAAGGCGTGCGCGGCCGTGCCCATCGTGGGGATGCCCCAGCTGCGGCCGGCCTCGAGGTTGCTCGTCGCGCCGAAGCCCGCGACGTACGCGGCGCGGGCGGCCGCGACCGCGCTGTGCTCCCCGGTGCGGCGGGAGCCCATCTCGGCGAGCGGGCGGCCGTCGGCGGCGGACACCATGCGCGCGGCGGCCCCCGCGACGGCGGAGTCGTGGTTGAAGACGCTCAGGGCCAGGGTCTCGAGCAGGACGCCCTCGGCGAAGCTCGACTCGACGACGAGCAGGGGGGACCCCGGCAGGTACGCCTCGCCCTCGCGGTAGCCACGGATCGTGCCCGAGAAGCGGTAGTCGGCGAGCCAGTCGAGCGTGGGGGAGTCGACGACCCCCGCCTCACGGAGCCAGGCCAGCTCGTCGTCGCCGAAGCGGAAGTCGGCGAGCAGCTGCAGGAACCGCCCGGTCCCCGCGACGACGCCGAAGCGGCGGCCCTCGGGCAGTCGGCGGGCGAAGACCTCGAAGACGCTGTCGCGCCCGGCCGTGCCGGACTTCAGGGAGGCCTCGAGCATCGTCAGCTCGTAGCGGTCGGTCAGGAGTGCGCTGCTCACGCCGCCAGCCTAGGCGCGCGGCACGCGGCGGGTAGGCTGGTGCACCGTGACGGACGCACCCATCGGGATCTTCGACAGCGGCGTCGGGGGGCTCACGGTGTCGCGGGCCGTCATCGACCAGCTGCCCCGCGAGTCGATCCGCTACGTCGGCGACACGGCGCACTCGCCCTACGGCCCCAAGCCCATCGCGGCGGTGCGCGAGTACGCGCTCGCGGTGATGGACGACCTCGTCGCGCAGGGCGTCAAGCTGCTCGTCATCGCCTGCAACACCGCCTCGGCGGCCGTGCTCCGCGACGCTCGCGAGCGCTACACGCTGGGCAGCGGCATCCCCGTGGTCGAGGTGATCCAGCCCGCGGTCCGCGCCGCCGTGGGCCAGACCCGGACCGGTCGCGTGGGCGTCATCGGCACCGTGGGCACGATCAACTCGCGGGCCTACGAGGACGCCTTCGCGGCCGCCCCCGGGCTCGAGCTGGTCACCCGCGCGTGCCCGCGCTTCGTCGAGTTCGTCGAGGCCGGCGACACGTCGAGCCCCGAGCTGCGCGCCGTCGCGGAGCAGTACCTCGCGCCGCTGCGCGAGGCGCGCGTCGACACGGTGGTGCTCGGCTGCACCCACTACCCGCTGCTGTCGGCCGCCATCCAGTACGTCATGGGGCAGGAGGTGCGCCTCGTCTCGAGCGCGGAGGAGACCGCGAGCGACGTCTACCGCACCCTCGTCGCGCACGGCCTCGAGGCCTCCGGCGACGCCCCGCCGACCTACGAGTTCGAGGCCACCTCGCCCGACCAGACGGCGTTCCTGCGCCTGGCCAAGCGGTTCCTCGGCCCGGAGGTGTCGCGCGTCGGGCACCTCGAGACGGGCGCCATCCCGCTGCCGGGCCGATGAGCGCCCCGCCGACGTCGACCCCGACCACCACCTCGACCACGACCACCGACGGCCCCACCGAGAGGGAGCACCCATGACCGACCGCACCGACGGACGCGCCGCCGACCAGCTGCGCACCGTGACCATCGAGAAGGGCTGGAGCACGCAGGCGGAGGGGAGCGCCCTCGTCTCCTTCGGCGACACCAAGGTGCTCTGCACGGCGTCCTTCACCAACGGCGTGCCGCGCTGGCTGTCCGGCAAGGGCAAGGGCTGGGTGACGGCGGAGTACTCGATGCTCCCGCGCGCGACCAACAGCCGGAACGACCGCGAGAGCGTCAAGGGCAAGATCGGCGGCCGCACCCACGAGATCTCCCGTCTCATCGGTCGCAGCCTCCGCGCCGTCGTCGACACCAAGGCCCTCGGCGAGAACACGATCGTGCTCGACTGCGACGTCCTGCAGGCCGACGGGGGCACCCGGACCGCCGCGATCACCGGGGCCTTCGTGGCCCTGGCGCAGTCGATCGAATGGGGCCGCGAGCACCGCTTCGTGGGCCAGAAGGCCAGCCCGCTCAGGGACTCCGTCTCGGCGGTCTCCGTCGGCATCGTCGACGGGGTCCCGATGCTCGACCTCGCCTACGTCGAGGACGTCCGCGCCGAGACGGACATGAACGTCGTCGTCACCGGCGACGGCCGGTTCGTCGAGGTGCAGGGCACGGCCGAGGGCGCGCCCTTCGACCGGGCCGAGCTCGACTCGCTCCTCGACCTGGCGCTCGCGGGCGCCGTCGACCTCTCCCGCATCCAGCGAGAGGTCCTCGAGTCGTGACGCGCGTCGTCCTCGCCACGCACAACCAGGGCAAGGTGGCCGAGCTGCGCTCGATCCTGGCCGAGACCGCCCCGGGCGTCGAGCTCGTCGCGTACGACGGGCCGGAGCCCGTCGAGGACGGCACGACCTTCGCCGCGAACGCCCTCATCAAGGCCAGGGCCGCGGCGGCGCACACGGGCCTGGCGGCCCTCGCGGACGACAGCGGCATCAGCGTCGACGCCCTCGACGGCGCCCCCGGCATCCACTCGGCCCGGTACGCCGGCACGCGCGACGACGACGACAACATCGACCTGCTCCTCCGCTCGCTGGAGGGCGTCGACGACCGGTCGGCGCGCTTCACCTGCGCCGCCGCCCTGGTCGTGCCCGGGCCGGACGGCGGGCCGGCGTCCGAGCACGTCGAGCACGGCGAGTGGCACGGCGTGGTGCTCGAGCGGCGCACGGGCACGGGCGGCCACGGCTACGACCCGGTCTTCCGCGGCGACGGCGACGACCGCAGCTCGGCCGAGCTCAGCCCGGCCGAGAAGAACGCGCGCAGCCACCGGTCGCGGGCGTTCCGGGCGATCGCGCCGCTCGTGGCGGAGCTCGCGGGCTGACGGGACGGGCGGGGGCGGGCCTCCTGCCGGGCACCGTGCGGGAGAAGGGACTCGAACCCTCACGCTCCAGGAGCACAGGAACCTAAATCCTGCGTGTCTGCCAGTTCCACCACTCCCGCGACGGATCGAGTGTAGCGAGCCGGTCGACGGTCAGGTCAGGTCGTCCGCGGCCGGCGGCGGCGGGTCGGTCCCCGGGCGGCGACGGGGCACGTAGCGGGGCACGTAGCGCAGCAGCACGCCCGCGCCGACGAGCCCGAGCACCCCCATGGCCGCGCTGGCGACCGCGAGCGAGGCCACGGCGGTGAGCCCGGAGATGAGCAGCGGGGCCGCGGCGCTGCCGGCGTCGCCCGTGAACCGCCACGCGCCGAGGAACGGGGCGGGGTCGCGCGGGTCGGCGAGGTCGGCGCCGAGCGTCATGAGGATGCCGCTGCCCACGCCGTTGGCGAGGCTCATGGCGAGCGCCACCACGACGAAGAGGGTGGTCCTCGCGTCGGCACCGGCGGTGAGCGCGAGGGCCAGGTACGAGGCGGACAGGCCGAGCATGCTGGGCAGGGCGCTCGCGAGGCGTCCCCAGCGGTCCATGATCTGGCCGCTCGTGTAGAAGAGCGCGAAGTCGACGGCACCCGCCAGCCCGATCACCAGGGCGGTCTGCGAGTCGCCCAGGCCGATGCTCACGGCCCAGAGGGGCAGCATCACCTGCCGGCCCGAGCGCATCGCGCCGATGAGGGCGGCACCGCTGCCGAGCTTGACGAGCACGCCGCGGTTCGCCCACAGGGTGGGGAAGAGACCGCGGACGGCGCGCTCGGCCTCGTCTCCGTCCGCCGGGGCGGCGGCCCGGTCCGAGGGCCGGAGGCGCGCCCTGCCCCCGACGGTCGCGGCCGGGTCGCGCACGACGAGCAGCACGACGGCCGCACCCAGGCAGCCGACGATGTGCACGACGAAGGCGGACTGCGTCGTCCCGGTGAGGTGGATGACGCCCGCGGCGATCAGGGGGCCGACGAACGCGCCGAGCCGGAAGACGCCGCCCAGCGAGCTGAGGGCCCGGGCCCGGATCTCGAGGGGCACGTGCGTCGTCATGAAGGCGTGCCGCGCGAGCGCGAAGACGGCGGTCGAGAGGCCGATGACGAAGACGCCGATCGCCAGGACCCCGACGGTGGGGGCGAGCAGGCAGGTCACGAGGCCCACGATGCTCGCCAGCGACGCGCCGATCATGCCGGTGCGCTCGCCGATGCGGGCGATGAGCCAGCCGCTCGGGACGTCGCCGACGAGCTCGCCCACGAGGATCAGCGCGGCCACGAAGCCCGCGACGGGCAGGGTGGCCCCCAGCCCGTCGGCGACGACCGGGATGATCGGGATGATCGCGCCCTCGCCGATCGCGAAGAGGGCGGCGGGCAGGAAGGCCGAGAGGGCGACGGACCTCAGGCTGAAGGCGGGCTGGTCCGAGGTCATGGCGGTGCCACGCTACGCCCTGCCCAGCCCGACCCGCACGGGAGGCCGACCTACACTGGGGGGATGAAGGTCCTTGCGGCGATGAGCGGTGGCGTCGACTCTGCGGTGGCCGCGGCGCGGGCGGTCGAGGCCGGCCACGACGTGGTCGGCGTGCACCTGGCGCTGAGCCGCATGCCCGGCACGCTGCGCACCGGCAGCCGGGGCTGCTGCACGGTCGAGGACGCCATGGACGCGCGCCGCGCGGCCGACCTCATCGGCATCCCCTTCTACGTCTGGGACTTCTCCGAGCGCTTCGCCCTCGACGTCGTCGACGACTTCGTCGCCGAGTACGCCGCCGGCCGGACCCCGAACCCCTGCATGCGCTGCAACGAGCGGATCAAGTTCGCGGCGCTCCTCGAGAAGGCCCTCGCGCTGGGCTTCGACGCCGTGTGCACGGGCCACTACGCCGAGGTCGTCACGACCGACGCCGGCGACCGCGAGCTGCACCGGGCCTCGGCCTGGGCGAAGGACCAGTCCTACGTGCTCGGCGTGCTCACGGCCGAGCAGCTCGCGCACGCGGTCTTCCCCCTGGGCGCGACGCCCTCGAAGGCGGAGGTGCGCGCCGAGGCCGCCGAGCGCGGCTTCAGCGTGGCCGCGAAGCCCGACAGCCACGACATCTGCTTCATCCCCGACGGCGACACGCGCGGCTGGCTCGCCGAGCGCGTGGGCGCGGCCCCCGGGGACGTCGTCGAGCGCGACGGCTCGGTCGTCGGGCAGCACGAGGGCGCGCACGCCTACACGGTGGGCCAGCGCCGCGGCCTGCACCTGGGCCGCCCCGCGCCCGACGGCCGCCCCCGCTTCGTGCTCGAGGTGCGCCCGGTCACCAACACGGTCGTCGTCGGGCCGAAGGAGGCGCTCGCCGTGGGCGAGCTCGCGGGCACGTCGTTCACCTGGGCGGGCCGTCCGCCGGTCGACCCGACCGAGGCCTTCGAGTGCGACGTGCAGATCCGGGCCCACGCCGACCCGGTGCCCGCGGTGGCCCGGGTGTCGGCGGTCGAGGGTAAGAGTGAACTCGTGATCACGCCCCGCACCCCCCTCGACGGCGTCGCCCCCGGGCAGACGGCCGTGGTCTACGTCGGCACCCGCGTGCTCGGCCAGTGCACCATCGACCGCACGGTCAGCGCCGTGCCCGTCCCCGCCTGACGTCGTGGCCGCCGACGGCACCGGGCCCGTGCCCGACGACCTCGCGACCGCCCGCGACGAGGCGGAGGCGCTGACCACGCGCATCCTGCAGCTGCGCGACGAGTACTACGGCGCCGACGCCTCGACCGTGAGCGACGCCGACTACGACGAGCTCGTGCGTCGCCTCGACGCGATCGAGCTCGAGCACCCCGAGCTGCAGAAGCCCGACAGCCCGACGCAGACCGTGGGCGGGCGGGCCGAGACGACGCAGTTCGCGCCCGTGCAGCACGCCGAGCGCATGCTCAGCCTCGACAACGTCTTCGACGACGACGAGCTCGCCGAGTGGGCGGGCAAGGTCGAGCGCGACGCCGGCAGCGAGCGCGTGCGGTTCCTCACCGAGCTCAAGATCGACGGGCTCGCCATCAACCTGCGCTACGAGCACGGCCGGCTCGTCACGGCGGCGACCCGCGGCGACGGCGTCGTGGGCGAGGACGTGACGGGCAACGTGCTCGCGATGGGCACGATCCCCGAGCGGCTCTCGGGCGAGGGCCACCCGGCGATCGTCGAGGTCCGCGGCGAGATCTTCTTCCCGGTCGCCGAGTTCGACGCGCTCAACGCCCGGCAGCGCGACGCGGGGGAGCGCGTCTTCGCCAACCCCCGCAACGCCGCGGCGGGCAGCCTCCGGCAGAAGGAGGAGGGCAAGTCGCCCGAGAAGCGCGAGCTCATGCACGACCGGCTCCGCCGCCTGCGCATGCTCGTGCACGGCATCGGCGCCTGGCCCGTGCGCGAGCTCGAGCGCGACGCCGGCGTGCACGCCCAGTCCGAGGTGTACGACCTCCTCTCGCGCTGGGGCCTGCCGACGTCGAGCCACTACCGGGTCCTCGACACGGTCGCCGCGGTGCAGGAGTTCATCCACCGCTACGGCGAGCGGCGCGCCAGCGTCGAGCACCAGATCGACGGCATCGTCGTCAAGGTCGACGACCTCGCCCTGCACGACGAGCTCGGCGCGACCTCGCGGGCACCGCGCTGGGCGACCGCCTTCAAGTACCCGCCCGAGGAGGTCCGCACCGAGCTGCTCGACATCGTCGTGAGCGTCGGCCGCACGGGGCGGGCGACGCCCTTCGCGGTCATGCAGAAGGTCGAGGTCGCCGGCAGCGAGGTGCGCCAGGCCACGCTGCACAACCAGCAGGTGGTCAAGGCCAAGGGCGTGCTCATCGGCGACACCGTCGTGCTGCGCAAGGCCGGCGACGTCATCCCCGAGGTGCTCGGGCCGGTCGTCGAGCTGCGCGACGGCACCGAGCGCGAGTTCGTCATGCCCACCGACTGCCCCGAGTGCGGCACGCCGCTGCGCCCGGCGAAGGAGGGCGACGTCGACCTCCGCTGCCCCAACGCCGAGAGCTGCCCCGCGCAGGTGCGCGGACGCGTCGAGCACATCGCCTCGCGCGGCTCGCTCGACATCGAGGGCCTCGGCGAGGTCGCGGCGGCCGCGCTCACCCAGCCGCTCGTGCCCGAGACGCCACCGCTGCGCACGGAGGCGGGGCTCTTCGACCTCACGATGGAGGACGTCGTCGGGATCGAGGTCGTGGTGCGCGACGCCGAGACCGGCATGGTCCGGCTCGGTGACGACGGGGCCCCGAAGCGCGTCACCCCGTTCAGCCGCGCCCGCAAGAAGACCGACCCGCCGTTCGACGCCGAGGCGCGGGGCGCGGACCACCGCGGCGAGCCGAGCCGCTACCCGTCCAAGAACGCGTTCGAGATGCTGGCCAACATCGAGGGCGCCAAGACGAGCCCCCTCTGGCGGATCCTCGTCGGGCTGAGCATCCGCCACGTCGGGCCGGTGGCCGCGCGCGCGCTCGCCGACTGGTTCGGCTCGCTCGACGCCATCCGTGCGGCGAGCCGCGACGAGCTCGCGGCGGTCGACGGCGTCGGCGGGATCATCGCCGACGCCCTCCTCGACTGGTTCTCGGTCGACTGGCACCGCGAGATCCTCGACCGCTGGACGGCCGCCGGCGTGCAGTTCACGACGCCGGGCCACCCCGGTCCGGGAGCGGCGGCCGCGGCGGGCGGCGTCCTCGCCGGCCTGACGGTCGTCGCCACCGGCTCGCTCGAGGGCTTCACCCGCGAGGGTGCCCAGGAGGCGATCCTCGCCGCGGGCGGCAAGGCCGGCAACAGCGTGAGCAAGAAGACGCACTTCGTCGCCGCGGGGCCCGGGGCGGGCTCGAAGCTCGCGAAGGCCGAGCAGCTCGGCGTCCGCATCATCGACGCCGAGCAGTTCGCGGTGCTCGTCAGCGAGGGGCCCGACGCGCTCGGCCCCGCGGCCGACGCGGACCCCGGGACGACCGCCGACACCGACCCGGAGACGGTCGGCGACGCGGCCCCCGAGGCGGGGCAGACCTCCGAGGACGCCCCCAAAGAGGGGCCCGAGGAGGCCTGACCCCTGGTCGGGTGGGGGGTGTGCCTCCTAGCATGTGAGGACGTGTCGACACCGCCAGTAGGGAGGCGGTCGCCGAGCACGTGCTGAAGGGGAAGACCCGACGTGCTGTTGCTCACCGTCGCAGCCCTCCTGTCCACCTCGGCCCAGATCGTGGGCCTGACCGGACAGGTGGAGGCTGGACCGACCCCGCCCACCGCGACCACCACGGTCGTGGCGGCGGCGGGGCGGACGTCCGTCGCGCCTCCTGCCCGGCCGTCGAGGGCGCGATCGGACGGCCCCGCCGTCGGCACGGCCGCGTGCGACGTCGCGCTCAGGGACGACGGGGGAGCGGCCTCCTGCCTGGCCGACCTCGGCACGGCGCCGGCGAGCTCGCTCCGCGCGACCCCGGCCGCGGTCGACGACACGGGTTCGGCCGCCTCCGCGCTCGTGGCCGCGCTCACGCCCGCGCTCGACGCGCAGCGCACCGCGTCGTGGTGGCGGGCGCTGCCCCCCGAGCGGCGCGACCTGCTCACGGAGGCGGTGCCGGGCGTCGTGGGCAACCTCGAGGGCCTGCCGTACGCCGACCGCGCCGCGGCCAACGACCGCCAGCTGACGCGCACGCTCGGCGCGACGGCGGCCCGGCTCGGCACCGACCGTGAGCGGGACGACGACGCCGAGCGCCTGGCGATGCTGCAGCAGGTGCTGCGGGCGGTGCAGGACCGCTCCTCCGGCTGGGCAGGACGCAGCCTGGTGTCGCTGGACCCGGTGCTCCCCGGCCGGGCGGCCGTCGCGGTCGGCGACCTCGACGCCGCCGACGACGTCACCGTGCTCGTGCCCGGCATGCTCTTCACCGTCACGGGGCAGCTCGTCGACTGGTCCGAGACCGCGGGCGACCTGCAGGAGGAGCAGGCCACCTGGGCGGTCCGGCTCGACCCCGACGACGGCCCGGGCGACGGCACCGCGGTGGTCGCCTGGATGGGCTACCGCACGCCGGGCCTCACGGACTTCTCGACGCTCGACCTGGCCCGGGCCGGGGCGGACCACCTGGAGGACGCCCTGCTCGGCGTCGGGGCCGCGCGCGGGGCGTCCCCCGCGCGGGTCACGGTCGTCGCGCACTCGTACGGGTCGACGGCGGCCACGCTGGCGCTCTCGTCGGGCCGGGTGGCCGTCGACTCGCTCGTCGTCCTCGGCTCGCCGGGGAGCGTCGTCGGCACCGTCGCCGACCTCGGGGTCCGCGGGGGCGACGTCTACGCGGCCGCGGGCAGCTTCGACCCGGTGGCCGGCAGCGCCTTCTTCGGCGCCGACCCGGGGGTCTCGGCGTTCGGCGCGGTGCTCCTGCACACGGGAGGCGCGATCGACCCCGTGACGCGCGAGCGGCTCGGCGCCGCCCTGGGGCACAACGACTACCTGCTGCCCGGCACCGAGACGGTGCGCGACATCGCCCTCGTGGCGCTGGGGCGCGGCGACCTCGTCGGGCGCGACGCGGCGCCCGGGGGACCAGGCGTGCCTCGCCAGGCGCCACCCGGCCTGGGCCTCGTGCGCCCCCAGGAGCTCTGGCCCCGCGACTGAGCCGCCCCGGTGCCCCGGCCCCGTAGGATCGACCGGTACCCCGAGCCCTACCGTGACGGAGCCCCATGTCTGAGATCACGCGTGAGCAGGTCGAGCACCTCGCCGGCCTCGCCCGCATCGCCCTCACCCCCGACGAGATCGAGAAGCTGACCGGCGAGCTCGGCCACATCGTCGACAGCGTCGCCAAGGTGTCCGAGGTGGCGACGGACGACGTGCCCGCCACCAGCCACCCGATCCCGCTCGAGAACGTCACGCGCCCCGACGTGCCCGGCGAGACGCTCACGGCCGAGCAGGCGCTCTCGGGGGCCCCCGACCACGACGGCTCGCGGTTCCGCGTGACCGCGATCCTCGGAGAGGAGCAGTGAGCGTGTCCGACTCCCTGATCAGGTCCACCGCCGCCCAGCTCGGCGAGGCCCTCGCCGCGCGGGAGGTCTCGAGCGTCGAGGTCACGCGGGCGCACCTCGACCGCATCGCCGCCGTCGACGGCGACGTCCACGCGTTCCTGCACGTCGACGAGCGCGCGCTCGAGACCGCCGCCGACGTCGACCGTCGCCGTGCGGCGGGCGAGCCGCTCGGGCCGCTCGCCGGCGTGCCGATCGCCATCAAGGACGTCCTCTGCACCGTCGGCATGCCGTCGACCTCGGGCAGCAAGATCCTCGAGGGCTGGGTCCCGCCCTACGACGCGACGGTCGTCACGCGGCTCAGGGCGGCGCACCTCGTGCCCCTGGGCAAGACGAACATGGACGAGTTCGCCATGGGCTCGTCGACCGAGCACTCGGCCTACGGCCCCACCCACAACCCGTGGAGCCTCGACCGCGTGCCCGGTGGCTCCGGCGGCGGGTCGGCCGCGGCGGTGGCCGCCTTCGAGGCGCCCCTCGCCCTGGGCAGCGACACGGGTGGCTCCATCCGCCAGCCCGGCGCCGTGACGGGCACCGTGGGCGTCAAGCCGACCTACGGCGGCGTGAGCCGCTACGGGGCCATCGCCCTCGCGAGCTCGCTCGACCAGATCGGCCCGGTCAGCCGCACGGTGCTCGACAGCGCGCTCGTGCACGACG
>Ga0265798_10000872_pt1 | contig 48501 bp, 51 predicted proteins | sample P3T30metagenome_FD_192430 | JGI IMG/M metagenome (GOLD analysis project Ga0265798, IMG submission 192430) | Plant litter microbial communities from East Loma Ridge, Irvine, California - P3 T30 | ecosystem: Environmental > Terrestrial > Plant litter > Unclassified | place: USA: California...
CACTGGGGACTCGGGCTCCGAACTATAAGGGGCAGAGACACGACGGTAGTGTGGTTGAATCCCGAGAGCCAAAGAACCGGGGATGATGGGAGGATGGAGCGTTCGGAGGGAGGTGCCATACCACCCGACGGATCGTTGAGTGGTGTTATCTAAGGCCAAAGCAATGATTGGAAGAACAGATGTTATTTGCCAAATATGGTGGACCAAAACCGTCACGAGCTCTGATGCATGCTAGCCCCGCGTCCGCATCGCATGGGTTCTAGAGCCTACCTTTGATGGACAATGTCAAGCTTGCATTTTCTTAAACCTAATGCATGTTTCTTACGGTAAAAGGGGGTTGACAGTAAGTTAGCAGAGTGCTTGCCGCACGGAGAACGTAACAGTAATAGCATTACGGACAAGGAAGTCCTGAGAAGGGCAAAGAAACACGGACGACTTCTTGTTAATGTAGGCCGGCGCTCATTTGAGCTTCTACGAAACAGTCATACCCATCTCAAAGCCAGTCGATCGTCAGTGCCACGGCTCTGTTCGAACATCTCCACCTCACGTATACTATGGCCAGGATTCAAGAGAACCAGATACGAAGATTCAGTGAGGCTGCTGTAAAGAAGCTCAAAGTGTAAAGTTTTGCGAGTGCCAGATTCTACGGTTTCCGCCGCGTGCGTGAGCAAATCTACGTAAGACCTCAAACTTCTCACTTCAAACCCACCCACACAATGTAAACTCTCTGGGTAACGTGTCAAAACTAAGACGCGGTGCTTTCCTTCTTCGGAGCTTCCCTGGGGACGATGTCGAGTCCACCTACGCAACGTAAACCAACTTCGTTGTTGGCACCTGCCTCATAAGTCACGCTATGTCAGAACCTCGATCTCGGTCAGTTCCTCGATCTCGCAACATCACTAGATGGTACGGGATCTTGTACGGAACTGGTAGGCCACGCACCTCTAGGGGGCAGTATGTGGTAACCGAGATTCACGTCCTTCTGCTGCCGATGCATATTCTCAGGCGTCCACAACCCGTAGAAATGGTCGAAGTCAAATGTGACGCAAGTCTTGCCGCGTGTAACGCCATAGTGCAAGAGAATCGAGATCAGTCACTCCCTTCGATGCACTGTATACGAAAGCTGGTCTATGTGGTCTTCTACACGTAGCGCCCTCGGTCCATGCCTCGGTATGGTCAACGAGATATGAAGTGTGATTGGCTGCCCATCTTACACACAGCGGTATGACGATGTGTGTGGCTTTGCTATTGCGCCGTTGTCAGGCCGCCCGATGGGCACTTCAACGACTCAGACTCGGACTCGCGTGGCTTGAGATGATCTGCGCCATGGCACTTTGCTTCCTCGGTAGCTCAGTGTGCGCTCAGCTTTGCGTAGCGGTTTCGTGCGAGTGGTCACAACCACAGGTAGTTGCTGACCTAGAAGTCTTTCCCTCTGCCTGGGAAGATCCCAACGCAAGGATCCGACCAGCATGCTTGCATGGATCGATCATGCATGGTCTCTTGGGACCACAAATTCTCCGGATCAGATGCAACCTTCACGCGTGACGATGAAGACGAAATCGAAAGCGGCCGGTCTGTGGGGGCGGGAGATCCCATGATGACGGTACCTGTCAGGGGTGCTAATGCATGCACTCGACCAGTGAACATGGCAATCGAGAAATACATGCCGCGGCCTCGTGGTAGCGTCGGTATTTTGATACACACTTGCCCGATTCGTACACCTCACTTTTCTAGTCTACTCTTTAGGCCGCAGGCGTTGGACCAACATCTGTGGCGAATCGAGATATGTCCTTTCACTCTGCCATCAAACCGCTGTGATGATTAGTATTAGCGATTTCAGCTACTCGCTGATTCACTCGCAAGAAATTTGGGCCAGATTGAGACTTGCACTGTTCTATGCCCAAAGAATTGGCCTAAAGAAGTACGCTCTTTGAGACTGTATGATACGATGTCCGCAGAAACAACCATGGCATACTTGATTTGGTGTAGTTGTTCCTTGCCCAAGAGTCCAACTTGGCATTTGGACTGCGACGACTCTTGGAAAGCGTGAATTAGCTACCTCAGCCACTGGGACTGGACAGTGCCTTTACCCCGCACCCCATAGCGATGGCACTTTCAACAACTTCTCTTGGCTGTATGGGGAAAGAGATCTTCAACTGTGTTCAGGAACTGGTCCTTATCTGGAAAGAATGGTGTACTAGCGCACGCGGGCCTAAACTTTCCACAAGCGCCACGCGCTACCAAGAACCACCTACGTAGATCACGATCTCTTGCAGACCCTTACTCCGTACGGTCACTTCACCTTTACAAGTGTCCGCATCCTTGTTAGCGTCTGGCGAATCAAAAGCGGCATACAGGCCAGTGAAGCGCGGGCTATTGGTTGAGGTCAGTTCTAGACACGCACTTCTGCCTCTAAATCCTTTAGGAGAACCCGTCAATGTCCATGTGTATCGTTCGAGATTCCAAAAGCATGTCGATCACCCACTACAACCACCGCGCTGGTAACGAGTCTTCTGAGCGATCCAATGAACGAGCGCGGATTTGAAGATGTTGAACATGACGAAAGGGTCTGTTCGAGCGTGCCTCGGCCTGTTTAGCCATGCTTCCATGGAAATAGAACGTGAACAGGAGAGGGTGCCTATAAGAGTGCGTCTTCCGAATTTGAGGGACTATTTATCTCCAGTACAGCTCAATTTGGTAGTGTTTGGATCTCAAAATGCATACGCTATCTTCTCTTCTAGTTCTCTCCTCGGCCTCCACTGCCTTTGGCTATGGATGGGTTGCTCGCCAACCAGGCGTTGACTCGTCAATGCTTGAAGCGGGTCGCTACGCCAACCAGAAGCGTGAGATGACCTGTCCATTCAACAAGGACCACAAGGGTGCTGCACCATTCAACGCGAAGTACCCATATACTGGCGCAAAGAATGGCCAGCCAGGCTCGCAAAAGGGCGGCATCAAGGCATGTCTCACGTGACTATCTCCTTTTTATTTTGTCTAACAGTTGCATAGGTTCCAGCTGATGGTGATACTGCTCACTACTACACCGCACCTGGTCCGGACGACATCCGAGGACCTTGCCCCGGACTGAACACCGCCGCCAACCACAACTTTCTGTCTCATGATGGTATCACCAACTTCAACGAGTTGGTTGATGCCCAGCAGAACCTCTACAACGTGGGTTGGGATCTTGCGGCTCTCCTGGCTGTCCTCGGTATCCAGGCCGACGGTGATCTCGTCAGCACCAAGCTGAGCATTGGTTGTGACGCCACATCTCGCACTGCTACTCTGCCCCTGCTGGGCAGACAAGGTGGTCTCAGCACGCACATCAAGTTCGAGGGCGACAGCTCGCTCACTCGTGCCGACTACTTCTTCGGCGATAATTTCTCCTTCAACGGAACTCTCTTTGCTGAGATGAAGGAAGCTGCCGACAGGGTTTCCAGTGGGCTTTATGACTTCAACTCCATTGCCGCATACCGCGCCCAGCGCTACGACGAGTCTCTCCGTGAGAATCCCAACTTCTACTTTGGCCCCCTCTCTCTCCTTCTCTACGGAGCCGCCTCCTTCTTGTACGAGCTCTTCCCATCTTTCGGCGACAAGGGCACACCCGATCTCGCCACGATGAAGAGCTTCTTCGGTGCCGTTGAGGATTCGAGTGCCCCTGGAGGCTGGCGCCATATTCCCGAGAGGATTCCAGAGAACTGGTTCAGCCGTGTGGAGCCGTACACTGGCATGGATGTTGGCCGTGAGATCTTCAGGATGTACCTTGCGTACCCCAGGGCGTTTGGTGGAAATGTTGGAAAGGGTAACTTCAATGGAATGTTGACTCCTTTCGGCTCCATTCAAGATGGCAAGATTCCAGATACAGCCACTGCTGCCGAGGGTCTCTGCCTGCTCTACCAGCTTGCTACCGGTAACGTCCCCAGCATGGTCGGAACGGTCACAGACATCACGCAAGCTTCTTTGGACTTTGCCCTGACCAAGCTTTCCCCGGCCTTCAAGAACTCAGGCTGCCCAATCCCCCTTTCTGGACACTAGTTGCGTCGCGATTGCAGGACAAGATGACGCCTATCAGCATCGGAGCGTAGGATGAGGAGGATGGAAATTCAGCTTTGTACATAATTATCAGTTCGGTTTCATTCCTTCACAACCTTTTTTCATGATGCAATCTTTTGTGACTGGCCTGATTTGACACTGCAACCTTTTATCGAGGACAATTTGCCGGTACAGGATGTACTTCGAACATTACGCTTCCGATCCAAACATTTTCGCACCTGTCGTTAGCCTTATCGTCGTTTTCGCCCGCGGTCAAAGCGACCTAGTAGCCAACACTGCGTTCTGGACCCCACCACGTCACCCACGCAGCGCATCTTCTTGGTACGACGGCGGCCCATCTATTGACCCTCCTTCCTCGTCACGTCTCTGCACCTCATCCGATCGCTCCGCGTCTTTCCCTGTCATATTTTCGTCCCCGTTCTTTCTAGTTGTTTTTCTCAGTGCAGCAACAGGCCCTGCCTTCCTCCGCATCCACAGCGTCACAAGTGCCACACAGATCAGGAATGTCAGCACGGCTAGAACCTCGCTGACAGTCAGCATCTTGTCCTGATTCGGAGAGCCCATAATAGACGTACAATGGCGATGACTTCTCCTTTTGAAATGTTGTGGCTCATGCTTGTGTTGCCCGCATCGCCCTGCTGCTTCGTATCGTCTTGCGACCTGTCACCGTACTCATCGCCATTGTTAACGCGAGGAAAAAGTATATTGTGTGCGAGCGTCGTGGAGCGTGTGGGTGCCATCTTGCGCAAAATCCGTACTGTACATCGTTTGCGGGCTCGAGAAATGGGAAGTTGGTGTAAGAGCAGAATTGCAGAACGCGAGTGACACGAGAGTGACCCTACTTATCATCAGTTCACTTTGGTGGGCGCTTGGGGTACAGCATACTTGAAACTGAAAGGTGAGGCGCGGGCGAGACGTGGTTGGGCAAATTATTCCCGTTGTGCGACAAACGACCTCATTGTCGACTACGCCGTGGGGCTGAATTCACTGACGATGGTCGTCGTCCAATGACTTTGTGTTGTTTTGGCCCCAATGTATCGGTGCTCAATACCGTGTCTCGACAGCGCATGTGGCTGAGCAAACAGCTTCTATCACCCAGTGCTTCGTCGCCAAATCCACGTTGACTGTCACAAAAGTAAATTGACGGTAGAGCCATGCATCTTCACTTGGTAGCAGAGCTGCTCCCGCTATTCTTTGCTAGTTGCGCGTAATGTGCAGTCAGAAGAGGAAGGAACACAAAACCGGCGAACAATGAATATGCAATCGCGGGTAGACCTCTGATGACCGACGGAAGGCGAGAGGCAGGCTGTTCCCGACTCATGCTCAATGGCTATTCTAGATGCAGGAAGTGTTCAGACGCAAGTAGAGAATAACAATCTGAATCTGCATACGGAGGTGAGGAGCGATCAGAAAGGTTCGACGTAAGCGGTGCCATTCTCCCTCAGAGACTAACTGCGGTTTATCTTGATTCGACTATTCAAGGCCGATATTTGAAGAGATCAGAGAGAAGGCGTTCTCCACATGAAGGAGGAAGAGTGGGGGTCAAACACCCGACCATGTTACTTATCTCCAAACCACAACGTAAACGCAACATGCTGAAATCGCGCGGAGCTTGACATCGTGATCTTTTTGAACGACTGAAAGTGATGCGAGGCAAGGCGCAATGAAAAGCCTTACCACGTTTCGCAGAAAGTACGATATCCACTATTCATTATTACATTTTGTGGAGCGAATTGTTTCCAGGACGTATGACGCCGCTTGGCGCTATTATCCTCAGGCACTGGTGAGCGCATGTGCGTCTCCATCGCCAAGGCACAGCTGCTGGTGTTGCTTCTCTGTTTCGTTTCAAGCAGAGCGCATGTTTCGAGTACGCGGGACGAGCCGAGTGTATTACATTGACAGCGCGGGACAGCCGCGTCGACAGGTGTAAAGTGTACGATAGGCTTGTGTAGGTGTTTGATGCGAGAAGTCGTCGTCGGTGTCGAGTTGCGCGATGTGTGGTGTCATGGCGCCTTGATGTAGAATGGCATGCGGTTTCAGAATATGTTACTTGGCTCGAGAGCACGTTTGGCCTCGGGCATGGGATTAGACAATAATAGCTCTCTCTCAGCGCATGAATGCTCACACGCATACTGCAACCGTATCTGGATTTCTTGAGATATCTCGATTTTACGACTAGGTAGCAGTTTGTCTCGTGAGGCTGAAAAGTTAAAGGCGCACCAAATACCTAGGGTGAGCTGTAAAGGTTCACGCCTGGGAAGTACCGCAGCGCAAATGAACGACGCTGAACACCAGAGCTAAATTGCAAATTTCGATGAGTTTCGTTGAGTTCGATGCTGACGCTGTTTTTGGTGTGGAGACAGGGGCCTAGCGGCGGTCGGTCTTCATCGACCCCCCAGAGATGATTCCCGGTAGTCGTGATTTGGGTCTGAAATTCCGACATGGGGCAAGATGAATCATCAAGATCTGTTGTCCCGAAGACATGTCGAACTTGCGACAGCTCCCAGAGGTGGAGAAACGTGGCTGTGGTTCATGCGTTGCAGCGACGTCACAGACGGTGAGCGCATGGACGCGGCCAGCGGCTGTGGCCTTGCACGAGCAGCTGGAAGAAGGTGTGGCTTTGTGGCGGACGTTGTGCGCGACATCAGATTTGCTAGATCTCATGAGGTCCGAGGAGGAAGATAGGGTTCGGGAAATTTTGACGATCTGGAGTTCTCGACCTCAACGCTCCAGCTCCTGATTCACGTGCTTCAGCGGAGAGTCGATCATGTTGATTTTGTCAATTGGCGTAGTCGTGTCATAACAATAACGCCAATTGTGAAAGCGCGGGAACAGAAAGGCGGTGTCGCACCTGGTCGAATTGGGCAAGTGGCCGTGGCTCGCCTGAAACACTCACGTATCGACGCCAATCGACTCCACCACCGTCCACGACACGAGAGCGCCCACGAGCAGCATGGCCATGTCTCTCCTGCCGTTGCACAGCGAAAAGGAAAAAGAGATTCTCGAGGCGCACAGCAGCCGGCCAGCGTCGCATGCTCGGCGCTGGTTGTGCGCACATCACCATCGCATCTGCCAGGTACCCGCCGCATCTGCTAGAAGCAGGGAGGATCATCGCAGGGTGATGGTCTATTTTGGCCAAGCGCCATGAAACGTAATTTAACAGTCCTCCGCCAGCAAAAGATGGGCGCTCAGAAAGCAGCAATGGGCTGCCACACCGCCGACAGCAACGCCCAAGTGAGACAGACAGCGCGCCGTCCCAGCCATCGTGATTCATGACCCTCGGCCAGAGCCTCCAGCGCGGCCTTGCCACGATGGCCTTTCCCTCTCAGCGCCTCCAACGGGCGACTTTCAGGTACGCGGCGGCTCCAAGCCTCGTCGCCTGCGCATCCCGGCATCTAAGTGGCTAGCCTCATGCACACCCCGGCCGTTGTTCCTGGCTAACTTTGCCGCTGAGTGGTCCCTGTCGCCGAATACTCCCTAAATCAAGATTAACCATGGCCAGGGGCACACCAGCGACGAGCACCTGTGCGTCCAATCGCGGCCTTGGCTCCTCTGGCTGCGATTAGGAGCCAATTTATTCATATACCGCCGCCTCTCGCTCCTCTCTCCTGCTCCTTACCGCAAGCCTCGCCTTTCTTTCAAGACACTCGCTCAGTCTGTCCTCGGACACCACCTTCATTTGAACAAACTCCAGTCACTCTTTCCTGGATTCAATTGCGTTTTGCGGAATCGACTTCTGCTGATCTCACCCGGTTTCAACCTACAGCAACATTTTTACCAGTCGAACTCAAAACCAATTTCGAATATCACCATGAAGCTCACACTTGCTTTCCTTGCTGCTCTTGCGGCTGCCGACGCCGCTGAGGCTCGCAGCCACCGCCAGGCTCGTCGCCAGTACGGCTCCGGCTACCCAGTCGGTGGCGGCTACGGCGATGTCTCATCCGCCAAGCCAGTGGAGACTCCTTCTCCCTCTTCCGTCGTCGAGGTCCCCTACAACTCGGCCACTGCTCCGGCTTTCGAGACTTCGTCGCCCCCCAACGCGGCTTCGTCTTACCCTCCCGTTGAGACGCCTTACCCAACTCCTGAGGTTCCGGCAGGCGGTGAGAGCTCTTCGATCTACGTCGTTCCCAGCTCTTCAGCTGAAGTGCCCAGCCCTTCGTCGATCATGATCCCCGAGACTCCCTCTTCCTCTGTCGTTGCTCCTCCCCCAGCTTCGGATTATGGCAATGGGTACAGCTCGGCCGGGTTCCCCACCGCTTCCGTTCCAGTTGAGGGTGCCTCTTCCTCTGCCGCTGCCTCAAGCGTCTACTACGGATCTTCCGTTGTCGTCCCGTCCGGCGGAGTTTCCTCTTCTGCCCCAGTTATGGGTGCCTCCAGCGCTACTCCTACTCCTTCGGGCGTCTACTACGGATCTTCTTCCGTTGTTGTGCCATCAGGCGGTGTCTCCTCTTCGCTTCCTGTTGAGGCTGCGTCCAGCGGCGTCTACCCAAGCGGCGGCGCTGGTTACCCCTCAGGAACTGGCGTCAGCCCTGCCTCCAGCACCCCAATGACCGACATTGTCACCAGCACAATCTACTCCACCCAGATCTACTCCACTGGTTCTGGTCTAGTCACCAAGACTGTTAGTGTTGGTACCACCTGCTACCCCAAGGGCCAGGCTTCCCCCACCCCAAGCCCGGTCAAGGAGGGCGTGACTTCCAAGGTACCCGTTACTGAAGTTGTCAAGACCATGACTGAGGTATGTGAGCATTAACTGTGTTTTGAACGAATGCTGACAATCTGGCTGTTAGACTCTGGTCTACACCGTCGGTGTTGGCTCTACTGCTCACGAGACCACCACAAAGGTCACTTCCACTTTGACTGAGACCATGTACAAGACTGTCGTCGTCCCAGGCAAGAAGTCTGTGTACCCCGGAGGCAACAACGGTGAGGAGGAGGTCAGTAGCTAAATGTACGAATCACACGTGAGACATGCACTGACTTCGTTCATTTAGGGGACTACCACAATCTCTAGCACAACCACGTCAACACGAGTAGGACTTATTTCATGACCTTCAAAGAATACACTAATCTGACACTGTCTAGTACGTCACTGTCAAGCCCACCCCCAGCGGCTCTTACCCAGTCGGCGAGGCCGGAAAGCCTGAGGGCCCCGTCGGTGGTGCTGGCAAGCCTTCCGGCAATGGCCAGGACTGTGCTGTTCCCGTCACCGTCACCGTTACCGCCAAGGAAACCGTACGTTTTTTGATCAGCTCAAATCTTGACGCTCACATCTAACAATGCCAGGTTACTGTCACTGCTGGTACTCCTTCCAAGCCCTCTGTCACCCCCGGCTCTGGTTACCCATCCAAGCCTGAAGTCCCTGCTGGCGGCAACGGCATGCCCAGCAAGCCCGAAGTCCCTGCCGGAGGGGCTGGCAAGCCGTCTGCCCCCTACCCAATTGGCAACGGCACACACCCCGCTCTTCCTACCGGTTTCAAGACTTCCGCCATTCCCAAGCCAACTCCGGTCGTCCCCCAGCCAGAGGAGAGCAGCCTGCCTTACTTCAGCTTCGCGACTCCCGCCGCAAGCAAGACCCCTTCCGTCGAGTCTGAGGTCCCGTACATGCCTTCATCTGTCGAGACCCCGGCCGCTTCCAAGACACCTGCTGGAGGCGACTACCCTGCCTACCCCGCCGAGACCCCGGCTGCTTCATCCCCAGTGAAGCCCGCTGAGACCCCCAAGGAGTCCTCTACTCCCGTGTACGTTAAGCCTACTCCTACTCCCAGCCCGGCTGGTGAGGGGAGCTACGGGAGCGGATACGGCACCTACTAGGCGTCGGCCGTCTTGCACCCGTAGATGAGCTGATGCGATCTGCACAATAGGCGCAAGCCAATGGGTCATTTGACCCCTTTCTCTGCACGTCATTATCAAGTCTTTTGTTGTTCGTGTCACCTCAGGCAGGGGCGGATGTACGGTATCTTTGCTATGTCGCTTGGAGAAAAAGAAGTAGGGATCAGACAGTCGAACGTACGCTCGCCAAATGAAAGCTGTCTTTCTATCAAACATCGCCTTCGTCTTGGCGGAGGGCATGAATAGTGAAGACCGCACTCGGTGTCCAACCATGTCTAATGAGTTCCTTTGGTTAGATATTTCATTGAGTCTTCGCAAGGGTTGTCGCAAAAGCAACCTCGCATTGTTTTCTTTTCATAGCTGTTCTTCGGAGCAATACAAAAAAGTTCAAACGACTCGCTGCAACCTGCTATCTTGCGACGCTACGACCTTCAATCAACCCACAAGGACAATCGCCAAATCTCACCACGAAATGTCACTGTTGAACCCGTCAAGCGAGATCTGCAGCTTGTACCTGACGATCTATTCCCGATGCGCACCCCCGAATAAGCTTTTCACAAGAACCCTGTCGAAATTGGTTTCATGTTCCAACAACACCCTAAATCTGCTAAATACGTGCCGTGGTTGCCGGGGCACGAGCTCAGCCGCCCCCTATTCCGGGACGGTGTAGGATCCGGGTGTTAGTGGAGTTCGGGAGGAGCGTTCGATAGATTGATTTGTTGGTTGGGAGTGTGGAGGAAGTGAGGGTGGACGATCATGGAGGCTGGACGTATTCACGGGGTTTGAGGAGAGTGAAAGTGTTTGCAAAAATCACGCGCAAGTATTCAGGACATTCTGTCGCAACACGATAAAGCGACATTGATGGAGCGCACAATTGTATGGACGGAGAATATAACCTTACATGCAGGGCAAACGTGCCGACACCCAAGCTTTCCGGTCCCTGCCTAACCGCGTGGCTGGGTAAATGTCACATCGAGCTGCGCTGCATTGCATATTGTTGTTGCATCGGCAGGGTAGTCGAGAACGACACACGTCGTGCTACGCTGATATCATCGTGGATGCAGGGGATGGGAAGCTACATGGGTTGAACACGGTGCTCAACAGTCTGGCTACATCCGAGGCTAACGTTCGTTGCAGTGTAATCTTCGTGTCCGCTGTTGGATACTTTCCGTGTTGTGAAGGCGCGCATGCAGGCACCATCGAGAAATACCACAGAACGTACACGCGCTCGAACTCGCGATGCATGTTTGATGCAGCGCCCTCCCTTCTGCTTGCCACCCGACACACCTTTATAATGGAGCTCTCTCTCACTACTGTTTGCCATGACATGCTGCTTCTCCCATGGTATGCACATGACTAATCGAGGATATCGAGAGCACAGCAGCATCGAGTATCTTAGCATTGATCAATGTGCCAATGATGTAGCCTGTCTGTATTCACAATTCTGCAAAACCTCTATTTCTAAACTTATAGCTGCACACAGGCTATTGCTATACGCAGGTACCGTTATCCTTACCGCGTACGATACCGTCCGCTGCGAGTTTGCATGATACGAAACTGTCGCATCGATAAAGATCAGAAAGAGCCTCGTGGCAGCTATCCATTGCACGCACTCAAATATGACTTGATTGTAGGAGATGAGATTTCAAAGGCTAGCAGAGCTAATTCGCAGAGGTCTGAAGCAATGTGCGCCTTGGAGACAGAGAAGCGGCTCGGCACGGCAATCGATCGACGACTACAACCGCCCAGTCTCTCACCTTGGATGCCTCTCACCTTGGATGTCTCTCACGATGTGCGTCTCTCATTGCGATCTGTAGAAACCGGCGAAAGAAATAGATGACAACGGTGGTTGCCTGCCTTCACGTTGACCGCAAGCTAGGAGATAAAGTAAGTGCCAAATCCCTTGTTCTTTCACTTTCAATTCTCAAACGTATCGACTTCTTACCTGTCCTGAGGAGCACGGCAACATTCGATCAAGTCTCGTCGTGTCCATCTATTATTTTTACATAATTTCTTTCATGCTTCATGCCTGTCATTAAATCGTGGTGAACATGGTAAAGGCATTGAAGAACCGAAAGTGGTGAAGGTAGAGAGCAACTCGCGATAAGCATCGCATTCCAAGACGTCTCACTCATCCAGGCAGGGTATGGGACAAGGCACAGAACAGAAGCAACAGTGTGAAGTCATGCATGTCTTGTATTGTTCCCTCTCTCGATATTTCATTAAGTTCATGTACTGCCCTGCCCCATGCGTATTCTGTTCGTTCGTAGTTCAGCGTCCAGCGATCTTCGTGGTTGGGCTACAATTTGCACCACCTGTATACAGGCAGCACGTGAGCCCACCCAAGCAGACCGGTTCACCTAGGCAGCGTGAGAGCCGAGACCGCTCAGCCTGGAAGCGGATCCTCCGTGACCGGCAGGCGGACCACGAGGAGCAGGTGGACCACGAGGAGCCGGCGGACCTGGCCGTGTATCCAAGTACACTAGTTGTGTGTTGAGGTTACGGCGAGTCTGGTCGATCATGCGGCGGAGGGTCTATTTTCCAAACATGTAAGCAAAAGCGTGACTGATCACGGAAGTAATCAAGCCTTACAGGGTAATCGTGGGCCTTCTCGCACGCGCCGAAGTCAGCGATAGATGAACATGCCTTAGAGGCGAGAACGGCCTTGCAGGTGCTGACGATGTGAGCGACGAGGACCCCATTGTTGTCGTGAGTGCGGGTTTGGTGTGGGCAAGGAAATCCCTGGTACTTGTTAGCATCTTGAACATCGATCATGCGTATCACTCACCTTGTTGAAGTCACGGCAGACGTGGTAGCGGTACTGGCAGTTCGGGTACTTGCACGCTTTGCCGTTGAGGTTAGCAGGGCAGGTATCGCGAAGAGCAGCACCGAGCTCGTCAGTCGTCCACAGCTGATCATACCATTGGGCGGTCATCACGGGCGCGGACGCAGCAGGCAAACCTATAGATGCACCTTCGGGCGCGTCGTGGTTGGCCGTGTCGTGCGACATGCTGAAGTCGAATTGGGTACGCAGGTGTTGATAGCTCAAAGGGAGAGTGATCGTGGGGGAGTGGGTGAGTGAGTGGTTTCGAAAGGTAGTAGAGTGAGAGAAGCTGTGTTTGAGTGAGTGAGTGTTTGTTTACGCTCTCTCACCTGCCCTGCGGTGAGAGAGCGCAACTACCCTGCCACGCAGTGCACTTGTGCAAACGCCCTCACGCAGCACCTTCCTCAGCAATCTCATTCAGCGCAATCTGTAAAGCATGATAGTTTTAACCTCCTAGATGTCGCACTGCTCGCTCAAGTAGCCCAGATGCAAACGAGATCCGCGAATGATTGGTTGAGAGAGTAGGGGGAAAGTGAAGGGGTTTCCCTCTGGGTTGATAACTCGGCAATCGGTCGTTTGGTACTCAAAATGCGAATTGTTATTTTTTTACGTGCGTCACCATGGAAAAGGCGCTCGCTATGCGCTCGGTGAAGAACAAAATCTTTTCGTGCTCGCCCTTAACTACACCCGCCACCCACATACCCACAAAGATCAAACAGCGCGCATCATGGACAACGCACACATCGATACGTTGCTCGCAGGCATTGAAACCCTTACTGCAGAGGAGCTAGACAAGCAAATAAAGGACATCGGCGAAGCGCTCGCGGCGAAGAAGGCGAAAATCGAGAAGCGCAAGAAGGAAGTCGCCGATTACAAGAACGGAAATCTAGTAACCAACAAGAAGTCGCCACTGGGAGGGGCATGGGCCGCTGTGTTGCAGTCTCGCAAGCACAAAGAGGAGTCACTGGTACTGTACAACCCGTCACATGATCCAATTTATTGCCTAACGAGCTCCAGGAGGCATTCGACAACGCGGTGAGGAAGCTCCGAAAGCAATACGTCGCTGCCTTGGATGAGCACGTTGAGGGCAGCAAGGTCATCCGAGAGAACGTCAAGGCGCGCGCCAAGGACCAGGACCAACAGCTAGAGGCCTGGAAAACAGTCCTGACCGACTTGAGCGGTGTTGAGAAGTGAGAGGAGATGTACGTGAGATATCGCGCCAGGGACAGGGACCAGAACCAGGACCAGGACCAAGAGCTGGAGGCCTGGATAGCTGTCATGGCTGACTGGAGACGTGCTCAGAAGTGAGAGGGGATGTACGTGAGGGCCGCCAGGCCAGTCACAACGGAAGATGGTAGATCAGACAAATGTCATACATAGAAATGCTCCTCCTTCGTTAGTTCTTGTCCCCAGTGAAACCCTCCAGAGTCTTCGCTGTGAAAAGCCGTGCCTTGCTTATCGATCTGCTCTTTGATGACTTCGCCGCTATCAAGGAGGGCGTCGGCGCCTGTGTCGAGAGCGGTCTCTTCATTGTAGCCGGAGCTGGAAGAAACCCAAAGAGTGGAGCAACCTGATGTATAGTCCTGAAGCTGTACGCGGCATTAATATATTGTCGGTAGATTTGTTGAATCCGTGCATACGTAGCCAGGCTCCTAGAAGAGTTTTCTTGTAGCAGCTCGAGATTGATAGTGGGTCAAAAACGGCAAGAGATAGGAAAAGGAATCGTGTAAATACTACTTACCTATGATGAACGACCTGTGCGGCACCAAAAGCAAATTGGGGTATCTTTGTTACGCCGTATCCCTGTTCCAGTAACTCCGTGCCCGTGTCCATGAATCACCCCCAGGCTGTCCATCACCGTGGACTAGTAGTCGTCGTCAAAGTCCTCGAAGTCCCTTCGGCGTCGACCTCCTGTGCCTAGATGTCTCCTCACCCAGAACTGATGGTAGCTTGAGTAATCTCTCTCGCCGCTCAAGCCCAGCTGGCCTGCGACATTGAGATAGCCATCAGCGTTCCTCTCCAAGCCCTTGGTGTCGACCTCGCCCAACTTGCTCTCAAACCCGTCCTCGGCTGCCCAGGTAGCACGGCAGTACGGGCAGGTCGCTTTGCCCCTGGTCATGGAGATCCACTTCTGCATGCAGTCTTTGTGCACGTTGTTGCCGCAGCTGGCCGTGCAGTACACGATAGCGTCCTTGGCGGGCTCGAGGTCGTCGTAGCAAATGGGGCACTCGCCCTCAATAGGCTTGCGGGTACCGTCTTGCTCGCCTTGTGCATCCGTCGGATCTGTCTCGACGCCAGGAATGGGCGGTGCGTTCTTGAGGACTTCGCGCAGCTCGGTGCTCAAAAGGGCTAGCTGGTAGGCGACATTCTCTCGCGCCTTGAGCACTCGCACCATGACGTATATAATGTGTTTGCACTGGTTGCCCTTCAGGGCATGGGGGCAGTCGCAGCTTGGGATTAGGCCGATCTGCTGCGTGTAGACATTGCCAGTCGAGCCTGCCATGACGACCTTCTCTTCTGGTATGTCGTCGGTGCCACATCGTTCGCGAGACAGGACGGTGAGGCGCTGTGTCATTGCACGCTCCTTGATCGAGGTATACGACTGTGGCGGTGCCGCCCGATATCGCTTCAGGCGCTTCTCTTCGGCAGGTGCATCATCGGCGCGCTTGCCCTTCTTCTTTGTAGTCTTTTTGGGCGACTCTGCGGTCTCGTCTACTACGGCAGCCTGGGTGACCTTCTTCGCTTTCTTGGGCGGCGAATGATAGTCGAATGGCGCATAGTCGTCGTCTCCGGCATCTTCGGCGTAGCTGATCGTCTTGCGTTTGCGTGACGGGCGCGTGGACGGCTCCATTGTGCTCATTGAGTGACGTGCGATCTTGCTGCAATTGATGCGAGATTGGACGGGTGAGCAAGCCCAAGAAAGGGTCGCGGTCAGTGGACGGTTGGTGAGCGGAGGGACAGTGGCAATCAACATTTGAACGCCCCTCCAATCGCGCCTGCTTCACGGTAGCACGTGATGACATCATCCACACCACCATCACCATTCACTTCAATCACGAACGCGTTTCCATTTGTTGGGACACCAAAGCTTGTCATATATCCGTTAATCATTATTCACATCGTGCTTCTTTGCATGCACGCGATCGGCCGCTCCTTGCCACGCGTCCAAATCCAGAGCATCATCCTACTTGCCACTCTTCATTCGCTAGCTACCCAGCTCTTCGGGGCCCAATTATTTTCACATGAAAAACTCTTTCCAGCACTGCCACGCGCCAACTCTGTGCCGGACGACCACATGCCCAATCCGAACTGTGTCATGTCAGAGACCTACTAAGATCCATACTCATAAGGTGGTACTTACAATAACGACACCCAAGACAAAGATAAAACAGTTCAGTGCCGTCATCATGGTCTTGTGCTTGGTCGTGAACAGCTTGCCCTGGTGCTGATACATCCAGAAGCATGGAGGCAGAGCATCTTGAACTCGTTAGCCGAGTCACACCACAACGAGATGCAAGTGCTACTTACAACTGAACCAGCTACCAAACAGCGCGCCGATGAGGCCCAGGAAGATGTTGAAGTTTGGTATCGCCTCCGCCAGGATCCAGCTGATGGTCCACAATAGCGCGCAAATGCCATACCAGCTGCTCATGCTCTTCCAGTTGGACTGATGCACGACGTCTGTGCCGGTCCACATCCGGATGTAAATATACTTGCACGCCACGGATCCGTTGACCACGCCGGCTACAATGATTGTAGGGAGCGCAATACCAAAGGCGATCTTCGTGATGAGCGGGCTCGCGGAGCCGAGGGCAGGACTGGCTACGAGGGGCCCGGCGTAGTAGTAAATGACAACCGAGATGACCATGTAAAAGGTTACTGCGATGCCTTGTTCGAGGAAGAGCGCCTTTTTGAAATCCTGTGGATTCTGAAGTTCGGATTGGAAGGAGAAGAATGCGACGTGACCGGCTGAGATGTGTCAGTCGATACTTTGAGTCCAGACAGGAGGGGCTAAATACTGTATGCCAGGATGATGTTCAAAACAGGGCCCAGTCCCTTGACGAGAGGGACGTTCGGACGAACTGCGAGGATGTTGCCCATATCCGGCTTCTGGATGCCAATTGCGATCATAGCCACCAGCACGGCCACAACGATCGAGAGGCAAGCTTACAAAGTCAGCCCGAACCTCCTTCAGCGGCGATTGTCTTACTCACAAAATATCGATAGGTAGCTGACCTTCTTGAATGTACGCGGTAAGCCGAGCACAAAACACAAACCCAGCCCGATTGTGCTCCAAATGATTGTGCACGTTGCATGCCCGGTAATCGCATTCATCGCAATGCTGAAACTCAACACATGTGCGCCCATGATGAATATCAGGATCATAATCTGTGCCGTGGCCAAAATCTCTCTTCCAATGGGACCGGCAATCATCATTCCCACATCAGCAAAAGTCTGCACAGCTGGGTATGCCAGCTTGAACTCGCCAATGATCCAGCCAGTGTACGTGGCGATCACACCGAGGAAGAAGATGAGGAGCAGACCGGGCACAAGGCCGAGGATTGCGAGTGCTTGGGGCAGTGCGAGGACACCGAGGGAAACGTTTTCGGCGAGCATGAGGACCGACGTATGCCACCTTTTGATGCGGTCAGTACATATTGGTTCTCTATTCACCCAAGTGTGAGGTGCACGTACCATTTGCATGTCTTGTAGTGGATATCCGCATTGTCTTCGTTGCCAAAGACATCGTTCTCGGGAGCTGTGGTAACTTGGCCTTCAGGGTCCGAGAGATTTGTAGGCCGCGTTTCGAGCCCGGCCTCTTTGGATTCCGCGGTCTTGATGATGGGTGTTGGCTGGAGTGCTTGTTCGCTTTGCGTTGAAGACGGCGCACGCGAATTGCTGTCCTCTCTGTCTGCTCGTGTGCTCATGGTGACAAAGTTGACTCTACAAGGTGTTACAGCTCGAATCCGGTGTACATGACTGCAAGATGAGACGGACTTGAACAAGAAAGCGATCAAGAGTGTGGGCACTGTCGACTTGATGAAGCATACCTAGGGAAGTGGCTAACGATAAGTAGTACCTTGTTGTATTTGGAAGTTGACAATGAGCGGTTTGATTGTGGGATCGGAGCCGATTTATGACGTGGTTGCTGCATAAAGGACCATAGTAAACTTTAAGGTTGTCGTGGTGGGCAAATCAGCGGACTCGATTTCTCATTCAACTGTGGTTGACTAGTATAGGAACCACAGCGCTATGGCAACTTCCACACAACGGCTACGCGGCGACTTGAGAAAACTGGTAGTCCAGATAAGTGGGCAAATTGCCTTCAACCATCTGATCTTCTCAGACTACCGCAATCTACCCAGTTGTTGGTGTATACCTAGTTGTTGATGTTGCCAATCAGACAACAAGGATTTGAGCAATTTTGTGATGAATTATGGGGAACATCAAGAACTGGGTGTACATCAACAACCGGGTAGATTGCGGTACTGTAGGTTGGAGTATACGTCGGGAACTGAGATAGCCTCAGGAGACGACAATCCGGTATGCACGACAAGTAAGCTTGAAAAAACAACCTCGGTAGCTGCTGGCTAGTCTAAGAGTTTTTGGAAGTCCCAACGACGTTCAGCCGTATACTCCAACCTGAAGTACAATCAACGACAAATCCAATCTTACACAAAGGAGAGAGGAAAGCTGTGCGGGCGATAAACGCTTGCAGCTTCAAGGTGCTTTTGCGCAGCAAGTTATCCTCTCTCAATACGGGCTGCGCTCGCCACAGCTAGTGACAACAGACAGTATACTACAGTCAACAGTCTCTGAGCGGCCACTTAGCAGGAGGTGTAGGAATTCTCGTGTATGTGCTGTGCTGGTAAGACAGGCTGGATGAGTACATTTGCTTTGGGTGATTGGAAGGGCTGGATGGTTTCACGTTGTACACAGACACCCAGTGGCCAGTCGGAGACTATTGACTGCAGTACGGACCATGATGAGTTCATATCTCTTCAGCGAGCAGTGAGATGTTGTCGCCGTGAGCTGCTGCTCCAAGTGGAGACGCGGGAACGCTAACTTGCGACTGTTCAGGGACGGCCCAAGCGAGCGGAAAGCGCGTGCGCGTAGCCACAGCGGCGGATTACAACCACCCTCTCTACGCCAATCAAAGCGCGGCAGCGACTCGGGGTAAACTGAATCACGAAACAAGAGTAATCTGCCTAACGTCGATATGGACACTTTTGCCAAGGAGGAGGTTGGTGAACGAACTCGAGAGCTGTTCGCGTTCACCTGGATGAACCTTTGATATCGCGCCGTCGCACTCATCGCTCTAGCTTTATTGACACACAGCGCATCGCGACTGCTCATTCGCCCTCTGATCGACATTGCGCAGGTTGTACGGCAGGTTTAGTGAGACACGGTCAGGTAAGCGCCGTCCGACGTCCAGCTTCCTACGAGCGTCGCGCAACTCCATTTTTGCATCAACATCCCAATTCTCTGTATCTTCACCTCTGTACATCTTCGCGACACTAACGCGACTATACTTCAGCTCCGCGACGATACATATCCAGCATGCCAGTCGAACTTCGCAAGCGCAAAGAAGCGCCTCCTGCGCCCGTGCGCCCAGCGAAAAAGAAGGCCCCAGCCAAGGCCAAGAAGACTGACAGTGAGAAGACTGTCGTCGAGAAGGTCCAGGACACCGTCAGCGAGACGGTCGAGGCTGTCAAGGAGGCCGTCGTCGGTAAGACCAACGGTGAAGCCTCCCAGCCTGCTGCCGGCAAGGCCACTGGCGCCGCAAAGACCGGCGAGACAATCGACCTCGAGACCTTTGGCGGAGAAGTGGAGACCCACGATGGCACCAAAACGACGCTCGCAAGACTCGTAGAGGAGAGCAAGGGCGGTGTTGTACTTTTCACTTACCCCAAAGCCTCGACCCCAGGATGTGAGTTCGCTCTGAAGCACTTTCCTCCCATCTACTAATACTAACACTGCGCAACAGGTACCAAGCAAGCCTGCCTCTTTCGCGACTCATACGAACCCCTCACCGCCACGGGCTACAGCATCTACGGCCTCTCCAACGATAGCCCCAAGGCAAACGCGACCTTCAAGACCAAGCAGAAGCTGCCCTACACACTGCTGTGCGACCCTAAGCAGACGCTCATCTCAGCCATTGGCATGAAGAAGGCACCCTCGGGCACAACCCGCGGCGTCTTCGTTGTCGACAAGTCCGGCAAGGTGCTTGCTGCTGAGCCTGGCGGCCCTCCTGCGACTGTCGAGGTCGTCAGGAAACTCGTGGGGGGAAGTGCCGAGAGCGTGCCTGCCAAGGGTGAGGTCATGCAAAAGGAAGATGCGGAGGCCGCGAAGACTGCGGATGAAGTCGCTGATAGTGCGGCCAAGGTCGACAGTGCCTGAGCGAGCGCTGAATCGTTATTACTTGGGTATTGTGTGGGGTCTGTCTATGGCCTTTAGGTCTTTTTGCAGGGTGTTGGAACAGGATGCAGCATTTTAGCCAGCAAACGAGAGGCAATGCATATGCGAGATTCGTTCGTTCGATAGTCTTCATGAAAATGCGCACAACCTTCCCAGGACGGACATGCTGTTTATAGTTTCAAGGAGCCAGAATGATGCGATTTCGAGACCGCAAGTATTAGACGTTGGATGTAGCCCTCCCTGAGTGCTCATGGTTCCTGCCAAGCTTGACAGGGTTCTGCCACCGCCTCCGGACAGCTCCACCAAGCTTCCACCTCCACTAACGTCGCGAACCCAGCAACTTCGCTTTCAGGCTGGCGACTTGTGTAGAATATCTTGGTATAAGAACTTCTGTTAGCTTGCGCGGCCACTCGAGACGGAAAGGTCGCGAAATCTCTCACACAGGCAGCCACAATGGCATCGCGACTGGTGCTGGTCCTAGGCGACCTCTTCATACCAGACAGAGCAGCAGTAAGTGACGCAGGTCATACTTACACATGGCCCGACCTCACAGACTTACAGGCTTCCTAGGACATCCCTACAAAGGTACGCTTCGCCTTTCTCCACCCTCACGACAGAATAACCCGCCCCGCCCCTACCGCTGCATTCCAAGGTCTACAAGCACACCCCACTCACCAACACCGCAGTTCAAGAAGCTCCTCGCACCCGGCAAGATCGGCCAAATCCTCTGTCTCGGCAACATCACCGACCGCGAAACATATGAATTCCTCCGCGCCATTGCACCGGACCTGCAGATCGTCAAGGGCGACTTCGACGTCGAAGCACCCAACCTCGCGCTGTCAAAAGTAGTCACGCATGGATCGCTACGCATAGGCTTTACGCATGGACACACTATCATACCACCGGGCGACGGCGACAGCCTGCTCATAGCCGCGCGGCAGATGGACGTCGACGTCCTGCTATGGGGCGGCACGCACAAGTTCGAGGCATACGAGATGGAGGGGAAGTTTTTTGTCAACCCAGGGAGTGCGACAGGTGCTATGACTACGAGTTGGTGGAGTGAAGAAGAGGACCCGACGCCCAGCTTCGTGCTGATGGACGTGAGTCTGGCCTGGATGTTTGGCTCCAAGCAATCGGCTAACGATGGCTTAGGTTCAAGGCGACGTGCTAGTACTGTACGTGTACCAGCTGCGGAAAGATGCAGAGGGCAACGAGAACGTCGCGGTGGAGAAGGTGTCGTTTCGGAAAAACGGCGGTGGTGTATCGTAGACTGTGCCGGCTTCAGACGGCTCAGCGAGCATGAAATGGAATCGACCAGTGTCACGACATCACGCATTACAGAGCAGCATTGAGTGACACTCTGTGCACGATGCACTTGTCATCAAGCGATATTACTGGACGGCTCGAAACTCCGTCAAACCTGTCCGTTCTGCCTGTTGTGTAACTTCATATGCACGTGAAACCGCTCACGGCCACATGCAGCATCTTTCTCCAATGCAACTGTCGAGCGATGTACACAGCATTGCCTCAGGCAGACCCAGAGCTGAGCCCAAACGAGGCTCATGCCATCAGCTCTTACCCCACATTCTTGTCCCACGGCCGGTGAGGCTCTCGTAGCACTGCAGGCAAAACGTGGTACGATCAATGCGGACCTTCGTGAGGCACTCGGGACACTGAGACGCGCCCTCCGAAGTGCTTTGCTTTTCTCACCGGCTGCGACGCCCGAGGACGTCCTCTACAGCCTTCTCCACTTGCTCGTACACACTTGGCATGGCACCAATCATGCCGTAATTTGCCTCGCCTTTGATCTGCCTGCCCTTTCCGAAGTCAATCGCCTTACCATCAAAGTCCTTGATCATGCCGCCTGCCTCTTGGTACAAGATATGTCCGCCGGCGTGATCCCAGATGTACGTGTAGCGGTCCTTTGTCTGCGGGATGCGCACCATGACGTCTGTAGCTCCTAGTGCGAGTGCGACGTACTTCATCTGTTGCGACCAGACGACGGTGCCTGGCCAGGTGGCGCCGAGTGTCTCGGCTACGAGTTTGTGCTCGGGCTGGGAGAGTGACGTTTTGCCGATGGTCGTCTCCACGAAGTTGAGGTCCGTATAGGACTTGGTAGGGAGACTCGTCAAGTCAATGCGGCGTGCTTCTCCGAGAGCATGTTCTTGCATGGCCCGCACTTGTGTGCCCTGGCCCTTGACAGCTGAGAGAACGACACCGTAGCCGGTCTGATCGACTTTGTCCTCGTGTACTTGTGTCTCTCTCAGCGGACCGTGGACATCGAATGCCAGGTTGGGACACCCCACGACACCAACCTGCTGCTCGCCGTCGACAAGCAAACATAGCGCAACAGCATACTGCTGCCCCTGCATGAACGTCGCGGTGCCATCCACAGGATCCATGACCCACACGCGGCCCTGTCCCGTGACCTGGCCCTTGCCGCCCAAATCAATGCGCTCAAACATTTCTTCTTTACTCGCGGGAAGACTGTCCTGCAGAATTTTATGCACGACACTCTTCTCGTCCCGTCGTGCATGAGCGGAGTCTCTGGCGCGTAGCACAAGCTGCCAGACACGGTCCGCTAGCTGCTCGTTCTGGCGCAGCGCATCTGCGCTTTCTTCGCCGATGAAGTGGTCCTGAGGGTACACAGCATGCAGCGCAGAGATGAGGACAGCTTGTGCGGCGAAGTCCGCAATCGTCACGGGCGAGTCGTCTGCCTTGGTCTCTGCTCCGACATTGTTCTTGAGCGAGCGCAGGACCGACTTGGTCAAGAGAGAAGCGGCGTGGACGGCTTGCAGGGCGGAGTCTAGCTCTGAGGCGTACGGGACTGCTGATGGTGTAGGCATCGTTAGTGGTGTGGGGGTCTCTTCGTCGTTATTGACGGACATTGTGTTGGTAGTCGTTAGATTTAGATTGAGAGGTGAGAGTTTGCGGAGTAAGCGAGTGGATCCACAGGTGAGGTTAGTTTGACGATCATCGCTGCATGCTCTTATTGAAGGTGAGTGACCACTTTGCGATGTAAATACTAATCTACAGAACGCTGCTGCGGGGCATTTGAAGATGTCTCGGACCCGTGTACAATGAGAGGCATCCGTAGTATGGCTAGATGATGCGACAGTCACAATCCCGCAGACACGGGTAGGTATTGCGTGCTTCTCAGCAAAACGGTTACCCGTACGCGCTCAAGAGAATGATTCGATCCTTCGTTTAGTGCAAAGAGGTTGGACCTGGCTGGGAATTAAGTTTGCGTTGCTGCCTCTCACCCTGATGTGATATGGTGAGCGTGACTTTCAGACGTGGGAGGAGCCACCCAAATTGTGGTATCATCATCTTGGGGTCTCGCGCCTTTCTGGCAGCTTGACCAAGGCACGCCGATAGCGCATCGCGAGACTTTCCCCAAGCAATGAGATGTGCCCTCGCTTTACTGCGCCGCGCTGTAGCCGCCGAACGGGCCGACTCGGGAGATGGACTTCATGGATCAAGGCCTCAGGACTTGAAGCTATTGATTTCCGAGACCAGACATGAACCGTGCATCGTTCACGATAGATTGCTGCTTGGTTACACGACGTCGCCGAGCCAGCGTTCTTGTAATCCAGCTGGCGATTGAGATCCGCGAGGTCCTCTCTGCGCTCTGTGGGTGCAGCTATCCGCAGCCCCAGAGTGTTGGGCAATATGGAGCCACATTCGAATGCGATGTTCAGGAGAACGCAGAAGTGGACGAAGCTGTACACTGCAGTAATTGAGAAGTTGGTCCAGACTGCTGGAATGATGACATTGCCGGGTACTTGCCTATCGTTCAGATTGTATGCGCTCTGAAGGCGTGGTAGACAGAGCGCGTTATGTGGTATTACCGCAGGAAACTACTGCAGGCGGAGCATACGAGCGAAAAAGCCGGGGTATCTGTCAAATGAAACAAGCGAATGATGGCTACAACTGTAGTTCATCAAGTAGATCAACACGCTGTCATTCGTGAACGGACTCCTCGGACACATCTCGAGTTTCGCTCGTATGTCCCAGCGTGCAGTACCTGGAAATGTGCGCACGGTAAGCAACACCATTCCATTCCCGAAGTATAGACGAATGTCGTTGCTTTGTTGGACATGTCGCAATCGCTGTCGTAACGGATCTGGCCATTGTGGGGAAACGCACGGCCGTCAGAGTGCGGCTCGGTTCGCATGTTGAGATGTGCAACCAGGAGCCACTTCCACGCTTTGATTGACAGAGACTTGAATGCGTACTGCGTACCGGGAATGAGCTCTTAAGCGCATCACACAGAGACGGAAGCAGACGGGCAGATTGCTTTCCAGCTCCTGCGCGCCCACATCACTACCTAGGTATTCTCACCTCGAAAGCTTGCCTAACCTTGGAGGAACCCCCACGTCCAATGACCCAGACGGACGAAATGAACGTCCCGTGCTGTACCTGCAAGTCACCTCCAATGGCGTCTCCGACACGAGCATGCTGCAAACCCTCGCTATGCGCTGCATGCCTCCAGCTCATTGATCCAGCATGATTGTTATCTCGCTTGTGCTTGCTAGCAACATCGTGTTGACGAAGCGAATTTGGTAGTTCATGGGCCTTCAGCAACCTATCAAGCCATGCTCGGAAAGATCCACTCAGCATGCGAACAGGCCGACAGAACGGGAGTTCCTACTACCGAAGGAGAACTTCTTCGCCCTGGCCGGAATCTCTAAACAGACGAGAGCCCTCAATCACGGTCCAGGTCGGTCTGCGCCTGACCGATCAAGAGGGTGGCTTGAGGCGCTGAGCTTCAAGCGAACAACAGAGGTCCTCCGTGCGCCCCTTCTGCATTTTTTTCGCGCGGCTGGAACGGCAGTGGACTCGTGGTCGCGTTTAAGCAGAGGCAAATTGTGTTGAGGAATTGCACTTCACGCCCAGCTGGCGGCAGTTCTCGTTCAAAGTCCGGAAAGTGAAGATTCTTCACAGTTTGTCGATTGTGCGGAAATTGTCGGAGGAAAAGAATATCCGTGGACAGCGCAAGATAACGGTGTCCATGTTCCGGCCCTCGTCTACAATGTGCTATTTTCGAGTTCGCACGGGTCGGCTAAGAGAGTCGCATGAGCATACGAGGCCAACATTCCAAGCTCGTAGCTCGTCGAGGCTGAATTTGTTCATTCAGCATTCCATGTGCGCACAAACTGGTGCTTACGAGAGCTCAGGTGTGTACCCTTATCTAGAAACGAAATGCCCTCCCTCCACATCGTCATCGCATATCGCGTGTCCCAGCGAGTTGTTAGGTGCTGCTGCACACCATGGATGACGGCACTTATGTAGGAGCTGGCGTATTGCGCAATGCGCGACTGCAGTGATAGACAGAGGCGTCCAACGGACGTGGGGAGCTTCAAAGCCAACAGCTGACCGATGAAACTGGTATCTTTGCTCCCGTTCTGTTCTGGAATAGTCAGACTCGTACCTACCACCTACATTTGCTAGACTATCAGTCATATGGCCTGCCCTGCGTCGGGTAAGGCAGATGACTGCTAGCGAGATTCGTCATTCAGACAGCTGCTCATGGTGCCACACACGCTCAATGTGTGTCCATCACTAGCAACATTCACCGCGGCCAAAGTTTCCGTAGCAGCGTTGCAGACACAGTTATGGCCACAGGGAAAATGCAAATCCCTCTCTGCTTGAGCTGCACTGCAGTGGCCAAACCACCGGCACGAGACGACGCTTATGGCGCAGGCAGTAAACTAACCTCTTTCGATCTGAGGGGTTTGCAGGAGGACGACGCTTCCAGCGCTTAGGAAAATATCCTTGGCTGCAGGAAAGCGTGGGCCCTGTCTTCGCGCACCCTGGATGGTCTGATGAGCATGGGGGGTCCATGCCGGCTCTGAGCACGGAACACCCTCAGGCACACCATACTTAGGGATGCCATCGCTCCCGCTCCACATGGTCCTCCCGCTCAAGAATCGAAAACATCTCATGACTCTTGCCTGAAACTTCATATTTTGTTCACAACCACCCCATCCGGTCTGCCTCCAAGCGATCATCCGTCACCATACCCATCGTCATCTTCACTTTCCACATCCCAGTACTCAGCTGAGCACTGCCTCCTCAGCATCCAACTACAAATACAAGAGTCCGTACCTCACTACCAACCACTCTCCAATCACCTCGCAATGGCTTCCTGGAGCAACGACTACTGCCTTTCGTGCGATCGCCAGATGGCTGAGCCGGCTGCGTACTGCAGTCAAGCGTGCCGCCTGGCAGATCTAGAGAAGGCTGGCCGCACAAACTCTTCACAACTTTCGTCTTCGGCTTCATCAAGCTCGTCCTCAAACAATGGGTTCTATCTCCCACCTGCCGTCAACTTTTCAGCATACAAGGCACCATCAAGTTCAAAGGGATTCGACATGAACCCATCCAGTCCTTACCACTACTACCCCACCCAGAATGGCTCGTATTTTGCACCACCCACAACGACAAGGCCATCACCACAGCGAAGTCTCACCCCTTCGTCATCGCGGTCATCACTTGCATCTGCGTCCTCTCAATCCCAGTCAGGCGTGTCACGACAGGCTGCCACACAGCTGAACAATTACATGCGATCTTTCGACCAAACGCGGGACATGAAGAGGAGGTACACCCAGTACTAGGTTGCAAACCAGCCACTTTCCTATCGTCCCCGATGACCTATCAATGATCGTTTCACCACAATTACCGGCTGAAGGCTTTCAGAATCATTTGTTTCTGCATCTCGCGTGGCACTTACGACGAACGACGCCCGGCGTGGCTCAAGGAGTTTTCTGTTGCATATATCAGGGACTGCCAGCGCTACATTTCACATTTGTATAACCTGCGCCCACCTCATCAATGTGTGGCGGTGTACGACTAAAAGTCTTCTGTATCTCATTACTGTTCAATATCGTGCATGCACAGAAGCTGCACTGGGGATACTGGCATTGTTTCATGACGCGCATTTGCGTTCGGTGTTGGTGTTGGTTACATGTAGCCTAAGGGCTTTTTGCGCGCGTGTTTCACGGGGCTACAGAAGCCTTCTGGACGGATCTCCCTCTCAATCTCAAACGTTGTCGATGACGCGATAGTAAGGCCTCACTATCAGACACTATAGGTAGTCGCTGCTTTGACACCACAAATAATGGCAGTAAAGACTATGAGCTCAGTCTCATGAACCACCATCGATCTTCTCTCCCTTTCGTAGGCTTTGACGTTCGCATGACAGCCTCACAGCCGCTTGTCCTACTCCAACATGTCTCGCTGTCATTGCGGATCGCACCAAACCCCTCAGTTGCTATCGAATACACGTGACACCTCAAGCGTATCATCGATTTCCCGTGCGTTCACCTGGGCACCCCACGATAACGCAGCCACCCATGCAGATGATCCTGAGGCATGTTCGGAAATACCTACTCGTCTTGAGACAAGCCCAGGCCCAACCCTTGTCTATCTTGAGCTTGTGGCGCCTTTAGACTTTGAGACGTTTATCACGGCCACCGTCGACGGGCGTAATTCCAGAACAGTGAGACATGCGACGCCCACACCTTTGCTTTGTGGAACACAGACCAGGGAGAATTTTTCGCGACGATCTGTATGTCAGCCGTGCTTCTCAACGAGTGTTGCGCGGAGGCGAATTGCTTGATAGACAGCACATGCTGAGGATCCCAGCCGCGAGACAGCCCGTCCCCAGCAGAATGGCACAAACTGTATCGCTCGCCGCTGCCATGGGGCCACTCTCGCCTGCATGCTCGAAAAGTATTGGATGGCCCGCTCGACGCAGCTAAGCACAACCCATGTCAGGTCGCTGGACCGTGCCGTCATTAGACTGCGGGGAAACCAAGCTCGTGCAGGGGCCTTTCTTTCTCTCTGCAGGCGCACGCAAGCAGGAAAAAGGAATCATCCCACGCTCGGCTCTCGTCATGGAAGCGATGCTCGTTATGGCGCAACACGAGCGATGCCAATGATTTCTCGTTTCTTCGCTTGGTGGCGCAATGTTGAAGGACCGCAGCCTCGTCTAAAAATTGTTCGTTTTCCTTACACTCTGCCGCACTGCCAGCTCAGCGCTCGTCTCCACTCTGCTAGCAGCGGGAATGGCTGCACAGTGTCCGACGTCGGATTCCGATAACGCGTTCACAGCTCCGTGGTTAGTTCTTCCTGCGTTCCCGAAACGTTATGTCATGGCTCAAGGCGAAAGCCTGTCGACTGATCACTCGAGCGACATGTGTGCTCTCTGACCACGTTGGCGTGATCGAAGGATGGAGCTCCTGTGACTCTGTGACAAAGCACTCGCTTGCAAGGACTGGCTCGGCGGTATTTTCCGAGATCTGCCTGATACAGAAGATTTGCGATAACCGTCACGGTTCGCGATAAATAATGTCTATGCGGAAAGTGATCGAAGGGTTCACACAAGGCCCGAAGAAAGCGGCACGATCTGGCAATGGCTTGGATCGGAGACACTGTCGCGGTAAATAACGCAGGCACGAAACGCCAGCGGAGCGCACTCATCTACGCTTGTTTTTTTCCCAGCGCCCATACACCTCAACAAAAAGCTGACACCCACGGCTCGGAGACATCAGGCTGTCCCCGACGGTTACCTACATGCCGGTCAATTTTGCGGCTCTTTGCGGCTGTGGCTCCGTTGGTTTATTGTCAGAAGGCTCCGATCTTCGCTGGGCTGGGATGACTCGATAGACCGCATAGGCGTGGGCCCCTATGACTTGCTTGCAACAATTTGCATGGCTTGAAACTCCTTTTTTCAAGAGACATCCAAACTCTGTGTCGTGGCACGAATTGGTACGTTTCGACATGGCCTGTGGGATCATCCACGCCAATACAAAGTCAGAGATCTCGATCGCGTTCGGCTACTGCCGACAGATTGGTGGTGAAAAGTTCTGTGCGTCGTGCAAATAATGACAGCAAGCCAAATCATTAGAGTGCGCAGCGAGATTTGTGACACCGCGGGTATGTCAGGCACACAAGATCTGGAGCCTGCCATTGGCTTGGGACATCTCGCCGTCGATCGGGAAGATCCATGACGTCAACACCATCGAATTTTATGTAAGGTACTCGAAGGCTCATTCATTCATTCATTGGCAGGACAATCCAGCCGGGCCGAGCCTGCTTGCACGCCATCAACATCGCTTCCTAGGTGAGGGCCACCTGAGCATCGCTTATCTGTATCGGTCACAGATCTAGGTGGCATCGATCATGGCGTTCCATCGACAAAATGAGGTCAAGGGTTTCCTTCTTCTTGCGGCGGCAACTGCCCCTTACAGTAGCATCGTGCGCTAGGCTGATCGGCACGTGTTATGGAGGTCTCAAGTGGTGCTGGTTAACTACGAATCCGTATCTCCACCTGTACGTACCAGATCATGTAAACATCATGATGTATTTCCTCCAGCGACACTAGTCTCCAGACTCCAGCGTCTTCGCACATTTCCACGTTCGCTTGCAAGTCTGATCACCTCATACTGATGGGTAGAGCTTGTGAAATGCCCTCACCCCGTCACGCAATCTGACAAGCACCGCTGGCTACGTAAAAGTCTTGGATCAACATTGGTTCCAGGAGGTGTACACACGTTGGCCATTGTATGAGGAGGTTCCTGTGTTATGGCTCACCTACTCTCGCGTTCAGTACTTCCTCAAGGTTGACGCAGGAGGGACGATTGCCTTTGTGTGCAGGTCTACCTAATGGCATCACACAATGTCTGACTTTAATCAAGAACCTGATAAAATTAACGCTGAGCTGCTAACAAAGAGTGACAAGTCCAGCGCCATAGCTAACATTGACTGGATATTCCCCTCGCACCAGAACGCCGGAAAACTCCCAAGAAACACCCACAGCATACTCAAATGGCAAAACGCCGATACACAAAAGCAGTCGAAGCTTCCAAGACAGTTTCAGCCTACGCCGCTTCCGCTCTCTCAGCCATCTTCCTCCTCTGCTTCTCCGCCCACTCCCTCGACGCAATCCTGCCTCTCTCAGCTGCCTGTGCTCGCGCCTGCTTCGCCGCGTCCTCTTTATCTTTCTTCTCCTTCTCCTTGGACTCTTTCTCCATCTTGTCGCGGTTGAAGACTTCGCGGCCCTTCATCTTCTGCTGCACTGCGTCGACTGGGGTGACGCTAGCTTTGGCAACGATGATGCTTTCGCGCTTTGATGCGGTGGTTGAGCCGGATGTGGTTCGCATGGGCTGCATGCTCGTTCGCTTGCTGGCGAGCGAGGTCGAGCGCATGGCGGTGGGTGCTGGGGTTTCGGTCTTGGATGGGAGTGGGGTTGAGACACCCGGCTGAGCACGAGTTGGCAGTGCGACTGATTTTCGAACTGCACCTCGTGGTTTTGCTGCAGCTGCGGCTTTCTTTGCAGCTTCTGCTTCCTCCTCGCGTTTCTGGCGCTCCTCTCGTTGCGCCTTAAGCTTCGCTGCGACTGCCTCACCGGGAAGCACGAATGTCGCCTTGGTGGGCGGCTTGGACGATTTGACAGTCGGCGGCGGCATGCTAATGGAAACAGGTCGAGCTTTTGGCTGGTCTGTCTGAGCACTTTCTGCCTCCCTTTTCTGCCGCTCCTCTTTCTGTGCCTTGAGCTTCGCCGCAATCGCCTCGCCAGGAAGCACGAACGTTGCTTTAGTGGGTGCCTTTGTCGATTTCGCGACTGGTGGCATGCTGATTGGTCTCTGTTTTACAGGCAGACCCTCAGCTTCTCGCTCGGCTTCACGCTTCTGTCGTTCTTCTTTCTGCGCCTTCAGCTTCGTAGCTACTGCATCGCTTGAGAGTTGAAATGTAGCCTTCGTTGGTGCCCTTCCTTTCGGAGGCGGTGGGGGCGTGGGGAAATTCACACTAACTGGCCGACGCTTAGAGGCCAGGTAATCCACAGTGTCTGTTGAGCCTTTCCTGGCTTCTTTCGCAGGTGGAGCGCGAACACTTGAAGCGCGGGCCAGCGAACTGGTTGGGGGCTTGATGCTCTTGGGCGCGGCGCTCGGAGCTTTCGAGATTCGTGTCGCAACGGGTGTCTTTCTTGGTGTCTTTGTGCGTGCATTTGGCGTACTAGGAGCCTTTACAGCGGCCTTCTTGCGCGGCGACCTCTCCTCACGCGAGTTATCGAAATGTGATACAGCTTTGCCAACATCCTCAAGAGCCTCCTCGAGGGCATCGAGAGCTTCAATGGACTCCTCGATGCGCATGGGTGACTTGGAAGGGCTGCGAGAAGTGCGTCTGCTTGGTGTGCGACTCAAGGCTGGTGTGGATGCGGCGTCAGACGGTCTTTCGGCCGCCAGCGTCTTTGGCTCTGGCTCTGAGGTTACCTGGACTGAGGGGGCGATTGCCTCTGCTTCAAGGTCCATGGCCCCAACTGAATCAGACGCTTCTTGTACTACATCAGCAGTGGCAGGTTGGGTCTCCTGTGCGCCCGCATTTGTCTCTTCTGTTGTTGCGTTGTCGACATCAGGGTCTTGCTGCACAGTGGCCTCTGGTGTGGTCGTGACTTCCGAAACTGTATCTTCCGCGACCTTGAACGGCGTGTCTTTGGCGGTGACGACTTCTGTGCCTTCCACATCCCGCTCTGCGATCGTCTCTCCTTGCGCTTGATCGGATGTGGGTTGTGCGACGCCTTCTGTCACACTTGTGGACTCCGACTGCCGTGGCGGAGACTGCGTACGTTGTGATTCTCGGAGCTCCTCCTCTTGCTTCGCCAATTGGCGTCGTGTGAGTCGAGCTACCTTTGGCTGCGGGCTTGCGGGGCTGCCGTCCGTGGCTGGTACTGAAGATGCATCTTTAAACCATCAGTGACTGCTATCAGTCCAGAGGCACAGCTGAGCTTACCTTCCGTTGCCTCTTGAGCGACATTCTCCTCTGCCTCAACCTCGGTAGGCGTTGGTGTAGCCTCTGGCTCGTCCTCGGGTACTGCCGGCGCCTGCTCGTCCTCGACCTCTACAGACTTGGTCTTCTTTCCCTTCGCACCCTTCTTGCCGCCCTTCTTGCTTTTGGTGCGCGCAGGCGTCTTCTTAGCAGCTGTCTCGTCCGGTGCAGCCTGCTCAGGCGATGCGTTGGTCGAGATCTCGTTCAAGGGCGCTCGATCCTTGATCTCGGTCGTGTCGATGGTTGGCTCATCGTCCTGCTGAGCGCGTTGCGCGGCGCGAGTGAGGCGCATTGTCGATGTTCAAGCAAATTAATCAGAGATTGAGCCCGTCAGCTTACCCAGATATTAATGTTGTCGTCCAAAATGTAGAACAGCGAGCCGGTGTGGATGTCGACGCTGAGTGTTAGTGTTGCTCCCCGGTGTTTGTTTATCAAACAACCGTGCTGGGCATGGTTCGCGTGGGTTAGCGCAGGGCCCGTGCGTCGTTCAGCGGCCTTATCACGTGACAACACCTTTCACACTGCAAGCGCTCTCCACAATATGTACATATCCATGTCCAGGAATATTTTACGTGCACTTTTTCAGTATCCAAGTAGTGAAGGCCTAGTAGCGGCCTCATATGAGCGCTATTTCTGTTACTCTGTGCAAGTTTCACCACTCAGAACAGCTGCCTACTTCCTGGCTCTAGGCTTGTATATTACTGAGCAGAATATTGTGCCTTCGGAAACACTGTGCGATTTACAAGAAGTAGCTAACGACATATGATTGGTAAATATGTGCACCCAGTGTGATTGCAATAACCTCCTGACATTTGATTACGTCCCATCCAAGCACCAAACAACAACGTCTCCCACCCTCCTCCAATCATCATGAAAATGGCTGTTAAACCCCCTCCAACACTCCTTATATCTCGTCTCACCAAGTACCTCCCGCATCGCGCTCTCCAGCTGTTCGAAGAACACCAAGTTCTGCGGCCACTCGCGCCTGTACTTAGCCTTGAACTTGGGGTCCTGGCGCATCCAGTGGCGCCCAGATCTCGAGCCGCCAGACTTGATGGTCTCGAGCGACTCCATGTTACCACGCAGCCACGTGGCTGGCCCGGACTTGATGTAGAACTCGTCTGCTTCGTCGAGGTAGGTGGAGCGTTCTGAGAGAGGGACGTTGACCGGCGGTTCGCAAGTCAGAGCCCACGCAGACAGGGTTGGGTAGATGAGGTGGGAGCGCCAGGGGGTCGAGTGGCAGGGCATAAGGAAGCCGACTGTAGTGTTCGTTATGCCATGTGGAAGCATGCTGTGCTGCGACAGGTCATTGCGGACTTCATGCTTGTGGCGGATGTGAGTTAGTACGTCAATGACACCCCGCTGATGGACCGTCGATATATAGCCACCTATCAAGACGTTCGTCAGTAGAAGGAGGCCAACAAGCGTTTTGCGCATCAAAGGCCCATTGGCTGGCAGAAAGACGCTCAACGGACCGGCAGCAAGAACGTGAAGGAATGGCAGCAGCGGGTACAAGAAGCGAACTTCCTTGTGGGCAATCATGCTCAACACGGATGTCGCAACAACGGACGCCCATGCGAGCCGAGACAGTATTCTAAGTGATATCGGATCGTCAACCGTCTGCGGTGGCGGCGACCTCATACTCCTGTTACCTGTAATGGGCGAATGTGGCACTCTCTTGCTTCTCGGTGCTCGTAGTAGCCCAATTACAGCGAACGGCAAGGCCGTCGTGAGGAGCAAGGGCAGCCCCTCGGTGATGTAGTAGTCTGCACGATTCCGGCCGTAGAATACGGCTAGCGATTGGGCAATGTTGAAGTAGAGGAATCGCAACGGCGGCAGGGTCCAGACTCCATAGTAAAGTCTGTCTGACATGACGGAACATGCGATGATTGCAGACCTGGCATCGTCAGTCTGGGCATGTCTGGTGACCCACATGGTACAGTAGTCGACAACGCCGCGCGCTGGCAGGAGGAAATCATGCAGCGGCTACGTTCCTCACGAAGCTTACCCGCAGAACAGAATTTCGCGGACCAACACGTATCGCAGCCGGCTCGAAGCTTGCCAGAGTGTTGGAACAGACACGGACAACCAAATGAGGGTATTGGTGGGTCTGAGCACACAAGCAAATGCTGCCAGCAGTAATGACACTCGCAACCTGCATCAAAATGAGCCTATATCGGCGCGACCTTGGAGTCCATGTTCTCCAGTTGCACGACTTACTCTGCGAGAGAGCCAAGAGATCGGTCCGTGGTCTGCGATTGGACCTGGGCCCCAGCACTGCTGCCTCTTTGAGTGCCTGGCCAGTGCCAAGGCCAATGGTAGATGGCGATGGTTGTGGTTGTGGTTTCAAGGCAATTGGACAGGGTACGGGTCGAGCAGAACCACTGCCACGGGCTGCATATCGACAAGGCAAGCTAAGTGACGCATGGCAAATGATCAGAAATTGACATGGGAGATTGCAGACGGAAACCCACCGTAGCGAGGGCAGTACGACTGCCGCGACCGTAGACTTTTTCCGCGAGTTTCCATGTGTAGCAGTCTAGCAACGCAGCAAAGACGGCTTGGGTAACCTTCGGCGCAACCAAAAGTAGCTCGGCTCTAGCTGGCAGCGTCAAGCCACAAAGATTTGCCAGATATGCGGCAATTCGATAGACCGCAGCAAATAGCCCTGGATGCAGGGAGGACCGCAATTGCGTTCTCCACTCCTGCTCGCATCGTGAGACAAACAGCCGACGATATCGACGTGGAGAGCGTCAAGGGAAGTGCATTTACCCAAGTAATCCAGGCATTGCTGGTGTCGCCAAAGGCGAGCTGCCATGCAGGCTCGAGCGACTGGAAGTACTCATCGGGCTGGAAGAAGGTGCGCAGCGTCAGTGCATTCACGATGCGGAAGGCCAGCAGTAGCGCAAAGACACCTAGTGCAGAGTCACGATAGCTGGTGAGCGGCGGAGGTGTTGGTGGAGCACCAGTACGGCGCGTAGTCGTGGCACTCTCGGAGGAGCTGGTGGCAGGCATTGGGCAATCTGGCCGGGGGCGAGGACAGCGAGAGGTTCGATTCAGCAAAACTCACGATGCATGCACGGTCCGGGCTTGGCGGCGCTGCATTGCCGTCAGAATCCTCATGCACCAGGGCGATTTGGGATGCAGCGCAGAAAGTTGAAGCCGCTGGCTATGCCTAAAGGGGTACTTCACGATAGCCAGACTGTGTCACTGTGTGGCCTAGACTCGGGCTGCGCCATGCACTGTGCTATGTGTTGAGGTCCGTGTCAACTCTCACGATGCCGTAGGCGGCCGCCCGTCGGTTACGGCGCTGCAGAATTTGCACGCGCTGCACTTTTCATTGAGTAATCTCGTGCGTGCTGCAGTGGGTAGCGAGTGGTGTCTGATAGTGAGTGTGCTGGGGATGAAGCCGTCGGATAGGAGTGACTAAGACGTGAGGTTTTCAGGGCTCACGATGCCGCGGACTCGCAGGCCAATGGCCTTGCAGTCGGCTCGCCTAGCAATCTTGCGACGCAGCAGCCAGCGTGCGCGGGAGCGAAGAAGCAACTCTTCCTTCTCGTGGCGATGCGAATCTGGGGAAAGCGGCTCAGGCTGGAGAGGGGAGGGGAGGGGGTCCAGAGTGCGTGCAGAGGGGTGCTGTGCGATGATGCTCGGTTGCTGGGGTGTGCGGGAGATGAGAGTTTGCTGCTCTCTTATCGCGGCAGCTCATAATTCCATACATGTACCTAATTGAAGCAGAACTCGGCGTCCCAGCGGTCCATTCATTCACGTCTAGCGGCGCGGTGCTGAATGCAGCCGTGCTGGCCTGATGCAGCGCGCCGGGCAGCGTGAAGTGAGAAGTATTGGGCATGCTGGGAGAGGCGATTCTCAGCAGAACTGCTCTGAGATGGGCGACCCTCCCGGCGGCCTGTCAGAGCGCCACGAGAGGTGTCGAGCAACGCAACCTTGCACGGAATGGATGCTAGCCCTGCAGCTGAGGTGGGAGCCTTCCCCGAAACAAGTAGCGCCATGCAAGTGATTGCGCGCGCACGGCCGCGATTGTCTGTTGAGGGTTGAGGGCGGGCACAGAAACAGCAGTCATATTCCCGCCGTTCCTCTGCTGCTGGCTCAACAGATCTCAGACCGGCCTTCAGGTTGCCTTGGGCGCTGCGAGCCTCTGCGCTCCCTCCGTGAGTCGGTCGCCGTCGGCTGCGTCTGCTCACGCCTTTGTTGCCTCTCTGTCTTGTCTTGTCTGCGTCATTGTCTAAACTTTAGTGTGTCCCCACCCGCTCTCATCAACCAAGGACTAAGATACTCGGCGCCCGTCCTTAGCTGGTTTGGAGACCGACCCAGAAATACACGCTGGAAGATCACTTCCTGGTGGGGAGGACACGGCCGGATCGCTCTCTCAACCATCTGCTGAACCCCATCTCATCCTGCGTGCCGGCGTCCTTCACCTCCACCTCCTCCTCCACCCACACCTCGACTCACCACCGGCCACACCCCGTCCCACGCCCGATCGTGCACACCCAGCGCCATTGTCACCGTGTGCCACCGTCAGACCTGACCACCATGCAATCTGCACCTGCCGCATTCACACACACGCACCGTTAAGAGCTGGCATGGTTACACTGTCTGGCTGAACCATGGAGCCGCCGCACGCCCTGACAGCGGAAGAGCACCCGCGAGACGCATCGCAGCCAACCAGGGCCGACTCGGCGTCGTCGATGTGCAACATGGTGGAAGGCTCGCACGCGCCGCCGCCGAGTGCTGAGCAGGTTGAGGAGGGCCACATCGACGACAGCACTCCACGGTCCGAGGTGCTGCCCTCGCTGCCCGATGCCGTCACCGCGAGCCTCCTCTCGCAGATGCAGCCCCTCGCGCCAGAGCCGACGCCGTCGTACTTCTTCGCGCCACAGCCCCGCCGCCTCTATGCCGCGCACATCCCCCGCTCCACGCCCGCCTCGACGGAGCCCTCGCCCTCGTCCAGTACCGACGCCGTGCCCTCCTTTGGCAGCACCGCCCACGTCCACCACCTCGAGCGCCCCGTCGTCCACCGCGACCACCTCTCGAGCGCGTCCACCGCCAGCAGCAGCACCGTGCGCGCAACATCGACGGACCCGCCCCGCGCATACGCTCGCGATGGGCCCGTCTACCCCAACCAGTCGTATGCTGCCCTCCATTTGCAGCAGCACCCGCCCACACATGCCCCGCCCATCGTGCGCTCGCATAGCACACACCCCTCCCACTCCCACTCCGCCGCCAGCTCCATCTCGAACCTCTCCACGTTTGGCTCTGCGCGCGAACACTACCATGATATCATGGACTCGGGCCCGCGGACTGTGGGCAACTCCCCCGTCAGCAGCCCCGGCCTCTTCGACCCGAGCAGGCGCCGCCCACAGCCCGTCGAGGAGCCGCAGCCCAACGACGGCCTCTACTCGCCCCCCTGGCTGCACCACACCCACAGGCAGGCGCCCAAGGAGACCCACGTCGCCGACGTACAAGCCGATCCTGTGTCTGGCCGTAAGATTGTCAACCAGTACGAGATCGTCGACGAGCTGGGCCGCGGCATGCACGGCAAGGTGAAGCTCGGCAAGGACCTCAACAAAGGCGGCTATGTCGCCATCAAGATCGTCGACCGCTACTCCAAGCGCCGCCGCCTCGGCAAGAGCAGCAGCCATGAAGACAAGATCAAGCGCGAGATTGCCATCCTCAAGAAGGCCCGCCACCCCAACATCGTGAGCTTGCTCGAAGTCATCGACGACCCGGCTAAGAAAAAGGTCTACATCGTACTGGAGCACGTCGAGCTGGGCGAGGTCAAGTGGCGGGCGGAAGGCGCCAGGGAGATCTGCCAGGTCGAGTGGCGCCGCTTCAAGCGAGAGTCCCAGGGCATCTTCGACAACGAGAGTGCCGCCATGGAAGACGAGCGCATCATCAGGATTGCCCACCAGAAGCTGGCCAGAGAACAACGCCGAAAGAATCGCGAGGCACATGGCAGACGCGGTGACCCTACTGGCAACGAGCCGTGGAGCTTTGAATTTGGTGGCGACTCGGACGACGACACCTCTGAGGCCGGTCGCAGCTCGCGTGCTTCGGGGCCTACTGAAGACCGGCTACCAGCTCGTCATCACCACCACGAACGCCACGATGCTGGGAGCCACGAGAGTAACAGCAACATGGAGACGGCTATCCGCACGACGGCACCTGCTGCTGAGCCCCATCAGACCGGCCTCGAGGGAACCATGTACGGCGCCTATGACACCGAATCTGTCCGGGTGCGCACACCAAGCATTGCGGGCAGTAGTTCGTCACATCTCACCAGCAATGACGACGATGTACCCGAGCACTTCCACTATGTTCCTCTCATGACCACCCAGGCAGCGTGGGAAGCCTTCAAGGATACCGTGTTGGGCTTGGAGTACCTTCACTACCAGAATGTCTATCATCGCGACATCAAGCCTGCCAACCTGCTTGTGACCAAGGAGCATCGGATCAAGATATCCGACTTTGGCGTCTCGTACCTGGGTCGCTCCAAGATCCAGGACAACAACGGCGATCAGTCAGAGTCAGAGTTCCAAGACGATGACGAAGCCATAGAGCTAGCCAAGACAGTCGGCACACCAGCTTTCTACGCTCCTGAGCTCTGCCGCACAGATCCCGATGCAGACACGCCAAAGATTGACGGAGGAATTGATGTATGGGCCTTGGGAGTGACCCTTTTCTGCCTCATCTATGGCCGCGTGCCCTTCCACGATTGGAACACTTTCACGCTGATGAAGGTCATCAGCGAAGAAGAGCCATACATCCCACGCTATCGCCTGAAGCCCGTAGCAGAGCGCTCCGCCTCCCGGCCAAGCTCACATGGGCGCCATAGTCAACCAATGGTCAGCACCAAGAGAGCCGAGCACGATCTTGAATACGAAGAGGTCGATGAAAGCCTGCGCGACCTGCTTAAGCGACTACTTGAAAAAGACTCAAGGCAACGTATCACCATTCCACAGATCAAACGGCACCCATGGGTCCTCTCTGGAATCTCCAACTCAAACGCTTGGGTCGAGGATACCGACCCAGGCAGGGAAGCACAAGGCCGGCGGATCGAAATTTCCAACGACGATTTGGACAAGGCCGTTGTGCCCATCGGCTGGGTCGATCGAGTTCGATCAACTGTTAAAAAGGGTGCCGACTTTGTTACAAAAAGCTTCACTCGTAGTTCCGGTTCAAGACGTCGCGCTCAAAGCTCTGTTACGAACCAGGACGCGCCTCCAACAACCAGTGCCAACTCCTCAAGCAGTACCATTAGTCAAGATGGCAGGCGTGGTAGCCTAGTACCAGGACATTTCCTAGAGGCGATACGTACCTCTCGCGAGCCCGAGCACCCGCTCTCGCATAGTGTTACCGCAAGTCCCGAGGCAAGAGACCGTTCGAAGTACTTTGACAGTCCAACCTCTCGCACTGCCTCTCCCGCCCTCAGTGGCGACGGTCAGAGGCCGCAACTCCAGGATCGTGCACTCTCCTCTGCACACACAATCCGACACTCCGACATGATCCAGGCGCGGACTGCTTCTCCCTTGATGCCACAAGGTCTTCCTGGGACGCCAACTGCGCTGGAGAGTCCGGGAGGCTCCAATCTCGGCGGTCTGTTCGGAGGCCTACCGCGCCGAGTGGTCAATAGCATGAGAAGTAAAGACAAGCTGAAGGCCCCAAAAGAGCACATGCGAGCAAAGTCAATTGACAGACTAGTCGGGGGCGATGACGATGCACATGGTGTTCCAAGCCTGGCCGTCAGCACATCTGTAGCGTCAGGCCATGTCGACCAGCCCGATGCGCTCAAGGAACTGTCGCCTGTTGCTCGCGGTGCTTCCCCAATTCTTCTTGAGTCACAGTATCACGATCGCTCGGACACGGCTTCGCGACAGTCGTCGCTATCTTCGGCATCGTCACGTCTTCATCGCAATTGGGCCTACGCTAATGACCTTGAGGTGGGACCGAAGCTAGACATTCCCTCAACGTCCTCGCACGACCACTTCTTGCCTCTTACAGCCCCTAGGCCAAAACAAGCCCAAGAGAAAATGAAGCCCAAGCCGCATCCGCAGGAGGTGTCCCAAGAGAGATTCGAGAAGGCAAAGCAAGAACTGATTCAGAGCAGAGTGCGAGAGGCGCACATGGAACGTGAGAGATCCAATTCTGCAACTCACTCACGACCCTCCACGGCTGTCAGCCAGAGTGTGTGCCCTCCCAGTCCTGACGACGATGCATTCTACATCCAGAAAGAATCGAACCAGCAAAAGGTCCAGGACTATCTCAACCGCCACGATCCTTCCTCCGAGAACAGCCCTGTAGGTGATCAAGGGCGAGGGCTCGCATTCTGCTCGTCAGAAGAGCAGTTCACGCCAATGTCGCAGTCAACGTCGCACCCATCCATCCCCTCTGTCGCGTCTGCCAGCTCGTCAGCACCTGATGATTGCAACAACTATCAAACGATTTTACCCACTGCGTCGGCCGACTCCTTCCACCACAACCAGTACAACGCTCCCGTGGACGATCCCGCTGGCTACGATGGCGATCACGCCATCGAAAGTGAGGACGACGACAGCGATGATGACGGCGGCCTCTTCATCGGCAAGCGGAAGCCTGCCAAAGCTGAACGCAGTGGATCTGTCACCGTCGCCGAGCTTGCTCGTGCCGATGTACACAGAGAAGCCGCTGTCCGACGCCGTTCGGCACGCAGCGGCAGCAACGGTACTGTCAAGAAGGTCCCACCACCCGGCGAGCTTGCCAAAGGAAACACTCCCGAACATACACTGACATCATGATTGTCATCTCCGTAACATGTACAAATAAGCATGCATTGGATACATGTATATTACGACTCGCACTCCACAACACACTCTCATAACCCGAAGAACCAGGCGCTGGGCGTTCGTGTTTCTTTTAGGGTAATCTGCATAGGCGGCATTTTGGACATCGCCGACAAGAAAACGGGTGGATGACATCGGCGTTCTTACAAGCAACTTGACCTGTTTTGATCGACTACCTCTTCTCTTTTGTATTTACCTTTTCTTTTATCTTCTATACACGCGCCATTATTTGGCATTGTCACGACGGGAAGGGAACGGTTTGCAAAACAGGGCTGGACTCAGGCGGCATACGTTGGGACGAGGGACGACATTGAACGATTATACCTCGACCTTTTTGTTCATGTAGTTTCATTGTAGCATTTGCGGCCGTGTTGTAATCAGCGCGACGGAGGCTTTGGCTTTGGCTATGTTTTTGTTTCTTATCGGAGCAATTGGATCAACGAAGCATACTGCATGATAGATGGTGTGGGCTTGGCTTGGATGAAGAAACTCTTCTCTGCATTTCTCGGTGTGCGGCGTGGCGTGTCGTGTAGAATACAATAATGGTGCCACATGGCAGTCGTACGACGGTCGTGTCAATCACTTCCCTGAACTGTAAGCGTTGAACATGCAAGGCACCGTTTCTGGACGTTTCTTATCTTTGCAACAATTTCCGCAGCAGCACAACAACGAAGGTCCTTGCATGTCACAATGTGTGAAGTGGATCCGACGTCGATTGCACAGAGCATGTCCTTCTACGAGTACTCCACTCCACTCCGCATTCCATCGTTTGCGACGCGCCATATCCGCCTTTCGAGCAAGTCGCGATATGCACGTCATATAAACCGCGGAATGTCAGCATCATATCATTTCAGCGCCCAACCCCAACACTTTAGGTAGTCCGTCTCCACTCACATGCAGGAACACACCAAGAACCTGCAGCATCGTCGATCGAACAAGAAGCTTCGGATCGCCTTGCCGTCGCACGCACCCAATGCACAATCACCGCCGGATACAGGGACCGTATGACTGACATGGTGTTGTTGTGACACGGTTACGCGGAGTGGGAGGGCACGGAGCAGGCTAAATTGGGAGTCAGGTTCCCCAATGTGTTTGAAGTGGAAGAAGAGGCTGAATTGCACCTGCATTGTGGAATGCTGGTGATCGGTAAAGGTGGGCCGGGGACGAGGGATGTTTTGCGTCGTGATGGGGAGGGCGGATCAATTGCTCGATTTGGGGGTGAGTGCGATGTTGGTTGGTTGTATGCGGGACATAGATAGTGGTGAGTATTAAGGCCGGGGATATTAGGCGTTGAGAAGGGGACTGGTTGCGGTCGATTTCTCCGCGATAATGCCTGGGAGTTTTGATACGTCTGGCATGTGCTAATTAACACTGCTCGGGGTGTGCATGGAGGACACTTTGCGCAAGGCACTTGTTTTCAGAGGATCAAAGCGACCCGAGAGCTGTCGTCAAGAGTTACGTAGAGTCTAAGACCACACCTACGTCCATGATGCACGCCACATTCTCCTTCCAGATTCACCAACAAGCGCCAGAAGCAGTCATACAATCTAGCGAGAACCCCCAATATAGTCTCGCAATCCCTCACTCGTACTTCGTACAAATCCAACCCCATTCCCATCCCGGCTTTTCTCCACGTGCAGTCTCGCACCCTCCATGCACAACATACTCACAACTCCTTCGTGCAACACAACACAGCTCACCGGATATCCCTCACTCCTTAACACCAAAAAATGAACAGCGCCCAGACCATGCGTTCGCCTACCCTTCAATCCTCGCAGCATCCAACCACAACTCAGCGTCTTACCTAAGATCAACCTTGGTAACCGACGCTCGCTCGTGTAAGCTTGAATGTTATGCGCACACCCCTTGAGGATCGCCGCCTTTTCATGCAAGACATAGGTGGGCACACCAATCGGTGCGGAGGGCGTAGGGCTGAGACGATGCACCCCGCGTTATCGGTGTGACTTGAGGTCTGTGGCACAAGGTGAGGTGAGGCGGGTATTGAAGGTGATCTGGGAAACAGTAAGGGCCGCAGGTAAGCGATTGTCGGTATGATTGTGATTATGGATGTTAGTGTACTGGGATGCCTGGGCGGAGGGCGCCGGTGAGAATACCTTACTTAGCAAAAAGATATCGTAAAACAATGCGTGGCGCAGTGTTAATGTACCGGTTCGAACGCGTCTACTTCTTCGTTCGCGCGCTCTTTCGTGTACCTTCCGCTGGAGGCTTGACGTCGAGCGTCTTGCGCTTCGTACCTTTCGTCTCTACCTTCTTCGGCTTCTCTACCTCCTCCTCCATATCTCCCTTCTCTCCCACACTCTCCTCATCCCCACAATCCACGCCCTCCCTCCCCAACACCCACGCCACCTTCTCGGCGTCCACACACCTCACCCCTAACCTCTCCCTCAACACGCTCACCTTCTCGCACAACTCTTCATACTCTTTCACGTTATACTTGATCTTCGTGTTCCAGCCGTCGCCTTCATCCCACGTGCACCACCTAAACAGCTCGTCCGAAAAGAACGGCACAAGCTCTGGATTCCTGACGCTGAGCAGCAATGACGCGGTAGCAGGCCCAATACCTTTCAAAGCGTTCGTCAGGATCTTGAGTGGGGCCAGAAATGCTTTGCGCTTATCATAAGATGCCTGTGCGAGACTTGAGAATGCGGATTTGGTAGATTCTTCAATGGTGGGTGCGTCGTTGCTTTGTACGAGTTGCAGGAGTTTGGGCCGGAAGGTGCCATGCTTGCTTCATTGTTTGTCAACACGTAGGTTCTGGTTGCAAGGTCGTACGAGTCTTACAGCTTCCATTCTACCAGTGTTACTACTTCGTCTTTGGTCAAATGTTCTCTGCCGCCAGGTTTCGCGATAGCCTCGGGAATGGCCTCATAGCGCTGCGCGTCGAGGTCGTGTAGCTTTTCGGGCGCAGCGGAAGGGTAGCGCGATAGCACTTCTTCAAATGTCTGCTTGGTGATACTGTTGATGTGATATGAGGGCATTGTGAATGTGCGGCTTCTCTGGAGTTGTAGATGTGGGGAATGAAGTCGGACAGAACATCTGCTGGTGATTGGTTCTGACGCGTTAGGAAACGCGTGGTCACGTGCAAGCTTTAATCTTTGGATGTTCCGGCAGGAGCAGGACGGAAGTTCGAATTGCATAAAGCTCAATATGGTATTCAGAAGACTATGTTACACTACAAACTCAGTTTTCTCAAAGCCCTCATTCCAGTCTCCATCCATTAAAGCGCCCTGGTCGGCACTGGAAGTGCCTGCAACAACTGCATGTAGGATATGTTTTGCCTGCTGCGCCTCGCTGAATGAACAAGAATAACAAATGCATATTATATTGAGGCATATGGCCCATAACACTGCCCTCCAAGATCACCTACTAGTGATCACAACATCACATAGTCTTCCTGGGGCGGCCTCTGCCCCGCTGTCCTGAGCTCGAGCCTCGAGTTGGGATCATGGAAGCTCGACCGGACGGTCTACCCATAGACTTCTTCGGAGCGGGCGCGCTTGCTGGAATGTCCTCTTCGCTGTCCGAGCTAGATAGGTCGTGTGCCAGACCGCGCTTGTTCACGGCGGTGAAGCTGGACGCTGGCGCTGTAATCGTAGTCGTCGTCGTAGTCCTTGTGCCCTCGCCGTTGCGCTTGGAATTGGCACCCACAATCTTGACTTTCTTTCCAGTCATGTCTGGACGCGACAATCTCGAATTTGTGGCCTGCGGAGGTCCGATGCGGGCGGGTTCTGGCGACTGCTCCATTGAGCCTTCATCCTCCAACGGCTCTTCATCCCCAAAATCTCCAAGGAAGTCATCGGCCAGACCGTTCTCGTCATCAGAATTACCGAAGAGAGCCATCTTGGCGCGCAGATTCTCCTGGGCTTCTCGTTCGGCTGCTTGAACACGGGCTTTTTCCGCACTCGCTTCGTCTGCTTTCTTCTTTGCTTCAAGGGCGGCAGCTGCAGCTTGTTGAGCTAATAGAAGTGCCTCGCTGGACTGGTCATCCTCTTCGTGGACGCCATCCTCTTCAGACATGTTGCCCGTGCTATTGCGATTGGGATTCTTTGGCGGCCGTCCGATGGGTCGAATGCCGGCTTTGGGCTTTGGGGGCATCGCCTTCCTGCGCTCGTTGTACTCCCGCTTCTTGCGGATGTGTTCTTCGCGATTGGGTCGCACAGCGCCGTCGCGGAAGTCAGGAGGAAGCTCGGTAGGTAAATCTTCTTTACCTTCGTTCTTCCTTGCAAGCCAGTTTGATACTCTGCCATGCGCGCGACCGGTGTACTCAACATCGTCGTCCTCGTCGCCAAATTCCTCGTCCGACTCAATGGTCAACTCCTCGAAACGGCGACTTCCACGCGGACGGCCAGGCTTCGCCTTCGTCGGGCCCCCGAAATCACTGTTGCGCTTCCGCGTATTATAGGCTTCGTCTTCTTCCACGCGATAGCGGAATGTCTTTGCAGCTTTCTCCTTTTCGGTGAAGTTTCTTGGTGCATGGGCCTTGGGGAGAACGTCGGATTGTAAGATGGACCCCATTTCACTAGGACCTTCGACCTCTTCCGGTGTTCGCTGCCGTGGAGCGTCCGTTCGCTCAGGGACTGGCCGGTTGCGAATCTGCTCAAGTAGGCCTGTGCTGAGGGAGAGCTTGACCACTTTCGACTTGCCCTTCATGCGAGCAGCGACCAAGAGCATTCGATCCTCTCGCTTAGCCTCCTCCAGCAGCTTCCTTTGAACCTCCTTCTGGAACTGCTTGCCAGAGATGTTCTTCGGTTGTAGAGGCTGGGGTTCGTCCTTCTTCTTTGCCTTTTTCGCCTTCTTCTTCCGCCGCTTCGAGCCGTCGTCCTCATCTTCCTCACGACCGCGCTTCTGGCTTAAGCGAGGGATGTCGCCGTTCGCGTCAGGATCAGCATAGTACGAATCGACGCCGTTCTGCACATCTCCATCCTCGTTGTCATTGAAGCGGCCGGTGGTGTCGTCAACGGGAGAATAGGCGATTCCATCACGGGCATAAGCATTGTCATCGTCCATGTAGCGTGGATCAAGTGAAGGATCGGCTTGCTTGTCCATCTCCGCTTCGTGTAGGCGTCGCTGCATTGCGTTTTGACCCATGCCCTCCTCTTCTCGCAGCCAGTTGAGATTTGATACACTGAAGTCCACGAGACATTCCACGGAGCGAGGATCGGCTACCTTGCGAGTATCGTGACCAAGCAAGGTACCGTTCGGCTCGTAAGGGTTCTGTCGAGGATCTCGCCGGCATGCGCCAGTGTTGCAGACCCTCCTACAATGTGGGCATTTCCAATTGCGGTTCTCCATGACACTAAGAGGCATCATGTCATGCGCCCGGAACAGCGTCCCGTAGCAGTATGCCAGGTCGCAGTTGGTGCAGAACGCCATCTTCCACTTTGGATGCCTGTGCAAGCAGAAGTGGCACGACTTGTGTTTCGTGAGCCACTGCTTTGACTTCTTGTTCGACACCTTCTTGACCTGACCGTACTCATTCACGATAGGCTCCTCGTCGTCGGAATTGCTCTCGGGCTGCGGGTTCTTGACGTCCACGAATGGCCTCAGGCGTAGCTGCTCTTGACACACCTGGGCGACAGTCTTCTTGCCGAGGTATCTTCGCTCTTCTTGCAGGGGTAGCGGTGTAGTCTCTGTTACGCGGCCGTCGATGTCGATGATCTGTGCGCACCACTCCTCGTACTTGTGCATCAGATCTTTCCACTTCCACTGCTCTGTCCAAGTGTACCCTGACTGGCATCCGCAGCTGCGACCCATGCAGTAACAGTCCATGCACACGTCGTACGGCTCATCGATCTCGTTGCTAAACAGGTTTTTGCAAGTCTTGCAGCTGAGGAATCGGTTAAAGATGTTGCACCTGCAGTATGCGCAAGTGACGTTGCTGTCGTATGGCAAGAACTCTGCGTGTTCGCGAGACTCTGGTGCAAACATTTCCGAGAGGAGTATGTTCTTGTAGAGATCGAAGAGTTTCTTGAAGTCTTTCTGAACTTGCTTGACCTTGATTGAGCGCTGGACAGCCGCGGCGTTTTCTCCACCCATCTCCACCTGCGCGCGGGCAGACTTGATGAGACCAGAGTACTTGAGCAAGGTATAGTAGACGATGGACTTGTTCTTGTACTGCTCGTCACGGCAGACAACGCGTGAGTTCGGGAGCGCCTCGTTGATGGCGTACTCGAGTGTTTCGACGGTCGTCCGGTTCCAGGCAATCTTCATGGTGCGGGTGCCGCGGTTCCAGACCTGGTGAGGGGCCAGAGGCGGTATAAGGATGAAGTCACCCGGGCGCTGTTCGACCACGTATGTCCTGAATGGCGCCTTCTTCCACGCGATGAGTTGAGCGAAGTGGTTCTCGACCTCGATGTCGTGGCCTAGAACGGACAGCCAGTACTCGGATACGATGTGCCGGTCTTTCATCTCGGTCATGAACCAGATGGATGAGCCGGGACGCTCTGGTTTGCCATCCTCGCTGACCTGGTTGGATGCATTCACCATGATGTTCTGGCCCAGGGATGCACACATCTCGCGATGCGCCGGCGTGTATGTGCCTTCGTGGCCGACGTAGCACATGAGGTTCTCGGCGCGCATCTCGGGCGGGAGACTGCTCATGAGGTCGCCGGCGCGCGCGACTCCACGGCCCCTGCGACCGCCAGGCTCATCTGGCGCGCCGGGACCGCCAGCCTCGCCGGTGCTCTCGTTGAGGTAGAATAAGCCCGCAGGGATGTGCTCCCTCAGCTTGTCCTGCCACACCTGCGGGCAGTCGATGTCCTTGAGGTATATGCGCTGGCGCGTCTTGTCGCGGTAGCGCTCCGGGTCGTCGAAGAACTGGTCGGTGAGCTTGTTCAGGTGCTTGAGGTAGTGCTTGATCGTGAGCGGTATCGACTCCTTGGACGTGAGATTGCGCGCGTTCTCGACTGCTGCACATTAGCCGCCTGCACTGCACAGCTGCAGCGAGTGCGCCTGCCTACTTTTGTCGCCATGGTTGTCGCGCAGCCACGACGGGGTGAAGGTCCACGGGTCCAGCACCTCCTCGAAGCCGTCAATCACGAGCGGCTTCCCGCCTATGATGACGTGCAGCAGCACCAGCTTCTCGAACTGGTCGATGCCGTTGTTGGCAATCATCTCGTACGAGATGCGGTCCACATACTGGAAGTTCTCCGCCGTCTCGACGAAGGTGCGCACGTCAAAGTCGGGCGGGATAGGCTCGAAGGAAGCCCGGGGGCGCGCGGCCGGCATCGTGTGCGCTGCTAGGGCACCATCCACGGCGCGGTTTGCGGGTGGGGTCTGGGGATATCGGGGTTGCTTTCGCGTACAAGCATCTGTAGGGGGTGGCCGCGACGCAGAGATGGGTGGGGATAGCGATGTCGCGGGCAAACGCGCGCCGTGTGGTGGCGTCGACGTGTCGCTTGCAGTGCCTGGGTAGTTGCGGGCGACGCGATCGCTGGCCTGAGAAGGAGGCTGGCCGGAGCTAGCATCACGTGCACGCGGGAACTAGCGTGCTTTCCACTTTCACCAACTCACGCATCACCCTCACCAATATCCGATCACAACGCCATCTCAAACGGGGAAAACGCAACGTGTGGACCAATGATCTGACTTGTGGCTCCACGATTGTGACGCATTGCTCACGATGGATTGATTCTCGCTTCCGCAAAAGTTTGCACAACCAACCGGTGATTAACGTCACGATAA
>Ga0265798_10000873_pt1 | contig 48441 bp, 34 predicted proteins | sample P3T30metagenome_FD_192430 | JGI IMG/M metagenome (GOLD analysis project Ga0265798, IMG submission 192430) | Plant litter microbial communities from East Loma Ridge, Irvine, California - P3 T30 | ecosystem: Environmental > Terrestrial > Plant litter > Unclassified | place: USA: California...
CTCGGGCCAGGACGCCGACCTCGCCGCGGTGCGCCGCGTGATCGCCGGCACCCAGACCATGACCGTCTACAAGCCGCTGCGCGAAATCGCCTCGACCGCCGCCAGCGTGGCGGTGCAGCTGGTGCGCAACCAGAAGCCGGCCTACAACGCCCAGCTCGACAACGGCTTCAAGAAGGTCGACAGCGTGCTGCTCAAGCCGGTCATGCTGAACAAGGCGAACGTCGACCTGCTGGTCAAGGACGGGTTCTATACCCAGGCGCAGCTGGCCGGAAAATAAGCCAAACGACACGCAACCTAAATTACCGTCATTCCCGCGAAAGCGGGAATCCATACCGAGCGGCTTCGATCGCCTCAGCATGGGTCCCCGCGTTCGCGAGGACGACGGCAAACACACTGAGTCTCTGAATGTCCGGCTACCTCCTAGAAATGAAGGGCATCGCGAAGCGATTCGACGGTGTCCCCGCGCTCGACGGGATCGATCTTGCGATCCGTCCCGGCGAGTGCATTGGCCTCTGCGGCGAAAACGGCGCCGGCAAGTCCACCCTGATGAAAGTCCTGTCCGCGGTCTACCCGCACGGCACCTGGGACGGCGAGATCCTGCTCGACGGCCAGCCGCTGCGCGCGCAGTCGATCCGCGACACCGAAGACGCCGGCATCATCATCATCCACCAGGAACTGATGCTGGTGCCCGAGCTGACGGTGGCCGAAAACATCTTCCTCGGGAACGAGCCGACCCTGCCGGGCGGCCGCCTGAACTACCCGGCCATGAACCGCCGCGCCGAGGAAATCCTGCGCGAGCTGAAGCTGCCCGACGTGAACGTGGTGCTGCCGGTGAAGAACTACGGCGGCGGCCACCAGCAGCTGATCGAGATCGGCAAGGCCCTGAACAAGAAGGCGCGCCTGCTGATCCTCGACGAGCCGTCGGCCTCGCTGACGGCGGCCGAGATCGAGGTCCTGCTGGAGATCATCCGCGACCTGAAGGCCAAGGGTGTGGCGTGCGTGTACATCTCGCACAAGCTGGAAGAGGTGGCCGCGATCTGCGACACCATCGTGGTGATCCGCGACGGCAAGCACATCGCCACCACACCGATGCAGCAGATGAACGTGGACCGCATCATCGCCCAGATGTGCGGCCGCGAGATGAACCAGCTGTACCCGAGCCTGCCGCACGAGATCGGCGAGGTGGTGATGGAAGCCCGCAACATCACCTGCTGGGACCCGGACCAGCCGCAGCGCAAGAAGGTCGACGACGTCTCCTTCCAGCTGCGCCGCGGCGAGATCCTGGGCATCGCCGGCCTGGTGGGCGCCGGCCGCACTGAACTCGTGACCGCCATCTACGGCTCCTACGAGGGCGCCTACGAGGGCGAGGTCTGGCTCGAGGGCAGCAAGGTCAATACCTCGACGCCGCTGAAGTCGATCGACGCCGGTTTCGCGCTGGTGCCGGAAGACCGCAAGCACCACGGCATCGTGCGCGACCTGTCGGTGGGCGAGAACATCACGCTCTCGGTACTCGACCGTTATTCGCGGATGAGCCGCATCGACGGCAATCTCGAAGCGCGCGAGGTCGGGGAGCAGATCAGGCGCCTGGCGCTGAAGACCGCCAGCCCGGCGCTGCCGATCACGGCGCTCTCGGGCGGCAACCAGCAGAAGGCGGTGCTGGCCAAGATGCTGCTGACCGGCCCCAAGGTCCTGATCCTGGACGAGCCGACGCGCGGCGTCGATGTCGGCGCCAAGTTCGAGATCTACAAGCTGATGCTGGAACTGGCGGCGCAGGGCATCTCGATCATCATGGTGTCGTCCGAACTGGCCGAAGTGCTCGGCGTGTCGGACCGCGTGCTGGTGATGGGAGAAGGGAAGCTACGTGGGGATTTCGTGAATCAAGGGCTGACCCAGGAGATGGTACTGGCGGCCGCAATCGGACAAGGAAACAATCATGGATAAGCTACAGACGCGGGCACAAGCGCCCGTCGGCGCTGCATCGATGCGCGCGGCGCCGGCCACGGGCAGCACGATCAATTTGAAACAGATCTTCACCCAGTACAAGATCCTGGCCCTGCTGGTCGCGATCGCCATCATCTGGGCCTTCTTCAGCTGGAAGACCGACGGCGGCTTCACCTCCGCGCGCAACCTGTCCAACCTGATGCGCCAGATGTCGATCACCGGCATCCTGGCCTGCGGCATGGTGTTCGTCATCATCGCCGGCGAAATCGACCTATCGGTGGGCTCATTGCTCGGCCTGCTGGGCGGGGCCGCGGCCGTGCTCGACGTGACCCACCACCTGCCGCTGCCGGTGTCGATGGCGATCGTACTGGCCAGCGGCCTGCTGCTCGGCTTCCTGAACGGCTACCTGACAGCGTATGCGGGCATACCCTCGTTCATTGTCGGCCTGGGCGGCATGCTGGCCTACCGCGGCATCGTGCTCGGGATCACCGGCGGCTCGACCATCGCGCCGATCTCGCCGGAATTCGAGCAGCTCGGCCAGGCCTATCTGCCGCCGACGCTGGGCATGGCCCTGGGCGTGGCCCTGTTCGCACTGGCCGGCGTGCTGGCCTGGCGCCAGCGCGTGACGCAGGCCCAGCACAACCTGCCGCTGACGGCGACCTGGCGCCTGGTGTTCCGCGTGGCCCTGGTGGGCATCGTGCTGGCCGGCTTCATCTCGACCCTGAACAGCTACGAGGGTATTCCGCTGCCGGTGCTGGTCCTGCTGGCGCTGCTGGGCATCTTCAGCTACATCGCGCGCCAGACCGTGTTCGGCCGCCGCATCTACGCGGTCGGCAGCAATATGGAAGCGACCCGCCTCTCGGGCATCAACGTGCGCGCCGTGAAGCTGTGGATCTTCGGCCTGATGGGCCTGATGTGCGCGCTGGCGGGCCTGATCAACACCGCCCGCTTGGCCGCCGGTTCGCCGTCGGCCGGCACCTCCGGTGAACTGGACGTGATCGCTGCCTGCTTCATCGGCGGCACCTCGATGCGCGGCGGCGCCGGCACCGTGCATGGCGCACTGGTCGGCGCCCTGGTGATGGCGAGCCTGGACAACGGCATGTCGATGCTGGACGTCGACACCTACTGGCAGATGATCGTCAAGGGTCTGATCCTGACGCTGGCGGTGTGGCTAGACGTGGCGACGCGCACCGGGCGTCGTTGAGCGAATCCTGGCGCGCCGCCGCGCCAGACAGTGAAAAGCCAACCGTTTCGGTTGGCTTTTTCCGTTAACGGCTCCTGCGCCTGCGTCCTCCATACGGCGGCGCCAGCAGATCGAGGTCGATCGTCCGCGCCATCGCCAGGTAGCCGGCGCGGTTGGGATGGAGGAAATCGATGGCGGCGGTGCTGCTGTTCGGCTGGAATTCCGCACGCAGCCGGCCGGTGGCCGGATCGACCGTCGCGGCGTCGAAGTCGGCGACCGCATCGAAGATGCCGGCACTGCGGATGAAGGCGTTGACGGCCTGGCGGCGCGCGTCGAGCTCCGGCGTGCCGTTCGTGCTGCCCAGGCTCGAGGTGATGGTCGCCTGGATGATCTTGAGGCCGGGCCGGCGGGCTCGCAGCGCCGCCACACCTGTCCTGATGCCTTCGATGACCGACTCCGCCGATGCGCCGGCACTCAGGTCGTTGATGCCCTCGAACCAGATCACGGCCGTCACGCCGGACAGGCCCAGCACGTCGCGATCGAGGCGGCTCAGGGCAGGGGGGCCGCCGGCGCCGGCCTCCGTGAGGATCCGGTTGCCGCCGATACCCGCGTTGGCCACGGCGACGCGGTTACCGTAGGCTTCGCGCAGCCGGCGCGCAAGATTGTCGGGCCAGCGGTCGTCGCCGTTGAGCGTCGAGCCGGTGCCGTCGGTGATCGAGTCGCCGAGTGCGACCACGGTGACCGTGTTGCGCACCCCGCGCGTGTCCACCGCATCCAGGAAATACCAGGACGTGCTCGTGTACGGATAGGCTTCGTCGCTTTCGTCTTCGCTGTGCGAACCGGCGCCCGGCGCAGTGATGTAGTTGGTCTGCAGGGCCTTCGAATGCCAGGTCATCGGTCCGCTGCTGCCGACCACGTGGAAGCTGATCGCGAGCTTGCGCCCGAACAGCAGGAGCCTTTCCGGATCGCGGGCGAAATCGAGCGACACCGGGTCGCTCCACAGCAGCTGGCCCGGCGGGATGACCACCCTGCGCCGTCCGCCGCGGAAGGAGACGGGGGTGTTGGTATCCTCCTCGACCGTGCCGGCGCTGGCCTGCAAGCCCACGTAGATGTCGGCCAGCGTGAGCGGCTGGGTGCCGAACACATTGCTGAAGCGGAGCCTGAAGGTGTCGCCCCAGACTGTCGGGCGCACGATCATCCGGAAGCTCTGGTCGCTGGCACTGGTCGTCCCGCCGGGGAAGGCGAAGCCCAGGTTCGGCTGCAGGATGGCCGTGCCGCTTGGATAGGTGCCGTGCGCTACCCCGGCCCATGTCGTGACCCAGTCGCCGCGGCCGCTGCCGCCATGCCGGTCGCTGTCGCCGGCGGCGCGGGCCGGCCCGCCCGCCAGGCCCACGCCACCGGCCAGTGCCGCGACACCTGCCGCGGTATGCAAGAAGCGCCGGCGAGGCAATGCTTCACGATCATGATGCTGCTGCAGTTCGTCCTTGTCGTTCATGACCCTCTCCTGTTGTTTGAGTAAACGCTGCGTGCTGGTAGGCGTCCTTGCGGTGCACCGCACCGGTATGCATGCTGGGTCATTTTAGAAGCTGCTCAGTTCGCCAAAAAAGTTCCTGAGCTTGGGTTGAGAGGGCTCAACCGCCTCCAGTCCGATGTAGCCAGGAAGCTATGACGAAGGGCATTCCATCAAACCGTCGGGGAGTATGTACAGCCCACCCGCGCCGTCTCCTACGCAGGTAAGGGCGCTTTGCCTACAGGAGAAAGCCTGGGAAGACAGCAACTATGGCTAAGATGAAACGCAATCGAAGAGGCGGTCAAATGCATGCGCTAAAGCATTTTATTGGCGTTGCGATGACGTCGAAAGCGGGGAGCTGGCACTTCAAAAACAATTTATCGAGGCTGAAAAGGAGAACAAGCGATGGCAAATTCGGATCATCGAGGCGATGGTGCACCACCACGCGACGTACATGTTGGCCCGGCAACCAAGAAGACAAACTGGTTGCCCTGGATACTTCTGGCGCTTGGCATTCTCGCGCTCCTGTTCGGCATGAGGCGCTGCAGCCACGACAACGAGAGCGCCCGCGTCGCGACCGGCCCGGAGACTGCGCCCGCCACCGGCACCGCAGCGGGGCCGACACCTTCCACGATCATCACGCCCGCAACTTCCCCTGCCACGGCCACCGGAACCGCCACCGGTTCTGCTACGACCCTTCCCGGTACCTCGGGCGTCGGCAACTATCTCGCCGGAACCGAACCACTGCCACGCACCTTCCTGTTCGAAAAACTCAATTTCGATACCGCCAGGAGCGACATCCGTCCGGCCGATCGTGAAGAGTTGAACATGCTGGGCGCCGCTCTGAAGCAGTATCCCAACGCACGGCTCCGCATCGTCGGTTATGCCGATGCCCGCGGCGCCGCGCCTGCCAACGCCACCCTCGGCAAGGAGCGCGCGGAGAGCGTGAAGGCGGCGCTTGTGGCCGAAGGTATTGCCGCCGATCGTCTCGAAACCGCTTCCGGCGGCGAGGCCGATCCCGTCGATTCGAATGCCACCGCGTCCGGCCAGGCCGAGAACCGCCGCACCGAGCTGGTAGTCCTCCAACGCTGATCGCAACCGAATCCAGGAAAGGAAAACCTCATGTCACGCACGATTACAGCATTGTTCGATACCCGGCCCGACGCCGAAGCAGGCCGCCAGCGCCTGCTCGACGCCCAGATCGATGCCGACCATGTCCGGATCCACGACAAGTCGACGATCGGTGAAGCCGGCTATTCGTCGCCCAGCGCACCGGGCATGTGGGCGTCCATCCAGAATGCCTTCCTGCCCGATGAGGATCGCCACATCTATGAGGAAGGCGTGCGGCGCGGCGGCTTCCTGCTGACTGCCGACGTCGACGCAGACGAGGTGGACGAAGCCGTCAGGGCGCTCGAGGACGTGAGCCTCAACAGCGTCGATATCGAGGAGCGCGCCAGTCAGTGGAAATCCGAAGGCTGGACGCCGCCGGCGGCGGGTGTGGGCCTGGCCGGCGCGGCAGCACTTGCCGCCGGCGGCCGGGAGCCATCGGCCGAAACGAAAACTGGCGGCGAAGTGCATATCCCTGTCGTCGAGGAGCAGCTCGCGGTCGGCAAGCGCGAGGTCGAACGCGGCGGTGTGCGGGTGCGCTCCTATGTGACCGAACAGCCGGTACACGAGCAGATCCGCCTGCGCGAGGAGCGCATCAAGGTCGAGCGCCATCCGGTCGACCGGCCCGCCGGCGATGAAGCGTTCCGCGAACAGGCGGTCGAAGTGCGCGCAAGCGCCGAGGAAGCGGTGGTGCAGAAGACTGCACGTGTGGTCGAGGAAGTCGTGGTCGGCAAGCAGGTCACCCAGCGCCAGGAAAACGTCGGCGACACGCTGCGGCACACCGAAGTCCAGGTCGAGCAGCTGGGCGCTTCGTCGACGCTTGATGACGCCTACTATCGCCAGCACTTCGACAGCGCCTACGGCACGGCGGGCGGCAGCTATGACGACTACGGGCCGGCGTATCGCTACGGTACGCAGATGCGCGGCGACACGCGTTACCAGGGCCGCCAGTGGGACGACGTCGAGTCCGACCTGCGCAGCGATTGGGAAAGCCGCAATGGCAGCGCGGCCGGCTCGACCTGGGAAAAGATGAAGGCGGCGGTCCGGCACGGCTGGGACAAAGTCGCGCACTGAGCCAGATAAACCCATGAAAAATGCCGGCTGACGCCGGCATTTTTCGTTCAGATCAGCCTTATTGTTTGCCTGGCTGGAGCGTGCCGTCGACGACGCGGGCCAGACCCAGCGGATTGTCGTCGCGCAGCTCTTCCGGCAGCAGCTCGGCCGGCACGTCCTGGTAGCACACTGGACGCAGGAAGCGCTCGATCGCGGTCGCGCCCACCGAGGTCGTGCGGCTGTCCGAGGTGGCCGGGAACGGACCGCCATGCACCATCGCATGCGACACTTCCACGCCGGTCGGGAAGCCGTTGAACAGGATGCGGCCGGCCTTGCGCTCCAGCGTCGGCAGCAGCTTGGCCGCCAGTGCGCGGTCGTCGCCGGTGGCGTGCACGGTCGCGGTCAGCTGGCCCTCGACGTGCTGCGCCACAGCCAGCATCTCGGCTTCGTCGCGGCAGCGCACCAGTACCGAGGCCGGGCCGAAGATCTCTTCTTCCAGCGCCGGCGTGGCGAGGAAGGTGGCGGCATCGACCTGGTACAGCGCGGCCTGGGCGGCGCAGCCGGCGCCCTCGGCGCTGCCGCGTGCCAGCAGCTGGACGCCCGGCAGGGAAGCGCGGCGCTCGACGGCGTCGACGTAGGCCTTGTGAATGCCGGCGGTGAGCATGGTGCCGGCGGTCTTGGCCTGCAGCGCCTCGGCGGCGGCCACGCAGAAGGCGTTGAAGTCTTCGCCTTCGAGGGCGATCACGAGGCCCGGGTTGGTGCAGAACTGGCCCACGCCCAGGGTCAGCGAATCGACGAAGCCCGACGCCAGCTTGCCCGTGCTCGCGGCCAGCGCGCCCGGCAGCAGGAAGAAGGGATTGATGCTGCTCATTTCGGCGTAGACCGGGACCGGTTCCCTGCGCGCGTTCGCGATGCGCATCAGCGCCAGGCCGCCATTGCGCGAGCCGGTGAAGCCGACGGCCTTGATGGCCGGGTGGCTGACCAGGTCGGCGCCGATCTGGTTCCCTTCGCCGATCAGCAGCGAGAACACGCCTTCCGGCATGCCGCATTCGACGGCGGCGGCGAGGATCGCCTTGCCGACCAGTTCCGAGGTGCCGAGGTGGGCGTTGTGGGCCTTGACCACGACCGGGCAGCCGGCGGCCAGGGCGGACGCGGTGTCGCCGCCGGCGACCGAAAAGGCCAGCGGGAAGTTGGAGGCGCCGAACACGGTGACCGGACCGAGGCCGATCTTGCGCATGCGCAGGTCCGGACGCGGCGGGGTACGCTGGGGCAGGGCGGCATCCAGCGTCGCTTCGAGGAAGTGGCCGTCGCGGACCACCCTGGCGAACAGGCGCAGCTGGTTCACGGTGCGCATGCGCTCACCTTCCAGGCGGGCGACAGGCAGGCCCGACTCGGCGGACGCGCGTTCGATCAGGACCGGGCCGATCGCGAGGATCTGCTCGGCGATGGTCTCCAGGAAGCGCGCGCGCTGCTCGAGCGGCACGGCGCGGTAGGCGTCGAAGGCCTGCTCGGCGAGCAGGCAGGCGGCGGCCAGGTCGTCGGCCGTGGCGGCGCCGAATGCCGGCTCCATTTCCGCGTGCGTGGACGGGTTGTACGCGCGCAGCGCGCCGGCGCTGCCGCGCACGACCTGCCGGCCGATGATCATTTCGCCTTGGATTTGCATGGGGGCTCCTTGTTGATACGGTAAAAAAGCGCCGCCGCGGCCCGTGAAGGACGCGGCGGCGCGCATGGTCAAGACTCTATCAGAACGAGTACTGCGCCTGGATCGTGTAGCGCGGACCGCTCATGTACAGCTGGCGGGTGAACATGCCGGCGTGCTGTTGCATGACCTGGCGCGTCTTGGCGTTGTTCAGGTTCTGGGCTTCGATACCGACGCGGAACTTGTCCGTGAAGTCATAGAAGATCGAACCGTCCAGCTGGCCATACGGTGCCTGCCACAGCGGCAGACCGTATGCCTGGTCGCTGTTCGGCGTCGGGATCAGGAAGCGGTCGCCGGCGTCCGGATTCGTGTTCAGGCCGTTGTTGCCGCGGCTGCCCCAGGTGTTGACGGCAACCAGGTAACGCGAGCGCCAGTTGTACGCCAGGCGGGCCGACAGGCCGTGCTGTTCGTACATGACCGCGAAGTTGACCGTGTGACGCGACAGGCCTTCCAGCGGCGTGTTGCCGAACGGACGTCCGTCGGTGTCGCAGCCGTTCATCGACAGGTTCATGTTCGACTGGTCGCTGCCCGCGCAGAAGGCCGCCGGCACCTCGTTGTTCAGCTTGCGCTCGCTGGACACGTAGGTCCAGCTGGCCTGGGTACCGATACCGCGCAGCCAGTCGGGCACGAAGTCGTAGTACTGCTGGTGCGCGATCTCGAAGCCGCGGGCATAGCCGTGGGCGCCATTGATCGGGTGCGTGACCGCGAAGGTCTGGTCCTTGCAGTTGACATCCTTCACCGTGTAACCGTAGGTGGTGTTCACGATGATGTTCTTGATGTCCTTGTTAAAGGCCGAGAAGGTCAGCGAACCGGCCTTGGCGAAGTACCACTCGGCGGTCAGGTCGAGGTTCGTCGCGGTGACCGGCTTGAGCAGCGGGTTGCCGTCGCTGGTACCCGTCAGGTTGTTGCCGCTGAAGACGACGCGCTGGTCCGCGAGCGTGACCGGATCCTTGATCGTCAGCTGGTTCGCCGGGGAGGTCAGGGTGGTCAGCGACTGCAGCTGGTTGAAGTCCGGACGCGCCATCGCCTTGGCGGCAGCGAAGCGGAACTGCAGCTTGTCGCTGTACTTCATGCGCAGGTTCAGGCTCGGCAGCCAGTTGTTGTACGAGGTGTCGGTCGCGCGCGGGGTTTCGAACTTGGCGATGTTGACCAGCGTGTTCACGCCTTCCACAGGCACGTCGCCCGGAATGCTGATGTTGGTCGGGTCGTAGGCGATGTAGCCGTGCGTCGTGTTCGCCGTCCTCACGTAGCGGATGCCGACGTTACCGTCGATCGGATACTTCAGGTCGTCGAAGCCGAAGCGCAGCTGCGCGTAGGCGGCGCGGGTCTTTTCGGTCTGGGTGTTCAATGCCGACGGCGTGTCGAAAGTCGCCGGCTTCCAGAGCGGGCAGTCGCCCCAGCCCTGGGCGGCCGCCTGTTCCTTGCACAGGAGGGTATGGTAGTCGTGCAGCTTGGTCCAGCCGTTCGGGAAGTCGCGTGCCAGCGCATCGGTCGGATACAGCATGGCCGGGACGGAGACCTTACCGTCGAAGAAGTTAGGAATCTGCGCCAGCTCGGTGCCGCCCTGGAAGCGCGGGTCGCTCAGGCGTGCGACGCCCGGGATCTGCCAGCCTTCCATCCACGGGAAGGTGATCGAGGACCAGTTGTAGAACTTCTGGGCCTTGTGGTTTTCGCCTTCGCGATCCGCCATGCGCACGCCGAAGCGGATGTCGCGCAGAACGGGGTCGTCGAAGGCGAACTTGACGTCGCTGCGCCAGGTCTTCTGGCTGGCCTTGGCGTAGTCGAGCGCTTCCTGGGTGTAGGCCCAGTAGTAGTTCTTCGGGTCCGCCATGAACTGCGCCGAGCCGAGCCCGATACGCGGGATGTCGCCGGTGACGTCGATCTGCTGGTTCGGCAGGATGAAGCCGGTCGACACGTCGGCGTCGAAGCCGCGGGTGTTGGAACGGACGTGCTGGAAGTCGTTGGTCCAGGTCAGCGCCGGGGTCACGCGCCATTGCACGTTCAGCGCGAGGTCGCGCGTGTCGGACTGGCGCTGGTTGATGCGGCGCGAGCTGTAGAACGGCGAGCCGCCATAGCTCGGGTTCGAGATCGTGCCGCTCTGGAAGGCGCCGTTGGCGTCATAGACGACGTCGGTGCCGGCCACCTGCTGGTACCACTTGTCTTCGGACGAGGCGATCACCCGCTCGCTCAGGTCTTCCTTGTACCTGGTCTTGAAGTAGGTCAGCGCAGTCGTGATGTCGCGGTTCGGACGCCACTGGAACGCGGCATAGTCGCCGCGGCGGACGCGCTCGAATTCCTGCGAACGCAGGCCGCCGCCCAGCGGCAGCCATTTCGTCGCATCGCGGTCGTACTCGGACGGGATGCGAGAATTCACGTGCGGGAAGTAGGGATCGATGCCGATGGCGTCGGTACGGGTCGGATTCTTCGCATGGGCGAAGTCGACCAGGGCGCCGAATTCGCCGAACGGGGTGTTCCAGCGGTTCGACAGCAGCAGGGTCCCGGTCGGGCCTTTTTTCCGGTTCAGCTCCGAATAGGTCTCCGACACGCCCAGCGAGCCCTTGAAGCCCTTGAAGTCGAACGGCATGGCCGTGCGCAGGTTGACCAGGCCCGCGAGCGCGCCTTCGATCTGTTCCGCGGACGGGTTCTTGTAGACGTCGACGCCGGCCATCAGCTCCGGGGCCACGTCGGTGAAGCCGAGCGAGCGGCCGCCGCCGGCCGAGAACGCATCGCGGCCATTCACTTCCGAGCGCACGTAGGTCAGGCCGCGCACCGACACGCCGGAACCTTCGACGGCCTGGCGGTTCGGATCGCCTGCCATTTCGCGGTTCATGGTGACGCCGGCGATACGCTGCAGCACCTCGGTGACCGAACGGTCCGGCAGCTTGCCGATGTCTTCGGCGACGATCGAATCGACGACTTCGTCCGAATCCTGCTTGAGTTTTTGTGCCGACTGCAGTGCGGCACGCTGGCCGCTGATGACCACGACCGGACCCTTGGGATCGACCCCGGCCGCCGTGGTATCCGCGGTCTGGGCCCATGCCGCTGCGCTGTAGAGGACAGCAACCTGCGCAACCGCCGCGGCGATTGCAGTCTTTTGGAACTTGCTCACTTTGTCTCCCTGATTTAGGTGGTTTTTTTATCTAACAGGTCGTAACACGCCAGTACTGTCTTTTGCTGCTAACACTGGTTGTTATACGCTACCATAAAATTTCGATGGAAAGCTTACAACGACACAAGTTTTGTGATTACACAACACCTCACTGAGAAAAATGCACTTGATAAGCGCAGTTTTCGCACCGCCTTTGGGATCCTTGCGGGCTTTGGAAGATGCAACAGCTGACTTAGCTTTCGGCAACATTAAGGAATGTGCTCGCCATAGTCAAGAAATCGTTTTCATGGACCCCCAAAAAAACCGACGAAAACGGTTCAGGGGGCGAACCAGCCTGTCCGGAATGGCCGCGTGCACTGAAATGGGGAATAGGCCATGCGCCTGAGGAAACCGGCTGCCTGCAGCGCAGCACAGGCATGCCGTGCCGATGCAGTAGGGGTAAGCGCGCTTTTCGCGAGGATGTTAGCGTGAACATTTATCTTGCCATGTTCTGCATGCCTGGCTTAGCATGTTTGGATAAGTCGCTAACATTTACATAACAACAGGAGACCCATGCGTTTTCCGTGCTCAGGTCCATGCCTGGCGCTCTGCCTGGCAGGGACATTGGCGCTCCCCGCCGGCGCCGCCGAGCTTCCGCGCATCGTCGAGCGCGACGGCCGCCATGCGCTGCTGGTCGACGGCGCTCCTTACCTCGTGCTGGGCGGCCAGGCGCATAACTCCAGCAACTACCCGGCCGCGCTGCCCAAGGTGTGGGCGGCGATCAGGGACGCACACGCCAACACGCTGGAGATGCCGGTGGCATGGGAGCAGATCGAGCCGCGCGAGGGTCATTTCGACTTCAGCTGGGTCGATACCCTGGTCGCCGAAGCGCGCCGCAACAAGGTAAGGCTGGTGCTGCTGTGGTTCGGTACCTGGAAGAATACCGGTCCGGCCTATGCGCCGGCCTGGGTGAAGCTGGACAACCGGCGCTTTCCGCGCATGCTCGACAAGGACGGCAAGACCAGTTACTGCCTCTCGCCCTTCGGCGAAGCGACGCTGGCGGCCGACCGGAACGCCTTTGTGGCGCTGATGGCGCACCTGCGCAGGATCGACGCCGGCAAGCGCACCGTGATCATGGTGCAGGTGGAGAACGAAGTCGGCACCTACGGCCTGGCGCGCGACCATGCGCCCCGGGCCCGGGCCGCGTTCGAACAGCCGGTCCCCGGCGCGGTACTGGCGCGCCAGCCGCCGACCGCCGGGCGGCCCGCGCAAGGCAGCTGGCTTGAAGTCTATGGCGACTACGCCGAGCAGTACTTCCACACCTGGGCCATCGCCAGTTATATCGAAGAGATCGCGAAGGCCGGGCGCGCCGTCTACGACCTGCCGATGTTCGTCAACAATGCGCTGCGCGACCCGGGCACGCCCTTGCTACCCGCGACGCCGTGGAAGGGCGACTTTGCCAGCGGCGGTCCGACCTGGGACGTACTCGGCATCTACAAGGCAGCCGCGCCGCATATCGATTTCGCCGGGCCCGACATCTATATGCCGGAGTCCGGCAAGGTGGGCGCCACGCTGGCGCGCTTTCAAACGCCGGACAATGCGCTGATGGTGCCGGAAATGGGCAACGCGGCCGGCTATGCGCGCTATGTCTACCAGATCCTGGGCCGCGGCGCGCTCGGCGTGGCGCCCTTCGGCATCGACTACGCCAGCTACAGCAACTATCCGCTCGGCTCGAAATCCACCGACCGCCGCATGGTCGCGCCTTTCGCCGCGGTGTACGCCGCGTTCGCGCCTATGCAGCGCCTGTGGGCGCGCTGGGCTTTCGAAGGCCGTACGCGCGGCGTGGCGGAAGGCGATGACCGTGCGCCGCAGACCCTGGCGCTGGACGGCTGGCAGGCCATCGTCTCGTTCCGCGAGTTCCAGTTCGGCGAGCGCGCCTGGCTAAAGGACAGGAACGATTACCCGATTGGTACCGATGCGCCGAACGGCGGCGTCGCCATCGCCCAGCTCGGGGCGAACGAATTCGTGCTGGTGGGCCAGCGGGCCCGCATCAGGCTGTCGGGCCTCGGTGCGAACCAGGGCAGGATGACGATGTATGCCCGCGTCGAGGAAGGGCGCTTCGACGCCGCCGGCAAATGGATCATGGAGCGCAACTGGAACGGCGACCAGACCGACTACGGCCTGAACCTGCCGGCTGCGCCGACCGTGCTGAAGGTCACGATGGGAAGCGTCGAACAATAACCGGATCGGAGACAAAAAACATGCAGATGACGAAAATCGCCGCGGCGGCCCTGCTGCTGTCCGCGGGCGCCCACGCCCTGGCCGGCAGCTGGCAGAAGACCGCCACCGGCATCGAGGTGAAGCCGGACCGCGGCGCCGCCAGGCTGGTGCGCCTGAACCTCATGAGCGACAACATCGTCCAGGTGCTCAAGTTCGACGCACCCGGCAAGACGCTCACGCCCTCGCTGATGACGGTGGCCGCACCCTGCGCCTGCGACCTCGCAGTGAGCGATACGCGGCTGGGCAGGGACCGGGCGGTGCTGCTCAAGGCCGGCAGGATCTCGGCGGCGGTGTCGCTGAAGGACGGCCGGGTGTCCTTCTTCGACGCCGTCGGCAAGCCCATCCTGGTGCAGGACGCCGAGAGCATGCAGCCGGTCACAGTGGGCGGCAAGCCCTACCTGGCGATCAAGGAAGGCTTCAACCACGGCACCAGCGACGCCTTCTACGGCCTGGGCCAGCACCAGAACGCCCAGATGAACTACAACGGCGAAGACGTGCTGCTGGCCCAGCACAACATGATCGCCGCGGTGCCTTTCGTGGTCTCGGACAGGAACTATGGCCTGCTGTGGGATAACAACGCCATCACGCGCTTCGGTGACCCGAGGCCCTATGCATGGCTGTCGCGCGACCTGCTGCTGCGCGACGAAAAAGGGACGAAGGGCGGCCTCACGGCGCGCTACTACAGCGGCGACAGGCTGCTGCTCACGCGCCGGGAAAAGGACATCGCCTACCAGTACCTGAAGGACGTGGCGGAGAACTGGCCGAAGGAGCTGGCGCCGCTCAAGGACATCAAGGACGCCAGGGTGGTCTGGGACGGCACGATGGAAAGCGACAAGCCAGGCGTGCACAAGATGCAGCTGTATTCGTCCGACTACGCCACGCTCAGCATCGACGGCAAACAGGTGATGGACGTCTGGCGCCAGGGCTGGAACCCGTGGTACCACAACTTCGAGGTGAAATTCGAGAAGAACAAACCGGTCAGGCTGCACCTGGAATGGAAGACCGTCGGCGGCATGGTGGCGATCACGCACAACAACCCGCTCCCGGGCCCCGAGCGCCATTCGCTGACCATGTCGTCCGACATCGCGGAAGCGGTCAACTATTACGTGATCAGCGCCGACAGCATGGACCACGTGATCGCCGGCTACCGCAAGCTCACCGGCGCCCAGCCGATGATGCCGAAATGGGCCTACGGTTTCTGGCAGTCGCGCCAGCGCTACGAGACCCAGCAGCAACTGCTGGACACCGTGGCGGAATACCGCAAGCGCGGCTGGCCGCTGGATAACATCGTGCAGGACTGGTTCTACTGGCCCGAGGACGGCTGGGGCTCGCACGACTTCGACAAGGTCCGCTTCCCGGACCCGAAGGGCATGGTCGATGCCGTCCACAAGCAGCACGCGCGCATCATGCTCTCGGTATGGGGCAAGTTCTACGCGAATACCGACAACTACAAGGAGCTCGCGTCCAAGGGCCATATGTGGACGAAGAACGTCGAGAACGGCGACCTGGACTGGGTCGGGCCGGGCTACAGGAACAGCCACTACGACCCGTACACGCAGGAAGCACGCGACATCTACTACCGCCAGATCAGGAAGCTGGTCGGCCTGGGCTTCGACGCCTGGTGGATGGACAATACCGAGCCGGACATCCTGTCGAATTCCCGTCCCGAAGACTTCAAGAAGCTGATCGGGCCCACGGTGTACGGCGCCGGCGAAGTGACCTTCAACCCCTACAGCCTGGTCCACTCGGGCGGCATGGTCGAAGGCCTGCGCCGCGACCAGCCGGACACCCGCCAGTTCATCCTGTCGCGCTCGGGCTTCGCCGGCATCCAGCGCAATTCAGTGGCGGTATGGAGCGGCGATACCGTGAGCCGCTGGAACAACCTCTACGACCAGATCGCCTCGGGCATCAATTTCTCGATGTCGGGCATCCCGAACTGGACCCACGACATCGGCGGCTACGCGCAGGAAACGCGATACCAGGCCGGCGACGTCGGCTCGGCCCAGGAAAACCGCAGCACCGGCACGAAGCAGGTCAACCCCGAAGACCTGAAGGAATGGCGCGAGCTGAACCTGCGCTGGTTCCAGTTCGGCGCCTTCTCGCCGCTGTTCCGCTCGCACGGCGAGGTGGTCAAGCGCGAGATCTACAACCTGGCGGCCGGGGACGATGCCATGCGCGACGCCATGGTCTGGTACCTGAAGCTGCGCTACCGCCTGATGCCCTATATCTACACGATGGCGGCCGACACCCACTACAACGATGGCACCATGATGCGCGGCCTGGTCATGGACTTCCCGCACGACGACAAGGTCAAGGCCATCCGCGACCAGTACATGTTCGGCCCGAGCCTGATGGTGGCGCCGGTGACCAGCTATGGCGCGCGCTCGCGCCAGGTCTACCTGCCGGCGGGCACCGACTGGGTCGACTTCCACACCGGCGCGCGTTACCGGGGCGGCGCCGGCATCACGGCCGAGGCGCCCCTGAACCGCATTCCGCTGTTCGTGAAGGCAGGCAGCGTACTGGCCACCGGGCCGGTGACGCAGTACGTCGACGAAAAGCCGGACGCCCCGGTCCTGCTCCAGGTATATGCCGGTGCCGATGGCGAGGCCAGCCTGTACGAGGACGACGGTGTGACCAACGCCTATGCGCGCGGCGAGTACAGCCGCATCCCGGTCCGCTACGACGACAGCAGCGGGACGGTGACGATCGGCGAACGCGTCGGCCGCTACAAGGGCATGCCCGACAAGCGCGAGTTCCGCATCCGTGTGCTCCGTGGGGGCGCAGCCCCGGCCGCGGATCTTGATGCCTACGACAAGACCGTGCGCTACGAGGGCAAACCCGTGACCGTCAAATTATGAGCCATCCTGAAATGAAGAAACCTGTCCGCACCCGGGCCTGCGCCCTTGCCATGATCCTCGCCGGCCTGCTGAACGCGGGCCCGGCCCTGGCCGATGTCGCCATCGCGCCCGATGACGCCCGCCTCCAGTACACCGGCCGCATCGATTTTTCAAAGCCCGCCGCGCCGGTGCTGTCCTGGCCCGGCACCGCGATCGCCGGCAGGTTCACCGGCAGCTCGCTGGCGATCGAGCTCGACGACCAGAACGGCGAGAACTACTTCAACATCTTCATCGACGGCGAAGAGAAGGCACCGCTGGTACTGCAGGCCGAGAAGGGTGCCAGGCGCTACCTGGTGGCGCAGGGCCTGGCCGCCGGCGCCCACGGCTTCCTGCTCACCAAGCGCACCGAGGGCGCGGAGGGCGCCACCGTGTTCCGCGGCCTGGCGCTGGCCGACGGCGGCACGCTGCTGCCGCCGCCGCCGCGGCCGAAGCACCGGATCGAGTTCTTCGGCGATTCGATCACCAGCGGCTCGGGCAACGAGGCGCCGTTCAATGGCCGCGACGACCTCCCGGCCGACAAGAACAGCTACATGGCCTACGCCCAGATCGCGGCGCGCCAGCTCGGCGCCGAAGCGCACGTGACCTCGCAGAGCGGCATCGGCGTGATGATCAGCTGGTTTCCGTTCACGATGCCCGACTTCTACGACCAGCTCAGCGCAGTCGGCGACAACGACAGCCGCTGGGATTTTTCGCGCTGGACGCCGGAGGTGGTGGTCGTCAACCTGATGCAGAACGACAGCTGGCTGATCGGCCGCGACCACAAGCTGCAGCCGGAACCGGACGAGAATGCGCGCATCGAGGCCTATCGCGGCTTCGTACGACGCATCCGCCAGCTGTATCCGCAAGCTTACATTGTGTGCGCGCTGGGCAGCATGGACGCGACCCGGCCGGGGTCGCCGTGGCCGGGCTACGTGACGGCGGCGGTCGAGCGCATGCGCAAGGAAGAAGGTGAAAAGCGCATCGATACGCTGTTCTTCGAATTCACCGGCTATGGACAGCATCCCCGGGTGCGGCAGCACCAGGAGAATGCGGCCAGGCTGGCGGCCTTCATCCGCCGCAAGATGGGCTGGTGAGCCGCTAGCCGGCCACCCCGGCAACGTAGGCGCCGTGCCCCGGCATGCGCGTCACCGCCTGCGCGATCATGTCGCGCAGTTCGGCAAAGTGGCCGTGCACCACGCGGATGTCGACGCGGTCGGCCAGCGGGTCGTAGCGTTTCGGCGTCACGCCCAGGCCCATCATCATCGCCACGTACGATGGTTCGGCGAAGCCGGCGCGGTCGAGGATCGCCACGCGCCCGGTCTCGCGGAACAGTTCGATCTGGTGGCGCAGCGAGTCCGGGATCGCCATGTTCCGGCAATAACGCCAGAACTCGGAGTCGTCGCGTTCGGTCAGCTTGTAGTGCAGGACGATGAAGTCGCGCACCGACTCGTAGCGGCTGCCCATGATGCGGTTGAATTCGTCGGCCAGTTCGGGGCGGCAGTCGCGGTCCGGGAACAGTTCGAGCAGCTTGCCGACCGCGGTTTCGATCAGGTTGATGCTGGTCGACTCCAGCGGCTCGACGAAGCCCGCCGACAGGCCGACCGCGACCACGTTCTTCACCCAGGACTTGCGCCGGCGACCGGTGACGAAGCGCAGCTGGCGCGGCTCGTCCAGCGCGGCGCCGTCGAGCCCATCGAGCAGCACGCGGCGCGCCTGCTCGTCGCTGGTGAAGCCGTTGCTGTACACATGGCCGTTGCCGGTGCGGTGCTGCAGCGGGATGCGCCAGGTCCAGCCTGCTTCCTTCGCGGTGGAGCGGGTGTAGGGCGTCAGCTCGGGCACGCTGGCGCAGGGAACGGCGAGCGCGCTGTTGCAGGGCAGGTAGGCGCTCCAGTCCTCGTAGCCGGCCTGCAGCGTGCCTTCGATCAGCAGGCCACGGAAGCCCGAGCAGTCGACGAACAGGTCGCCCTCGATGCGGCGGCCGTCGCGCAGCTTGACGGCGGTGACGAAGCCGCTCTCCGGATGCTGTTCGACGTCGACGATCATGCCTTCGATGCGCCGGGCGCCATGTTTCACCGCGTACTCGCGCAGATAGTTGGCGTACAGGCCTGCGTCGAAATGGAAGCCATAGGAATAGGCGTCCGTCATGCCCGGCGTCTCTTCGTTCGGGGGCACGAACTTGCCGTGTCGCGCCATCACCGAAGGCATCGACCAGTTTTCCAGGTCCGGCATGCGCTCGAATTGCTGCGCCATGCGCAGCCAGTGCATGTGCGGCGCGGTGGCGGCCAGCGGCGGGCCGAAATCGCCGAAGGCATGGAAGAAGCGGTTGCCGACGTGGCCCCAATCCTTGAATTCGATGCCGAGTTTGAAAGTCGCCTTGGTCTTCCTGATGAAATCGGCGCCGTCCAGGCCGAGAGCGCCGTTGTAGAAGCGGATCGTCGGCAGGGTCGCCTCGCCGACCCCGATGGTGCCGATCTCGGGCGACTCCACCAGGATCACCTCGCAGGGGTGGGTGGGGTGCTGCGCCAGGCGCTGGGCCAGCGGGGCCGCGGTCATCCAGCCCGCGGTCCCGCCGCCCACGATGACGATCTTGCGGATGCTCTTGTCCATCATGTCTCCGTCCTTGTTCTTGTCTGTCCTTACAGCAAGTGTAGAGCAGGCGGACGGGCGCGGGCAACAAAAATGTTTGCGCCCAACATTCGATGTTTGCCTCAGCGCGACAGGGATTGCAGCGCCGCCGCGACGTACACCAGCGGCGCGTTCCAGTTGATCGCGACCTCGTTGCTGGCGTAGCTGCAGACATCGTCCAGATAGGACAGGGCAGGCAGGCCCGACGGATAGGCGCCGGCGCGGCACCCGGCCTTGTCCTGCTGCCCGGGGTTCGGCCCGCCGACCAGCCAGCCCGGCACCGGCGCCGCCACGCCGTCGGCCTCGGACGGCCGGTGGTGCGGATGCAGCGGCGAAGCCGCGCCGAAGCCGGTGACGAAGGACATGCCGGGTCCGTTGCGCCCGAGGACGTAGTCGAGCGCCGACTGCGCCGCGTTCAGGTAATCCGGACGCGGCTCGATGCGGTAGGCCGCGACCAGCATCATGGCCTGGTTCAGGACCGCCGAGTTGCTGCCCCAGACGAAGTCCTTGCGCACCATGCCGACGCGGTAGGGCGAGGCCTTCCAGCGCGCGGCCAGGCTGTCGGCCACCGCCAGCAGGCGCTTGCGGGCCGGGCCGGTATCGGCGTCTGCCGGCAGGGCGCCGGTCCGGCGCAGCGACTGCTGGGCCAGCGAGATCCAGCCCAGCATGTCGACGTTGGCCCAGCCCGGAGCCAGCTGCGCCGGGGCGCCCCTGGCATCGTTCGCGGCAAGGGCCGGCGCCCGGTAGGCGTCCTTGCCGGTGGCGATCAGCAGTTCGGTGGCGGCCCATGCGAATTCGTCGGAAACAATCTTGTCGCCGTATTCGCCGGTCAGGATGTCGGCCGGCTGCTTGTACAGGACCTTCGGGTGCGCCTCGGCCCAGCGCCATGCCGATTCGGCCGCCGCCAGGTAGCGCGCCGAGCGTCCCGGCTGCTGGCTGTCGAAGGGTGCCAGGATGCGGCTCGCGGCCGCCATCGTCGCCGCGAAGTCGAGCGTGGCCGCGGTGGTCTTCTGCACCACGTAGCGCGGCGTGGACGCCTTGTCGGGCATGACGAAGGGATCGAATACCTTGTTGGTCAGCTTGTGATAGACCCCGCCGTCCTCCGGATCCTGCATGCTCACCATCCATTCCAGGTTCCACACGGCCTCGTTGAGGATGTCGGGCAGGCCGTTGCCGGATTCCGGCAGGTTCAGCGCCAGCTTGTCGAACCAGGCCGGGAAGTGCTCGTAGGCCGCCAGCAGGGTGTAGGTGCTGATCCCGGAATTGACGATGTACTTGTTGTAGTCGCCGGCGTCGTACCAGCCTTTCGCGCTCGAGATCACGGTGCCGGCCGGACGGCCCGGCGAGGCGGCGGACGGATGGACGATCACCTCGGTGTCCGGATGGCCGAGCGGCCGCGCCCACGGGCCGGCCACGGCGGGGCTCAAGGCGATGCCGGCGCGGTTCAGGGTGTAGCTGCGGATCGCGGCCGTGTCCAGGTCGCGATAGACGTCCGGGCTGACGCTGAACGGCGCCGAGTCGGGCAGGCCGGCCACGCGGAGCCGGTAGCTGCCCGGCGTGCGCAGCGCCGAGAAATCGGCCACGCGCACGCGTTCGCCCGACACGTCCCAGGCTGCGGCGCGCGCGAGAACGCCGTCGAATACCGGCTTGCCGGTGGCGGCGTCGATCACGCTGAAGCGCGCCTGCGCCGCGGCGGGCGCCAGCGCCGGTACCACCGCCAGCTTCTGCGCGGCCGGCAGGAAGCCGACCTGGTTGAGCTTGATGGCGGCGGGCGCGGCGGCCGGCGCGGCACCCGCGCCGCCGGCCAGCAGGGTGCAGGCGGCGAGCAGGGCAAGCCGTGAGGTGGACGCGGGGTGGGGCATGCTGTCTCCTTATAATGATCGGATGAAATCGATTTCATGTTACAGTGCAAGATGAAGTCAAGTCAACGAATACGCATGGAGTGCAGAACCTTGAACCGACGTATCCTCAGCAGTTTCCTGGCGCTGGCCGCGGGCGCCCTCGGCTCCCTGTCCGGCGCCGCCTCCGGCGCGGCCCCGGCGCCGCGTTTCGACCTCGCCGTCACGGTGGACGACCTCAGCGTCCACGGCTCGCTCCCGCAAGGGACCAGCTGGCGCGCGATCGGCCAGTCCTATCTCGCCACATTGAAAGCGCACGGCGTGCCCCAGGCCTGGGGCTTCGTGAACGCCAAGCGCATCGCCGAGCAGCCCGCCAGCGAAGTGGTGCTCGATGACTGGCGCAAGGCCGGCTATCCGCTGGGGAACCATACCTACAGCCACCTCTCCCTGAGCCAGGCGCCTTCGCTGCAGGCATGGATAGACGATGCCAAAGCGGGCGAGCCGCCGGTCGCCGCGCGCATGGCGGGCGCGGACTGGCGCATGCTGCGCTTTCCCTTCCTCGACGGCGGCGCGGACCAGGCGCGCCACGACGGCGCCGCGGGCTGGCTGAAGGCCCAGGGCTACCGCGTCGCCGACGTCAGCCTCAGCTTCGACGACTGGGCCTACACCGAGACCTACGCGCGCTGCCTGGCGAAGGGCGACCAGGCCGCCATCGCGGCCATGAAAGCGGGCTACCTGCAACGCGTCGACGCGGCGATCGCGCGCACGCGGGCGCTCTCGCAGCGCGTGTACGGGCGCATGGTGCCGCAGGTGCTGCTGACCCACCTGGGCGCATGGAGCGCGGCGACCCTGCCGGACGTGATGGCGAGACTCGACGCGGCCGGCGCCCGCTACGTGACGCTGGAGCAGGCGCAGCGCGATGCCGCCTACCGCGAGCCCAGCCCGCGCGCCGGCACCGGCATGCTGATGGAGCGCCGGGCGCAGGACCTGGGGATCGATATCGGCGGCGTGCCGGCGGTTCCGCCGGCCGGCAACCTGGACGCGGTCTGCCGCTGACAGCACCGCGTTGCCGGCCCGCCGTCAGCCTTCCGCGGGCGCGTCCACGAGCAGGTCCGGATCGAGTGCCCGGATGCGCGGCTCGACGTAATAACCGCCCGCTTCGACGTAGCTGAGGCTGGTCCGCCCGCACAGCGTGCAGCGCTGGACCGTGCAGCGGTTGCAAGGATAGTAGCGCGGCGCGATCGGCGCATCGGCGGACCAGTAGCCGGTGCCGGACGGGTGGTACTCGGCGTAGGTCGGCTCGAGGTAGGGATCCTCGACCAGCGTGCCGAGCTTCTGCATCTGGTCCTGCGGAAAAGCGGCCGGGGTCCGGGTCCACTCGCGGAAGCCGTCGATGCCGCAGGTGCAGCTGCGCGTGACGGCGGCGGACGCGCGGGCCAGTGCCATCAGGGCTTCGAATGTAGGTATGTGCTGTTCAGTCATAGTCCGATTGTGCCTCAGATGGCGGTTTGGCGTGTGCCATGGCCGCCTGTCTGCGCACTTCATCGCCTTCGTGTGTCCGGCGCTGGCTCGTCGAGCACCTTGCGCCTGATCCGCTGCCAGTTCGCCAGGAAGGCATCGATCTCGGCCGCTTCGCTTTCGCGGCGCTGGAGCATGCCGGCCATCGCGCGCGTGGTGCCGCCGTTCAGGAACCAGCTCAGCGGCGGCTGCCGGCCTTCCGCGGTCCAGGGGTAGCGCAGCTCGATCACGCGGCCGGTTGCGCAGCCGCCCAGCAGGCGCGTGGTCTCTTCCTCGGCGGCCTGGGCGCGGGCATTGCGGGTCTGGTAGAGCGCGAAAAAGGGCAGCGACAGCTCCGGCACCGGCGGCACGGCCCGGTCGCCGGGACGCGGGCGCGGCTGCCACGGCATGCGCAGCCCGACCTGCAGGGGCCGCCGCGCCGGGCCGGCCACAGCGTCGATCATCTGCGCGCGGGTGGGGCAGAGCCACTGCGACTGCGAGGCCGGTTCGTTCTCGATCACCAGCACCACCAGCTGCTCCGGCCTGACCACGCCGAGCTTCAGGATCTCGGCGATCATCGCGTTCAGGGTGGCCGCGCCCGAGTTTTCGAAGTAGCCGCCGTCGACCAGGTAGTCCCAGGGCTGGCCGCCTGTCGTCCGCACCAGCGCGGCCGGGCTGATGTAGGGGAAGCGCGCGCTGTTGTGGACCGCCTGGGCCAGGGTCAGGCGCGAGGTGTCCAGCGGCGGCTCGCCGGGGCCGCCGGCGAACAGGTCATAGGCCTGGGGCGGCGCGAAGGCCAGGCTGGATTGGACGACGCGCCGGCCCTCGCTGGCCGAGGTGGCGTTCAGCAGCAGGCGCGGCAGCGCCGTCCCTTCCGGACCGGGCGCCAGCAGCGGGCGTGCGAACCAGTCGCGCGCTGGGGAGTGCGGGAAGCGCTGGGCCCAGCCGCGTTGCCAGGCGCCTTCCAGCGCCATCGAGCGGTCGCAGCGCGGGCAGGGGACCGGCGAGAAGCGCGCCAGCAGGTCCGGGTAGAGCAGGTAGCCGACCAGCGGCGCCAGGTAGTCCTGGCCAAGGAAGGCCGCCACCTGGTTCGCGGTGGCGCCGTAGTCGGCGTCACCCACCGCCAGCGAGCCGGCGAAGGCCGCCAGGCCCAGGCTGCCGCCCGACACCCCGCTCATCGCATAGATGTTCGGCGCGAAGCGCCTGCCCCGGCTGCGCGCCTGGCGCTCGAGTTCGAGCAGCAGGGTGCCGGACCAGAAGGCCGCGCGCGAGGCGCCGCCGGCCGCCGCCACTAGGTAGACCGGCTCATTGCCGTGCGCCCCGCGCGCGGCCTGCCAGGCGCGGAAATCCTCGGCCAGGCCGGGGCGCCGCACGGCCAGCGCCGGCCCGCCGTTATCGGCGACGAAGTGGTTTTCGTTCCAGCTTGAAGCCAGCAGGGCGGCAAACAGGGGCAGCAGGGCCAGCGAAGGCCAGCCGGCGCTCTTCGGCAGGTAGACCAGCACGATGCTGCCGAACACGGTCCAGGAGCCGAAGGCGAACAGCAGCAGCGCCGGCGCGCCCAGTGCCCGTGCGGCGTCCTCCTGCCCGAACCAGACTGCCGCCAGCACCAGCGCCGACACGGCGAACATCAGCAGCACCGCCACCACGCTGACGCGCGGCGTGCGGCGCGAACGGGCCCAGGGCTGGCTGGCCAGCGCCTGCCGCCGGAGCCAGCGGTTCAGCAGGCGCCGCCGCAGCACCACCAGCACCAGGAAGCCGCCGGTGTAGATGGCCGGGGCCAGCCAGGCACCGGGTGGCGCTCCTGGCAGCGCGAACCAGAGCGTGATCGGCACGCAGGACAGCAACCCCAGCGCGCGCGGCAGCCAGGTGTTGACGGCGGCGGCAAAGCGGTGGTGCTCGCAGCGGCCGACATTGTCGACGGCGAAGCGCTTGGCCACCAGCAGGCGCGCGCAGTACCAGGCGGTCAGCGACCAGTAGGCCAGGGCCGCGATGAAGATCCAGTAGCCCGGGTTGGCCCACAGGCTTTCCCTGGTCTCGACAAAGTTGCGGAAGGCGCCCAGCGCTTCGCGCGCCTGGGGGACCCCGAGCAGGATCGCGTTGCCGGCGGCAACCGTCAGCACCGGGTAGAAATTCAGCAGCAGGGTGCGGCGCAGGAAGGTGAAGCGGGTGATCTGGCCGGCATGCGATGGCGCGCGGCGCGGTGTCCCGTCCTGCGGCCGGCGCGGCTGCGGATGTTCGTGGGCCGCCCCGCGCTCGTCGATCTCGGTTGGTTCCGGCATCGCCTGCTCCTCTCGTCACCCCGTCGATATGATCATAAGGGCAAGCCAGGCGCCGTGGAGCACCCCGGATACTGGTTTTTTGCCGAGGATCAAGACGCCCCGGTGGAAATAATGTCAGGCGGAAAGGCGGGCGCGTGCCGGCGGTGCTGCCTGCTCGGGAGAGACCAGGGCCAGGGCCTCCTCGAAGGAGCGAAGGACCATGTCGACCTGCTTTTCCACCAGCGAAGCGCTCGGCACCGGGTCGATGAGCGGCAGGCGGATCGTCACCAGCATCGCTTCCGGCAGGCCGGCGCGCAGGTTGGCGACCGCCGTCAGCCACTGGTCCAGCATCGCCTCGGTCGGATAATTGATGAACACCGTCGACACCAGGTCGGCCTTGTCCGGTCCGGGGTTCTCGGCGTCGCCGATGATCGAGAAGCTGCGCGCGTCGACCTCGTCCTCGCGCAGGGCGCGCACCAGCAGTTCGCTGAGCAGGTCGTCGCGCATCGAGGCCAGGCCCACGCACAGCACCACCGAATGGGCCGGCACGTCGAGCGCGCCCTGCCAGCGGCCCAGGCGCGCTTCCCGCATCTGGCGCAGGTGGGCACCGATGTTGGCGTCGAGCAGGGACATGTCGCGCCGGCGCCGCAGCTTGGGCACGCCGCCCGATTCCGGGGTCAGGGTGGCGGCGACGTCGGCGATCGCGCTGCGGATCCGGTCTTCCTGCGGCTTTTCGATCTTGCCGGAGCGGGCATCGCCGGTGGCCAGCACGATGCCCGGCAGCAGGATATGGTCGCAGTAGCGCGCAAAACTGGAGCGCTCCAGGAAAGCCTGGGCGTCGTGGATGATGGCGGCGATGTCGCCGGCCAGGATGCGCTGGTAGAAACGCTGGGCGCCGGACACGGCCGGGGCGTCGCCGAGCAGGATGGTGACCGGCTCCAGCGTGCGGACGTGGCGGCCCGCGACCACCAGGCACAGGGTCAGCGGGGTCGACAGCAGCAGGCCGATCGGACCCCACATCGCGCCCCAGAACAGGGCCGAGATGATCACCGCCAGCGGCGACAGCCCGGAACTGTGGCCATACACCTTCGGTTCGACGATGTTGGCGACCAGCAGTTCCAGCGCCACGAACAGCACCATGCAGGACAGCGCCAGGCTCCAGCCCGGATCGATGGCGGCCACGAACAGCGCGATCACCGCGCCGGCCGCCATGATGCCGAGGTAGGGCACGAAGCGCAGCAGGCCGCTGAGCGCGCCCCACAGCGCCGCGTGCGGCACGTCGGCCGCCCACAGCACCACGCCGATCAGCATGCCGAAGGTGACGTTGACGATGAATTGCGAAAAGAAGAAGCGCGAGACGCCCTGGGCGGCATCGGCCAGCGCCTGGATCGTGCGGCTGACCTCGGTCTGGCCGCCGAGCCGGATCAGGCGGTCGCGCAGCGATTCGTGCTCCAGCGACATGAAGATCAGCAGCACCAGCACCAGGCCCGCCTCGCCGATCGGGCCCCAGGCCAGCGAGAACAAACGGGTCAGCGCGCCGGTGGTGGTCAGGCGCGGCGCCCGGATCTCGACCGGGATCGGCTGGGTCGGGCTGATGGTGATCGTGGTCATGCCGCGCTTGCCGGTGGCAGTGGTGCCGGTGCTCGGCGCCACCGCGCTCAGCTCGGCCTCGATGCGCTCGAAGGGGCGCTCGGCGAGTTCGCGCACGGCCGCGACCTTGGTGCGCATCGCCGCCCGGTACTTCGGCAGGTCGCGGGTCACGGCGACCAGCTGGAAGGCAAGGACGATGCCGATCCCGACCACGCAAGTGGTCGCCACGAGCACCGAGAGGATGGTGGCCGGCATCTGGTGCAGGCCGGCACGGCGCATGCTGCGGATCAGCGGCGCGATCACCAGGCTCAGGATGGACGCGAGGGCGATCGGCTCGAGGACGTCGCGGCCGAAATAAAGCAGGCCCAACCCGCAGGTCACGGTGACCAGCGAGCCGGCATTCAGGTGCTTGAACAGGGAGAGATCGCGCATTCGCGTGCTGCGGGCGGGATAGCGGTCTATCCCTGGAAACGTAAAAACAGCAATGTATCGCAAAAACGTGAATACGATCAATTTTATGCCGATTTCTTTCCGCGCGCGCTCTTCTGCGCCGCCGTGATGGTCCACAGATAGATGGTCCTGCCGTTGACGTCGACCGTGTCCTCGGGCGGCCAGTCGGGGCCCATGTCGAAGGCATGCGAGACCACCCGCGAGCCGGGCTTGAGCTGGGACCACAGGCGCGGCCTGAGCTTGATGTTGATGTTGGGCAGCAGGTAAAGGCTCACTACCGAAGCCGGCGAGAGGTCGGTCTCGAACAGGTCGGCCACCTTGAACTTGACGCGCTGTTCGACGCCGGCCTTTCTGGCATTGGCCTGCGCTTCGGCGATCCGCTCGGGATTCAGGTCGATGCCGACGCCGCGCGCGCCGAACTGCCTGGCGGCCGTCACCACGATGCGGCCGTCGCCGCAGCCGAGGTCGTACAAGGTGTCGCTCTTGCCCACCTTCGCCAGCGCCAGCATGCGGTCGACCACCTCCTGGGGCGTCGGCACGAAAGGCACGTCGAGCCTGGGCTGGGTGGCGAAGTCCTGGGCCCGGGCGAGGCCCGCGAGGCCAGGCGCCAGGGCCAGGCCGAGGTTGGCGCCGGCAGCGGCGGCAGCGGACAGCAGCAGGGTACGGCGGTGCGCTTGTGGATTCATCGGCTCTCCTCATCGTGGTTGGCTTGGTTCACATCCTGGAGCGCTTCGTCCTGGTGCAGGAAGGCGAGCAGCAGCAGGCCGGCGGCCAGCACGGCGATGCCGATCCACGCCGCGTTCAGGCCGCCCAGGGTCTGGCTGCTTACATAGCTGAGACTGGACCACAGCATGTAGGCGCAGCTGGCGCAGAACAGCAGCGGCAGCAGCGGGAACAGCGGCACCCGGTAGGGGCGCGCGCGGCCGGGCTCGCGCCGGCGCAGCACGAACAGGGAGATGCCGCTCAGCAGGAAGAACAGCCAGAACACCGGCGCGGTGAATTCGACCATCGCGCGAAAGCCTCCGCCCAGGGCGGCGCCGATCCCGACCAGCAGCAGGGCGGCGCCGCACTGCACCAGCATGGCGAGGGTCGGCGTGGCGCGCCGGCCGTCCCAGCGCGCCAGCCAGGCCAGCGGCCGCCAGTCGCGTCCCATCGCATAGCCGGTACGGGCGCCGACGATCATGGTGGCGTTGATCGAAGTCAGGCTCGAGATGGCGACCAGCAGCGCGATCGCCTGTTCGCCGCCGCGTCCGAAGGCCCGGCGCATCAATTCGGCGGCCGGCGCCGGCGAGGCAGCCAGCGCCGCCATGCCCAGGCCGTGCCAGTAGCTCCAGGTCACCAGCAGGTAGAGGCCGGTGACGATCAGCACCGCCAGCACCAGCGAACGCACCATGTTGACGGCGCCGTCGCGTACCTCGGCGCTCAGGTAGGCGGCCTCGTTCCAGCCGCCGTAGGTGAGCAGCACGAAGACCATCGCCAGCCCGAAGGAAGCGTGGCCGGCGGCGGCAGGGGCCGGTGCTTGCGCGGCCGTGTGAACCGCGGCGCCCGGCAGCAGCAGGGCGGCCGCGGCCACCAGCAGCAGGCCGCCCACTTCAAGCAGGGTCAGCCAGGTCTGGGCCGCGCTACCGGCGCGCAGGCCGTGCAGGTTCAGCAAGCCGAGCACCAGCACGGCGGCGCCGGCGTACAGGGTGCCGCTCCACCCGGGCGCCAGGCCCGGCAGCGGCGCCACCCGGGCAAGATAGTCGCCGAACACGAAGGCGAGCAGGGCGATGGAGCCGGTGGTGATCACCGCGTAGCGGGCCCAGCCGAACAGGAAGGCCACCGCACGGCCGTAGGCACGCTGCAGGAAGTGGTAATCGCCGCCGGCATGGGCGTAGGCGGTGCTGAGCTCGGCGTAGCAGAGCGCGCCGGCCAGCGACACGGCGCCGCCCAGCAGCCAGGCCAGGAACATGCTGCCGGCACCGGCGCTCATGCCGGCCACCAGCGCGGGCGCCTTGAAGATGCCGGCGCCGACCACGATGCCGACGATCAGCGTGACGGCTTCGCGCAGGCCGAGCAGCGGCCGCGGATGCGCCTGGCGCTCGGCGGAGGTTTCATGGGCGGTGATGGGCGAGATCTGCATGTCCATTAGGCCGAGCCGGCCCCCGCGAAGTTCCTCCGGTGCCGAACGGTGTGAGCGGGATCAAGACCCCTGGTCGACTTTCGCAGCCGCCAGCGGCGCCAGGGCCGGGCCTTCCAGCACCCGGCCGTCGGGCGCGAAGCGGCTGCCGTGGCAATCGCAGTCCCAGCTGGTCTCGGCGCCGTTCCACTTGATCTCGCAGCCCATGTGCGAGCACTTGCCGGCCACCGCCTGCAGCCTGCCGTCACCGGCGCGGTAGACCGCCACCGGCTGGCCCCCGATCTCGATCTTGCGGCTCTGGCAGGGCGGCAGGTCCTGCAGCTGGCTCAGCTCGGCCGCGCCCAGCTGGGCCGCCTGGTCGGGGCTGGCCGGGCCGGTGCTCTCCTTCTCGAAGCCCTCCGGGCGCTGCGCCTGCGCGAGCCGGTCGACCGCGTACAGGTCGCGCCAGGGCGTGCCGCGGCCGAGGATCTCGTCGGCCAGCATCATCCCGGCCAGAGTGCCGTAGGTCAGGCCGTCGCCCGAGAAGCCGGTGGCGATATAGGTGTTCCGCGCATCGACGTTGCGGCCGATGTAGGGCAGCTTGTCCCTGGCGCGGTAGCGCTGCGCCGACCAGCGGTATTCGACGGGGCCGATCGGCCAGTGGTCGCGCGCGAACCCTTCCAGTTCGTTGAAACGCTCCTGGCCGACTTCCTTGTCGCCCAGCTTGTGGGCGCTGCCGACCACCGCCAGCCAGGTGCGGCCGTTGGCCGTGTAGGTGCGCACGGAGTGGCGCTCCTGCCCGATGCACCAGTAGACGCCCGGTTCCGGCACGCTGTCGTGCAGGGGCGCGGCGATGCCGTATTCGCGCACCACTTCCAGCTGGGACTGCACCAGGTGGATGCCGACTGGCGTGTGGGTGGCGATCACGATGTGCTGGCAATGAATCTTGCCGTGTTCGGTGTGGACCACGGCCGGCTCGTCGTCAATCGCGGTGACGCGGGTGTTCTCGAAGATCAGGCAATCCTCGCTGCCGATGCGCTGGGCCAGCTGGCGCACGTATTCGAGCGGCTGGAACTGGGCCTGGTCTTCCACGCGCAGGGCCTTCATCGCGTCGAGCGGCAGCGGCGCATCGTCGCGCAGGTCGGCGTGCAGGCGCGCGCGCATCGCCGCCAGCGCTTCCTTCTCGATCTCCGCGACATGGGCCGCATCAAGACCGATCAGGTGCCAGGGCACGCGCTGGAATCCGCAATCGAGGTTCAGGCGCGCGACGGTGGCCTCGATCAGGTCGATGGCGGCGGCGCGCGATTCGACCACCCGGCGCATGACTTCGAGGCCGTGCTGCTCTTCGAGGGTATGCAGGCCGAGGTCGACGGTCGCATACAGGTTGCCGGTGGAGTTGCCGGTGCTGGCGTCGCCGGCCTTGTAGGCGTCGAGCACGGCCACGCGCTTGCCGGCCTGGACCAGCAGCATGGCGGCGGTCAGCCCGGTGATGCCGGCGCCGACGATGGCGACGTCGACCTTGAGGTCGGCTTGCAGGGTCGGCAGGCAGGCCGTCTTGGCCGCCGTGCCTTTCCAGAGGGAGGAGGTATCCATGGGAGCGCCTTTCTTTCGATGTCGGATAGCTGCAGGGCAGACAGGCTGTGGAAGCTGGCCGCGTTCGCTCCGATCATCCCAAGATCCGTGCTGCCGCGGCGCAGCGTTGACGCTCGAAAACAATGTCACCGTGTGCATGTTTGATAACGAGCGGTAAGGTGTGGGGCGCCAGGAATCCCTGGTGCTAAGCTGAGCCACCCATTCCCTCCCAGCCTGGCGAAAGGACCATGATGAAAGCCGTGGTATTCCATGACATCGGCGATATCCGCCTCGAGGATGTGCCCGAACCGAAGATCGAACAGGACAGCGACGCCATCGTGCGCATCACCACCAGCGCCATCTGCGGCACCGACCTGCACTTCGTGCGCGGCACCTTCAGCGGCATGCAGAAAGGCACCATCCTGGGCCACGAAGCGGTCGGTGTGGTCGAGCAGATCGGCAGCAAGGTGCGCAACCTCTCGGTCGGCGACCGCGTCGTGATCCCGTCGACGATCGCCTGCGGCTACTGTTCCTACTGCCGCGCCGGCTATTATTCGCAGTGCGACAACGCCAATCCGAACGGCCCGAGCGCCGGCACCGCCTTCTACGGCGGGCCCAAGGACACCGGTCCGTTCAACGGCCTGCAGGCGGAAAAGGCGCGCGTGCCCTTCGCCCACATCAACCTGATCAAGCTGCCCGACGAGGTGACGGACGACCAGGCCATCCTGCTGTCCGACATCTTCCCGACGGCTTACTTCGGCGCCGACATGGCCAACATCAAGCACGGCCACTCGGTCGCCGTGTTCGGCTGCGGCCCGGTGGGGCAGTTTGCCATCGCCTCGGCCAAGCTGTTGGGCGCGGGCCGCGTGTTCGCCGTCGACAACCTGCCGGACCGCCTCGAGATGGCGCGCCGCCAGGGTGCCGAGGTCATCAACTTCGACGAGGAAGACCCGGTCCAGACCCTGCAGGACCTGACCGGCGGCATCGGCGTCGATTGCGTGATCGATGCGGTGGGCGTCGACGCCGAGTGCCCGCACCACGGCCCGGCCGCCAGGGAAGCGGCCGGGAAGAAGGACGAGTTCAAGCAGGAACTCGAGAAGATCGCCCCGGTACAGCATCCGGACGGCGAAAACTGGGTGCCGGGCCAGGCGCCATCCCAGGCCCAGCAGTGGGCGGTGCAGGCGCTGGCCAAGGCTGGGACCCTGTCGATCATCGGCGTGTATCCGCCGACCGACAACTTCTTCCCCATCGGCGCGGCGATGAACAAGAACCTGACGCTCCGCATGGGCAATTGCAACCACCGCAAGTACATCCCCGACCTGATCGAACTGGTGCGCAGCGGCGCCTTCGACCCGACCGCCATCATCACCAAGCGCGAAGGCATGGAGTCGGTGATCGACGCCTACAAGGAATTCGACCTGCGCCGGCCGGGCTGGCTGAAGGTGGAACTGATCCCGTCGCGCGAAGGCGTGCCGCCGGCGACCGGCACCCCGACCTGAATCTTCAGGCGCCCAGGCGGTCGGCAAGCTCGGACAGATCGCCGACCGCCATGCCGGGCCGGTCGCCGAGCGGGAACGGACGCTTGTTGCCGCGGCAGACAAAGGCGGTGCCCAGTCCGGCCAGCCCCGCGCCGGCGACGTCCCAGCCATGCGCGGCGACCAGCGTCGCCTGGGCGGGCGCAATCCGCATGCGCGCCGCCGCACCCAGGTAGACCCCGGGATGCGGTTTGTAGACACCGAAATCCTGCACGCTGAACTGGGCGTCGAGCAGGCGCGCCAGGCCGGCGTAGGCAAGCTGCGCGCGCAACCCGGTGGAGGTCGAATTGGACAGCGCCGCCAGCCGGAAGCCGGCCGTGCGCAGCCGCGCCAGCGCCGGGGCGACGTCGGGGTGCGCGGGCAAGCGCGTGAGCGGCGCAATCGCCTGTTGCGCCTGCTGCGGCGACAGCGGCTGGCCGCGGCCTTCGGCCAGCATGCGCAGCGCGGCGGCGCCGATCTCGGGCAGCGCTGCGAAGCGGCCGGCGAGATTCAGCGCGGTCGCGTAATGCAGCATGGTGGTGAACCACAGCTCGGCGCCGCCCGGCAGGATACGCTCGATACTGGCGCGCAAGGGCGCGAGGTCGAGCAGGGTCTCGTTGACGTCGAACAGCAGCAGGGCGGGACGATCCTGGTGCGATGGCATGGTGGCGGCTCCAAGAGGATGGGCTGCCATCATCGCGCGAAGCCGGGCGCCATGGCGCACGGCCCGGCGCCCGGCCAAGCCGGAACATGACCATCTGCGTGGAAACTGCGGTCGCCGCAAAGCGATTCTCAGGCTCGGCGCCCAGGATCAGGCCGCGAGGTCGACTTCGAAATGCGCGAGGATCTGGCGCTTGAGAAGCGCCGCGCCCGCGCCGCCGCGTGCGCGCGGACGCGGCAAACCGACCGGCAGCACGGCCCGTGCCGGTCCCGGCTGACGCTCCAGCAGCGCCACCCGGTCGGACAGCTGGACTGCTTCGTCGACGTCGTGGGTGACCAGCAGCACGCTCAGGCCGCGCTCCGCTGCCACGCGCGCCAGCAGGTCCTGCAGCTTCATGCGGGTGATGGCGTCGACCGCGGAGAAGGGTTCGTCCAGCAGCAGTACCCGCGGCCGGGTATACAGGCCGCGTGCGATCGCCACGCGCTGGGCCTGGCCGCCGGACAGCTGCTTTGGCAGCGCCTGCCCATAGCCCGGCAGCCCGACTTCCTCCAGCAGCGCCTCGACCGCCTGCGCCGGCGCATTGCGCAGGCCGGCACCGAAGCTGATGTTGTCCGCCACCGTCAGCCAGGGGAAGAGGCGCGGCTCCTGGAACACGAAGCCGATGCCGGCGTCAGGGCCGTGCAATTCGCGCCCGTCCAGGCGCACCCGCGCCGTGCAGTCGCGGTCCAGGCCGGCGACGATGGCGAGCAGCGTGCTCTTGCCGCAGCCGCTGGCGCCCAGCAGGCTCACGATCTCGCCGGCCCGCACCGACAGGCGCAAGTCACGCAGCACCTGGCGCCCGCCGAAGCGCTTGTCCTCGACCGCGATCTCCAGGAAGCTCATGTGCGCGCTCCCGTCTCGGGATGGGTATCGCGCCATGCCAGCAGGCGGCGCTCGAGCGCCAGCATCGCCATGTCGCTCAGCTTGCCGAGCACGGCCAGCAGCACGATCGCGGCCAGCACGATGTCGGCGCGGCTGGTCTCGCGCCCGTCCGACAACAGGTAGCCGAGGCCGCGCGAGGCGGCGATCAGTTCCGCCGCCACCATGAACATCCAGGCCAGCGAGAGGCCGTTGCGCAGCCCGGTCAGGATGGCCGGCAGGGCGGCCGGCAACAGTACCCGGCCGACCAGGACCGGGGGCGGCAGGCGGTACAGCAGGCCGACTTCGACCAGCTTGCGGTCCACGCCGGCAAAGCCCGAGGTCACGCCGGTGTAGACCGGGAAGAAGGCACCGATGCCGATCAGGACCAGCTTGGGGAGTTCGTCGATGCCGAACCAGAGCAGCAGCAGCGGCACCCAGGCCAGCGAGGGAATCGCGCGCAGCGCCTGCAGGCTGGGGTCGAGCAGGCCGCGCGCGCCGCGATGCAGGGCGACGGTCGCGCCGAGCAGCAGGCCGGCGCCGGCGCCGCCCAGGAAGCCCAGCGCCACGCGCAGGGTGCTGGCCGCCGCGTGACCCGCCAGCCCCTGGCCGGCCAGGTAGATGATCGTGCGCGCCACCTCGGACGGCGGCGGCATCAGGTTGGCCGGCACGGCGCCGGCGCGCACGGCGGCTTCGAGTCCGGCCAGCAGGACCGCAGGCAGCAGCGCCGCCAGCAGCGCCCGCGGCAGGCGCAGTCCGCCGGCGCCATCGCGCTTTGCCGCGCGCGGCAGGTCGAGCACACGGGCCGTCATGGCTCAGCCTCGCGCCACGAGGGATCGCGCGAAGCGCGTGTCGACCAGCTCCGCGATCGTCCGGTTCAGGTCCGTGCCCGGCTTGACCAGGGCCTCGTCGCGCAGGATGGGGGCGGCGGCGCGCAGGGCGTTCACGTGCTCCGCGCCCGGCAGCGCCTGCGAAAAGTCGCTGCGCAGCCTGATCTGCAGGAGGGCCACCGGCAGCGAGACCTTCGCTTCCTCGGCCAGGATGCGCGCCGCCTCGCCGGGATTGGCGCGGATCCAGGCGCGCGCCCGTTCGTAGGCCTGGATGACCCGCGCCAGCTGCTGCGGGTGGCTGGCCAGGAAGGCTTCGCGCACGTTCAGGAAGCCGTAGGTGTTGAAGGCCACGTTCCGGTACAGCAGGCGCGAACCGCTTTCCAGTTCGCTTGCGGCCATGTGCGGGTCGAGCCCGGCCCAGGCGTCGACCTTGCCCTGTTCGAGGGCGACGCGGCCGTCGGCGTGCTGCAGGCCGACGTGCTCGATGTCGGAACGCTTCAGCCCCGCCGCCTGCAGGGAGCGCAGCAGGAACAGGTAGGGATCGGTGCCCTTGGTGGCGGCGACCTTCTTGCCGCGCAGGTCGGCCACGCTGCGGATGGGGGAGTCCTTGCGCACCACCAGCGCCGTCCATTCCGGGCGCGAGTAGATGTAGGGCGTACGGATCGGGTTGCCGTTGGCGCGCGCCAGCAGGGCCGCCAGGCCGGCCGAGGAACCGATGTCGATGCTGTTCCCGTTCAGGTATTCCAGCGCGCGGTTGCTGCCGGCGCTGAATACCCATTTGATGTTCGTGCCGTCACCCTTGAACGCCTGCTCCAGCCAGCCGAAGCGGCGCAGCACCAGGCTGGTGGGCGAATAATACGCGTAGTCGAGCCGCAGTTCCTCGAGTGGGGCAGCGGGCTGGCCGGTCGCGGCAGCGGCAAAAGCGGCATGGGGCATGGCGCCGGCGGCGGCCGCACCGGCGGCTAGTTGGAGCAGGGTCCTGCGTTTCACGGTGATCCTTTCTGGTTTGTTGTTCTTCATGCGATGCTGACCTGGCGTCCGGCGTGGCAGGCCGGCAGGCGGTCGCCGCGGCCCAGCAGCTGGCCGCGCAGGGTGCCGCCCTCGTAGTGCTTGCGGTAGCGTCCGCGCCGCTGCAGCTCGGGCACCACCAGTTCGACCACGTCGCGCATCGATTCGTGGGCGACGGCAAAGGCCAGGTTGAAGCCGTCGGCCCCGGTCTGGTCCTGCCATGCTTCGAGCTGGTCGGCAATCTGGCCGGGATCGCCCACCAGCACCGGTCCGCGGCCGCCCAGGCCGATGAAGCGCGCGGCCTCGCGCACGGTCCACTTGCGCTCCGGATCGGCGCTGGACAGCGAAGCCAGCGCGGTGCGGCCGGCATCGGTGTCGATGTAGTCGACGGTGGCGTCCAGCGGCAGCTTCGAGAAGTCGACCCCGGTCCAGCCGGACAGCAGGGCCAGCGCGGCGTCGGTGTCGACGTGGTCGAGGTAGTCGCCGTACTTGGCGCGCGCCAGGTCGGCGGTCGGTGCGGTGACGATCAGGGCCTGGGCGTAGACCAGCAGCTCCCGGGGATTGCGGCCGGCGGCGGCGACGGCGTCGCGGGTCTGGTCGACGTAGCGCTTGACCACCTTTTTGCTCGGGCCACAGACGAAGGTGGCCTCCGCATGGCGCGCGGCGAAGGCCAGGCCGCGCGGCGAGGTCCCGGCCTGGTAGAGGAAGGGCGTGCGCTGCGGCGAGGGTTCGCACAGGTGGATGCCCGGCACCGTATAGTGGCGGCCCTCGTGGCGGATCGGGTGCACGCGCGCCGGGTCGGCATACACGCCGCTGGCCTTGTCGGCGAGGACGGCGTCGTCGTCCCAGCTCTTTTCCCACAGCTTGTAGACCACGTCCAGGTATTCGTCGGCGAGGTCGTAGCGCTCGTCGTGCGCCAGCTGCTGCTTGAGGCCGAGATTGCGCGCTGCGCTGTCCAGGTAGCCGGTGACGATGTTCCAGCCGACCCTGCCACCGCTCAGGTGGTCCAGCGTCGACATGCGGCGCGCGAAGGTATAGGGATGCTCGTAGGTGAGGGCGGCGGTGACCCCGAAGCCCAGGTGGCGGGTGGCGTGGGCCAGCAGCGGCACCAGGGCCAGCGGGTCGTTCAGCGGCGCCTGGACCGCATGGTGCAGGGCCGCGTCGGCGCTGCCCCCGTACACGTCGTAGACCCCCAGCACGTCGGCCAGGAACAGGGCGTCGAAGCAGCCGCGCTCCAGCAGGCGCGCCAGCTCGACCCAGTGATCGGCGCTCTTGTAGCGGTGGCTGGTGTCGCGCGGATGGGTCCACAGCCCCGGCGACTGGTGGCTCACGGTGTTCATCTGGAAGGCATTGAAGCGGATGTGGCGCTTCATCGCGCGGCCTCCAGCCCGCTGGAGAGCAGCGCCAGCTGGTAATCGGTCTTGGCATAGCCCGGGCAGTGCTGCACGGTCCAGGCCAGGAACTCGCGCGAGCGGTAGGCCGCGGCCAGGTCGCCCGCGAAGGGCTTGTCGCGGTCGGCGGTGCGCACCGCCACCAGGTTCACGTAGTTGCGCGAGATGGTCTCGGTGCGCAGCGCGTCGGTCAGCTTGAGGCCCGAGGCCAGGGCGTAGTTCCCGTTGACGAAGGCATAGTCGGCATCCTGCAGGGCGCGCGGCAGCTGGGCGGCCTCCAGCGGCAGCAGCTTCACGCCGCGCGGGTTGGCGGCGATGTCGCGTTCGGAAGCCTTGACCGGATCGGTATTCGGCTTCAGCCTGATCCAGCCCAGCTGCTCGAGCATGACCAGGGCGCGCGCCTGGTTGGTCGGGTCGTTCGGTAGCGCCACCGTGGCGCCGGCGCGCGCTTCCTCCAGGCTGCGGTGGCGCCGGCTGTAGATGGCGATCGGCGCGGTCGGGATGGTTACCAGTTCGCTCAGGGCCAGCTTGTGGTCGGCCGAGAACTTTCTGAGGTAGACGCTGTGCTGGAACACGTTGGCGTCCAGCGAACCCTCGGCCAGCGCGAAGTTCGGCTGGATGTAGTCGTTGAACTCGACCACCCTGACCTTGTAGCCCTGGCGTTCGAGGATGGGCTTGATGCCGTACCTGACCTGGTCGGCGTAGGGCCCGGCGCTGGTGCCGATCACGATGTCGTTGGCGTCCCTGGCCTGGACCGCCGGCGCCAGGATCAGCGAGAGGGCGGCGAGTGCGGCGGCCAGTAGCCTGCGGCGTGGATGGAGCATGTTCATCCCTTCTTTTTGTGTTGAATGCGTTGTCAGCGTTTGTCCAGCCTGCGCGCGAGGCGGGCGCCGGTGAACTGGATGCCTTGCACCAGCACCACCAGCACTGCCACGGTCAGGATCATGATGTCGGTCTCGAAGCGGTAGTAGCCGTAGCGGATCGCCAGGTCGCCGATGCCGCCGCCGCCGACCACGCCCGCCACCGCGGAATAGGACAGGAAGCTGATCGCCAGCACCGTCAGCGCCAGCACCAGGCCGGAACGCGCCTCGACCAGCAGCACGCGCAGCACGATCTGCAGCGGCGTCGCGCCCATGGCCAGCGCGGCCTCGATCACGCCCTGCGGCACCTCGGCCAGGGTCTGCTCGACCAGGCGTGCGAAGTAGGGGATCGCGGCGATCGCCAGCGGCACCGCGGCCGCCAGCGGCCCGATCGAGGTGCCGGTCAGCAGGCGCGTGAAGGGCACCAGCGCCACCAGCAGCACGATGAAGGGAAAGGAGCGCAGCGTGTTGACGGCCCAGCCCAGCAGCCGCGCCGGCAGGCGGAAGCGTCCCGCGGGATGGCGTCCGGCCTGGTACAACAGTACGCCGAGCGGACCGCCCAGCACCACTGCGGCGAGCAGACCGATGCCGAGCATGAGCAGGGTCTGGCCGAGGGCGGTCAGCAGTTCGGGCAGCAGTGCGAGGAGGCGTTCGTGCAGGGTTTCAGGCATGGATTGCTCCCTGACGCTGGGCGGCAGCCGCTTCGGCACCGTGGAAGGCGAGTTCGCGGCCGAGCGCGGTGCTGCGCGGCGTGCTCAGGTCGGACAGCAGGAAGTCCTCGGCCACGCGGCCTTCCTCGATCACGGCCACGCGCCGGCACAGCGCGCCCAGGGCCGGCAATTCATGACTGACGATCACGATGGTCACTTTCATTTCCGTGTTCACCGCCTGCAGGGTCTGCAGCAGTCCGCGCGTGGTCTCGGCGTCCAGCGCGGAGGTCGGCTCGTCGCACAGCAGGATGGCAGGCTGGTTGGCCAGCGCCCGTGCGATCGCCACGCGCTGCTTCTGGCCGCCCGAGAGCTGGGCCGGATAGCTGCCTGCCTTGCCCGCCAGGCCCACCAGTTCCAGGCATTCGGCGATCCGCTGGCGCAGGCGCGGCGGGTTCAGGCGGCCGTGCAGGCGCAGCGGAAAGGCCACGTTGTCGGCCACGCTCAGGTTCTGCAGCAGGTTATAGCCCTGGAAGATCATGCCGATCCCCTGGCGCGCCGCCCGCAGCTCGCGTGCGCTCAAACCGGTGAGCTCGCGCCCGGCGACCTCCACGGTGCCGCTGTCCGGCCGTTCCAGCAGGTTCATCATGCGCAGCAGGGTCGATTTGCCAGCGCCGCTGCGGCCGGCGATGCCGAGGATCTCGCCGCGTTCCACCTGCAGCGATACCTCGCGCAGCGCGGGCACGCCGCTGCCGAAGGTTTTCGAGACGCGCTCGATGCGGATCAGGGCGCTCATGGCTCACGAATACGGTGTCGGTTCGGGCAGGCGGCCGTCCAGCGCATGGCGGCCGAGGTCGCGCAGCTTGTAGTCGACCGGGTCATGCAGGGTGTGCACGCGGGCGTTGCGCCAGTAGCGGTCCAGGCCATGACGGCCGGAGGTGGAGCGCGCGCCGGTCAGCTCGAACAGCTGGCTGCCGATCTCGATGGACGCGCGGTGCGCCAGCACCTTGGCTTCCGCCACCGCCAGCGCCACCTCGCCGCGCTCGGCGGCGGTCAGCTCGGCGCCGCGGCACCAGGCGGCATCGAGTGCGCGCGCTGCTTCGTCGGCCAGCACCTGGGCCGGCCGCACCAGCAGGCGGAACTGGCCGAAACGGTGCTGGACGAAGGGATCGTCGATGGCGTCCCTGACTTCCGGGCCGGAGGCGAACCAGGGCCGCGCTTCTTCGACGAGGTAGCGCCGCGCGGCGTCCATCGCGCCTTCGGCCAGGCCCAGGTAGAGATTGGCCATTACCAGCTGCGCGACCTGCGAGCGCAGCGTGCTGCGCGGCGTGGCCGCCTGGCCGGGCGCCTGCAGTACCAGGTCGTCGGGCAGCAGCACGCTGCTGAAGTGGACGTTGCCGCTGTCGGTCTGGCGCTGGCCGAAGGCGTCCCAATCCGGCTGCACGGCGATGCCGGGCTGGCGCGTGGGCAGCACCGCGATCAGGGCGGCGCCGGCCAGCGGGTTCCATGCCGAAATCGTCAGCCAGTCGGAACCGACCGAGCCGGAGGCGAAGCTCTTGGTCCCGTTCAGCAGGTAGCCGCCGGCGGTGGGGGTGGCGACCAGGCGCTTGTCGAGCGGGTTCAGGGCATTGCCCCAGAAGATGCGCTCTTCGATACTGGCCGCGAGCAGCCGGCGCTGCTGGGCCGAGCTGCCGTACAGCTGCAGGCCGGCGAGCTGCAGGTGGTGGAAGCCCAGCAGGTGGGCGAGGGCGCTGTCGGCGCCGGCGACGATGCGCACCGTGCGCAGCACCGTGGCCCAGTCGGCGCCCAGGCCGCCATGGGCGCGCGGTACCGACAGCGCCAGCAGGCCGGAAGCGCGGATCAGCTCCCGTTCCGGACCGGCATGGCCGCCGGCGCGGTCGCGCTCGACGGCGGTTTCGTGCAGGCGCCGGGCAAGTTCGGCGGCAGCGGTGATGGGATCAAAAGATTCGGCCTGGTCGGCCGGCGGCACGCTTGCGAGATGCATGATGGGTTGTCCTGTTCAGCAATGCTGCCCAGTATTCCAAACCACCTGCTCCGCGTGAACGAAGATATTCGGTCTAGCTTATTAACTAAACCTTAAAACGGAAAATGTCTATGCAAGCGCGCCCGCTGCAGTCCTCAGCGTGCCACGATCAGGCGCAGCCCCAGGCCGATGAAGATGGCGCCGGCGATCCGGTCCAGCCACATGCCGGCCCGCGGGCGCTGCTGGAGCCAGGCGCCGACCGCGCCGGAAAAGAAGCCCAGCAGGCCGAACAGGATCGCCGCCTGCGCTGTGAAGACCAGGCCGAGCAGGGCGATCTGCAGGTTGGCGTCGCCACGCTGCGCCACCACGAACTGCGGCAGGAAGGACAGGAAAAACAGCACGACCTTGGGATTGATGGCGTTGGCGAACACGCCGCGGAAGAACAGGGTACGCGCCGGTTCGGCCACGCCTTCGGCACGGCTGGCGGCCGCGCCGCCGCGCGAACGGATCGCGTTGAAGCCCATCCAGGCAAGGTAGAGGCCGCCGCAGATCTTGAGCGTCGTGAACGCCAGCGGCGAGGCGGCGATCAGGGCACTGACGCCGATCGCCGCCAGCAGCGTATGGCTCAGGCAACCGAGCGCGCAGCCCAGCCCGAAGGCCATCCCGCGCAGCCGTCCCTTGGCCATGCCGATGCCGAGCACCATCATGTTGTCGGGGCCGGGGGAAAGGGTCAGCAGGACGGCAGCGGCCAGGAAGGCGAGTAATTGTTCAGGTGTCAGCATAAGCGCATCTTACATGGCGTTGATCTAGAGCACTAGTGCCCCGCCGTAGCCTGCGCCCCCGGCCACGGGCGCTGGTGTAAAGTGGCATTTTTGCAACATCTCGCGTATAGTCGGCCCCGTATGAGACTAAGCAAGCACCACCGGCCCTTCCGCCATGCCACCGAACGGGTACTCGACATCCTGCTGCTGAAAGGCCGGGTGGCGAGGCTGAGCTGGCGGCTGGGCGGCCATGGACGCCTGGGCGTGACGCGTCACGAGGTCGATCTGGGCCACGGGCGGCGCCTCGCGCGGCCTTTGCGGATCGCCTTCGCCTCCGACTTCCACGCCGGTCCGACCACCGCCCCGGCCATCTTCGATGCCCTGCTGGAGCATGTGCGGCGCGAGCGTCCCGATCTGCTGCTGCTGGGCGGCGACTATATCTCCTTCGACGCCGCCAACATTGGTGCACTGCGCGCCTTTCTGGAGCAGGCGCGCACGCCGCTCGGCACCTATGCGGTGCTCGGCAACCACGACGTCTGGAACGGCAGGGAAGAGGTGAGCAGGGCGCTGGCGGCGGCCGGCGTCGAGGTGCTGGTCAACCGCAACGTCGCGCTGCCGCCCCCCTTCGACGAGGTCAGCATCTGCGGCATGGACGATCCCTGGACCGGCCAGCCCTCGTCCGAAGCCACGTTTGCCGGCGCCGGGCCGGTGCGCATCTGCCTGATGCATTCGCCGGACGGCATCTCGCTGCTGGGCGAACAGCGCTTCGACCTGGCGCTGGCCGGCCATACGCACGGCGGGCAGATCGTCAGCCGCCAGGGCACGCCCCTCAAGCAGCCCAGCGGACGGGGCTCGCGGCTCTACCCGCAGGGCCGCTTCGACATCGCCGGCAACGGGCCGCTGTTCGTCGGCCGCGGCATCGGCTGTGCCGGCATTCCGCTGCGCCTGCACGCCGACCCGGAACTCCTGATCTGCACCTTGCGCTAAATATTCTTCCCGAATTAAGCATTTTTCGGGCAAAGGCGTACTCTATGGATTGATTTTTGAGTAATATGGCATGCCACGTATGCTGCCGGTTGGCATTCTTTTTGCATGGAAACGCCGGACACACCAAGCCCGCAGAGGAGACATCCAACATAACAGGGCCTGGGGAACTATCTACTATCAATTGGAGAAAGCAGTGAGTCTTTTTAGAACCAAGAATCTCGACACCATGGTCGCCCATGCCGGCAAGCCCGGCGGCCTGAAGAAGGTGCTCGGCCCCTTCGACCTGGTCCTGATGGGCATCGGGGCGATCGTCGGCACCGGTATCTTCGTCCTGACCGGTACCGGCGCCCTGACCGCCGGTCCGGCGCTGACGGTTTCCTTCATCGTCGCGGCCATCGCCTGCGGCTTCGCGGCCATGTGCTACGCCGAATTCGCCTCGACCGTGCCGATCGCCGGGTCGATCTACACCTACAGCTACGCGGTGCTGGGCGAACTGGTGGCCTGGATGATCGGCTGGGACCTGCTGCTCGAGTATGGCTTGGCGACCTCGACGGTGGCAGTCGGCTGGTCCGGCTACTTCCAGTCGCTGCTGCACGGCTGGGGCGTCGACCTGCCGGCGGCCCTGACCGCCGCGCCGGGCGCCCGTCCGGGCGTCGAGACCGTCATGAACCTGCCGGCCCTGGTCATCATGCTGCTCCTGACCTGGATGCTGTCGCTGGGCGTGCGTGAATCGGCCCGCGTCAACAACGTCATGGTGGTCATCAAGATCTCGGTGGTGGTGCTGTTCATCCTGTTCGGCTTCGGCCACGTGAACACCGACAACTGGGCACCGTACGCCCCGTTCGGCGCCTCGGGCATCATGAGCGCCGCCGCCCTGGTGTTCTTCGCCTTCATCGGCTTCGACGCCGTCACCTCGGCCGCCGAGGAAGTGAAGAATCCGAAGCGCGACCTGCCGATCGGCATCATCGGTTCGCTGGCCGTCTGCACCATCCTGTACGTGATCGTCTCGGCCATCATGACCGGCATCGTGCCGTTCCCGAAGTTCGAAGGCGTCGACCACCCGGTGTCGCTGGCCCTGCAGTACGCCGGCGTGAACTGGCTGTCCAAGCTGGTCGATCTCGGCGCCATCCTCGGCATGACCACCGTGATGCTGGTGATGGCCTACGGCCAGACCCGCATCCTGTTCGCCATGTCGCGCGACGGCCTGCTGCCGGCCAAGCTGTCGACCGTGCACCCGAAATACGGCACGCCTTACTTCGCCACCTGGCTGGTCGGCATCGTGTTCGGCGTGATCGCCGCCTTCGTGCCGCTGAACGTGCTGGCCGAGCTGGTCAACATCGGTACCCTGGCCGCCTTCTGCCTGGTGTCGGTGGCCGTGGTCGTGCTGCGCAAGAAGCGTCCGGACCTCAAGCGCGCCTTCCGCTGCCCGGGCGTGCCGGTGGTACCGGCCATCGCCGTGATCTTCTGCCTGGCACTGATGAGCTTCCTGAGCGCCATCACCTGGATCGCCTTCCTGATCTGGCTGGCGATCGGCCTGCTGGTCTACTTCGGCTACGCACGCAGCCGTTCGCTGCTGCACGGCGCGGCCCAGTCGCAGTAATTTAAGTCAGGCAACACCTCGACGGGGCGCCCCGGTTTCGGCCGGCGCGCCCCGATGCTTTTTTTGTAATCCCTGTCCGACATTCACAAAAGCCGGCAACCGATTACGTGCGTCCTAGACAGTCCGGATAATCACGGTAGAACATTTACCAAAAGATCGTCTATGACTACCACGTTCGCTATGGATACGCCTGAGCTGGAGACCGCGCCACAAGCGCAGGCAGGCCAGGCTGCCGCAAGCTCGAAAGCCCTGTATTTCTCGCTGCTCGACAACCCGTCGGCCGCAGCAAACGCGTCGCGCGAATTCCTGCTGGCGCAGATCGAAGCCGCGCGCCAGGAACCCTGCGACCTGCCCGAGGCGCTGTGGCAACTGCCGGCCTGGATCCAGGGCCGCGCCGAGGCGGTCGGCATTTCCTACCGCGAATACCTGAGCGCCCGCAAGAACGGTGCGCCGCGCCGTTACTTCAGCAACAAGTCGCACGCACTCTACTTCCTGAAGGGCGCCGCGCCGACCAAGCTGGTCGACGGCGCCTGGCTGTTCGGCACCCTGCCGCGCTGGGAAAACCCGGATTTCCACCCGCTCATCAAGACCTATCTCGAAGAGCTGGGCGACGGCGTGCCGGACAAGAACCACGTCACGCTCTACCGCCGCCTGCTGGCCGCGCACGGCTGCGAACACTGGGAAAGCCTGTCGGAGCCGCACTTCATCCAGGGCGCGATCCAGCTGGCGCTGGCCTACAACGCCGACCAGTTCCTGCCCGAAGTCATCGGTTACAACCTGGGCTACGAACAGCTGCCGCTGCACCTCTTGATCACGTCCTACGAGCTGAACGAGCTGGGCATCGACCCGTATTACTTCACCCTGCATGTGACCGTCGACAATGCCGGCAGCGGCCACGCGCACAAGGCGGTGCAGGCGCTGCGCAACCTGATGGCGCAATCCGCCGACCCGGCCGCCTTCTTCCGGCGCGTGCTGGACGGCTACCGCCTGAACGAGCTGGGCGCGTGCACCACCTCGATCATCGCCGCCTTCGATCTCGAGGCCGAACTGGTCGAGATCTTCACGAACAAGGCCGCAGTCGGCCGCAACATGCACTCGGATTACTGCCGCGTGGCCGGCCGCTCGATCAACGACTGGCTGGGCGAGCCGGCGAAGATCCCGGAATTCATGGCGGCCATGGAAAACGCCGGCTGGATCAAGCGCGGCGAAGAAGTCGAGAACAGCCGCTTCTGGCGCCTGATCCAGGGCGAGCGCGCCGAGATGTTCGGTGTCTTCTCCAGCTACGAGCAGCAGGTGCTACGCGACTGGATCCAGACCCCGCGCGAAGCGAACGCCAGCCAGCGCACCACGCGCGTGCTGAGCCACCGTGCGCGCCAGCGCACGCTCGAGACCCTGAACCAGCATGCGGGGCGCGGCAGCCATCCTGAACGCAGCCTGATCCGCCGCCACGCGGCCGGCGGCGTGCATGGCGACGCCGAGTTGCGCGAGCTGGAAGAGAAGGTCGCCGGCGCGGCCGGGAAAAGCGAAGCGATGGCGATGCTGGGCAAGCTGATGACGCCTTCGCTGCACCACACGGCGATCGGCCTGATGGCGACCCGGCTGTATTCGCAACTGCTCGACGCATAGTTTTTCGGTAACACCGCGGTAAAAGGCAGCGGCGCGGGAGGCCTTCCTTCCGCGCCGCTGTGCGCATAGCCTCACGATCAAGGACTTACACGTGCAAATTCTCGAACAACGATTCCTGCGTGGCCCGAACATCCATGCCGATACCCCCTGCCTGCTTTCCGTGCTCGACCTCGGCGATCTGTACGGCGTGTCGACGCGCGAACTCCCGCAGTTCAACGAAGCCTTGCTGAACCTGCTGCCTTCGCTGGCGGACTACCTGGTGCCGACCGGCCAGCCCGGCGGCTTTGCCCAGCGCCTGCGCGAAGGCACCTACCTGGCGCGCGTGATCGAACACGTGACCCTCGGCCTGCAATGCCTGGCGGGTGCGCCCGCGAGCTTCGGCCGCACCCGGCCGGTGGCCGGCACGCCGGGCCAGTACCGCATCGTCTGCGCCTACCAGATCGAGAAGGTGGCGCAGCCGGCCTTCGCACTTGCGGTGGAGATCGTCGACGCGCTGGCGCATGGCCACAGCGTCGACGACCTGGCGGCGCGCCTGGAAGAGCTGCGCGAACTGGCCGAGCACTATGCGATCGGCACCAGTACCGCGGCGGTGCTGGCGGCGGCCCAGGAGCGCGGCATTCCGGTGCAGCGCATCACCGAGGACGCCAACCTGTTCCAGCTCGGCTGGGGCGTGAAGCAGAAGCGCATCCAGGCCACCATCACCGGCGAGACCAGCAACATCGCGGTGCGCATCGCCAGCGACAAGCAGCTCACCAAGACCCTGCTGCAGGAGGCCGGCGTGCCGGTGCCGGAGGGCGAAACGGTGACGAGCATCGAGGACGCGCTGCGCGTGGCGCGCAAGCTGAAGGTGCCGGTCACCGTCAAGCCGCTCGACGCCAACCAGGGCAAGGGCGTCACGGTCGACTGCCGCACCCCGGAAGAAGTCGAGCAGGCCTACGCCTTCGCCCGCAAGCACGGGCGCAGGATCATCGTCGAGCGCCACGTGCTGGGCCGCGACTACCGCGTGTTCGTGGCCGCCGGCCGCGTCGCCGCGGCATCCTGCCGCCGGCCGGCCCACGTGGTCGGCGACGGCCGCCACAGCATCCGCGAACTGGTCGCGATCGAGAACCGCAACCCCGCGCGCGGCGAAGGCCACACCAACATCCTGACCCAGATCGCACTCGACGCCCACGCCGAGGACATCCTGCGCAAGCAGGGCTATGCGCCGGACTCGGTGCCGGCCGAGGGCATCACCGTCGAACTGCGCGGCAACGCCAACCTGTCGACCGGCGGCACCGCCGAAGACGTCACCGACCTGCTGCCGGAAACCACGCGCCAGATCTGCGTGCGCGCAGCCAGCAAGATCGGCCTCGACGTGGCCGGCATCGACATCGTCTGCCGCGACATCAGCCTGCCGCTGGCCAGCCAGGGCGGCGCCGTGATCGAGGTGAACGCGGCGCCCGGCATCCGCATGCACCAGTACCCGAGCAAGGGTGAGGCGCGCGACGCCGGCGACGCCATCGTCGAGGGCCTGCTGGGCAACTCGGACGGCCGCATTCCGATCATCGCCTGCACCGGCACCAACGGCAAGACCACGACCACGCTGCTGATGGCGCACACCGTGCGCCTGGCCGGCCGCGTGACCGGCGCCACCACCACCCATGGCGTCTACGTCGACGGCAGGCAGATCACCAGGGGCGACTGCACCGGCTACTGGTCGGCGCGCACCGTGCTGGCCTCGCCCGAGGTCGAAATCGCGGTGCTGGAGACGGCGCGGGGCGGCATCCTCAAGCGCGGCCTGGCCTTCGACCGCTGCGACGTCGGCATCTGCCTGAACGTCTCGCCCGACCACCTCGGCCTGGACGGCATCGAGACCATCGAAGACCTGGCCCAGGTGAAAGCCGTGGTGCCGCTGTCGGCCAGCCGCGCCGCCGTGCTGAACGCGGAAGACCCGCTGTGCGTGGCGATGGCGCGCCGCGTGCGCCCGGACGTCGAGCTGGTCTACTTCTCGATGAACCCGGACGAGCCGGTGCTGCTGCGCCACCTGGAAGAGGGCGGCCGCGCCGCCTACCTGCAGGACAATGCGCTCGTGCTGGCCGACGGCAACGTGCACCAGGAACTGCTGCGCGTGGAAAGCATGCCGATCTCCTTCGGCGGGCGCGCGCGCTACAACATCGCCAACGGCCTGGCCGCCGCCGCGGCGCTGATGGCGGCCGGCTTCTCGAACCTGCAGATCGCCACCGGCCTGTCTACTTTTGTGAGCGACGGCAAGACCAACCCGCTGCGCACCAATGTGTTCGAGGTGCGCGGCGTGACCGTGATCGTCGACTACGCCCACAACCCGGCCGCCTACAAGGCGCTGGCCGAGATGGCGCGCTCGCTGCTGCCGGGCCAGCTGGTCGGCATCGTCACTGCGCCGGGCGACCGCCGCGACGAGGACCTGGTCGAGGTCGGCCGCGTGTGCGCCTCGCGCTTCGATGAGCTGGTGGTGTACGAGTCCTCGAGTCGCGGCCGTGCCTACGGCGGCGCGGTCGAGCTGATCGTGCAGGGCGCGGAAGAGGTGGTCGGCAAGACCGATACCCTGCACCGCGAGCTGGACGTGGGCGAGGCGATCCGCCTGGGCCTGTCGCTGTGCGAGCGTGGGGATGTGCTGGTGTTTGCCTGCGGGTCTTCGCTGCAGGTGTTCGTCGATGCGATCCGGGAGATGGATCCGGAGAGTGCGGAGCGGATTGCGGCGCAGGCGGGGTGATATCGCCGTGCCGGCATGACGAACGGGCCTGCGCGGCCCGTTTTTATTGCTGGCGGAGTGTGGTGGTGCCCGGTCGGGCACGATCTTCACATCACGGTTCAGCTCCGCTCCTGGCCGGTAGCGGACCTATTGTAGAGTCTGCGAAGCATTTATGGCAGGATTACGTCGATCTCGACCAGCGCGCTGCCTTTCGCCGCATAGCCGAGCTTGGCTGCGGCCGCGTACGACAGATCAATGATCCTGTCGGACAGGAAGGGGCCGCGGTCGTTCACGCGAACGATT